>Ga0209828_1004195_pt1 | contig 10481 bp, 7 predicted proteins | sample MaitaG_FD_187429 | JGI IMG/M metagenome (GOLD analysis project Ga0209828, IMG submission 187429) | Marine algal microbial communities from Maine, USA - Maine_Asex2 metaG (SPAdes) (version 2) | ecosystem: Host-associated > Algae > Red algae > Unclassified | place: Maine, USA | collected 2015-01-05
CTTCTTCATTATATACGTCACCATCACCACTCCACACCAACTGCCCCTGCATATCAAAAACCACAATCCGCCCCTTCTTACCCTCAGGCAACACTACATTAAGCACATCCCTCACAGGATTAGGATACACAGTCATATCACGCCTGTAGTAGACATGATCACCGAAGATACTTGTAATCGTAGGATCACACTTATCTTCCTCATCTACACGGAAGCGAGGGAAGTTAGGCATCGTCGCAGAAGCGGACACAAAGGGTAATCGAATACCCTGCTGGACGAAGTCACAGGCTGTGCCTTTCTCATCGGGCTTATTAATGACATGGTAAGTATTAGTGCTACTGCCACTACACATATAGATCTTACAATCAGGCGCTAATGCCATAAGAAAGAATACCGTAGCAAAAGGATCCTGTACTCCATTCCATCTATCTATAAGTACTTTTCCGTCTTCAAGATCATCCTCCCATGTATCTACTTGCCATAACTCATCCTGTAAGGCTACGTATAAAAATCTGGAATTAGGTGACCATTCTACAGAAGAAAAAACAACATTAGGCGGAAAAACTCTTGCTAATTCTAATTGTCTGAGATTAGAAAGCAATCCTGTCTCTCTATCAAAATCATATAATAAAAGATTGTCATAGACATTATAGAAGGCATAGAAATCACCGTCAGGAGAAAAACTTGCAGTACCAGATGCTGATGAAAATTCTTGAAATTCTGGAGCTCCAGAACTTTGCCGACCATAATCTCTAAAGTCTTGGTTATCTAATAAAATTGTCTGGAATTTATCAGGATAGACAGGATGAATTATCCATGAATATAAAGAATTGGAATGCTTAATACTGGTCAAGTAACTTGATAAAATTTCGGAATCATCTATAATCTTAATGTTTTTCTCAGTTACATCTCCGAAGCCATTATTCAATTCTAAATCTACAAAAGTGTATTTTATATTATTCAAAAAAGCACTCCCATCATATTCTATACTTTTATGGAGGATATAGTAGCCTAAATCCGAATTTGGATCATTTAATATAGTAACATTTTGCGTCCCTCCATACTCTCCACATGTATCTTGCATAAATTCCTCCACCCATATCCCATCATTAAGCCCACTACCATTAGGCATTATTTCATGATTAGCATCTGCTACATGACAACCGTTAGTATAGAATAATAGATTACCTTCTTTATCACAGATAGAGGCGTTATTTCCTGAGAAGGATACTGGAACATATTTATTAATACTTTTAGGTATTGAATCTTTTATTTCACTAAAGTCAAAAGCATAGGCTTCTGCTCCATCATGTCTTGCATCATTATTAAGAATCCAAAAGTAATCCTGCTTATTTTGAGAATATAATGAGGCAAAGGAGTAAAAAATCAATACCACAATAATTTTAAGTTTGATCATATTCAATTTGTTAGAACCATCTTTATTAATCTTTTAGAACCATCGTCATATATGAATTGAATATAATAAACACCATTATTTGTATCACGTAAATTAATCTCCTTATTGATATCCGTTATTTTCAGTTTTTGAACAAGCATACCATCTATTCGATGCATGGTTATTGAATTCAGTAATTTATTATCGGCATGCTTTATAACGAAGTGGCCATTATTAGGATTAGGAATTACATGTAGATCATTTGAATAATAATTTGGAGTATTTAAGACTCTTCTCTGTTCTACTTCTATTTCTTCTTCATAAGCCATGTCATACAATCGGTAGTCAATATCATTAAAACCTGAAGCGATAGCTCTCATCAAGTGTATTCCTCTACCATACTCATTGCTGCATTTCTTAGCATAGTAATCTATCTCTTGCACCCGATGGTCGAGGTCTCCCGACCTCGATCCCATGCACTCATCATACATGCCTGCCTCAATGCTTCCCTTTTTTCTGAACTAAGATTCATAATATTACAAGAGTGATATGATTAAATCAACACACAAATCTAACAGGTTTTTTTTCATATCGACTAAGGTGATAGCCGCATGGAGATATCTTCAGTTTAGAATTAGAGTACGTTTAAAGAAAGCCAGCCTGCTATATAATTAAACTTAACTTCACACTTAGAAGACTTCTTGACTTTTATTTTATTACCGATTTTCTGATTATAGTTCTACTGATCATAGTAAGAAAGTGCCTTAATGATCATATCATCATCTATGTGGATATCATATGTACTGTCACCTATACTTTTGATTAACGAGAATAGAATCTTACCTGATACGTTTTTCTTATCATGACCCATGATCTTGATAAGGTCAGTGGCTATATCGTTCAAGCTTAGATTTAGCGGATATAAGGATTTGATATAAGTTGTGATGTCCGATAACTCAGCTTCTGAGATAAGGTTTTTCTGATAGCTTATATATGCTTCACATATCATACCGACGGCTATAGCCTCTCCGTGAGTGAGTTGAGAATCTGTGTTTAGAAAATGACTTTCTATGCTATGCCCTATTGTATGACCAAAGTTAAGGACTTTTCTTAAGCCGCCTTCTTTGTAATCTTGTTTGACGACGAAGTTCTTGATGGCGATATTATCTGTAATCAGAGTAGACCACTCTGTTGAGGTATAATCCAATTTTCGATTATTGATTTTTTGCCATAGGGCTTTAGACCTTATAAGTGCATGCTTGATGACTTCGGCGTATCCGCTCCTCAATTCTCGTTCTGTAAGTGTCTGTATGAAGCTTGTATCCACCCATACCAATGAAGGTTCTGAGAACAGACCGATGATATTTTTATAAGATAATAGATCGATGGCGAGCTTGCCTCCTACGCTGGCATCAACTTGTGAGAGTAGGGTAGTCGGCGCTTGTATAAATTTTATACCTCTCATATAAGTAGCAGCGACGAATCCGCCCATATCACCGATAACACCACCTCCAAGATTAATAACTAAGCTCTGTCTATCACAATTGTTTTGGATAAGAGCTTGCCATAGACCTTGGCATGTTGAGATGGATTTATACTTTTCTCCAGATGGTATTTTTATACTTAAGAAGTCGTGTTGTAAGTTGGCTTTGACTTTGGGGAGACAGTGTTGTTCTGTATTCTCATCTACTATGATAATGATGTTAGAAGGTGATAAAGATTCTATATACGCATTAAGCTTTGAGTAATCTTCATCTATCAGAACGTCGTATGTCGTCGCTTTAATGGTAGCCATTATAGCAGCGTATGTAGTCGATGAGTACTTATGGCTTCAGCTTTCTTAGAGAACATGACTTTAGTTTCTTTCCATGTTGCTTTGAATAAATCTGAATATCTATAGTTCTCCAGATCCTCTGCCGTATTCCAATGACTGTATGTCATGAAGACGGTATCCTTAGCATCTGTGCCTTGGAGTAGTTCAAGATATTCACAACCCGGAAATGCTCTTATTTTTTCTTTTTTATCTACGAAAAGCTTTTTGAAATCAGCAACATGCTCTGGTTTAAATTCCATTTTGACGATTCTTACTATCATAATTTTATACAAATTTTATTTGAATCGTCTCGTCTTTCATAAGATCTAACTGGCTTGCAGCCTTTCCCATATTAATGGAGATCTCAAGGTAGTTAGCTGAATTAAATATACAGACAACCTCACCTACTGGCCCGTTACTATAGTTGTCGCTGATGACCCTAACTGGATCGTAATATTTAAAGTAGATTTCAAAATTTCTACCGTTTCTAAAGTGCTCAAAGAATTCTCTATGCACATTGATGATAACGTTCTCAAATTTGTCTATGTGTATAATCGTCGCCCTTATTTCGTCTTGAGTGATAACGGGTTTGATATCTATTTTTTTCTCAAAATGATTAAGTGGAGGCCCTACTTCAGTGATAGACATATTGTGAGATATCAATCCTACCCCATGTGCTATAAGATCAAACATATTAGAATCTCCTTCATCTAATGACACTTTATATATCTGACCTTCGTCTATAGAGTCAAAGGCTAAAGAAAAAAGCCCATTATTAGGACCTACAAAGTACATGCCTTTATACTCGAATACGATGACTTCGTAGTCGATATCGTAAAAGTTATTGACAGCTACAATGTGTATAGTACCTGCTGGAAATCGCTTACATACAGCGTTAAGATGATAAGATGCTTGTCTGATGTCATGTGTATCGACCTCGTGTGTAATGTCGACTATCTGAATATCTTTATTATTAGTTAATATAGCCCCTTTAAGAAGGGCAGCATAGTGGTCTTTCTGACCAAAATCCGATATGATAGTAACTATTGACATGCTATACGCTAATAAAGGACAAATATCATCAAATGTTAAATATTTATAATATAAATGACGATTAAGTTTTTTATATCAGTACAACTAAAAAGAACGTAACTTTGTTATTAAAGTCTTAACTATAATAATATCGGAAAGAAAGCACTAAGTCAGATCATACTCACTATAGAAGGTATAGATCACAGAGAACTCTACGGAGAGAAAAATTCAAACCTTAATCTTATTAAGAAGTCATTTTCTGAATTGTCATTTAATACAAGAGGAGATACTATAAAGATTAGCGGTGATAAAAAACTTGCGCAGAAAGCTAAGTCCAAAATAGAACAACTTGTCAAAGTCTTAAGAAATACGGAGACACTCAGTACTCAGAATGTTAATGATGTATTGAATGGTAATCTGGCATTTGAGCTGGAAGTCTCTGATGGAGATGGAGAGAGCTCTAAAGCCATGCAACCTAATGTCATCGTCTACGGTCGTAATGCTAAGCCTATAAAAGCACGGACTCGTAACCAAAAAAAATTAGTCGACTACAGTGAGGATAACGATATCGTATTCGCTATAGGTCCTGCAGGTACAGGTAAGACATATACTGCCGTTGCGCTTGCCGTAAGGGCATTAAAGACAAGATTAGTTAAGAAAATTATACTTACAAGACCTGCGGTAGAAGCGGGTGAGAGTCTAGGTTTTCTTCCCGGTGATCTTAAGGATAAAGTAGATCCTTATCTCCGTCCATTGTATGATGCATTGGATGATATGTTGCCTCGTGAGAAGCTTGATCACTTTATGCAGAATAGAATTATAGAAGTGGCACCACTTGCATTTATGAGGGGTAGGACTTTAGATAATGCATTTATCATATTAGACGAAGCGCAGAATTCTACATCGGTACAACTTAAGATGTTCTTAACCAGATTAGGCCCTTCTGCTAAGTGTATTATTACTGGAGATATGTCACAGATAGATCTTCCGAGACATCAGCGGTCAGGATTATATAAAGCCTTAGAAATATTAAAAGATATAAACGGAATAGGTCAGGTATTCTTGACGGCAGAAGATGTAGTGAGACATAGACTTGTCAAGCAGATCATCATACGCTACGATCAAGATAGTGATTATCACAATAGAAAGGATAAAGAGTACCACAAGGATAATGACAGGCGTAAGAATAATGATTATGCAAGGATACCTGAAGCAAAAAATGAATCTGATAACGAATCTAAAATAAAAGAAGAATGATTTCAAAAGTTATATACAAAGGCAAGCTGAGAACTGAAGCGACACATCTAAGATCTGGTAACGTCATCATAACTGATGCACCTGTAGATAACCATGGTAATGGAGAAGCTTTTTCTCCTACAGACTTAGCTTCTACGTCATTAGCTTCTTGCATACTGACGATAATGGGTATCGCAGCTAATACACATAATATCAATATAGTAGGTGCTTCTGCTGATGTCAATAAGATTATGGATTCTAATCCACGCAGGATTAAGTCAATCGAGGTCACTATACAGATGCCTGATCAAAACTATTCTGACAAAGAGAAGAAGATCCTTGAAGCTGCTGCTCATCATTGCCCTGTAGCGATGAGTCTGCACCCAGATACTGAGGAGGTTGTAACTGTCAGTTGGTAATGTTTTGAATAGTATAAAAATAGAGGGGCCGCAGTCACCTATAGATGCGGCATTATCTATAGGAGGCTCCAAGAGTATATCTAATAGGGTGTTACTTATAAGAGCACTATGCAATAAAGGTTTTGATATTCAAAATCTTTCTGATAGTGATGACACTCAGACAATGCTTAAGCTGATAGACAGCGATAATACAAGTTATGATGTACACCATGCGGGTACATGCTTCCGATTCTTGACAGCAAGACTATCTATAATGCCGGGAGAGCAGCTGCTAACGGGTTCTTCACGTATGCTACAGAGGCCCATAGGACCATTAGTAGATGCATTAAGAAGTATAGGTGCAGATATAGAGTATAAAGGCGAAGAGGGTTATCCGCCACTACTTATCAAGTCTTTTAAAAATCAGGTCAGTTCTACTGCTATAATAGATGCAGGTATAAGCAGTCAGTTTATTTCTGCATTATGCATGATAGCACCTGTATTGCCTGATGGACTGACTATAGAACTTAAGTGTGATCTGGTATCGAAATCTTATCTTCAGATGACCTTAAGTATTATGGAAGATTTTGGAGTCCGATCTACTTTCGTCGATAATAATATTAATGTAGCTCATCAATCATACATAGCTCGTGATTATACTGTAGAATCGGATTGGTCTTCGGTGAGTTATCATTATGCTATAGCTGCACTATTAAGAGGTTCTAAGATCAAGTTGTCACACTATATTAATAATAGCTACCAAGGTGATAGTCGTGTCATCGAGTTGTATAAAACATTTGGAGTTACAACTGAATTTAATGATGGATCTATAACTTTGAATTCTAACGGATTATTTCCTAAAGTGATAAAGTACGACTTTATTAATCAGCCAGATCTTGCTCAGACATTTGCTGTAATGGCAGCTGCATTAGGAATAGAGTTGCATTATAAAGGTGTGCAGACATTAGCTATTAAAGAGACAGATAGAATGGCAGCATTAGCTACAGAATTAAGTAAAGTCGGTGTGACTATCAGGGAGTCAGATGGAGAGTATGCATATATACAAAGTGGAAAAGCGATGATAGACAATCCTATATTTGACACTTACCAAGATCATAGGATGGCGATGGCGCTGGCGCCTCTTGCAATTCTTAAGCCTATCTATATTAACGACCCAGAAGTCGTTACTAAATCATACCCTAATTTTTGGAATGATTTAGCAACGCTTAGATTTATGATTACTTCTTTTGAGTAATCGTCATTTTTTCTTCGATAGAATTTTCCTCACCCTTTATAGATAAAGTGTACTTACCTGAATTAAGGTTTGTCAGTTTTTCTAAGAACTGATTGTAGATTTCTGAATGCTTACCATTAAGATTAATAACTAATTTATTATCAGAATCTGTAACATTTATGATTACTTCCTCATGAGTAGTAAAAGTTTCTTTTACACTATCAAAGAAATTAGAATTATCAATATTATTTCTTGCATTATCTGGCTCTTCATCATTTTGAGCATTGACAACACAAGGCTCTATTCTTGCTTCGAAAACCTTTCCAGACGCAACTTCAAATGGAGCTAATAATTCTATGTTATTTCCAGCCATATATAGCACCGAATTTAAATTAACTAAAGCATCTGAGTCGATAGATACTTGTGCTCTATGGATAGCCATTATGTTACCGTTGTCTATAAAAAGATTGACCCCATCACATGGACAATTTTCATCTAATATGTTATTACAGTTGTTATCTATCCCGTCACACATTTCTGTTGCGCCTGGAAATACTTTATCATCTGTGTCATCGCAGTCTGTATTATTCACTACAAAACCGTTTGGTGGTGCTGATGCACATGTGCTTAAAGGATTTCCTGCATCTCCGAATCCATCATCGTCTGAATCTGCATAATACGTATTCTGACCGGCTAAGTTTGGATCTGCATCGTCTATTAATCCATCACAATCATTATCTTGCCCATCACATATCTCTACATTGCCGGGATAATTGTCTGCATCGTTGTCATCACAGTCTGTATCATTTATTACAAAACCGCTTGGTGGTGCTGATGCACATGTGCTTATAGGATTTCCTGCATCTCCGGATCCATCACCGTCTGAATCTGCATAGTACGTATTCTGTCCAGTTACATTTGGATCTGCATCATCCACCAATCCATCACAGTCATTATCTTGCCCGTCACATACCTCTACATTGCCGGGATAATTGTTTGCATCGTTGTCATCACAGTCTGTATTATTTATTACAAAACCACTTGGTGGTGCTGATGCACATGTGCTTAAAGGATTTCCTGCATCTCCGGATCCATCACCGTCTGAATCTGCATAATACGTATTCTGTCCGGTTACATTTGGATCTGCATCATCTGCCAACCCATCACAGTCATTATCTTGCCCGTCACATACTTCCACATTGCCGGGATAATTGTTTGCATCGTTGTCATCACAGTCTGTATCATTTACTACAAAACCGCTTGGTGGTGCTGATGCACATGTGCTTAAAGGATTTCCTGCATCTCCGGATCCATCACCGTCTGAATCTGCATAATACGTATTCTGTCCGATTACATTTGGATCTGCATCATCTACCAATCCATCACAATCGTTATCTTGTCCATCACATAATTCTGGTGCCCCTGGAAACACGGTAGCATCATCATCGTTACAATCAGTATTTACATTTACGAATCCAGAAGGTTGATTGACAGCATTCTGAGTAACTGCAGGATCGCCAAAAGTATCGCCATCTCTGTCACGATACCATGTTGTACCTCCACCGCCGTATGTACATGATCCGTCATCTACTGTTGCATTAGCATTGTAATTGTTAGCTGCCGTATCAGTGCAACCATATACTTGTGCAGAAGGGAAGTACACGGAGTAATCTTCAACTTGACCAACAGCAGGACTTATGCAAGGGCCGCTGATTGAATTTAATGAATAGATAACTCTTAGTCTCAGCAAGTTATCTAATACTGGACTAGTAGGCGTAGTAAAATTAAATACTCCACCAACTACAAATGTACCAGAAAGTACAGATTCTCCAGTGTCGCTAAAATCATCATCATTATTCCAATCGGCATAGACTCTATAGTTAATCGTATTGGTAAAGGGTGGTCCTGATATTGAGATGTCATAGCTTGCATTAGCTTCTAAGCTTGCTGTCTTACTACAAGAGAAATCTTGATAAACGCCTGTTGTTGTACTTATGTTTCTCATATTGGCCAATGCTACTGAGACAATACCTCCATTACTTCCATTTCCACTTGATGGTGTACATTGTACCCCTGGGGCTGGCTTAAAGTCTATGTAGGATTGTAATATATCTGACCCAGCAGGATTTGCAGATTCTAGCTCTATGTAGTTTAAGCCAGACGCAGTGCTGGGATAATTTACAGATACTTTAGCATTTGTAGATACTGCGGGAGTACCATTTAAAAATATCCAGTCTCGTGTTGCGCCATATAGAGACTGATCTTCAAATTCTATAGTTGTAGCAGTACCACTACATGTTGCATTTGTACCATGACTGCTAAAAAATAAAGCCGTAGGGCTTCCTTCTGTAGAGCAGTTACTTAGAGAACCACTTACCGCATTTACTCTACTATTAACTTCAGTAACAGAATTACTAACCCAATTATCTGTTACCTGAACACTTGGGAACATGATATTAGTAGTCGATGATACGTGCTGAGCTCCCCAGTTATGACCAATCTCATGAGAGACAAGAACATTAAGACCAATAGCTGAAGTCGTATGATCTGAGAAAATATGAAACCAGCCATTTACCCATGCTACTCCTAAGACATTATTATTGAATGTTCTATCTGACCACATGCCTGCCATATCAAAAGTAGTCCCAAATCCTCCACTATTACCTTGTGATCCTCCTCCACCTGCACCAAATCCACCACACCAAGAAGTAAACCTATCCAATAAAGTAGAAGCATCCGTAGATGCAGTGTTAGGCGATAAAGGATCATTAGCAGAGGTCGTAGGTATGTAATGAGCGACCACAACATATTCCAAATTAGCGTCAAATTCAGACCTATAATTAGTCTGTACATTATTAAGTACGCCAAAGTTATGATTCATAACACCTGTTGCTGATCCATACTTAGTGAACATGTCTGCAGTATTTGCAAAAGCATAATCTACAACTCTACAGTCTGTTGTCATTTTTAAAGGCGTGTCTTTTGGTGTTCTTATTTGTTGTTCTGTAACGCCACATTTATGATCGCTCGATTCTATAACATTTTTCATGTCATAGAAAACGAATATATTTTTTGGAGCATCAGGTTCTATATACCATAATGGCTCTATATATCTTGTAGTATTACCATCTTTAAAAAAGCCGTAGATAAAATCATCATTTATAGTAAGACTGACAATAGATCCAAATCCGTAGCTCCCTGAGAGTAGATGAGGTTTGTTTTCGGCTTTGGCGCTGACTGCAATATTATCACTGAAGAGGCTTAAGTTCAGTTCTTCACTTCCAAATTCCACATTAACTTTTCCGCTATTTTTATTCAAATTAATATCTGATTTCTGAATATTAATCTCTAGTAATTCATAATCTCTGATAA
>Ga0209828_1004201_pt1 | contig 10475 bp, 11 predicted proteins | sample MaitaG_FD_187429 | JGI IMG/M metagenome (GOLD analysis project Ga0209828, IMG submission 187429) | Marine algal microbial communities from Maine, USA - Maine_Asex2 metaG (SPAdes) (version 2) | ecosystem: Host-associated > Algae > Red algae > Unclassified | place: Maine, USA | collected 2015-01-05
CGCGACTAGCTCGATCTGTCACAGTTGGGCCGTAGAGGCAATCGTCGACGAACGGAGAACGACGATGCCCATCGACCCCAAAGCCGTGAGATTCAACGGCGAAGAAGAACTGCAAGAGCTGTGCGAGATCATTCGCGTGCGGCTGCATCAGGCCAACCGCATCGCCATGGGTGAGTCGAGATTCACCGCCGAAATCGCCGAAGTGTTCGGCCGTCTCGGTGCTGTCATGGCCGAGGCCGACGACGAGCTGCGGCACGCATTCGGCGACGGCTACCAGCCGGGCACGCTCACCAAGGCCGAGCAGCGCGAGAAGCTGATCGAGCTGCTGTTTCCGGCCCGGCCGCGCTTCAAGCGAGCCGACCGCCTAGCGGAGTAGGCGCCAAGATGCCGCTTCCTCGCCGAAGTCGCGGCTAGCTCGACCTGTCACACCGCTCGCATACGGTTTTTCTTATGGCGACGCTGTGTGCTGGTGATGTTGAGCGGCACCAGCATCGCGTCGCAATACGTAGCCACATCGGTACTAGGTGGCTACGGTTTGCGTCATGGGTCCTCGACCGGTCGATCTCTTGTCTTCGCTTGGCGACTTCTTCACACATGGCGACGCGTTGAAGGCCGGCATGTCAGAGCGTTCGCTTGCCGCATTGCACCAAAGTGGTGGTCTCCAGCGGATCGCCCGAGGCATCTACGTTCAGACTGGCCTGGTCGCCGATTTTGATCTCATCGAGATCGCAGTCCGTGCGCCCAATTCAGCACTGTGCTTGACATCGGCATTGGCCCGCCACGATCTGATCGACGACGTTCCAACCGTCATCGAGGTCGCCCTGCCACGCACGCAGCGCCAACCGAGCACACAGGCGCCCGTTCGCTGGCATCGATTCAACCCAAACACGTTCGCGATTGGACGCGAAGACTTCGAGGTCACCGACGGCCTCACTCTCGGGATCTACTCGGCGACGAGGTCGATCGTTGATGCCTACAGGCTGCGTCACCTGTACGGCACCGAGCAGGCTCTTGGGGCCCTCAAACGGTGGCTTGAGCTCCCCGAGAGCCAACCTTCGGAGCTGCTTGCCATCGCGTCTCACTTCCCCAACGCCACCGGGGTCATTCGCACGGCGCTGCAGACGCTCTTGTGAGCAAGCCGTCACGACAACACACCGCCGGTGCCGCCTATCTCGACTTCGCCGCTGACCACCCCCATGAATGGATAGTTATATAACTAATTGACCTTTAGTCGAAATATATATAACTTTACATTCGATGGAGTCTGACGAACTGCAAGAGCTGATCGACCAAGGCGAGAGTCTGCGCGTCGAGTTCAAGAGTGAACTCGACGATCGCGAACTCGTTGAAGAGACGACCGCCTTTGCTAATAGTGACGGCGGAGTTCTACTCATTGGGGTTCGCGACAATGGTGAGATCCTTGGGGCTGCTGCGCGACACGGGAGCTCGACTGATTGTGGGCGAGTCGAAGCTCTCGTTAGGAATCGAACTGAACCGCCGCTCAACGTGACGGTCTCCGAGGTAGAGATCGACGGCCGACGGGTTCTGGTCGTAGAGATCCTCGTCGCAGCGAGCGTCATTGGTACGACGACCGGCGTCTACAAACGACGAGTGATAGGGCCCGACGGCAAGCCTGAAGTGATCGCAATGCGACCTCACGACATCGTCGGGCGCGCTGGTTCGCTCGGCGTCGTCGACCGTTCCGAAGCTCCGCTCCCAGATGCCGATAGTGCTCGCGACCTCGATCTCAACGAGATTGATCGGTTCCGGGCAATGGCGAGAGCTCAAGGTGATGCTGTCGCCGAGCTGCCCGACAGCGAGTTGCTACGCGCTCTGCGCTTCCTTGACCTTGACGATCGACTGACGATCGGCGCCGTTTTGTTCTTTGGGACCGAACAAGCACTCGAGCGCTGGCTTCCCAACTATGAGGTCGCGTGGCAAGAACTCGAAGCACTTGAGATCCGCATGGCCGGGCGCGCACGAATCCCGATATTGCGTGCCCTTGCGGAGCTTGAAGTCTGGATCCAAGCACGCAACCCACAGGAGGAAATCGAGGTTGGACTAATCCGACACCCGCTGCCGCGCTTTTCAACGTCGGCCGTGCGAGAGCTTGTCGTGAACGCCCTGGTCCATCGCGACTATGCCGCGCAAGGCGCAACGCTCGTCGAGATCAACCAAGACGGTCTCTCGATATCAAACCCCGGAGGATTCCCAACCGGCGTCACGGTCCACAATCTGCTGCACACTCCGCCACAACCACGCAATCCGGCGATCGCCGATGCCTGCAAGCGAGTCGGCGTAGGCGATCGTGTAAGTCGAGGCATCAACCGTGCCTACGAGAGTCAGCTCTTGAGCGGTCGACCCGCTCCTGACTACACCGGGTCGAACGCAGCACGGGTCACCGTGACCCTCTCATCGGCACCCGCCGATCGAGAGCTCGCCAGACTCTTTGTCGAACGAACCCAGGCCGGAGCGGAGTTGAACATCAATGACCTACTCGCTCTCTACGAGATCCGCCGTGCCGGTCGCATTGCCACCTCACGCGCTGCCGAGCTCTTCCAGACAGACGACGGTGCAGCTCGAGCTGTCTTAAACCGACTTAGCGAGGCCGGACTCGTCGAACCGCGCGGCGAGCGAAAAGGCCGCACCTATCACCTCGGGCGTGCCTACTACGACCGCCTCGGCGATCCCTCTGGCTATCTGCGAGCTAAAGGATTTAGCGAGGTTCAGCATCGCGAGATGATCCGCGAGTTCGTTCGCATCAACGGTCGGATCCAGCGCAGCGAAGCGGCAGAACTATGCCAGCTCGGCCCTGAAGCCGCCGGCGCGCTACTACGACGAATGCGAGACGACGGTGAACTCGAACTACGCGGAGAACGCCGTGGGTCGCATTACGTAGAGCCAGCCGGTTCCGATGATCGTGGAACTGACAACTGATCCGCTGTCTCGATCTGCAGTGATCGTGACTGTCACACCCCCTACGCATGATTGAAGCGTCAGCAACTCGGTGACAGTCATCTTGGCGGCCGCCAATCGGATGGAAAGGAGCTTGCTGTGGCTTCCCTTGATCGAGCGCGGCTTGCGCGTCTCATGGCTGCGATGGCTGCCGGTGACCAAGCCGCGCTCTTCCCGTTTCTCGACGAGTTCGGTGACCGGCTCGGTGGCATGGTGCGAGCCGTGTTCCGGTCGGTGCACCGCCACGACTTGGCGTCGGACCCCAACGAGGTCGACTACCACGTGCAGACCGCAGCCCTCGTGCTGTTCGATCGTGCCGCCGGGTGGGACCCCGATGGGGCGCTTCCCTGGACCTGGGCGAATCGTGCGATCCGCGCCGCCATCATCGACCGCATCGGGCATCCGTCGGTCGAGCTGCTCGAAGTAGACCTCGACCTGCGCACACCTGGTGGCGGTGCAGCGGCTGCGGCCGGCGCTGTCGCTGATGTCGACTTCGACGAGATGGCAACGACGTATCCGCTGGTTGTGCTGGTGGTTCGGGCCGTGCGCTCGGTGGCCAACGAACGTGACGCCGCAGTGCACCTCGAGTACCAAGCGCAGAAGTCGATGGGTGACCGCCAGCCGGCGCATCCGGTTGGCGACATGTTCGACCTGACGCCGGCCAACGTGCGCAAGATCGACCAGCGAGTTCGGGCCAAGCTGTCAGCACTCGCCGCGTCAGATCCGGCATTCGCTGCACTCGCACGGGTCGCGTGGGTTGAGGCGTGTTGATGATGCATATCGTCGACACACCTGAGCCCACGAACCCCGGCGACACCGCTGGCGAGATTGGTGGTGAGCCCGGTGGTGAGCCCGAGCTGCGGGTCGTGGCTGATGACTCGGTGGGCGCTGTCACGAAGGATCGGTACAGAACCGATGTGACCACGTTGACCGAACGCATCGCTATCCGGCTTGCCGGCGACGGTGCCGAACACCCCGTCGCTGCCGCCATCACGATCGCCGTGCGAGGCATGGCCCGGCTTGAGCCCGGCGACTACGCCGACGTGCTCGGGCTGGCCCCCGCCGACGTGCGGGCCCTCGAAGCTGGCACGGTGCCGTTGGGCGAGCTTCCGGCCGCGCTGTGGCGACTCGTGCACGACCACGGCCTCGAGCCCGTCATGCTCGTTGACCTCGACCGCCAGCTACGCGGCGACTGAGCGCGAGACATGAGATGGAACTTGCACTGGTGGACCCCTGTGCGAAGCTAGGGCCATGGTGAGTCCACGGGTTGAGGTGCGCCCTGAGCTGTACGACTTCGCGCGCACCCGCTCTGGCATCGACGGCGATACGTGGGCAGGTCGCTTTCCGCACTTTGACGCATGGCGATCTGGTGAGAAGCAGCCAACGCTGAAGCAACTGCAAGCGTTTGCAAAAAGCACGTTCACCCCACTCGGCTATCTGCTGTTGCCATCGCCGCCAATGGAACCGCTGCCGATAGCCGACTTCCGCACGGTCGACAATCGAGAGTCGGTCCCCGATGCGAACCTGCTCGACGTCATTTATGCGGCGCAGTCACGCCAAGCCTGGTATCGCGAGCACCAGATTCTCAACAACGAAGACGAAGTGTCCTGGATCGGCAGTTTCGCAATCGATGAGCTACCGAAGCGAGCGGCCGAAGTGCTGCACCGCGAATTGGGATGGGGCGCAGCTGAGCGAAACCGGTCTCGGACGTGGGCGACCACCTTGACGGGTGTCCGTGAAGCTGCCGAGCGCGCTGGTGTGCTGGTCATGATCGCTGGTTTCGCTGGTAGCTACACCAAGCGAAAGTTGGATCCGGCTGTGTTCCGGGGCTTCGCACTCGCTGATCCGCATGCGCCGGTGGTGTTTGTCAACGGGGCCGACGCGAAGGCGGCGCAGATCTTCACACTGGTGCACGAGCTTGCCCACCTGCTCACTGGATCGTCTGGGCTATCCGATCTTGACCCCCGCACCGATATTGACGTCGAGCGTTGGTGCAATCGAACGGCGGCAGAGTTCCTCGTTCCCGAAGCGGAGTTCGACGCCGTGTACAACGACGCGAACCTTGATGCCGACGAGCTCGATCGACTTGCCTCGCACTTCAAAGTGAGCACCCAAACCGTTCTTGGCCGCCTCCGCGAACTCGGTCACATCGATTGGGATCGCTACTTCGAACTCCGGCGTTCTGAAGCCGATCGAATCGCCGCGATCCCGAAAGCAACGGGGGGCAGCGGCAACTACGGCAACAGCCGACCAGTGCAAATCAGCAAACGCTTCGCAACTGAGTTGCTAGCGAGCGTCTACGAGGGCCAAACAAGCTTCACCGAAGCTGCTCGCCTCGTTGGTGCCCGCAAAGAGTCGACACTGCGCACCATGGGCGAGAAGCTCGGAGTGCTGTAGCCAATGGCCTACCTGCTCGATTCGAACGTCTTCATCCGCGCTAAGAACGAGTACTACGGCTTCGATATCTGTCCCGGCTTTTGGGATTGGCTGGATCACTCGTTCGAGCAAAGAAAGGTCTTGAGCGTCGAAGCGATCTATGACGAGCTGGCACCTCAACAGGACGACCTTGCTGCGTGGGTTCGAGCTAGGCCGAACGCGTTTCTCGACGCAATGAATGACGAGGTCCTCAATGCGGCCAATCAATTTGGTGTGCGAGTGGTCCAGCCGTATCAGATGCTTCGAGAACTGGGCGCACGGTTCGTCTATCAACGGCCGACCCAAGCGTCGAGCCTCTTCTGATGGACTGAGCGGTCTGGCCACGGGTCTCGCTCGAGCACCGCCCGCAATAGTGCGTTGAATTACACTGAGGAGATGTCCACCGATTCGGCCCCAGGCGTCGACGGCCGTGCACCCCGGCTTAATCGCAAAAGTCGCATCTACATGCGGACCTTTCAGATTGTGGGGTTTGCCGGTGGGCTCGTCTTCCTATGGTTGGCGCTGACGTTCTTCGACCGTGGCTGGCAGGTCGTTGTCGGCTTCACTGGCGTAGCCGTTTTCTGCCTCTGTTGGGGAGTTGCCCTAACGCACTACTTCAAAGGCAATCGAACCAGCGGCCGTCGATGGGGCTCAGTGGGCTTTTGCGCTCTCGGGGTGGTCATCTTGGGGCTAACCGTTGTCGTAGACGACGGCGGTGCCGGATTCACGAGCAAGCGGTTGATTGTGCAGCTCGCCGCAGCGTTGATGATTGCCTGGCCGCTGTACGTGTTTAGTCGCCCCTTGCTGACGAAACCCTGAGCACCGGCGGCGACTGCCGTGTAGTCGCCGTAGCACTGGCGACTGATGCAAGGCCTGCTGATGAGCAGCTGCGCCGGCACTCGTGTCACATGCTGCCGCGATGATGGACCGAGCGTAGTTAGCTTCCCCGAAACCACGACTGTTATACGGAGCGTAGAATTCGCGCTATGGCGACACCTATCCCAACTAGGTTCTTTGATGAAGAAGTCCGCTTGATCGACGAGCTCGTCGATGCGGGTGTTGGGGCGTCGCGATCTGAGGTCATCCGGCGCGGCCTGCATCATCTCGCCGATGCTGTGCAACGGGCGGCGGTCGGTGCCGAGATTGCCGATTCATATCGTCGTCATCCTCAGAGCGCCGAAGATGATGCGATCGCCATGGCCAGCGCGCAAGCACTCGCCGAGGCTGAACCGTGGTAGTCGGTCTTGACGCAGAGGGTTGGGGAGCTGGGAATGACTGGCCGTCGACAGATCTGCGACGCGCTCACTGCGCTGGCTGACTGCTAGTTCGTGGCGGTCGTCGCAGCGTTGATGATTGCCTGGCCGCTGTTCGTGTTTGGCTCGGTCGGTGACGATTCGCTGAGGATTGGTGGCGGCAAAGATGCCGCTTCCTCGCCGTAGCCGCACCGAGCTACGAGCAGGCGTTGGTTTGCGGCCAAGTGGGCTCGTTGATCGGCGAAGAGTCTTGCGATGGCTACGGGTCCGTTAACCGCCTCGCAAATTCGGGGTTGCGTCGCCGGTCGCCCGTGTCGATAATGGAACTCTGAGACATACTTTTCGCCGGGCCATGGTCGCCGGCTTCGCTATCTGCGCCGCAGTCGTGATTGCGTTCATGGCCATATCTGAGCAACCGGCCAGGGCCCAAGAGGCATGGGCCGCGGCGTGTCCGGCGCCTCCGTCATCGGTCGAAGTTGGCGAGTCGTTCGGGCTCACCGCGCAGGTTGAGCCCGAAGCAGCCGCGTCGGCTCTCACGTATCGGTGGGAGATCGAGAACATCGCCACGCTCACCACGCGCGCCACCGGGCAGATCGCCTACGCGAGCGCCAGCGATGCTCAAGCCCAACGCGTGACGCTGTTCGTGTCCGACGATGATCGCACCCAACGGTTGTCGTGTCGCGGCATCGTTACGGTCGAGGCCGGCGCCATCGTCGTGCCGGTCGGTGGATCCGTGCAAGACGCCGTCGATACTGCGGGCCCCGGAGCCACCGTCTACCTCGACCGAGGCGAGCACCGCGACCAGGCCCAGATCTTGCCGTATGACGATCAAACGATTCGCGGCTTCCTCGGCACCAATGGCACCACGCTGCTCTCGGCACTCGTCGGTACTGGGCTCAACGTCGCCGGCACCCGCAGCCACGCCATCACCACCAACCCCTTTAGCCGTCAGTCGACCAACGTCACCATCAACCAGCTCGAGATTCGCGACTACACCACCTTTGGTGACCCCGAGTCGGCCGGCTACTACGGCGTGATCCACATCCAGACCGCGCTCAGCGGGCGAACGTTTCCCGACCCCGAGTGCCGCGCCGAAGGCCGCATCGCGGGATACGGCCCGAGTGCGGGTTGGGAGATCTCCAATGTCTGGATCCACGACAACCAAGGGGCGGGAGTGATCCTGGCCTCTGACACGACGCTGCGTGATTCGATGATCAGCGACAACTTCCATATCGGTATCGGTGGATCGATCGCCGAGAACATCTTGATCGACAACGTCACGGTCGATAACAACGCACGGGCCGACGAAGTGCTCATCGGTTTCCACTCAGGCGGGCTCAAAATCACCCGCACCAAAAACCTGCAGATCCTCAACTCACGTTTCACCAACAACCGAGGGCCCGGTATCTGGCTCGACCTCGATGTGCATTCGAGTCAGGTTCGTAACAACGTACTCACCGGCAATCGGCGCGGCCTGACGACCGCCGGAACAAACGCGTACGGCTACGGCCTCTTCCAAGAAGTCTCGTGGTCGTCGCTGATCTCTGACAACACGATCGCTGACAACGAGACCGGCGCGCTACTGCTCGCCAACGTGGCCGGCTATCAACGCGCCGACGGCGAGACCGTGCTCAACGTTGTTGAAAACAACCGTCTGACCGGAAGCTCCTCGCAGATCGACTACCGCGACGGCGATCGCACCTGCACCTGGCTGACCGAACGATCGGTCGACCCAGACAAGACCCGCCTGCCCGATCCGAGCCCCACGAACTATGGCCTTGCGTACAACCTGGTCGAGAACAACGATGCCGCAGCGGTCGGGGCCGACCCTGCGGTGCGTGTACAGCCGGCTCCTTATGTGCCCCGCGCCGTCGGCGGCGTGAGCGCCATCGCTGGCGACGTGAACTGCGACAATCAATTCACCTTGCTCGATGCCTTGCTGGTCGCAAGGTTCGCTGCTGGTCGCGCGTCTGATGGCGGGGCGTGCCCCGTGGTGGCGCCCGCGATCAGCGTCGCTAGTGGCGACGTCGACGGCGATGGTTCCGTCGACGCGACCGATGCCGTCGCCATGCTGCAGTGCTTGGCTGCGAGCGAATCTGAGTGCGGCTAGCTGGTCTGCTGATCTCCCCCGAGCTATCGAGCCGTGAATCCACCATCGACGGGCATCGCTACGCCCGTCAGGTAGCTCGACTGATCTGACAACATCCACGCAACCGCATCTGCGATCTCTTCGGGGCCAGCGATGCGTCGCATTGGCACGACGCCCGCTACTCGGTCGCGCATCTCGTCGCTCGCACCGGCATTGCTGGCGAACATCGGGGTATCGATGAAGCCAGGGCAGACGGCATTGACGCGAATGTTGCGCGAGCCGTACTCGACGGCTGCTGTTCTCGTTAGGCCCACCACACCGTGCTTGGCAGCGGTGTACGCGGCCGCTCGGGGCAGGGCAACGACCCCGCCGATCGAGGCGGTGTTGACGATGCTGCCTCCGGACTCTTGGGTGATCATCTGCGCGATCTCGGCCTGCACGCAGTTGAAGACCCCGGTCAGGTTGACTGCGGTGACGCGGGCCCACTCGGCAGGATCGATGTCGAGGATCTTGGCAGTTGGGCCGCCGATGCCTGCGTTGTTGAACGCGCCATCAAGGCGCCCGTGCTCGTTGGCGATTGCCGCGACGGCCGCAGCCACCGCACCGTGGTCGGCCACGTCAAGTTCACAGACCTGAGCGGTGCCGCCCGCGCTGGTCACCTGGGCGACGGCCTCGGCGGCCAGCTCAACCTGCATGTCTGCGACGACGACATGAGCCCCATCGGCGGCGAGCCGGTTGACGGTGGCACGCCCGATGCCGCTCGCGCCGCCGGTTACAAAAATCACCTTGTCGTGCAAACTCATCTCACCACCATCGCACATCGGCCCCCGTCGACAGAATGAGCCGCGCTTATCTAAGCAGCGCTTATCTGAGCCGCGCTTATCTGAGCCGCGGAGCGCCGAGCTCGATGAACGGCGCGTCGAGGCGATCGAACAAGTTGGCGACGAAGCGCAATGTCATGCCCCAGATGACTTGCTCGGCAATGTCGAGCTGGATGCCTGGCCAGCTTGAGTCGGACTTTGGCCAGTAATAGTCGATGTATCGCTCTCGATCGGCGAGGTCGACCATGGGAACCCACAACGAGTCGGCGACTTCGTAGTTGTTGACCAATGCCGGAAGCTCGCTGTCGAGCCAATAGCCATGCGGCGAGACCAAACGCAGGTTGTTTCGGCCGAGCCCGCCGTCGTGATCATCGAGCGACCCGAGCCGCGCTGCGCCGCTTAGGTCGAGACCGACCTCTTCACGGGTTTCTCGCTCGGCTGCGGCGAACGTGTCCGCGTCGCCAGGATCGATCCGGCCGCCGGGAAACGCCATCTGCCCCGACCACGGGTCGCTCGGCTTTGATGCGCGTTGAATGAACAGCAACTCGGTGCCGCTGTCGCCGGTGCGAAACACAACCGCCACCGCAGCCTGGGGCCCTAGGACGGGCTGCGCAGGGCGCTGGTCAAGAGCGGCCCGCAGCTGATCTGGGCCGAGATCCGAAAGTCGACTGGTCATCGTCGCAATCTTCGTTGGTCAAGCAGTCGCGCCAGCAATCGGCCCGAAGAGGCCAACGAATGAACTCATCACAGGAACGTAGATCATGGGCCGTCGCCGCTACCCAGCTCACCCGGCACACCTTTAAGACTTCACGAAATCGGCCGACTAGGACATGTGAGTTCGAGCGCATACAACCGCGGTCGCCATCGCGTCGCAACGTCGGAGGCTCGGTTCGAGGTCGGCATCGGCACGACTCGCGTTCATCGATCGGTCATCGTCCGATC
>Ga0209828_1004203_pt1 | contig 10473 bp, 3 predicted proteins | sample MaitaG_FD_187429 | JGI IMG/M metagenome (GOLD analysis project Ga0209828, IMG submission 187429) | Marine algal microbial communities from Maine, USA - Maine_Asex2 metaG (SPAdes) (version 2) | ecosystem: Host-associated > Algae > Red algae > Unclassified | place: Maine, USA | collected 2015-01-05
GTTTGACTATCGGTAATGCCATTATGGAGCCGATGCAGGTGCACAATGTATACGACACAGACCAACAACGAAAAGATCGAGTGGTGGAACTGCTGGAGACGGTAAGCCTGAAAGCACATCACTTCAACCGCTATCCGCATGAGTTTTCAGGTGGACAAAGACAGCGAATTTGTGTTGCAAGATCTTTGGCTTTGAATCCCAAATTCATCATTTGCGATGAGTCGGTTTCTGCCCTTGACGTATCTGTTCAAGCACAGGTTTTGAACCTATTGAACGAACTTCAAGACAAGCTTGATTTGACCTACATTTTCATCTCGCATGATTTATCGGTAGTGAAGTTCATGTCAGATCGAATGGTTGTAATGAACCAAGGAGTAATTGAAGAAATGGGACCTGCAGATGAAATTTGTTTAAACCCGCAACGTGAATACACTCAAGGACTTATTAATGCCATCCCTAAAGGATTGGTAGAAGACATCAAAGTCAGAAAAGGCGAGTAAGCTTTTAAACAAAACAGAAAGAAATACTTATGAGTGAAGCGCTAATCGGAGTCTTTCGTGGCCTGTTGGGAATTGTGTTCTTGCTAGGAGTTTGCTACGCTGTCAGTTCAAATCGAAAGGGCATTAATTGGAGATTGGTAGCAACTGGAATTGGACTACAATTGACTCTGGGATTGGTGGTTTTATGTGTGCCTGGCGTCAGTAACATTTTGGAGGCCGTTGGAGCGTTTTTCGTAGAGATTCTAAACTTCACTGAAAAGGGCGTCAATTTCGTTTTCGGAACTTGGCCTGCGGTGCCGGTATTTGTTGATCCAGACGGTCAATCAGTCAGCTTGGGCTTTCAATTTTGGTTGAAGATTCTACCTACCGTTTTATTCTTTGCTGCACTGACTTCTGTTTTGTATTACTTCGGAATTATTCAGATAGTAGTGAAAGCCTTTGCTTGGTTTATGAGCAAAACAATGCGCTTGAGTGGCGCGGAGAGCCTAGCTACTGCCGCTAATGTTTTTATTGGTCAAACGGAAGCACCACTTGTGGTACGCCCCTATTTGGAAAATATGAGCCGCTCTGAGCTCTTGTGCTTAATGACAGGAGGAATGGCCACCATTGCTGGTGGTGTTCTGGCAGGAGCTATCGGTATTCTCGGCAGGGGTGACGAAGCTTTGGAACAAGCATTCGCTACTCACCTAATCACTGCTTCTATCATGAGTGCTCCCGCAGCGATTGTTGCTGCAAAAATGATCTTCCCTGAAACTCGAAAAGACTTGAATGAAAGTCTGGATATGGCCGATGTCTCTGTTGGAACAAATGTGCTAGATGCTATTTCAAATGGAACCGCTGAAGGTCTAAAATTGGCAGTGAACGTTGGGGCCATGCTCATTGTATTCTTGGCTTTTATAGCAATGGCCGACTATTTTTTAATGGAATTGATCGGGCATTACACTGGGCTCAACGAAGTAATTTCGTCAAGTACCAATGGTGGATTCAAAGGGCTTACTTTGGGTTACATCTTCGGTGTTGTGATGTCGCCAATGGCTTGGCTACTCGGAGTTCGCAGCGAAGACCTCTTTACCGTTGGACAACTTCTGGGCGAGAAAACTGTATTGAATGAGTTCATCGCTTATTTGCACCTGGGCTCGATGCAGGCTGAAGGCTTGCTCACAGATCCGAAGTCTATCATTATTGCCACCTATGCACTCTGCGGCTTCTCTAATTTTTCTTCAATAGGAATTCAGATTGGTGGCATTGGTGCCATTGCCCCTGGACAAAAGCAAAATCTCGCTGCTTTAGGCATTAAAGCCTTGATTGGTGGAACCGTTGCATGCTTCCTTACGGCAGCCATGATCGGTATCATTGTAAGCGTGTTCCCCGGCCTTATGGAGGCAATGGGACCTATTAGGTAAATAGGTAAACTTCTGCAAACCATCAATGGAATCGATCGGCGGTTCCAAAAGTGCAACCGCTTATTTGAAGTCTGTTTCCAAGTCAAAAGCAAAACTGGCTTCTTTTCCTACAAAAGCCCTAGTTGAGAGCAGCGAGAATGCCCTCCCTTCGGACCCGTTGGGACTGGAAGCCCCTGTTGCCATTGGTGTATAGGGCCAGTACTATTCAGCTTAAGAGCACTTCAAATGGCCTTTTTATCCCCTTTTTTTTCCCTCCAACGCAAATCCCTCCCTTTTTGTTCTGTTAGAGCATGACATTTCGTGTAATTATTCTTAACTTCCTAACTAACAGAATGATCTCGAGACTTGGTGAGTTCGAGATCATGACAGGGATACAGTTTTAGAGGTACAAAAGAGCGAAAGTCCTTTTATAGAGTGGTGGGAACCTAACTAAACACCAACTAACCCAAAGAACACAGCTACGATTTATCAAGTCAATTGAGGGCCAAAGAGCCCAGTGGCGAAGCTTTGGACCTACATGAACTTATAGCTTCCGATTAGTTGAAACCTATGTTTTAGATGAAATATATACTTACGATAATCTCCATCATTCCCTTGTTCCTTTGCCTCTTTGCTTCTGGTCAAGAAGTTACAAAGAGAAATTATGGCAAAGTGCAGGAGACAAGCAGAACTTTTTCGACAGCTGAACTTGATCAAGCGCAAAAGGCGAAAGATTTAGCACTAACCAAAAAGAAATCTAAAAAGGTTGTCCAATCCTCTGCAACCTTGTCGAAAAATAATCTTGTAGCTGCTGCGCAACCGAACAAGAAACTCATAACGCTTGATTCTTTGATCAAAGAGATCAGGCAGCTCGAACGAAAAATTGAACAAGCACAAGCTGGGCCCATTCCGGATGCCGAAAGACTTGAGCGTTTGTTCGCTGCTCTTCGTTCGAAGCAAACTGATTTGGAAAACCTCTCCAAGTAGGTTTCCTTTTTCTTTCTCTCATTCCGATCAATCCTTATGAAATCACTATACCACATTGCCGTTTTGGCAATTTACACAATTGCACTTACTCCTAGCCTACTTGGTCAATGCACTTGTACTGACTGCCCGCTCGATATGCCCGATGGGTTTCAGGGCGACTTATTTATCAATGTCTCTGGAGCAGCAAATGACAACTTATCCTCTGGTGGACAAGGAGTCTGCGGCATCTCCATGGATTTTACCCATGAGTACATTGGAGATATGGTTATGACGCTCACCTCTCCTGCTGGCGAAACTGTTACGCTGATTGGACCAGCGGATTTGTCAGGAGCCACGGATAATACCACATGGCTGGTTGATTTTGTTGAGTGTTCGCCAGATGCGACCGCAGTTCCGGATGCAGGATTTCCTGCGGTTTGGGATAACACTTTGTCTTGGGGAACCAACAATTCTTTCACGGGTTCCTATTTTCCTTCTGTCGGCTGTCTTCAGGATTTTAACATGGGATCTGTGAATGGTACTTGGACAATCACCATTGATGATCAACAAGGAATTGATGCTGGGGTATTCAATAATTTCACCATTACTTTTTGCAACAACAACGGCGTAGACTGCAACCTTGCTTCTTGTACCGCTTCGGCAGGAACAAATTCTGGTGTAGTAACGGGTGCCTCCACATCTACAGGTTTGGATGGCAACGGCTATGTTCTTTGCAACGATGATGAAGTGGACATTACTTCAAACGATGATTTCATTTTGCCAGATCCGTCTGGTGTTGATCCTGCTGGTTTAGGATTTGCGATCTACAATTGCCCTCCTACTACAGATGACCCGGATACGGACCCTTGTTGGACGGGATACTACTGGACTGGCGATGATTTCTCTGACATGAACGATTTCAATGGAGACGCCAGTGACAACATCGATATGTACGACTTCATTAGTACAAATCCTTCTGGTGGAGCGGGCGTAAATGGAGAACCTACTGGCGGGAACTTGTATTTCGCACCGATCACTATGGATGATATTTGCCCAGGAACAACTGCCGGCTGTGATCCGGGATTGGGACATGACCTCGATAATGATGGTTGTTTTGATTTAGGAGCAGCCGTTGAAATTGTTTACCTAGATCCTATCATTTTTCCCTACAGCGTGAATTGTGCAGGAAACGGTGTAATTGGCGATGTGGCTGTAACCATAGATGGAGGATGGTCGGGTTTTTCAGGTAGCACTCCTATTATAACTGGGGTAAGTCCCGCGAGCTTTAGCCAGTCTGGAAATGTGGTAACATTTACTGGTCTTTCAGGAGGTGACAATATCACTTTTACCGTTAGTGATCAGTATGGATGCGATGCCACTTTCAACTCGGGTCCTCTGCCTGCTTGTTTAGATTGTACTTGTGCGAATTGCCCGTTGGCGATGCCTGACGGATTTGAAGATGATTTCTTTTTGACCATTAGCGGAGCAGACAATAACGACTTATCGACTGCGACACAGGGTGTTTGCGGCGTAAACTTAGAATTTGACCATGAATACTTAGGTGATTTGGAGATCACTTTGATTTCTCCCGGCGGGCAAGTGATTACGCTCATTGGAGCCGTTGGACTGTTCGGATTAACGGATGGGGCGAGCTGGAATGTGAATTTTGTTCCTTGTGCGTCGGCGGCCTCTCCAGACGCAAGCATCACTTCTTCGACTTGGGATAACGATGATGGCTGGGATATTAATGGTACTTACACCGGTACTTACTATCCCAGCGTAGGCTGTTTGGAGGATTTCAATACGGGCTCTGTAAACGGAACATGGACCATTCATGTCCTAGATGACCAGGGAATCGATATGGGTAATTTTACCAATTTCTCGATTGAGTTTTGCGATCCAACGAGCTCAAGTAGTGGAACAGGAGTTGTGGATTGCAGCGCCAGTGATTGTGTGGCGGAACCAGGTGCCACTTCAGGGGTGCAAACTGGTGAAGGAACGAATTCCATTGGTAATTTTCACTATTTGCTCTGTGATGGAGATCAAATCGACATTACAACTGGGGGATATACTTTGCCGCCAGCAGGCTGTGCCAATTGCATTCCCGAAATCATTTATCACTTCTACAGCTGTCCACCAGATCCTGCGGGCTTATTAGAGGCTGATCCTTGCTGGGAAAATTTTGTTTCGGAAGACGTTTTGAACAATGGAAACTTCTTGGGCCAAACCAACAATGGCGGAAGCGCAGGTGGAATTGGCCCATTGCTGGATGCCAACAATAATCTCTGGATTCAGATTGTAACAGGTGATGATGGTGATGATGATGCATCACCCAATGTCTTTCATGATCAAGACGGTGATGGTTGCTTCGAAGTGGGTAACACGATTCAGTTGACTTACTTCAATCCTATCGAATTTTCTTTCACTACCAGCTGTGATCCTTCGACTGGACTTGGAAGTGTTGATGTCACTGTTACAGGTGGCTATCCTTAATTCAATGGTGCGAGCTATTCGGGCACAAACACAGGAGCTGGAACCCTTACTGGCTCTCCAGGCCATGGCGGTAATTTCACTATTACCGGTTTGTCGAATGGAGACAGTTTTTCCTTTGATTTGACGGGAGATGGTAACGGATGTACTGCCTCTTTTGTGGGAGGTATCTTTGTTTGCCAACCCACCGATTGCTCCTTTGTCCTTCCTGGTGGGACGGGCTCTATAGAAGATAATACCGGAACTCCACTTGCTAGCGATATTGACTTAACAGGAGCTGGAATGCCCACTGGAACTACTCTTCATTCGATCTGTCTTTTAATCGATCACACTTTTGTAGGTGATTTGTGGATTCAGCTTTATCACCCTGCCTACGGGGCTATCGTACTTGCTGCATATGGGGGTGGTGGAACCGATGATTTCGGAGATGTTGCTACCGGACAGGAGATGTGTTTCTATGATACTGGAACTGATCTTGAATCATTTTTCTCTCAGGGAAATTTAGATTTGGCTTACGGAGGCAGTAGTGGAGGAACCTATTGGGAGCCCGCCTTTAGCCAAAGCTCGGCGATCTCCGAATTTGACGGCCAAGATATGAATGCAGTTTGGTCTTTGGTCATCTGGGACGACTTCACAGGCGACCTCGGAGAACTGATCTCCTGGAGCCTTCAATTCGACGATGGAATTTGTCAATGGTCTTGCCCTGCTGATGCTGGAACCTCTACCGCAACACTAACCGGAGAAGCAAGTAACAATTATATTCTTTGTCCCAACGATCAACTGGAGGTTTCCTCCAATGGTGATTTCACCTTGCCGCCCGCTGGATGTTGGGAATGCTTGCCTGGGATGACCTACGCTGTATATACCTGCCCACCAACGGTTGCGGATGTTTCTGCCGATCCTTGTTTTTCGAATTGGTTTTTCGGTCAAGAAGGCTGGACTTTCATCAATGATGATGGCGGCAACTCTGATGCTTTTCTAACAATAGCTGCCGATGCACCTATTCCTCCTGTAGACAATACGCTTTACATGGTTCCTTTAGTGATTGATGGGTACTGGATAATCACTGACCCAACCGCTGCTGCTTATGACGCCAACTTAGACGGATGTGTTGATATTGGAGCAGAACCAATCGTTGTTACTTATCTGGAAGAGATGGACTTTATCCGCAGCAATACTTGTAATGGTGCCGAAATAACAATTACCGGTGGCTATTCCGAGTTTTTTGCAAGTAGTTATGCCATCTCAAATATTACTCCAGCCAGTGCTACCCTGAGCAACACAGACCCATCTCACGGAGTGACTTTCACATTGCAAGGTTTGAGTGCACCGCCGCCCCAAGGATACTCATTCGATGTGACTGATGCCAATGGGTGTACATTTACGGTCAGCGGTACTTATGGCTACAATGGCCCGGAGCCAACTGCCAATATACCTGCTGCGAATGTTTGCGATAACGGATCATCTTCCGTTACCCTCGATCCAAATCCGCAAAACGGAACTCCTCCGTATTTGTTTGATTGGTCAACGGGAGCAAGCGATCCAACAATCGAAGTCTTCACCAGCGGCACCTATGAGGTGACGATTACCGACGACATTGGTTGTATTACTTCCGCCAGTGTTACTGTTACGGATGTCGTTGCACCAAGCCCGACAGCACCCATCATCAGCGTTTGTGGTGACGGGCCCTCTACAGGAGTGGCTACGGGCATCAACCTAAATGATTACAATTCAGTTGTACAAAACGGAGGCTCAGGTACAGTGTCATGGTATGACGGCGATCCCAACATCGCAGGTTCGGCATTGATTCCGTCACCTACCAGTACCAGCATTAGTCCGGCAACAATTGTTTGGGCTTTGCTAACAGATGCTCCCTGTTCAGAAACTGTTCAAGCAATTATAGAATACAATGCTCCTCCAAATGCTTCTGACAATACGCAAGATATTTGCGATTCGGATTCTAACACTTTCAATACTGAAACTTTCGATCTAACAGCGAGTAATTCTGATGTAGGAGGAGCCAATACCATTGTTTGGTTCAACGGACTGCCACCTTCTCAAGGAGGATCGGGAACCGTCATCGGATCTCCTGCTGCGTTTTCTGCTACCGATGGAATGCTTGTTTACGCAGAAGTGAGCAACGGTTCAACGTGTATTGAAGTAGCCTCGCTGACCTTGAACATCGATCCAATTTCAGTTCTTGATCCAATCACCAACCCAAGTATTTGCACAGGTGCAACCACCAACATTGTTCTTTCATCAAGCCCAACTGCTGATAGCTATTTGTGGTCGATTGACTCACAAGGACCCAACATCACGGGAGCCAGCGCAGGTGGTGGAACGACCATTGCACAAACTTTAACGCTTTCAACAGCGACAACAGAAACGGTCGTTTATTCGATCATCCCTTTTTTGGGAAGCTGTGAGGCGCCTCCAGTTTTGGTAACAGTGAACGTTGGTCCTCCGCCAACTCCTGCATTTACGCAATTGGGACCTTATTGCGTTGGAGACCCAGCTGGTAGTTTGCCAACAGCTTCCAATGATGTCCCCCCTGTAAATGGAACATGGGATGCGGCAGTAAGCACAGCTTCAGCGGGATCAATCACGTACAATTTCATGCCCAACGTTGGGGAATGTGGAACGACCACTTCCATGACAATCATTGTTAACGAAGCTGATACGCCTTTGATTTCAGTTACAGAATCGAACTGCGATGCCACTTGTAATTTGGCAGGCGGAAGCTTTGCGGTAATAACACCGGGCTGTGGAGCGGGAACTTTGACTTACTATGATGATGCCATAGGAAGCAATTCAATAGCCACTCCAAGCTATGATCAAAACAATGCCATTACTATTTACTATGCTTGTGTTGAAGGGACCTGTAGAAGTGCTATTCAAACGGCTACTACCGTTCCAGGCACTTGTCCTACACCACCAACACCTGTGATATCAGCTACCGAAAGTATCTGCCAAGCTAACTGTAGTTTGGGTAATGGAAGTTTCAGTATTGATACTAACTGTGGAACGGCAACACTAACTTATTTCGATGATGACATTGGAAGCAATGCAATTGCTGCGCCTTCTTACGATCAAATGAATGCAATAACAATTTATTACGGATGTGAAGATGCCGGATGTACGGGTACGATTAACACACTTACTACTGCTCCGGGTACTTGCCCGACTCCAGCCACTCCTGTAATTTCAGCGACAGAAAGTAGTTGTCAAGCCAACTGCACACTCGGTGGAGGAAGTTTCAATGTAACTACGAATTGTGGAACTGGTGTTTTGACTTATTTTGATGATTTAGCTGGTAGCAATGCCATCGCAGCAACAGTCTACAATCAAACGAATGCAATAACATTGTTTTACGCTTGTATTGAAAGTGGTTGTCAGAGTGCTATTCAAAGTACTACTTCTGTGCCTGGAAGCTGCATTCTTCCAGGGGTTCCAACGGTAACAAGTCCAGTTGTGATTTGTACCGGAAGTTCACCAGGGCCATTGACTGCCACATCTACTTCTGGAGGAAGCTTGCAGTGGTATGATTCGGCAATGACCAATCTTGGCTCGGCTCCTACTCCAAGCGATATTGCTGCAGGAACAACGAGCTACTTTGTTTCCGAAGTTTTGGCGGGTTGCGAAGGACCAACCGCTCAAATTGATGCAGTAGTTTCTTTGACTCCAAGTATCACTATTGATGGTGTTACTTGTAATGGAACCAACTACGATTTCACACTCACCTTAAGTGGTGCAGCCAATTCTAGCTACAACTTAGCAGGAACGAATTTTACATCTTCAACCGTTGGTACCGATGCTGCGGGAAACTACTCGACGAGTTATACTTTCCCTCAATCTACAGCAAGTGCGGATGTCGCAGCTACGCTATCGATCGCTCCATCTTGTGTTTCAGCGATAGCCAATATCACAGCACCAAATTGTAATTGTCCAACGCTAACAGCTGCAAGCGGGACACAAGATTTGTGTAGTGGAGATTCTCCCGACCTAAGTGATGTTACCACCGGATATGCGATTCTTGCTGATCCGAACAGCTATGCTGGAATGTTCTCATGGACAAGTGATAACCTCGCTCCCGATGCGGGAGGAACGACTTATTCAGGAACAGCTTTATTGAACCAAACATGCAGCTCAACTAATCAGACGGCTTATGCTTGGCTTCAATGCACACTCGATAACTCGTGGATTTCTGCAGGTTCTGTGAGCATTAATGTTTATCCTGCGCAACCAACAGCTTTGGCTTCAGCAGCTAATTCAAGTGTATGTTCAGCAGCTGTTTCAGCTGTTTCGGTCATCTTGACTTCAGCAGATGGTTTGTCAAATTGCGCTACCCAAAATCTTGATGCTCCAATGAATCAATCATGTGCTCCAAATTTAGTTACTAATCTTAGCCATACTTGGATTGCTGCTGATATTACCACTTTGTTTGGGGCTTCTGGAGCCTCTTGCTATGCCGACGCTACTGCATCGGCTAATGTAGATGTTTATCCTGCAGCACTAAGTACCAATATCACCAATGATGGTGCGACTTGCGGTACACCTTCCATCCAGTTATTGAACAACACTGGAGGGGTTTGCGCTACGGAAACGAGCCCGTCTGCCTGCGTAGACAATTCCTCTACCTTCATGTGGAATTTCAACAGCTCTGTTAGCTGGTCGGCTATGGCTCCAGCTGCTTGCGTATTGCCAACTCTTAGTGGAACGATCAATTGCTCCAATTGCACTTGTACCGATCCGGTTAATGTAGAAGCTGGTGCATTCGGCCCTATTTGCGGTGATGCTACTGCAACAATTGATCTCAGTGCCGCTGCCTTGGCAGCCAGTATTTCAGGAGCTGGAGTCTCAAACGGAACTTGGAGTTCTGCTGGAAATGGTGTTTTCAATGGTGGAACCACTTTCTCATCAGCCACCACTTATACGATTGGCTCTGCCGATATCTCCGCAGGATCTGTGAGCTTGACTTTGACTTCTGACTCTCCAGTTGATCCACTCTGTCTAGCGGAAAACGACATTTTGGTGGTGACAATAAATCCTCTTCCAACAGCGCCAACTGTTGCGAGTCCACTTGCTGTTTGTAGCACTGATATTCCTGCTCCATTGCCAGCCACAGCTAACACAGG
>Ga0209828_1004206_pt1 | contig 10470 bp, 9 predicted proteins | sample MaitaG_FD_187429 | JGI IMG/M metagenome (GOLD analysis project Ga0209828, IMG submission 187429) | Marine algal microbial communities from Maine, USA - Maine_Asex2 metaG (SPAdes) (version 2) | ecosystem: Host-associated > Algae > Red algae > Unclassified | place: Maine, USA | collected 2015-01-05
CCTTGGTGCTCACAACGCATGACAAGACATCGCCTATGTAGTAAACAGAATCTGCACAGGTAAGCACTTTCAGCGCCGCCACGACGTCAGGCGAGTAGTAGTCGAAAAACGGCCCGTCGAATTCTTCCTCGGCGCGCCGCACCGTCGTTAGCGCGATAGCCGAGCAAACTCCGCGAGGTAGGCTCGCCCATGTCGGACGATGCATCCGCTTCTCGAGGAACTGATCGAGGACAACGGACGACGGCTCGACGCGATCCTCACCACCGTCGATCTCGATGAGGTACCGATCGCGGGCAGTATCGAGCACAAAGTCGTAATTCCAGACAATCGCCTCAGCATCGGCGTGTTCGCCCAGATACCGGTCTATGCGTCGAAGCGCGCCAGGGTAAAGCACCGTCTTGCTATCCATCCATATGAGGAACTCGCCGGACGCGTGTTCAAGGCCGGCGCGCCAGTTCTCGACCATGTCGAGGCCCCCTGTCCGCACGTATCGAAACCGTGGGTCGGTCATCCAGCAAGCCACGCCATCATGAGTTGCAGCATCATCGTCGTTGTCGACGAGGATCATCTCGAACGAGTCGCACTCCTGTGTCAAGACGCTGGCTACAACGATCGCTGTTAGTTTTGGGCGACCTTTGGTCGGCAGGACGACCGAAAAGCGTGGACGTACCATGGGGGGTCACGACTCCTTTGTGGCGGCTAGACGCAGTAACCTAGCAATCAGCGGCGGCCCCGGCTAGGTGTGCTAGACCTAGAGTTCAATTCTAAGCAGAGGCGGATAACCACTGAAGAGCTTGATGTGGGGGCTGAGGGGCTGGAGGTCCGCCCGTCAGTCGGCGGAACATGACTAGTCCGGTCCAGAATCAATCTCCGCAACCGAGGCGGCAGCTTTCCCAGCTTCTGGCGGCCGACAGCCTCGCCAACTTCCTTCGCTTTGCCGTGACTGCACTGTCGTTGGCGGCCATAACACCAGTGCTTACCCGGGCGCTAGAACCGGACGTGTTCGCTGTTTGGACGCTGGTTTTCACGGTCTCGACGTACGTGGCAATCGCAGGAGCGGGCGCAGCAACGGCGGTCACACGTTTCGTCTCGGTGGATCGCGCAACAGAGACCGGCGCTACGGCAAAAATCTTGGCGTCGGTGACCTGGACCATCGTGGGCTCCGTTGCGTTTGGTATCGGGCTCATCGCGACGATCGCTTACCGCACCGATTGGCTATTTCGGGAAACCCCAACCCAACTGGTAGACACTGCCCGGGCGACCATAGTGACCCTGGCCTTTGCGAGTGGCATTGGCACTGTTGGTATTGCTCTGCACGGATATTTTTTTTCACTCCATCGCGCGATCGTTCCATCCTTGGTGGTCGTTGCAACGCGGATTGCGGTGGCGACGGGCCTTGCCGTTGCGGCAATCTACACAAAATCACTCCTTTGGTTGGCCGGCATCACTCTCAGCGGTGCGGTGCTGTCGACGCAGGCGATGATCTCGCTGACAAAGAGAAACCTTGGGGAACCGGTTGTTGCGGTTCGCAACGTCCGCCGCTCGTGGATTCTCGAGCTAGTCAAGCACTCCTCCACGATTATGATCTGGTCGCTTACGATGGTCGCTATCGCAGGAATCGATGTCGTCGTCGTCGGGGCTTACGACTTCGGTGCGGTCGGAGCATATGGAATCGCCGCCCAGGCCGTGTCACTTGTTCTCGGCCTTACGAACGCATTCTTGTCTCCTCTTGTTGCTGTGGCCGCTAGACACCATTCGCAGGGAGACCAGCACCGCCTCGCTGCGGTTATGATCCAATTCTCGCGCCTTGGCGGCACTCTCCTCGTGGCTACCTCCAGCGCAATGTTCATCATGGCTCCTTGGCTGGTCGAGATCTACGCCGGGGAGCAGTACGCAGCGACGGCGACGCCACTGCTGCGCATCCTTGTGGTCGCAAATGTCTTTCGGAACACCTGCTCGGCTCTCGTAACAACACTCATAGGTGCGGGGGCCCATCGCAGCGTGCTGGCGCCAACTGTGGCAGAGGCCATAGTGAACGTCAGCCTGAGCCTCTGGCTCGTTCAGATGTTCAACGCTCAGGGCGTGGCTCTGGCGACGCTTCTTGCGGCAGCAGTCGGTGTCGGAGCGCACATTGTGATCACTCTGCGCCAGGCGCGTGTCTTTACGGTGAGCATTGCGCACTTCACGGCGCATGCAATCGGGCGCCCAACTCTGGCGTGCATGCCAACCGCCGCAGTCTATCTTGCCCAGCTTTGGTTCGGTATCAATACTGCAGAAGCCATACCTGTCGCCGTCTTTGGAACACTGTTTGTTGGATGGCGGTTTTCGCTTGCGGCGGACGATCGACGGCGTTTGAGGAAGCTTCTCGAATCCCGTGCTCGTCCCTCGGCGCAAAGCCAGGATTGTTAGGCAGCCCGCTTTGAAAAGCAACGCACACCTTGTGTGATCGAGCATCCGAACGCTGGTAGCGTCCTTTGACGATGTCCAAGCTCCACGTGGATCAGACCAGTGGTCCGGTACGGAACCGCTCGTGGATGGTGCCGCGATCTAATCAGGCATCCAAGGGAATCCACAAGCCAACCCGCCAGGCGCGTGGAGTAACGCTCGTTTGGGTGCTCATGTTGCCGATCTACCTCAACCTTGGAACGGTGAACACGAACCTCCCAGCGATCTTGGGAATTGGAGCTTACGTACCGGTCCGATCGGTGCACGTTTCCAGCATCGTAACTCCTGTTGTCCTAACAGGCCTGCTTCTTCGCGGAGCGGGTTTGGACCGGCGCTACGTTTCGATCGCGTTCGCGTACGGCGCGTGGCTCTATTTGTCGGTCGTGGCCGGATTTATGAGCGGAGAAGAACCAGAGCTGCTCTTTGTGTTTCAGACGATGCTCCCGCTGCTGGCCTTCCTTCTCGGCGCAAGTTTGGATGTCGAGCCATCAGAAATCGCGGCAACTGTGCTGCGCGCCAGCATTGGCGCCACCATTCTTGTGGTGGTCGCCTTGACCCGCGGTTCGGTTGTTTTGATCGGTTCGAACTCTGTTGATGAAGTAATTCCGCAGTTTAAAATCTACTTTCCGATGGTGACTGTTGTCGGAGCAGCTGCGGCGGTGGTCCTTGTTCGATCAAAGCCAGCGCTGGTCGCGGCCTTCATTGGCTCCCAGGTTCTGTTGCTTCCTTGGCTCTGGTCCCGTACTGGATTCGCTATGGCTGGTGTGGCTGGAACGCTGACCTATCTAGTTCAGCCGCCTGCTGATGTTTCATCAGGGGGCCGGACCCTGAGGCGAGCAATCACAGTGCTGGTTCTCCTTCCGGTCGTGTTGATGCTGGCGGTGCTCGCTCTTGAAGGCACGGTGCTCGCAACGCGGGTTTCGGCCAGTGGATTCTCCACGGGTCGACGGGATCTCCTGATGACTGGAATTGAACGCGTCGTCGCAAAGCCCATCTTTGGAGACAGCTTCATCGCAGTCGACCCGACCCTCTACTCAAGACCAACGTCAAAGGTGCTACTTTACCCATCACACAATCAGTATCTTGAGTTTGCGTTGCGGGGTGGACTCCCGGCACTCGCGATGATGATCCGATTCTACGGACTGATTGCCGCCGACATTCGGCGGGTGTTGTCGCGACGCGGCGCCGCAATCGACGCAGCGGCTCTCAGCGCTGGAATCCTCGCAGCGATGCTTGTCGGGTCGGGTTTCAACCTCTATTTGACTCAACCGTACTCAGCATCGATATGCCTCTTTGTCCTCGGTCTAACCGCCAGGGCTTGCTCCCATCGTGACCGCAGCGCTGCCCTCCAACCTGGTGAGGGCCACTTGATTCGGGTGGGCCATGGAAGCAGCGAACCTTCAGGCGCCAAAACTCCAATCTAAATCCGAACAAATCGTCGACCGATCGAATCGAGTCTCCAGCGGGACCTGGCTGGCAGAAGGAGTATCTTGCGCGGGTACGTACACGTGCTGTTTCAAGCAACTCGCACACACCGGCGGCTCACGCGCGTTGGTCGAGCCCTATCGACATGAGGGTCTCTGATAGGGCCTGATCGAACGTGAACTGATGTGCGTAGCCGAGTTCGACCACCAGACGATCTACGTCCGCCACTACAAGCGGATATCGGTCAGGTGTTGTTCCGAAGCTGACAGAGCCTCTGTTTGCCGCATGCTGAACTGCCTTCACGATCGCACGGATTTGTTGAGCTTCACCGCTGCCGATGTTGATTGCACCTTCGAGCCCTGAGATCGCTAGATCGGTAAGGGCATTGGCGACATCCTTGACGTACACGTAGTCTCGACGTTGCTCTCCGGCCGATAGCGTGGCTTGGCCATCGGCTATAAGCGTCCGCCAGATGTATGGGATTAGGCGCCCCGCTGGTTCGCCTGGCCCGAATACGAAGAAGAGGCGAGCCCATGCGAAACTCGTATTGACTTCGGAATTGATCCACGCAAACAGTTCGTTCTTCGCTTCGGCATATGGACTCTCAGACGCTAGCGGCGTCAGACCCTCGCGGCATGTTCCACCGGACCAGTCGTACTCAGCACAGCTACCTGCTACGACAGCGCGCTGTCCCCCGGCTTCCGCGAACGCTCTAAGGAGTTCTTTGCTTGATCGAAGCCAGGCAGCGTTGAGTGGCGAGTCCAAGTAGCTCCCTGGAGTTGCCTCCCATGCCAAGTGGAGCAAGTGGGTCGGCCGGACATCGTCGATGATCTCTGCTGGATTCTCGCCGAGCAGGTCAAATTGTTTCCAGAGAATCCCGCTTTCCGACTGCCTTGCTTGCCGTGACAGCGCAATTACCTCACCGAACGCAGCTGCCAACGGCCGCAGGCAGTGCTGCCCAACGAAGCCGGATGCGCCGGTAACGAGAATGCGAGTTGCCGCCACTAGGCGCTACTCAGCGACCCGTTGGAGGTAGCCGCCGGATGCAACGCTAATCAAGATCTTGTCTTCCACGCTCTTGTTGAGCGAAAACTCGGGGTGGGTTGCAAGGAATTCAGCAACAGCGGTTTTTGGATTGTTACCGATGCCCCAGTCACGGTCGGGATATGAACCCTCAGGCATGTCTTCGATAAGGGTGTCGAATACGACGCAGTAGCTGCCGACCGAAGTCAATGACGCATACGCGTGGAGCTCAGCGAGCACATGTTTGTGGGTGTGATTCGAGTCAAGTACGACCATGACTGTGCTCTTGCCCATCGCCGCTTGGTGAACTTGCTCGACGATGTCAGTAGCGATGCTTGACCCTTCGATCATCTCGATCCGCTTGTACATCGGATGCTCTTCGATGGCGGCCCTGTTGTGGGCACGGATGTCGATGTCGATGCCGAGCACTGACCCATCGTGGCCGTTGCACGAGTGGAGCAGCTCGAGCATCGAAGCGTAGAGAATCAAAGATCCACCGTGTGCGATGCCAGTCTCGATGATCAAATCCGGTTGCACTTGCCAGATGAGCTCCTGCATGGCGACGATGTCTTGTGGATATTGGATGACCGGGCGGCCGAGCCATGTGAAGTTATAGGAGTACTGGGGTGTCACCGACGCAGCAAGAAACTGCTGGGCCGCTTCTCGCAGCTCGGGGTCGCGGCCGTTGGCAGCTACTCGGGATGCCAACTCTCTCCGAAACTCCTCGTTTGCGTTCTGATCTGTCATGTGTTCTTTTGCCTTCCTGGCATGGCTAGTGGATAGTGAGTTCCGGGACAGCGGTCACAAATCGGGCACCCCATTCGGCTACGTACGCGAGTTGCTCGCGAATTTCACTCTCGAGGTTCCATGGGAGGATCACCACGTAATCGGGACGTTGCTGCCGTAATATCTCTTCTTCGACGACTGGAATGTGGCTTCCCGGCAGGTAACGGCCCACTTTCTCGGGATTGCGATCGACGACGAACGCAATGGACTCACCGTCTACGCCCGCAAAATTGAGCATCGTGTTTCCTTTGGCGGCCGCACCGTATCCGGCGACCAGCTTGCGCTCGGTTTTCGCTTGCTCAAGGAACCGCAGCAGCTCGTTCTTGATGCGTTCCGCGTTGGTTTGCAACTGAGCGTAGAAATCTGCGGTGGTGACGCCGGCAGTGGTCTCTTCCTCGAGGAGCCGCCCGATAGCCGGGCCAACTGGCCGCGCCCCAGTATCCGAACGCTGTGCAAACACGCGGAGGCTGCCTCCGTGGGTGGGGATCTGTTCAACGTCAAAGACAGATAGGCCGTTGGTCTCAAACACTGCGGTGACTGCTGTCAGTGAGAGGTAGGAGTAGTGCTCGTGGTAGATCGTGTCGAACTGGTTGTGGGTGATCAGGTTCAGCAGGTGGGGGAACTCGAACGTGGCGACTCCGTTTGGGGCGAGCAGTAGCGCGAATCCCCTGACGAAGTCGTTGATATCAGGTACATGCGCCAGCACGTTGTTGGCGGCCATCAGACTTGCGCGATGGCTGGCGATCATCGTTGTGGCACACGCGACACCAAAGAACTCTTCGACGATCTCAACGCCTTTAGAACGCGCTGCCTCGGCGGTCCCGTGCGTCGGTTCAACTCCGCAGCACTGAATACCGGCTTCCTGAACAAACTGGAGTAGGTAGCCGTCGTTCGCGGCAACCTCCACCACCATGTCTTCGGGAGTCAGCTCGAATCGATCAATCATCGCCTTGACATAGGCCTTTGCGTGTTCGACCCATGTCGTGGAGAACGAACTGAAGTACGCATAGTCGTCACTAAACATGAGGCCGGCCCGGACAAAGTCCTCAGTCTGCACTAACCAACAGTCGGTGCACACGAGAACCCGCAGCGGAAATGTTGCTTCGGGTTTGGCTAGGTCTTCTTCGCGTAAGTACGCGTTAGAGGGTGGCGAGGTGCCAAGGTCAGCAACCGTCGTCTCAAGTGGCTTACTGCAGTGTCGACAGTCCATCAGATAGTGAGTCCCTCAAACGCGTCGGCGATCATGGTGTGCCCCTGATCACGGTCAGAAAGGTCGGTGATTGCCAGCGGCCATGTGATGCTCAACGTGTCATCGTTAGCATTCAGACCGCTCTCAGCTCCCGGGGCGAACGGAGCCGAATGAACATACAAGAGTGCTGAGTTCGGCTCCAGACATTGGAAGCCATGCGCAAATCCAGGCGGGATATGCAGCGTTCGCTTGTTCTGAGCCGTCAGTTCTTCGGCGTGCCATTGCAGGAATGTCGCCGAGCCCCGGCGAATGTCAACAGCGACATCAAACACCGCGCCACGGACACAACTGATGGTCTTGGCCTCGGCATGGGGCGGCAATTGAAAGTGCATGCCGCGAACCGCGCCCTTGGTCTTCGAGACCGTGAGGTTTATCTGCGCTACAGCAGGGTCTATGCCAAGGTTCCGAAAGTCGTCTTGGCAAAACATGCGAGTGAGTGACCCGCGGTGATCGACTATCGATCTCCGCTCAACAACTTTGAGGCCCGCCAGCGGTTCGCTAGCGACTGCGAATCTCACGACTGGTCGTGCGTTTGACACGCTAGGTATTCGCGAATTTGAGCGATTGTCACGTCTCTCATGTTTTCGCCCGTTGCCCAAGCCTTGTACCAAGCAACGGTTCGGTCAACCGCTTCTGAGAGATGCCACTTTTGCACCCAATCGAGTTGGACCTGAGCCTCGGAAGAGTCGAGTCGCAGGAGCTGCGCCTCATGAGGGTGCACGGCGCTGTCATGTTGCCAAACTGCGCCGTCACCCCAGCATGCGCTCAGCATGTCTGCCACACATGCAACTGACTGTACGTCGGCCATTGATGGGCCGAAATTGAACCCACGGGAGAATTCGAGCGGTTGCTCAAGCAATCGGCCGCAAAGCTGCAGATACCCCACGAGCGGTTCAAGCACATGCTGCCAGGGTCGTACTGCTTTTGGATTGCGCACGACGAGCGGTTCAGCATTCTTGAAAGCCGAGATCGCATCGGGAATGATGCGGTCCTGGGCCCAGTCACCGCCCCCGATCACGTTGCCCGCTCTTGCTGTAGCTACACCGACCCCATTCGTGGAGAGAAACGACTCGAAGTACGCCTTCGTTACCAGCTCAGCACACGCTTTGCTATTGCTGTAGGGGTCACGGCCACCAAGGCGATCTGTTTCACGATAAGGCCAAGTCCACTCACGGTTTTCGTAGCACTTGTCACTCGTTACGTTGACAACTGCCTTGACACTCGCTGTCTGACGGGCAGCCTCGAGAACATGAACTGCCCCAATGACATTCGAGGTGTAGGTATCAACGGGTGCATCGTAGGAGCGCCTGACCAGAGACTGGGCTGCAAGATGCAGAATTACATTGGGCTCTGTCTCGGTCATCAAACCAGCAAGGGCGTCGAGATCGCGCACGTCGCCAATACGACTGTCGACGCTGGAGGCCACGTCAGCGAGGTCAAACAGCGAGGGGCCATCTTCTGGCGTCAGTGCATAGCCAACGACTTCAGCACCAAGCTCTTCGAGCAGGAGTGAAAGCCATGCTCCCTTGAAACCTGTGTGACCAGTAATGAGGACTTTGCGGTCCTTCCAAATGGAGAGACTCACGCCCAAACTTTCCAAGGAGCCTGGCCCTCGGACCACAAGTTGTCGAGCAGGCGCTTCTCCCGGAGCGTGTCCATGGGCTGCCAGAAACCATGATGGCGGTAGGCAACCAGCTGATTCTGAGATACCAGGGCCCGGAGGGGTTCGTGCTCCCAACTAGTGCTATCGCCCGCGATCAGGTCGATTACGTCGGTTGAAAGAACGAAGTAGCCACCATTGATCCAATTGCCAGCTTCTAGCGGCTTCTCTTCGAATGCAACGACCTCGCCATCGGCCTTGAGCTCCAATGCCCCGAACCGAGCCGGTGGCCTAACTGCGGTGAGAGTAGCTTTCTTGCCATGAGCCCGATGGAAGTCCACGAGGCTGGCAATGTCGACGTCGCCAACACCATCGCCATACGTAAAGCAAAAATCCTCACCTTCAGGCAAGTGCTCACGGACTTGGCGGAGTCGACCACCGGTCATAGTCGTCTCGCCGGTGTCCACGAGCGTCACACGCCAGTCTTCGGCGCGACGCTGATGGACCGTCACTTCGTTGGTGGACGAATCGAAGGTCACATCCGACGAGTGCACAAAGTAGTTGGCAAAGTACTCCTTGATGACGTAGCCCTTGTAACCACAACAGACGACGAAATCATTCACCCCGTGCGTTGAGTAGCTCTTCATTATGTGCCACAGGATTGGCTTTGAACCAATCTCGACCATCGGTTTGGGTATGCGATCAGTCTCCTCACTCAATCGGGTGCCAAGCCCGCCCGCTAAGATCACTGCATACATTCCGCTGACAGTACTCTTCGTGGCTTGGCTGTGCACTGGTTTCCAAAGATTGGCCGCGAGGCGGTTGCCCGAAAGTGCAATGGGGGGCATCCTCGAGCGTGAGGCACGGAGTTGGAAGTTCAGCCCACACGAGCAGTGGCCCGGCGCGCTAGGCCCAATTGTCTTCTCTACAACCGAATGGTGGACTTGTGAATAATCCAGACTCCCGCACTGAAGGAACGGTGTTGATAACCGGCGGGACGGGGTCTTTCGGAACGAAGATGGGCCGCCGTCTCCTCAACACTGACGTGGAGAAGATCAAGATCTTCAGCCGGGATGAGGCCAAGCAGCATCAGATGCGGGTGGACTTCGCTGATCCTCGTTTGGAGTTCCACATCGGCGATGTGCGCAGCAAGCAGAGCCTGAGCCACGCCATGCCCGGCGTGGACATGGTCTTCCACGCTGCCGCGCTCAAGCAGGTGCCGTCCTGTGAGTTCTTCCCGCTGCAGGCCGTGCTCACCAACGTCCTCGGCAGCGCCAACGTCATCGAGTCCGCCCAGGAACACGACGTCCGCAGCGTCGTCTGCCTCTCAACCGACAAAGCCGTCATGCCGGTAAACGCCATGGGCATGACCAAAGCGCTGATGGAGAAGGTGGCCCAAGCCGCCGCCCGCAGCCAGGCGGGCCCCAACACCACCGTGAGCAGCGTCCGCTACGGCAACGTCATGTACAGCCGCGGATCGGTCATCCCGCTCTTCGTGCAACAGATCTTCGAAGGCAAACCGCTCACGCTCACCAACCCGGACATGACCCGCTTCCTGCTTCCGCTCGAAGTTGCCGTGGACCTTGTGCAGTTTGCGTTCGAAAACGCCAAAGCCGGAGACACCTTCATTCGCAAAGCCGCGGCCTCCACCGTCGGCGTGCTGGCCGAAGCCCTGCTCATGGTCTTCGAAGCCGACAACCCCATTGACGTCATCGGCGTCCGTCACGGCGAGAAGCTGTATGAGACGCTGGCCACCCAGGAAGAGCTTCGCAACGCGACCGACGAAGGCGACTACTGGCGTCTCCGCATGGACCAGCGGGGACTCAACTATGCCCAGTACTTCACCGAAGGCGACGTGGACATCCGCGTGGCCGAGGACTACCACTCGCACAACACCGAACAACTTGATGTTGCCGCCACCGCAGAACTCTTACTGCAGCTT
>Ga0209828_1004208_pt1 | contig 10469 bp, 9 predicted proteins | sample MaitaG_FD_187429 | JGI IMG/M metagenome (GOLD analysis project Ga0209828, IMG submission 187429) | Marine algal microbial communities from Maine, USA - Maine_Asex2 metaG (SPAdes) (version 2) | ecosystem: Host-associated > Algae > Red algae > Unclassified | place: Maine, USA | collected 2015-01-05
CTGCATTGTTCAACTCCTTTGCATGATCAACATAATTACGGCCAATACAAAATATTTTCATTGAGTATTAAAGTTATTCATGGTTCTAGTAAGTCCAATTGAAACATATTCATTTACTCCAGTGGCACATTTTTTTATTAGCGTGGGCAAATCTCTCTGTTCATCATTACTAAATGGGCTTAAAACAAAGTTTACTTGCCGCCCTTTTCCAAAATTATCTCCTATACCAAAACGCATACGAGCATAACGGTTTGTTGATAGTAATTGTTCAATATTGGTAAGTCCATTATGCCCTCCGGCAGAGCCTTTACCTTTTAATCTTAGTTTGCCAAATGGTAAATTCAAGTCATCTGTAACGACTAATAAATTTTCAATTGAAATTTTTTCTTTATCCAACCAAAATTTTATGGCTTTGCCACTAAGATTCATGTATGTGGTAGGTTTAAGTAATATTACCTGACGACCTTTAAACTTAAACCTAGCCATAAAGCCATAGCGATCTAACTCAAAGGTTTGTTCTTGCTCTTCAGCTAACAAATTAACAACCTCAAAGCCAATGTTGTGTCGTGTATTATTATACTCTTCACCAACATTACCTAAACCGGCAATCAAATATTTCAAGTGATATTAAGCTTTAGCTTCACCTTCTGCGGCTGCTTCACCTTCTACGGCTGCTTCACCTTCTGCTGATTCTGCAGCATCTTCTGCGGCTTGAGCGCTCTTAACAGCTCTTGGTATTTCAACTGATGCAATAGGAATGTTTGGTGAGTTTAGAATTTCTAATTTACCAGCATCAATATCACCAATCTTAATAGATTTACCTAAAACTAAATCGGTTACATCAACTTCAATAGAACCAACCAAATCTTCAGGCGTAGCTTTTACAGAAAGTTTTCTGGTTTTTTGCATCAATGCACCACCTTCAAAAACACCTATAGAGTTTCCAACTGTAAAAATTGGAATTTCAGCTTTTACTGGCTTGCCTGGCACCAACTCTTGAAAATCAACATGTTTGATTTTGTCTGTTACGGCATCAAATTGAATATCTTTTACAATGCATTCTCTTTTATCGCCATCAACATCAAGTGCAACCTTATAAAATTTATGAGTGTAAATAAGATCTCTTATTGCTAATTGGCCAACACTAAAGTGAATATTGCTTTTACCGCCATATACCACACAAGGAATTTTGCTGTCATTTCTTAATTCCTTGGCATTTTTTCTACCAACTTCACTTCTTGAGTTACCTGTCAGGTTAAATGTTTCCATTTTATTGTTGTTTATACATTTACAAATAATGAACTGATTGATTCATGATCTATCAGTCTTTTCATGGCCCTTGAAAATAGGTCGGCCACGGACAATACCTTTATTTTTTCGTGCTCACCCTTAATAGGCAAAGTGTCTGCTACTACTATTTCGGTTAGCACTGAGTTATTAATGTTTTCATAAGCGTTTGCAGATAATACGGGATGAGTGCAAATTGCTCGCACGCTTGTAGCACCCTTATCAACTATAAGTTTTGCTGCATTGCACAATGTATTTGCAGTGTCTACAATGTCATCTACTAAAATTACATCTTTACCTTTCACATCACCAATTAATTCCATTGAAGCAATTTCATTGGGCCTGCTTCTATGCTTATCGCAAATTACCATTTCGGCATTAAAATGCTTGGCAAACTTTATGGTTCTTTTGGTTCCACCAACATCTGGTGAAGCAAAAGTTAAGTTTGGAAGATTTAGGCTTTTTAAGTAGGGAATAAAAATAGCAGTTCCATCTAAATGGTCAACAGGAATGTCGAAAAACCCTTGAATTTGATCTGCATGCAAATCCATGGTCATTACCCTGTTGGCGCCAGCTGCAGTAATTAAATTGGCTACCAGCTTGGCTCCAATTGCAACACGCGGCTTATCTTTTCTATCTTGTCTTGCCAATCCAAAATAGGGTATGATAGCTGTTATGTAATCGGCACTAGCTCTTTTCGCAGCATCAATCATCATTAACAGTTCCATTAAATTATCTGATGGAGCAAATGTGGATTGGGTGAAGAATACGTATGAACCCCTTACAGACTCTAAAATATTTGGTTGAAATTCACCATCCTTAAATGTTTGAATATTAATATCACCCAATGGTTGCCCAAAAGAACCTGCAATGCGTTCTGCAAGGTATCTTGAAGCTCTTCCTGAAAATATTTTTACATCTGCTGGCACTCCTATAATTTTTGGAGGTGCAAAGATAAGTAATTTATATCTGCGTATAGCCTAAATTACAAGGAAATTCTATTGTTTCATGTAATATCTTCCATCTTCAATTTCTATGAATTCAACTTGGTATTTTCTATTCATAAAAACAGTGAATTTTCTTTTCTTATCTTCTTTTATTCTTATTTCGATTGCGTAAATAGCTCCGAAATCTTCAGGATAGCCAAATTGCACTTCTTTAGCACTTTTAACTTCATACCTTCTTACTTGGCCATCTCTTTTCATAATTATATGAGCACCAGTAAACTCTACAACAATTGAATCTTCTTTGGAGACTTTGGTAATATCAAAATCGCTAAAAATATTATCAACTTTCATAAAAGGTTTAAACTTTTTTCCTTTTAAATCTTCAACAGTTTTTATGGTGTAAGCGCTTAAACTTGTATAAAGGTTTTTATCCCTTAACTCGTCATTTTGGCTTTTTTCGGGTAACCAAAAGGCAAATGCTTTATCTGTATTTACCTTTAGTATTAAACCTACAACATAGTAGTTTTCGTTCATTTCTATCCTAAAGTAACCTTGGTTACTGGGATTAAATTTATCTATGAACTCAACTTTATAGCCAGAAGCTGTTTTATTATTGGAAATAATTTCCATGGTCAGTGTTTCTTCTTCTAAACCACTAATAAACATTCGGCCATTATTTAGATGAATCATAACTTGACCTGCACTTAACGATTTCTTTTTACCATCCTGCTCATATCTAACGGGTACAAAAGTGTAACCATAAAAGTCAGTGTTTTGGTAGAATTTTCTATCCGTTACATAGGTATAGGGTCTTTCTTCATCTTCTTGGGCAAAACCTAAAATAGTGAATAATAGAATAACGGTAAACAAAAGAATATTTTTCATAATTGCTTTAATTGTGATTTATAATACATAGATAGCAAAGTTTATTCCAAACATGAAAATGGGACTACATATTTTTGCATGTGGCGCAAACAAATGAACCAATATAGTAGATTTGCAACACCAAATGGCCAATACAATAACTCATAGTAACTGCATAATTTGTAAATCGGATAACATTTCCTTCTTGCATAAATGCATAGATTATACCGCTACAAAGGAAACTTTTGAGGTATGGCAATGTAATAACTGCTCTCATGGTTTTACGCAAAACATACCTGCGCAAGCAGAAATTGGTAAGTATTATGATTCGGCCGATTATATAAGCCATAGCGACACCAAAAAAGGTTTAGTTAATAAATTGTACCATTCGGCCAGAGATTATATGCTTAATAGCAAACGTAAGTTGGTTAAAAAGTTTACTAGTAACAAAAATGTTAGCGTACTTGACATAGGAAGTGGTACAGGTTACTTTTTAAATAACTTAAAGCAGCATAATATTAAAGCGCAAGGTTTAGAAGTTGATGAAAAATCTCGAAATGCCTCAATAGAAAAGTTTGGAATTAACGTTGCTACTTTAGATCAATTATTTGCTTTTGAAGCGGAAAGTTTTGATGCTGTAACTATGTGGCATGTTATGGAACATGTTGAAACGTTGAATGAATATGTTGTTCAGATTAAAAAAATTCTGAACACCAAGGGCAAGGCTTTTATTGCAGTTCCAAATCATGTTTCATTTGATGGTAAATACTATAAAGAATTTTGGGCAGGCTATGATGTACCAAGGCATTTATGGCATTTTACTCCAAAATCAATGGAGTTGTTGTTTAAAAACCACGGATTAAGGTTAGTTAAGAAAAAGCATATGCCTTTTGATCCTTTTTACATTAGTTTGTTAAGCCAAAAGTATAAAGGAGGCATTTTACAGTTTGTTAAGGGTATGACCATTGGTAAATTGGCCTTTTTTAACGGGTTTTTCAATGTAGATAAGGCGAGTTCAGTTATTTATATTTTCGAAAAGGAAGATTAGACAAATGTAAGAAGTAGATTCTGGCAGCGCCTCACTAAGGTTTACCGGCATTCTCATACTTTAGATGTACGCAATAGACGTCTTGCCCAATTATAGTTTTATAAATAAAAAAAAGACCCAACGAAATGTTAGGTCTCTTAAAATTGGTTGGCTCACTAGGGCTCGAACCTAGACTCTTCTGTACCAAAAACAGACGTGTTGCCAGTTACACCATGAGCCAATTTTTGCAATTGATTTGCAAATATAAAAGTAATAACACTTTTATATAAAAATAGTTCTAAAATTATTTTGTGGCAATGGCAAATAAATCAAAACACTCGTCATTAGCGGGTTTTACGCTATAATCAGTATGTTTTATACTTTTTACTAAGTCATCATTGCCTGTAAGTAACTTCTTTCTATTCATCCGATTCATCAAATCATACGGTATTTGCAACATAAATCTTGGTAAGTTGTATTGAAGATTTAATATGTCCCAACGGGTAATTTTTTTAACAGAAGCTTTATTGCGTTCGTAATACTCCATAATTTTTTCATTGCCAAAAACACCTTTTACCTCTACTTTAGAAAAGTACTTGCTTAACAAATCATGTAAGCCTTTTACAGTGTATTCTCTAATATGCCAAGGGTTTCTTGTTAATGTTGTTTTAATATTAGGTGTAGTAAAAATGATAGAAGCGCCAGGTTTTAAAACACGTTCAATCTCTTTCACAAAAGCATGGTCATCCTTAATATGCTCAATTACTTGAAAACATATTGCAGCATCAAATGAGTTATCTGCAAACTCAATTGGTGGTATGGTCATTTGTTTGAATTCAACTTTTTCGTTTGTGTTTTCTACCGCTAATGGAGTTGGATATTTATCAATTGCAGTATACTTATCCGTTTTGGGAGCCAACAATTCTATTCCATAACCTTCTCCGCTTCCAATCTCAAATGTGTGGCCTTTTACTAAATCAACTGCTGAATGATAGGCAATTAAATGCCTTTGCAACATAACATTGTCTGAATGGTCGGTGTGAGATACGCGCTCTGCTGTTTGTAATGACATAATTAATGCAAAAGTACTGTTCTATATGCTATTGTGTTATCCTAAAAACGTTTTTTTACATTCTAATTGTTTGATGTTTTGTTTTGTTAAAACGCCTTCAATGTTGTTAATGATTTTGAAGAATTTAAGCCTGTAGGTCGTGAGGTGTGTATTTCATGCCGATTTTACTAAATTTACGACCTCTAAAAATCAGCTAAAAAGTAGATGAAAGAATTTAAGAAGTTAAATAATATAACGGGTTGGGTAATTTTTGCTATAGCATTAATCGTTTACACCCTTACAATGGAAGACTCTGTGAGTTTTTGGGATTGTGGTGAGTTTATTGCTGGAGCAAATGAATTACAAGTAGTTCATGCACCAGGAGCTCCGTTTTTCTTGTTGGTAGGACGTTTGTTTACTATGATAGGCGACATCACTGGTAATCCTGAGTTGGTGCCAAAGTCAATTAACTTTATGTCTGGTTTATCAACTGCATTTGTTGTGCTTTTTGTTTTTTGGATTACTACTTACTTGGGTAGAAAAATAATGATTAAGAAGCCAGAAGACTACAATCAAAGCAACAATTGGTTGATTTTAGGGGCTGGAGTAGTAGCAGGTTTATCGTGTACTTTCTTAGATTCCTTGTGGTTTTCAGCTGTAGAGGGTGAGGTGTATGCATTATCAATGTTTTTTACTGCATTTGTTTTTTGGGCAATTTTTAAGTGGGAAGAAGTTGCAGATGAACCTGGAGCAGATAGATGGCTTATCTTAATTGCATACATGAGTGGCCTGTCAATTGGAGTTCACCTGCTAAACCTAGTTTGTTTACCAGCAATTTGTTTGGTTTACTATTTTAAAAAATTCAAGGTAAATCCTTTAGGATTGCTAGTTGCGGTTACGGTTTCGTTTTTAATATTGGCAGTTGTGGTTTGGGGTATTATACCAGGTACATACAATTTGGCTACTAAGTTTGAGCTGTTGTTTGTGAATGGTTTCGGCACTTCATTTTGGACAGGATTTGCCGTATTTGTTGCTTTATTGGTGGTATTATTCACTGCGGGACTGTTTTTTACCAGAAGAGCTGGTATGAAGTTGGCACACAATGTACTTTTGGCGCTAACGGTAATAATGATAGGGTACTCATCCTACGGTATTGTAATGATACGCTCAGCGGCCAATCCTCCAATTGACATAAATAATCCTGAAAATGTATTTTCTGTTTTATCATATTTAAATCGTGAGCAATACGGAAGCCGACCTTTAGTTAGCGGGCAGTTTTATCCTGCACCAGTTATTGATACAAGGGAAACTGGAACAAGATGGGTTAAAGGCGAAAATGAATATGAAGAAATAGGTAAAAAGTTTGAATATGTATATGATGATAAATTCACCACTATTTTTCCAAGAATTTATTCGGGTTTAGATAACAGGCATGTTAATGCATATAGGCGTTGGTTAGATCCTAAGTTTAATGTTATGAATTTGCAAACTGGCAGAAATGTTAAGCGATTTGGCAAAGGATCTCAACAGCTTAAATTGGCAAAAGAATATGCTAAATCTAACCCAGCTTATAGAGTAATGGATGATGTTGATTTTGGTGATAATATTAAGTTTTTCTTCAAGTATCAAATGGGGCATATGTACATGCGTTACTTCCTTTGGAATTTTGCAGGAAGACAAAATGATTTACAAGGTTTAGGTAATGTAAAAAATGGTAATTGGCTATCAGGAATTTCATTTATCGATAATAGGTTGTATCCTCAAGCAAATATTCCCGATTCAATTAAAAATCATCCTTCAAGAAATAAATTTTTCTTAATACCACTATTCCTTGGTTTGTTAGGTCTGGTTTTTCATGCATTTAGAGATTTAAATAATTTTATAATCGTACTGGTGCTCTTCCTATTTACAGGCATGTTCCTAACAATTTATTTTAACTCGCCTTCAGTAGAACCCAGGGAACGGGATTATACACTGGTAGGCTCGTTTGTTACCTATACAATTTGGATAGGTTTGAGCGTAATTGGCATATTTAAATTGCTCAGGCGGTATTCCGGTGCCGCTAAAAAGCCATTGGCAATTGCATCTATTGCAGTGGTTATGATTGCTCCTATTTTAATGGGAGTTGGCGGATGGGATGATCACGATCGTTCAAACAGAACAATTGCTCGTGATATGGCGATAAACTATTTAGAATCATGCGCTCCTAATGCAATTTTGTTTACACAAGGTGATAATGACACTTATCCCCTATGGTATGCACAAGAAGTAGAAAATATAAGGCCCGATGTAAGAATCGTGAACCTAAGTTTGTTAGGAGTGGATTGGTATATCAACCAAATGCGCAAAAGAATTAATGAAGCCGATCCTGTTAAATTTACAGCAACACCTGATAAGTATATGGGTGATAAACGCAACTTCATGACTTATAGCGAAAATGTAAATTTAGCGCCTAAAGGAAGATATATCGATTTATATGAAATAGTGAATTTCATGAATAGCGATAATCGAAATAATCAACGTCAAACCGTAAATGGCGAAAGCCGCAACTACTTCCCTACCAAAAAATTTAGTATAACAATTGATAAAAATACTATTGCTCGCAGCAAAACAGTTAGTCCAAATGATATGCCGCTTGTAGTAGATCAAATGGAATGGAGAATGAATAGAGGTACGCTAATGAAAAACGATATTCAAATGTTGGACATTATAGCCACAAATGCAAAAAACGGTTGGGAGAAACCAATCTACTTTGCCGTTTCAATAAACCCAAGCAGCTTTTTAGGCTTAGAAAAATATTTTCAATTAGAAGGATTCACTTATCGATTAGTTCCAATTGAAGCAGGCGATCAAGGTGGTTACACAGGTAGAATTCGCTCAGATGCTATGTATGATAACTTAATGAATGATTATACTTTTGGTGGTTTAGAAAAGCCAGGTACAGCAACTGATGAAACGATTAGAAGAATGGCTTCAAATCTAAGAAGTAACTATGCTCGTTTAGCTACTAAGTTGAATGAAGAAGGTAAAACTAAAGAAGCAATAGGATTATTAGACAAAGGCTTAACTAATTTGCCAAATGAAAATATACCTTATGATTTCTTTAGCATTTTTGCCGTTGAAGCATATTATGAAGCTGGTTCTCCAAATAAAGCAGTTGAAGTTTCTGAGCAAATATCAGAAAATCTTTTACAAGATATGGAGTATGTAAAAGGGCTACCAAAAGATTATCAAGGTGCATTTAAAAAGGAATATGATATGGCAGATTTAGGCATGTCACAGTTACTCTCATTAGCAAGTAGAAACCAAAAAAACAATTGGGCCTTAAGTGTAAGTTCAAGATATGATGCAGCTCAAGTGCCAGCTTTTAAAAGACGTAAGTAAGCTATTATGCTTACTTACAATTTTGAGCATAGTTGCTGCTTCCTGCTCAATAAAATTATCAAAGTTTAATCAGGCTTATAATTATCAGCCAGATAATTTGCAAAGTCAAGTACAAATAGAAAGTACTTCTACTGCAGATTCTACTACTTTAATTCAATTGCAATTGCCAGTTTATGCAGCAAAGAAAGAATACGAAGATACAGAGTCAGAAATTGGACTTTTTATTTATAACAATTGGAATGAAAAGAGGCCAATATTTGAATCCCAAACTTTAACTTCATTTGTAGAAGCAGATAACTTTATTACAGCTATTGAAATAAAAATTGGTTTAAAAGAAAATCAAAAATTAAAGTATATCATTACTGCTCCGTTTTTAAAAGATGACATTAAAGGTATTTATAGTTTCTCTAATAAGAGATATGAAAATTCTTTTACCACAATTACAGACTCATCAATTATAATTAATAAAGATGTCACTTTAAAATATCAAGATTATTTGTTTGAACCAGCTAAAGTTCCTTTTGTTGCATCAGAAGAAAAATGGCAGTATAATTCAAAATTAAAATCAATTTCAAATGATAAACTATTTGCAAGAGCTGGCTACTATACAGTAAATAATGAAGGTATTTATTTTGCCATAAATGATTTTCCAATGCTTACAACGCCAGATGAGTTATTAGCGCCAATGCGTTATATTACTACCGATGAAGAATATCAAAAGCTAAAAACAGCACAGATAAGTAAATTACAAATTGATTCTTTTTGGTATGATATGGCAGGTAATTATGAAAGAGCTCGAACCATAATTAAAGAATTTTATAGCAGAGTTTCCTATGCAAATAACTATTTTACAAGTTATAAAGAAGGTTGGATGACCGACCGAGGAATGCTTTATATTATTTATGGACCACCAGATGAAGTTTATGAGCAAAATGACGTTGAAATTTGGTACCACGCAATAAGTGATACAAAGTTTATCTTTGATAAAATTGAAATACCAGGAAACAACATCCATTACGTATTGCAGCGTGAAATTGATTTAAAAGATAGTTGGGATATTGCCATAAACAATTGGCGAAATGGACAATTAAAAAGTACCTTCAAAATTGAAGATTAAATGAAGTTTACAAAAAACCCGAAAAACTTAATATACGGCAGACATCCAATTCAAGAAGCTTTAGATGCAGGTCAAGAATTTGATAGAATTTTTATTCAATCTGCCAATAAGAGTGAAAGCTTAAAAGCGATACGCCAACAAGCAACTGAAATGGGCATAAACATTCAATCTGTACCTATTGAAAAATTGAAAAGACTAACCAATGCTAATCATCAAGGTGTAGCAGGTTATTTATCATTAGTACAATATTATAAAGTTGAAGATATATTATCATTAGCCTATGAAAAAGGAGAATTGCCATTGTTTATAATATTAGATAGTGTGCAAGATGTTAGAAATTTTGGAGCAATAGTGCGCAGTGCACAATGTTTTAACGTACACGGCATTATTATTTCAAGCGTCGGAGGCGCGCCAATTAGTGGCGATGCCATCAAAGCATCAGCAGGTGCATTGGCTACTTTTCCAATTTGTAAAGTAGATGATTTAGGAGAAGCAGTAAACTACCTTAAAGAAAATGGTTTAATGATTGCCGTTGCTGCCCTATCAAAATCTGATTTCATTTATAAAGTACCTTTTGATCAACCAATGGCAATTATTATGGGTGCGGAAGGTAAAGGAGTTTCAAGTCACTTAACACGTTTAGCTGACATTGAAGTTAATATTCCACACAGTGGAAACTTTGATTCATTAAATGTTTCAGTAGCAAGTGGTATAATATTATATGAAGTAACCCGACAGCGAAAAACAAGTTCTTAATATAGCAAACCCAAATCATTCAATACATTATCGTAA
>Ga0209828_1004211_pt1 | contig 10465 bp, 12 predicted proteins | sample MaitaG_FD_187429 | JGI IMG/M metagenome (GOLD analysis project Ga0209828, IMG submission 187429) | Marine algal microbial communities from Maine, USA - Maine_Asex2 metaG (SPAdes) (version 2) | ecosystem: Host-associated > Algae > Red algae > Unclassified | place: Maine, USA | collected 2015-01-05
CGTAGGCTTCGTGTAGAATCCAGCGTTCTTTGACGGTGGGGAGTAGGAATTTAAAGCCTTTGGTTTTTTTGGCGGTTTGGAGGAGGTCGTAGGCTTGTTGGTATTCTCCAGAGTGTAAGGATAGGATTAGGTGATTTTCTAAGGTGCGGAAGTATCCATGCTTTCCTTTTGGAGCAAGGGCATAACATCTCTTAATAGACTTTTCTGCAGCTGAAAATTCCTTTAATTGAACTTCGCAAATAATTAATTGATAGAGAAAAATAAATATGGAGGCACGATACCGCGTTCCTTTCTCTTCGAAATATTTAATGGTATTAATACAGATAGCTTTTGTTGTTACAAAATCATTCCTACTCATATATAAGCTAATTCCAATTAAAGCTACATAAAAGTGATAATACATTGATTTAACTTTCCCATAATGAATTTTCACTTTTTCATAGTCATCATAAAACAGCTCAAAAAGAGAAATATCCTTTGCTTTAGACTTAACAGATTTTTTATTTATGTTATAAAAAATACTTTCAACCTCAATTTCTAGTTGTAATACAATTAAGTATTCGTCAATCAAGTCAGAATAGTATTTATAATCTTTTTCATTTCCAATATAAGCAGCATTACTTTTTCTTAACTGCCTAGCTATTTCCAGAACTAAAACTGTCATATCATATTCAATTGCTTTTTTTAAAACTTTTTTTGCCAGACTTAATGCGGTACTTTTGGCTTGTTGATGTCTTAAAAAAGCAAGTTGTGCCCATTTTTTATAATTATCATAGAAAGCCATTTGAAATTCATTCTGTCCAGCATTTTCAATAAATAATAAAGCATCCAGTAACTCTTCCCGCAAATTATTCTTTAATCTTCGATAAGTTTTATGCTTGGCATCCAGGCCCAATAATTTCTGAGCTGCTTCCTCATCTGTATTCCATTTGTCTTTTAATAATCCTTGATAAAAAGCAAGTAGTCTACCTGTTTCGTCTTGTAAGAATCCGTACTGTCTAATTTTTTTGGTTTTGTTGAGGCTGAGAATGTGGACGAGTTCTTTGAGAATTTCCATTGGATTTGCGGATTTGCGGATTTGCGGATTTGCGGATTTGCGGATTTGCCTAGCTAACAAAGCAAGATAGAGTGAAAAAGTTTGCCTGTCCAAAATACGAATAACTGTCCTTTTTTACAAGTCTCTTGTGATATACTTTTGTCATTGAAACTAAAACTTTTAAATCAGGGAATAGGAAAAACATAATCTACCCATTCTACGGGTTTGTTTTGTTCTTCTTCGGCGTTGCAAAAATACTCATTATGCTAAGGCATAACTCCGTTTTTCGCGCCTTGAATAAAAACAAAGTAAAACCACATTTCTGGGCACCTTATTTATTTCCTATACCCTAACAAAAAATTAAAGCTATATTAAATTTAATTATTGCCATGCTAATGGCGATGGGCTCCATTATGTATGCCGATGATTATCAAAATGCTACGCCAGAACAACAGCAGGAATATCAGGAGATTATTATTGAAGAACATGATGGGGTTTAAATATTAAGATAAGTGATCTTAATTTTAATCAGGGTCACTTACCCCTTTTTCATCCAACGAATCAAAAATAGGGTGTCCAAAACCCGTTCAACTGTCCTTTTATTAACCTGATGATCACCATACCTTTGTAATAGACAAGAACTTAACACAAAAGAATAAAGCTAAGCTAAAAATTTATCAGTGAATAAACAACTTCCATACAAAAATAATAAAATACGGATTAATCAGGAAGCTGTCTGTGTCCAAATCCGCTTTGGGAATCCTACCGCTGGTGATTGCCGCAATTTTGGGATTTGTAAGATGGAAGTTTATGAAGGTACCGTATCTGAATTTCAGAAAAAACGTGGATATGCCCTTGCCAGATTTATTATTGATAACGATAAAAAACAAATAATATTTGAAAAAATCTCCATGACGGAGGAGTGTCAGGATTTGTACTTTGGGAGGGGCTTCTTTTTGGTAGAAGCGGAGGTTACCTTGGAAGAATCATTAAGTAGAAAATTAGAAATCGAAAATAGATCTTTAAAAGTTGGCAGATATCCTTTTGTTGAGACCTTAATGAACTATCTAATAGAATTTTAAAATGTTTGAATAGCTATTTAAATAGGGTGTTATGCCAAAAAACCCATAATAGAGTAGGCATTATTATTAAATATAACAAACGATGAAAATTTTAATTCCTACCATTAACCCACTGGCTTTCTTGGTGCTATCATTTTCTATTACAATCATGAGCTGTAATAGAATGATTGACAAAGAACATGAACTTCCCTCCATATCCATTGACATCGATAAATTTCACGGTGGATCTTTCAGTTTTTCCAATATGGAAACCGGCCAGGTGGATATTCCTCTTAATGGTAAGTTAGAGAATGGAATCACAAAAATATCTATTCCTGATTCGTTGCTCGGAGCATTTGGGAGTATTACGCTTAAAGATACCTCCGAATCAGCAATGATAGGTAGTTTTCTTCTACTGGATAATGCTAAAATAAAATTATCCATGAATGAAAACGTTCTGGTTTTTAGTGGTAGCGAATTACAGGACTCTATTGGATTAATCGTGAAAAAAATCAGTCAATATGAACAAGAGATAAAATTATTATCTATCGACACCACTCAAATAGAAGCGGTCAATTCTATGAAGAAAAAAATGTTTAGAGAGACCTTGGCTTTTAGCAAATATCTTACCACTCAAGGCTATACTAATGTCTCCAGCTATTTAATTTATGGAATGCATCGAATGAATTTGCTGCCTCCTCATATCGTAAAAAAAATACAGAAAGATTGCGATGAATCAGAAGAATATTTTTGGAAAAATCAACTATGCAACCTTATTGTCAATGATGAAATAAATAATATTAGAATAGCAGACTGGAATTTCCAGGCATCTGCTAATCAGCAGAAAATTATCGCTAACGCTTACACTCTGGTAGATGTATGGGCTAGTTGGTGTAGCCCATGTATTCAGGGAATACCACATTTGAAAACCATCTACCAAAAATACAAGCCAAAAGGCCTACAAATATTTAGTTTATCAATTGATACTGATTTCGCTAAATGGAAAAATAAATCAGCTGAGTTAAAACTACCTTGGCCTTCTTCTTTGGACAATGCAACGATTAAGCGACGATTGTCTCATCAACTAAATATAACTGCTATTCCACACTATTTCCTTTTAGATCAGGATGGTCATATTTTAGCTCGTGATATTGCCGCAGAAGAACTTGATCAAACATTGAATAGATTCTTAAATTGAAAATTTTTTTCATGAAAATCTTCCTAAAATGATCACGCTACTTTATTTTCTATTAGTTATATGCAAGCATTACAAGAAAGTAATATTGACCCCTTACGTACCAAACAGGCTTATAAAATGCAGGTAGATCTAGAATTTTCCATTGATCGACTCATGCAATTTATGGACGAATATGCTGCCTTTATTGGTCAAGGAGAAAAATATTACGAAAAATTTCAGACGATCCTAGGCAATTATGCAAACGAAGAGGTTTGTCAAGCCGCCTTGCCAAGACAGTTTGAATCCCTAAAAAGAGATATTGAAATATCTATCTTAAAATTTACCGAAGCTTATAATATTTCAGAACTTCAGGGTTCTAAATTAAAAGATTTAATGTATGGATTGTCGGATTAAGTTTGTACCTTCATTGTTATAATCATAATTCACTCAACCTTTAAAATAAATAATTATGAAAATTTCACTCTACAGCATCGCTATTCTCTTTATGATTTACAGCTTACTAATTCTACCAGACCCCGTCCACCTAGTACACATTTTACTATTTTTCGGAGGAAGTACTTTCTTTGTTAGACAATTGTATAAAGAGATCATGGCAAAGCGGAGCGCTTAAACATTTTAAAACTCATTCAAACCATTAATATGATAATCAACATTCTAAAAAAAGGAATCCCTTTCGCAATAGGTATTGCCCTACTAAACATCCTCATGGATACTGCAGAAGGAACCGTAGTTAACGAAAACTTCTTAAAAGAATATGTCATTAGAAGTTTGATCATCGGACTCCTCTTCGGAATAATCATGGCGCTTTATAATCGGTACAAGGAAAAAAAGCGTGTTTAAGATACCTGCAATCAAATTGTGCAACTCAAATCCATTTGTGTATTTTTGAAAAAATTAACTACATCACCATGGACCAAGCCAACCCCGTACGCGACACCGAACAACTCAACTGGGAACAACTCGAAGCGTATCTCAAAGACGCACTTCCCGACTTAACCGGTAAAATGGAAGTCACCCAATTTCATGGAGGTCACGCCAACTTGACGTACTTGCTCAAATTTGGTGATCAGGAACGCGTCCTCCGCCGTCCGCCTTTCGGAAAAATTGCGCCGGGTGCCCACAGTATGAAACGGGAATACCGCGTACTCTCTCAACTATATCAACATTTTTCTCCCGCGCCCCGCGCTTATCTACTCTGTGAGGATGCGGAGATTATCGGCGCACCATTTATCATCATGGAACGTTGTCATGGCGTTGTGATTCGAAAAAAAATACCGCCCGAATTTATCGGTCTCCCAAAAGTAGAAGAACGCGTTGCCGACGCCATGATCCGCGCCCAAGCCAATTTACACACCATCAAAGTTTCCGGTAAACTGGAAAAACTGGGTCGACCCGACGGCTTCCTAAATCGCCAACTGGAAGGCTGGGGAAAACGCTGGAACCTCTCCAAAACTTCCGAAAATAAAAACATGGACTGGATTCGTGATGCCCTTGCACAGAACATTCCGACACCACAAACGGCTTCGATTATTCACAATGACCACAAACTGGACAACTGCCAATTCCAACCCGATAATCCCGACGAGGTTACTGCTATCTTTGATTGGGATATGGCCACCCTCGGCGATCCGCTCGCCGACTTTGGCGCAACTTTAAGTTACTGGCCCGACCCTGCTACTTCCAAATACGAACATTTACCCGTCATGCTCATCGGTGATTATCCTCCTAAAGAATTTCTCAAAGAACGCTACCAACAATACACTGGTTTTTCACTGGACAGTATTGTCTGGTATGAGTCTTTTTCTTTTTGGAAACTGGCGATCATCGCGCAACAACTTTATAAACGCTACGTGGACGGCGCGACAAAGGATCCAAGAATGGCGCACTTTGGGAAGATCGCGGAGGTGATGGCGGAGCGGGGGAAAATGGGTTTGGGTTAATTGGTTAATTGGTTAATTGGTGATCAGTTAATCAGTTTCCCCGCGATCGCGGGCACTGATCCACTGATCCACTGATCACTGATCCACCGATCCACCGATCCACCGATCACCAACCCACCGTAATCTTCCCAAAATGCTTCCCCTCCTCCTGGTATCGAAAAGCAGCGCCTAATTCTTCCAGGGCAAAATTCCTATCCAAAATTGGCTGAAAGTCATTTGCGTTAATCGCTTTGACCATTTTTTTCTGCATCGCAGCACTACCCACAGCGAGACCAATAATGGTTAGATGTTTAAAAAATAATTTTGGAAAAAGAATCTCTCCTTTGGGGCCACCGAGGATACCGATCGAATATATTTTTCCGTAAACTTTAGCGGCTTCAATGGATTGTCGCATGGTGGCATTTCCTCCGACATCGAGGACGTGGTCGATCCCGCCCGTTTTTTGGAAGAGCGTTTTTCCCCACTTGGGATCTTCTTTATAATTGATGACTTCGGTGACGCCCATTGCTTTGAGTTGGTCTATTTTTTCGTCGGAGCCAGTGGTCGCAAAAACCTGAGCGCCCGCCATCCTGGCAAATTGTAAAGCAAAGATAGACATCCCGCCCGTGCCTTCGATCAGCACCGAATCACCGGATTTAACATGCCCTTCTACAATCAGTGCGCGCCAGGCGGTGAGGCCCGCGCATGGGAGCGTGGCAGCGGCAGCGTACGGGTAGTCGTCAGGCATGGCCGTAACCGCATTGGGGGGTAAGACCGAATATTCGGTAGCGTATCCGTCGGTAGTTTCGCCGGAAATTCGTTGGGTATTTACTACGGTTGGAGCACCCTGTTGCCAGTCGGGGAAGAAGAGCGACATTACCTTATCTCCTTTTTTCCAACGGGTTACGCCGGTACCGATTGCGTCGATGATTCCCGCTCCATCGGACATGGGGATGCGTCCTTCGGAAACAGGAAGCACTCCTTTGGCTACTAAATAATCGTGGTAATTGAGCGAGGTGGCATGCCAGCGAACGCGGATTTCTCCGGCACCGGGATTGGGTATTTCTTGTTCGACTAGCGTGATTTTATTGAGTCCTTCTCCTGCTTTTATTTGAATGCTTTTCATGTAATATATTTTATTGCAAAGATAAGGAACTGTACATAAATAAATTGATATTTTAGACTTGGTTATTTTGTTGCTAATCAAGGTACTAAAAACGGAGTTATGCCGTAGTATAATGAGTTTTTTAGTGACCCTGCCCGATCTGACAATCGGTTAGGCGGGGAATAGTAGGAGCAAAAAAAGCAGTCAAAAGTGTAAAGTTATTTTTGAACCGTTCCCAAGAAAAGATTTATCGACGGTTGGTCATCTTCTACGCTTCCCCTGAGGCATAAGGGCGTTAGCCAAAACCCTATAATTTTAGTCGAGCAACTATTTTAAATAATCAGGATCATATGTTCGCGGGCTTTTGTCGTAAGGCACAAAAAAACTGTAACCTTCTATTGAAAGCTACAGTCTTAATTTTTTATTTTAGAAAATCATTTTTTAATCCCGCTCCATCGTACGAGGAAAACCGTAATGAACGGTATTAATTTCATCGCAGGTAAAACTACTAATGAGGATAATCGTTTCGTTGGAAGAACTTCCGGTGGTTGATTTTACTTCAACATTTCCGTCTCTGTTTACTTGCCAGGATTTTTCTGCGGTATCCGTTCCATTGATGGTAGAATTTTGTGGATCGACTAGTTTACCGTCTGCTTTGAATTCCACCGTTTCACTGGTCAGTGGATAAACCCATTTGCCAACGATGGCGTTTTCAATGTTCGTTGCATCACATTCATCTTCGTCGCTGCCACAAGAAGCAAGGGTAGATAACATGATAAAAGATAGTAGTAATATTTTGAATGAATTTTGCATAAGTTGTTTATTAGAGATAGCGGAGGGCTAATATTATAATAAACAATTGCCGTACCAATCGCGTTTTCCGGGTATTTTTTTTTTGCGAGGCACAAAAAATGGAAACTATTCTGCAAACTTATTACATTAAAATCTCTTTAGAATAACGAAAAAAGCAGGATATATTTTCAATTTTTCCATCAATTTTCCTTTGCTCGCAGCGTTCTACGTTCTTTCTATTTGAACTGGGAAACCGAAGGCACTCAGCGTAATTTTATCACATTCAAAACCGTCCACCATCAGGGTGCTTTCTTGAAAAGTTCCACCGCTGGCAGCTCGTAAAATCAGATTACCGTCCGCATCAATTCTCCAGCTTTTTTCTTCTAACATTACTCCGTTAACTTCTCCTTCCAAAATTGCTCCGTCAGGATCGATTAATGTACCATCTGCCTGAAACTCAAAAGTTCCAGGCATAGAACTTGCATATTTCCACGTACCAACAATTGTTTCTGATAAGGTACCCGGTTCGCAATCATCGTTTCCACAAGAAGTAAATCCAAACAACAACGCAAGAGACAGAAAAGATAATTTTATTAAGGATTGCATATTAAAATATTTAAGGGATGAGGTATAAATAAATTGGTTTTCTTGGGTTAGGAATGTTGATAAAACACTATGCTTCATCTTTTTACTTGATTCCTAACCTTACGAAAGGTCGTTTTTTAACGCTTCTAAATAATCGTACTGTAAGTCTTCGTGTAATTTTCCAACAGCAGTACGAATGACTTTTTCTTGTTGTAAATAAATATTTTGTAGCATTCGACTTCTTTCGATCGAAGGTTGAAAAGAACGGAGTCGTTGACAAAAATAAACTAATAAAATTACTTCTGTTTCTTTATTACCTGAGTAACGAATATATTTTTTGATCATTCGGAGCGTTTTCCGAATTCCCTTTTTGATGAAATAATAGTTTTTACGGTTGACTTGCGCCAGCTCAAAATCAATCTCTCCTTTAACACTTTCGATGTAAGATTCCTCGTCTCCTGCTTCAAAAATAAGATAGGTCAGTAACTCCTTGTTCTCTTTTTTAAATCGAGAAAGTCGAAGGCACAACGCCACCAGATCTGGCTGTGATAATTGGGTGAGTGCGATTTTTATTTCTTTGGCTGCGGCAGCTTTCATAGGCTGTTGAGTTGTTAAGGAATATTGACAAAATAACCAAGCCTAAATTATCAATTTATTTATGTACAGTTCCTAAAACTGCGTAGAGACAATTTATGAATTTCCGCTCTACACAGTTTCAAGATTGATGGCATTATTCATTTTTTATTAAAATTACACATCCGCTAACTCCATCCAGCGTTCCTCTTTCTCTTCCAGTTTCTTCCCAACGTCCCCCAGTTCAATAGAGAGTTTTTCAATTTCTTTGGCTTCCAGATTGGGATCATTAAACATCGCCATGATCTCATTTTTCTTTTTTTCCAGTTTTTCAATTTCCTTTTCAAGTTTACCAAGTTCCTTGCGTTCGAGGTAAGTAAGTTTACGCTCGGTCGTTGGTTCATCCGATTTAACAGATTTTTCAGCCTTGGGTCGATTGGCGCGAGCAGTACGTTCTGCTTCGAGTACGCGTTTCTTTTCCAGATATCGGTAATCGGTATAATTACCATTATAATCACGAATGACCCCATTTCCTTCCAGAATAAATAAGTGATCTACCACTTTATCCATAAAGTACCGATCGTGCGAAACGATGATCAAACAACCTGGAAAGTCCATTAAAAATTCTTCCAGAATATTTAACGTCAAAATATCCAAATCGTTCGTGGGCTCATCGAGAATTAAAAAGTTAGGATTTTCCATGAGTACCGTTAACAGATAAAGCCGACGGCGTTCTCCCCCACTCAACTGCGAAGCATAGATCTGATGTTGTTCCCGGCTAAATAAAAAGCGATCCAATAACTGTATGGCCGTCAACTTTTGTCCTTTGGCCAGAGGTATATATTCGGCTACGTCCCGAACAACATCAATGACTTTTTTATCTTCTTCCAAGTTGATTCCTTCCTGATCGTAATAACCAAAAACAACGGTGTCTCCAATTACTACCCGACCATTGTCCGGACGAATTTGTTTGGTTAATAATCGTAAAAATGTTGATTTTCCAACTCCATTGTTACCAACTATTCCGACCTTCTCATTTTTTTTAAACTTATAGGTAAAATCTTTAACCAGTACCAGGTCACCATAAGCTTTACTGACATTATTTACTTCGAGAATTTTACTACCCAAGCGAGCACCTTTAATCTCAATCCGTAAATCTTCGTTGTCCGCTTTTTGGGAAGCCTTTTCTTCTATCTCATAAAATTTATCTTCGCGAGATTTGGCTTTGGTTCCCCGTGCCTTCGGTTGACGACGCATCCACTCCAGTTCTTTGCGCATCAATTTTTTAGTCTTGTCCAATACCACCGCATCGTTTTCCTGACGCATGGATTTTTTTTCCAGATAATCAGAATAAGAACCCCGGTATTTGTACAAATTTCCACCGTGGAGTTCTACAATACTATTACAAACTTTTTCTAGAAAATACCGATCGTGCGTAACCATAAATACGGTCAACTTAGAATTCGTCAGGTAGTCTTCCAGCCATTCTATCATTTCCAGGTCCAGATGGTTAGTTGGCTCATCCATGATGACAAATTCGGGTTCGTCGATCAGGAGTTTGGCCAGGGCTAGTCTTTTGCGCTGACCACCAGAGAGGGTGGTTATTTTTTGATCGAGTCGTTCTATTTTTAGTTTAAAAAGAATCTCCTTGATTTGTGCTTCAAAGTCCCAGGCTTTGAGATCGTCCATGTCGGCAAGTGCCGCCTGCAGTGTTGTTTCGTTGGTGGGATTTTGGAGTGCTTCGTTATAAGCCTTGGTAGCGGCCACCATTTTATTTTCAGAATCAAAGACTGCTTCAATGATGGTTTGTTCTTCCGGGAAAGAAGGATCTTGCTCCAGGTACCCCGTGCGGATATGTTTGGCTTTGATTATCTTTGCGACTTCCCCTTCGATGGGTTCCAATCCGGCAATCAGCTTTAGCATCGTGGTTTTTCCGGTACCATTCTTGGCAACCATCGCGATCTTGTCTCCCTGACTAATCTGTAGGTTGAGATCTTTAAAAAGGACTTTTTCGCCGAAGGTTTTGCTGACATTTTCGAGTGTAAGATAATTCATTCGACAAAGGTAGTTTTTTTTGGCGGGTTGGGCGGACGATGGGCTTTTTTCTCTTTTGGCGTGTTTGGCTTTCGGTGGGCGGACGATGGGCTTTTTTCTCTGCTTTCGGGGTTGGCTTGCGGTGGGCGGGCGATGGGCTTT
>Ga0209828_1004213_pt1 | contig 10455 bp, 8 predicted proteins | sample MaitaG_FD_187429 | JGI IMG/M metagenome (GOLD analysis project Ga0209828, IMG submission 187429) | Marine algal microbial communities from Maine, USA - Maine_Asex2 metaG (SPAdes) (version 2) | ecosystem: Host-associated > Algae > Red algae > Unclassified | place: Maine, USA | collected 2015-01-05
CTGCGCTTCGCTCACCAACAAATCGAAGAAACCGCATTCAACGATGTAGTACTAGCAATAGACGAATTTCACCACGTGTCTGCAGACGCAGAAAACAAGTTAGGCGAACTTCTACGCTCGGTAATGGACAACACAAACGCACACGTAATAGCTATGACAGGCTCATACTTTAGAGGCGATTCTGTGCCAGTCCTTCGAGCAGAAGACGAAGCTAAATTTACTAAAGTTACCTACAACTACTACGATCAACTAGACGGCTACACACATCTAGCAACACTGGGCATAGGCTACCACTTCTACCAAGGCCGTTACACTGACGCAATTGCTGAAGTTTTAGACACCAACAAAAAAACAATACTGCACATACCGCACGTAGCATCGGGAGAATCAACCAAAGATAAATACGGAGAAGTTGACTTAATAATAGACTCGATTGGAAAAGTCAGCCATGAGGACCCAAAAACAGGAATAATTCATGTAGAACGCAAAGAAGACGGCAAAATAATCAAAGTAGCCGACCTTGTAAACGACGACCCAAAACAACGCGACAGAATTGTGGGCTACCTACGAGATATTGAAACCGTAGACGATATGGACCTAATAATCGCCTTAGGGATGGCCAAAGAAGGCTTCGACTGGCCCTTCTGCGAACACGCCTTAACAATAGGCTACCGAGGATCGCTAACTGAAGTCATCCAAATAATTGGCCGCTGCACAAGAGATTCAGAAAACAAAACCCACTCACAATTCACAAACCTCATAGCCCAACCAGAAGCAGAAGACAGCGAAGTAAACGTAGCAGTAAACAACATGCTAAAAGCAATCACAGCATCATTACTAATGGAACAAGTAGTAGCACCAAACTTCAAATTCAAAACCAAAAAAACAGGTGAAGAAGATGCCGTAGCTCCAGATGAAATGCATATAGGCGGGTTTAAAGAACCATCAACACCAAGAGTAAAAAGCATTGTTGAAGAAGACATAAATGACATCAAAGCAAACATTCTACAAGACCAACAGATGCTAGTAGCTATGCCGGGCAACGTAGACCCAGAACGCATGAACAAAATAATGGTTCCAGAAATTATACGTAAACGCTATCCAGATTTAACTGAGGAAGAAGTAGAAGAGGTACGCCAACAAGTAGTTGTTGACTCAGCAATCAAAAACGGTGAAATTAAAAACGTAGACGGCAAACGCTTTGTGCGCATGGCAGACAAATTTGTGAACATAAACGATCTCCACATAGATTTAATAGACCAAGTAAACCCATTCCAAAAGGCGTTCGAAATACTCTCAAAATCTGTAACCAAAAGAACCCTTCGTGCTATCAAAGATTTAATAGACGAAACAAAAATTACAATGTCAGAGGACGATGCAATACTGTTATGGTCAAAGGTTAAACAATTCCGAGCAAATGAAGGACGGGAACCTGAATTAACCTCGGGCGACCCTCGTGAGCGTGAGCTTGCCGAAGCTAGACTATTTATACAAAAGAAGAGGCGGGAGAATGATCTCTAAAAAACTTACCAAAGAAGTATTGGCGGAAATGATAGCCGACGATGAGTACGGGCTATTAGATATAAAAGCCAGAGCTAAAGCGTCAACGGCTGATGAACTTCTAGTACGCAGGTTCAACGAAATACTCGAATTTGTAGAAAAACATAACAGAAAGCCTGAACTAAATAAGCAAGATATCGGTGAATATAAACTGGCAGCACGACTAGAAGGCATAAACGCCAGCGAAGACTATAGAACACGCCTAGCCTACTTTGATTTAATTGGGCTATTAGTAGAACCAGAAGCACCAAAAAGCTTGGAAGAAATATTTGAAGATGACGAGTTTGGCCTGTTAGACGATGATGAAGATATTTTTACTCTAAAACATGTGCCTAAACCTGAAAGAGCAAAACCAGACGAAGTAGCTCAACGCACAAAATGCGAAGACTTCGACGATTTTAAAGACTTGTTCACAGCTTGTCATAACGAAATCAAACACGATGTAAGGAAGCTCTCTGAGTTTAGGAACCCAAATAATATTGAAGTAGGAAAGTTTTTTGTTTCTAATGGGGTTTTAGTTTATGTAGCAGAGATTAATGATGAACGGATAGGAAGCAACGGGCTACGAGACGGACGAACAAGGTCTATATACGAAAACGGAACAGAATCTACACTACTAGTTCAATCGCTAGCAAAAAACTTATACGACGGTGGCAAAATAGTTACAGAGCCTGTTGAGGTTTCAATGAAACGGATGAAAGTAGCCGAACAAACGAATATAGGTTGTGTCTATGTATTAAAGACAAAATCGGATGATCCGCAGCTCTTAAATTTTGCAAATGTGCATAAAATTGGGTCAACAAAACAAGCCGCTGATAAACGAACAGCTAAGGCTCTAAAATCTTCTACTTTCTTAAATTCTCCGGTTGAAATAGTTCAAGAATATGAAATGCCTGCTGTAGCAGTAAGAGGTTTAGAAAAACTACTACACGACTTTTTTGCCGAAGCTCGACTAGATATTTGGTTTGAAAGACAGGGTAAGAAAGTCAGCCAAGCAAATGAATGGTTCGACGTCTCTTATAATCTCATAGATGAAGCTATCGATCTAATCAACAGCGGAACTATCGGAAATTACTACTACGACAGAGACACTGAACAAATAGTTTTGAATTAAATAAATAAACTTCAACCTAAACTGTTTGATGATCGAAAGAACACTGAATCTAACGATAAAAACCTAGATTCGATCAACTTCGAGCTGGTCATGTATATCGTTCCGTTGATTTTCATCAATGCCTAAAGCATTAGACAACTCACGCAAATAACTTGTTTCCTGATCAGTGTCTACTTTAATAGCCATCAATGAAATAACGTATGCATCTGCACTCAAGCCATGATCAATGTCTCGACCCAGCTCGGCTGGCGTCACGAACGGCTTTGCGATTTCTGAATTTAGAAACTGTTTCTCAGCTTCAGAAACTTCACCAAGATTATCTAGTATCGTATCTTTCTCGACTTGGTCGATTTCACCATCAGCCTTTGCAGCATTAACCATTAATTGAATTAATGTCTCAGCTTCTTTATCGTTTAGTTTCTCACCACTTTCATCGTCACCACCAGAAAGTTTGTTCTTAGCCCCCTTCATTAAGCCACCAAGTTTACGGCCACCGATGAGCGCCCCAGCCATACCGCCTATCATTGAGCCGGTTCGTCCTCCAATAGCACCACCTAATAAACGACCACCTTTTCCACCTACCAAGCTTGCCAATAATCCAATCATAGTGAACTCCTTTTAGTTATTTCCCCAGCGATAAACATAACATGCATTCCATGTTTTTCTCAGAAGGTAACGACAATTAAAGGTTAATGTGACTTATCAAACCTGTGAGACGTTTACACATTCAAAAAATGTTAGATTATTCTTATGCCCGCTAGCACACACAGATATTTAAACAAAACAAGATTCAAAATGGGCAATGATTGCTCAGCCAAACTTTTTTATACCAAAAAACCCGAATACGCTAACCAAACATTAGACGACCCGTTTCTACTAGCCCTCGCAGAAGGCGGCCACCTGGTTGGCGAACTCGCAAAACACTACTTCCCCGACGGCCAAGAAATCACAGAAAAAGAAACCCAAACCGCAGTACAAAAAACAACCGACCTGCTAGCTAAAGACACAGTCACACTATTCGAAGCAGCCATAACATTCGAAAACTTTCTGATAAGAGCAGACGTTGTCATAAAAACTGGCGACACCATCAAAATTTTTGAAGTTAAATCAAAATCAATAGACGGATCAGAACCGCCAACATTCAGAAAAAAGAAAGGCGGCATACTAGCCAGCTGGGAACCCTACCTCTACGACATAGCGTTCCAAAAATTTGTGACTCAAAACACCTATCCCGACCACAAAATATCGGCGCACCTAATGTTGATAGACAAATCAGTAGAATGCCCAACCGACGGGCTGAACCAAAAATTTAGAATAACCAAAAACCAAGACGGCCAAAAACAAGTCACAGTCACTCAAGCGCCAACCCAAAAAGATTTAACCCCACCAATCTTGACACGCATAAATGTAGACAACGAATGCGACGAAATAATCAACGAAACCAAACACGGCGAAAACCGACAACTAACATTCGCTGAACACGCCAATCTACTAGCCGAACACTACAAATTTGATAAAAAAATGGCTGCCCCAGTAACAAAAAAATGCGGCAAATGCGAATACAAAGCAACCAAACAAGAAGAAACAGCCGGACTAAAAAACGGGCTAAAAGAATGCTGGAAACAAGAACTCGGCTGGAAAAACAAAGACTTTGAAGAACAAACCGTATTCGACGTTTGGAACTTCTCAACCAAAGACAAACTAATACGAGACAACAAAATAAAAATGTCCGACATCGAACTCGAAGACATCAAACCAGAACCCGACGACAACCCAGGAATATCGTCCAAACAAAGACGCTGGCTACAAATAAACAAACACCAAACACAAGACAACACAGTATGGGTAGACAAACAAAACCTAGCCAAAGAAATGGGCACCTGGACCTACCCGCTTCACTTCATAGACTTCGAAACAAACATGGCCGCCATCCCCTTCAACAAAGGCAGGCGACCATACGAAGGCATAGCATTCCAATTCTCTCACCACAGCGTCGACCAACATGGCACAGTAAAACATGCAGGCCAATTCTTAAACACGACACCTGGACAATTCCCAAACTACAAATTTATTAGAGAACTAAAAAACCAGTTAGGAAACGACAACGGCTCAATCTTCATGTACTCGCCGCACGAAAACACATTCCTAAACACAATCCACAAACAACTACTAGCCGACCAAAACAAAATAGAAGACGCCAAAGAACTCACAGACTTTATAGAAACCATTTCTAACTCAACCAAAAACTCTGAAACAAAATGGGCGGGCGAAAGACAAATGGTAGACATGCTCAAACTTGTCAAACGCTACTACTACGACCCAAAAACAAAAGGCTCCAACTCGATCAAACAAGTACTACCAGCAATCTTAAACCGCTCCGAGTTCTTACAACAAAAATATTCGCAACCAACGTACGGAACCGAAGAAGGAATAGCCAGCACAAACTTTAAAAACTGGCAATGGATCCAATACGAAGATAAACAAATCATAGACCCATATAAACTACTCCCAAAAATGTTCACAGACATCTCAGAAAAAGACCTAAACATAATAATGGACGAAAACCTAAACAACGGAGGAGCAGCCCTAACAGCATACGCAAAAATGCAATACGAAGACATGAGCAACGAACAAAGCAAAGAAATCGAACAAGCCCTACTAAAATACTGCGAACTAGACACCCTAGCCATGGTCATGATCTACCAAGAATGGAAACACCTAGTCTAACGAATCATAAAAACAGCTTATATAGGAATTTATAACTATTCTCCGCATATTCTGCGGAGAATAGCCGATATAATCTCCGCATGGCTTCAGTAAAAAAATACATATACCAGAATAGTGATTGGCCAAACTTTCGATATTCTGCGGCTGATTTAGGACCTAGAATAGAAGAATTACAATTTTTACAAGGCAAAGTTCTTGGGATACTCCAAAGCCTAGGCATTGACGGAATCCAATCAAGAGTCGCTGATTCAATTGTTGAAACAATCTTAACAACAAGTGAGATAGAAGGCGAGATCTTAGAAGATGAGCTAGTTCGTTCATCTGTAGCTTCAAGGTTGAAATTGCCATCAGCGGGAGTTGAGATAAAACAAACAAAAGTTGATGGAGTTGTAGAAATGCATCTAGATGCAATACAAAACTGTGACCGCCGGCTAACCAAGACAAGAATTCTCAATTGGTATCAACAATTATTTCCACCACTTCTTAATGGTAACAGAGCAGTAACTGTTGGCAGATGGAGAGTTTCTAGAAATGATCCTATGCAAGTAGTATCGGGGCCTATAGGATCTGAGATAGTTCATTTTGAGGCACCGGCCGCCGACCAAATAGATTATGAAATTAAACAATTTATAAATTGGTTTAACGCTAATACATCTTCAGAAAGAATCATTAAAGCTGCATTAGCTCATCTATGGTTTGTAACAATTCATCCTTTAGAAGACGGCAACGGAAGAGTCGCACGAGCTCTTACAGACATGCAACTTGCAAGAGGAGTAGATCACGGAGCATACTGGTCGCTATCTTCACAAATATTGCTAGAGAGACCAGATTATTATGCGCAGCTCAAGCAAGCTCAAACAGGCGGCCTGGATGTTACAGAATGGCTAACCTGGTTTTGTGGATGTTACCTTAGATCGTTAAGAACTGCCGAGGATGCGGTTAATCGATCTTTAAAAAAACAACAAATTTGGCAGAGTTTCAATGAAATTAATTTGAACCCTAGACAAATAAAAATGGTTAACTTATTGATCAATGGTTTTAATGGGAAACTCACAACATCAAAATGGGCCATGATCTGCAAATGTTCACAAGATACAGCCACCCGGGACATATCCGAACTAATAAATTTTAATGTATTAAAGAAATCTGATTCTGCTGGCCGAAGCACACATTACCTTCTTGAGAAATAAACCAATTCTAAATATGTCATCGATACTAAGTCGATCAAAACAAAAACCAAGCGCAGCTAAATAATACAACGTAGACAAAAGAACTGAGAGCAGCTACTGCCCCGAGAGGTAGCGAAATAATTAAACCGATACCATCTAATACCTTAAAAACACGTGATTTCACCATACGAAGCGGATAGCTGACAATCAAGTTACCAACAAACCCTAACGGACCAAACCCGCTAGCCATCGTTGAAATAACTGCTGATCCGCCAGACAACAAAGATGGAAAAACTAACTCAAAACACAACTTCTTTGCTAATTCTCCAACCGGGACATCTACAGCATCAGACCTTACTTTAATATAATCAGAATGGACAATTGAAGTGGTTTGAATAATCCTTGCAGCAGCAAGATTTGTAACATCCACACGATTCCGTAGATTAAACAAGATTCCCAAACACACAGATAGACAAAGCAACACAACAAACTGAACAAACATACGGCAGAAGCAACCACCCATTAACGCTAGAGAACTAGACAATTAGTGAAATAAAAGAACCAAGAAACGGAAGCAACAAAGCCCATTGCATAACAGAAATAGCAGCAGAGCGGAAAGCCTTTAGTTGCCCTTTATAAAAATCCCCATGATGCCACCCCATATAGCTGCCCGGCGGCCTTCTTGGCCAGGGTCCATAATAGGTTTAGCTTTCTTAGAAGCAAACAACCACCACAGAACAGCAACAAAAGCTCCGAGGATAAGCCCGACAGGAACTAAAATAGCAAGACTCATGTCGTTAAATATTGCAGACACTAATAACAATCCGAACAATACAACACCGACACCAAAGACTTGACGCCTATTTGATGAACGCTGTTTTTCAGAATACTCAGTGTGTTCGATTTGTTCGATTGGATTATCTATTTTCGCCATAACCCATTATAACAATTTTTTGATAATGATTTACAACTTTAGGTGCCAAGCAATTACTCAAACAGCTGTTGCAGTGCCTTCGTGAAAACATCTTCAGTAAAAACTCACTGATTCTCAAATGAGCTTCTAGAATAGACTAAACCAAAAATAGACTTCTTTTAGCTGATACATAGTTACAAGTTAAAGGACGGGAGCAACGATGCGATTTGGAATATTAACCAGTGGACAAGTAGGCGATGCCAAACTTGTTAAGGCAGCAGAAGACCGAGGCCACACAGCAAAACTAATAGACATCTTAGATTGCTCAATGAGAGTCAGCTCTGAAGAGCCACTAATCTATTACGATGGCAAAAAAATAAAAGCCTCAGACTTTGATGTGATCTTGCCAAGAGTCAACGTTGAATTCACTGACTACGGTCTAAATGTCCTACGCCAATTTCAGTCAATGGGTGTCAGAACTATTGACAACGCATATTCACTAGAACTCGGACGAGACAAGCTCCGCTGCTTACAATACATGATGCGTTTTGGACTAGCATTCCCCACAACAGCGTTAGTACACACAACTGAAGACTTCGACACCGCAATGAGTACTATTGGAGAACCCCCACTCGTTATAAAGCTAATAAAAGGCACCGAAGGAGTCGGAGTTTTCTTAGTCGAAGATAGAAAACAAGCTTTAAACATTCTAAAAACATTCCAACAACTAGACGCCCAAATTATCTTGCAAGAGTTCATTGCTGAATCAGCTGGAACAGATTTAAGATGTTTTGTTGTTGGCGGCAAAGTTGTAGCAGCAATGCAAAGAAGATCTCAAGACGAAGATTTTAGAGCCAACATTTCTTTAGGCGGAAAATCAGAATCTGTTGAACTAACTGAAGCAGAAGAAACCCTCGCTATAGAAGCTGCACAAGCTGTGAACCTTAACGTTGCAGGTGTTGACCTAATCCGTTCAGATCGTGGACCACTAGTAATAGAAATAAACGTATCACCAGACTTTGCAGCACTCGAAGAAGTTTCTGGAGTAAACGTTGCCGAAGAAATGATAAAATTCGGTGAAAAAATAATGCACTGGAACAAAGAATAAATCAAAAGTCATTCCCGACTACCAAAAGTCATTCCCGACTACGATCGGGAATCTAGATCCTCGCATCAGCATGCAAGCACGGAGCACAGGATGACGCTTCAATGGAGAAGCCATTCGCTCTTTGTCAAACAAATCAAAGACACCCTAAAGTTCTATCCTTTTTATATCGAAGATACTTCTAAGCGGCTCATCTAGAGTAGCGTGGGAGAATTGATCGGTGCAAAAAGTTATGAAGCTAGGACTTTTGAACTCCTACACTCCCGAAAATGAAGCAACACGGTCAATCACTTGCCTTGATAGTTTTAATACTTTTTTCAAAGACTATTCAAACGAGATCAAAATAGAAAACTATTCTCTAAGCGAAAACGAATTTCCAAACTCTCCAGACGAATGTGACGCATATTTACTATCTGGTAGCGCTCAAGGAGTTTACGAAGACATCGACTGGATAAATCGTTTAAAGCTCTTTGTCCCCGCTTTAGTAAAAGCAAATAAAAAAATGATCGGAATATGTTTTGGACACCAAATGCTGGCTCACAGCTTAGGTGGAGAAACCTCTAAATCTGAAAAAGGCTGGGCGCTAGGGCCGCAAGAATTCACAATCGAAAACCCGCAAAGCTGGATGGAACCAAAAAACATTAAACCAACCATCTATTTCAGCAACCAAGATCAGGTTAAAAAATTGCCAGAAAACGCAACATTACTTGGCGGCAATGAGCACTGTCCAAACGGAATATTTCAAATTGGAACTCAAGTGCTAGGCATGCAATTTCATCCAGAGTTCACTCAAGAAATGATGTTAGAACGAGTAGATAAATTTGTTTACACACACGACTATGAATGGCTTAGCCTGGTTAGAGAATCTACAGAAGATTACCAAGCTGATGGAGACACAGTACTAAAGTGGATCGTCAACTTCTTACAGGCTTGATTGAGATTCCCAATCAAGTTGGGAATGACGAGTTTGAGGTTGAGAATGACGAGTTTGAGGTTGAGAATGACTAGTTCGAGTTCGAGTTCGACAATGGCTCCTACTCTTAGCTTGAGATGTTGACGATTATTTAATTTTGCTGAACAGTATAATTGAAGCATAGAACAAGCATCTAATTTAAATAAGCGGTTATTACCTATTTTTATTGCTGGATTTTTTGAAAGTCTCATACTTTGGTATGCGATCGAAAAATCTTTTATGAGAGAGATAGGTTTAAACGATTCTCAGATCGGCATTGCGATGGGAATTATGCTGTTCGTCACGGTTGCGTTTGAAGTCCCATCTGGAATATTATCTGACCGATGGAGCCGCAAAGGCACTCTAAACCTTGGATACGGTTCTTTATTGATATGCGGGGTCCTCACATACTTCAGTAATGAGTTTATTAGCTATACAATCGCAACCTGCTTTTGGGGCATTTACTGGGCGATGATGAGCGGACTCAGAGAATCAATTATTTATGACGTTATTTTAGAAGAACAGCAAGACATAGAACTATTTGAAAAAACCCTGGGCCGGTTCTACATATTCAGTGGATCAGGTCTAGTTGCTGGAGCATTAGGCAGTAGCGTCGTTGTGTATTTCTTTGAACCAAGAATAGCTTTTGCTTTATCAATTATCCCGACAGTTTTCGCCTTAATCACTACAAGCCAATTTGTGGAATCCAAGGTTCAACAACAGAACCAAGAATCTCAGCTGATTGCCCATATCAAACAAACTTTTAGAGAGGTTTTGCGCCAACCAAATCTGTATTTATTAGTAATGGTAATTGTATTAACTGGCGTAGGAGCAAGAATCATTTACGAGTTTATGCAAATCTGGTGGCTCGGACTAGGAGTTAGCCTTGTCTTCTTTGGGCCGATCTCAGCATGT
>Ga0209828_1004215_pt1 | contig 10444 bp, 9 predicted proteins | sample MaitaG_FD_187429 | JGI IMG/M metagenome (GOLD analysis project Ga0209828, IMG submission 187429) | Marine algal microbial communities from Maine, USA - Maine_Asex2 metaG (SPAdes) (version 2) | ecosystem: Host-associated > Algae > Red algae > Unclassified | place: Maine, USA | collected 2015-01-05
CCCGCATCCGAAAAAGCTGTGCTTAATTTATCAATAACCCGAGGAGATAATTTAACCTCCCGCCATTCAGAAGTACTCAAACAGCCTTCTTCTCACTCCGCATATCAACAACCTTAGAAACAGGCAACCTACCATTCCAACGTTCAGACATCGCCCCTACAGCATCATCGAATACCGACTGACCCTCAGCATCCAAATCAGACCTACTAACATGAGCATCACACATCGACTTACGGCGATCTTCACTACTCATAGCAAGAAACTCTTCAGAAAAACCATCAACACTCATACAACCCATACTAACACCAACCAAAAAATGATCAAGAAAATACTATAACTAAGAAATAAGAACCTCTTCCAAAATATAATCAAGCCAAACCACAACACAAATGTGGTAGTTTATGGTAGTTTTATTTTCTCTAACCCCTTGAACAAGGCTCGGATTGGGGTTTTATTGGAATCCCCTATCTTGCTTGCAAGCCCTCTCTCCGCCAATTAAAGACTGTTAACCGGCTTTAATTACTTTAAAAATCTCTCAGTTGCGCTGTGATTGGGTGAGAAAATGTATTTCAAAGTAACTCAGAGTTAGATTAGTCGGAATCACCAAGGGGATTGATGTAGATATTTCTGTACTAGACATTTTGATGTAGCTATAATGAATATATGCCTGTTGTTTAAGATGGAAAGGATATAGATTTTTCTTTTTCTCCAACGAAGGAGACCCCCTTGAACCAGCACACATACATATCCAAAAAGCTGAAGCAATAGCCAAGTTTTGGGTAGAACCAAAAGTCGAACTTGAACACTCTTACGCATTAACATCTAAAGAACTCAAAGATTTAAGAAAAGTAGTCGAAGAAAACAAAGAAGAAATTAGAAAGGCCTGGTATGAATACTTCAGCTAACGTTAAAGCCCAATCAATCAAATTTGACGACAACAACATGTGGGTACAACTCACAGACGGAAGACAACTAGGAATCCCACTCGTATATTTCCCTAGACTTTTAGAAGCCTCAGAAACAGAACTACAAAACTATGAAATAAGCGGTGGAGGAATCGCAATACACTGGGACACCCTAAACGAAGACATCTCAGTAGAAGGACTACTCCTAGGATTCGGAGACCGAAAAGCAAACAAAACCATCGCAGCATAAAGGCCTGGATTACGGTTATTGAAATTCCTCTGGTTTAACAAACATATAATAAACCTCTGCAAATTAATCTAGATTAGCGTCAAGTTTTACCAAGACGATTTACATTACCTCTATGTTGAGTTTCTGGTCCCAAAACTAAGCTGTTGGTATTTGTTCCGACGGAACGAGATCTCTCAAAAGATTTTTATCTATTAAGGTTTGGGCTGCTAGTAAAATGGGCTTCGGGGACTGATGCCGTGATAATTGCGTAAATCTCTCTACCAGAACCAGACCTATGAGGGAAAGGCCGAACGCTATCAAACCCCACTGTAACTCCAGGTGGAACTCCAAAAACTCCAGCCTCAATAAGTTGCTGGTCGCTTGGGAAATATTGAACTAACGGAATCAACCGCTTCTTCTCTGTACGAAGTTCAATCTCACAAGATTCAAAGCTTTCATCAGCTTGAGCCATCAGCATCCCATTCCCTGGCCCATAGATAAAACCAATATTTTGAATATTTCTTACATCGTGATCTACATTCAAGGCATCGCTATGATAATTAAAAGTAGTAAATGAAGCACCATGCTCATCAATAGGTATATTTATAAAAACTGAAATTTGTGTTGAAAGAGGCATCCCGCTGTCTACACAAATTCTAGCAAGACCCGCTAAATACTCTTGAAACTCTAGGCTTGGATCAGGGAAATCGACTTGGGACAGTTCAGAAGATACAACTAAACTCTCACTAACTTCTAACGCTACATGAGCTTCAAAACTGAATATTGGAAACATAACCGGACCGGAAATAGAATTAGAATATAACCAATCTAATATTTTTTCTAAATACTGATCTAAACCAGCCACAATCTCTTCAGCAGTGAACCGTTCAGTGCTTGGCCTCATAAGAACAACACGACCACCATCAAAACTTGCAGCAAAAGGATCCACACTAGTCGCGTTGATCTCGGTCTCGAAAACTCTTATTCCCTCGTTAGCCAAAGCCCCACCTAATTTACCTAACACCAGTATAGCGGCACTACCAAAAGAGGAAATCCATATTCATTTCAGAGCACAAAACAGAAATATATGTAGAAGTAGAATACCCACCACAAAACTCTAAATGTGATAGTTTTATAGTAGTTTTATTTACTCTAACCCCTTGAAAAAGACCTGAATTGGGGTTTATTGGAATTCCCTAACTTGCTTGCTAGCCCTCTTGCTTGCAAGCCCTCTCTTCGCCACCCACAGTGACCAAGTAACTACTTTAAGCGATGTGCTTTAAGATGCCCCAAACTAGCTGTTTAAACAGCCACTGTAAGGCCAAGGCCCGTTTACAAAGCTTGACTATCCCCGAAAAACTAACGACTAGTAGTTTTCTAGTAGTCATCATTGGTGGTTTTCTTCTTATATAATCGAGTTTGCTGTTGAGAAGCGAACCCACGCAGATGTTCAGTTGTTTGACTTTTCATTCATAACTAACTATATTATATTAGGTATGGGTGATAGACTTGGCTATTTAAATCAATTGATTCGTCTTAATCGTTTTATTTTTACAGTTGATGAAGCTTCTTTAATCTGGAAGTTGAAGGACAATCAGCAGTTGTGGAACAAGCTAAATTATTATGTTGATTCTGGTCAAATTCAGCGTTTGAAACGTGGTGTTTACCATATAGTTGGTTTTGAACTCGACAAATATTTGTTAGGAACTAAACTCAGGCAGCCTTCTTATATAAGTTTTGATACAGTATTGTCACTGTCTGGCGTGATTTTTCAACATGATTCCAGAGTGTTTCTTGCAGGCAGCAACTCTTTGGTTCTAAATGTGGACGGTTCTGAGTTTATATTTAGAAAGCTAAAAGAAATTGTATTGTTTAATCCAAAAGGGATAGAACAGGCTGGGTACCCAAAAGCATCATTAGAACGAGCATATTTAGACACCTTATATTTAGATCCTAATAGATACTTTGATAATGAGTCTGCAGTTGATTTCGATAAATGTTTAACAATTGTTGACATATATGAAAACAAACGAATGAAACAAGAATTAGAAAAGAGGATGGCTGCGAATGTTGAATAGGAATAAACACGAAGCGGTGATGCTCGGCATTCTTTCTCGCATTTTTCGCAATCGTAAACTTAAAAAATGTTTAGGGTTTAAAGGAGGGACAGCAGCGTATCTTTTCTACGATTTACCTAGATTCTCGGTTGATCTAGATTTCAATCTTTTAAATCACGAAATAACCAAAGAAACCATACTGCAAGAAGTGAACCAAATAGTTTCACGCCATGGAACAATCAAAGAGCAACACAATAAACGCTACACCTTATTCACTCTTATCAGCTATGGAGACCTTGATCAAAATATTAAAATCGAAATCTCAACCAGAAACACTAATGATAACTACGATACATTAAATTATTTATCTGTCCCCATGACTGTCATGGCTAAAGACTATATTTTGGCTCACAAGTTAGTCGCTATTACAGACAGAAACAGTTTAGCTTCACGCGACCTATTCGATATAGATTTTTTCCTAGGTGCTGGATGGGATTTCAATAAAAGTGTAATCAAAAAAAGAACAGGATTGGAAGTCGACCAGTACTTATTTGAATTAAGACAATTTATTGAAACCAACTTCAACTCTAGAAATATCTTACAAGGCCTGGGTGAACTTGTAGATCACACACAGAAACAATATATAAAGAATGAATTAAAAGATTCTGCGCTATTTAAACTAGACATCCTACTAAACAAAAAATAGCATCTAGAAATGTTGAATCTAATATTATTACCTCTTTATGCGTTTAAATACTCCTAAAAAATCCCTATTTGAACAATGAATGCGTCTCGGAGTAGCTCAGAGTTAGATTAGGTCGGAATCCCGGTTACAGACATATATACGATTAACTCAAATTTCGTGCCATTCCTGACGATAAATCAGTATGGCTAGCAATTCAACAACACATTTACGGGCTTACTACTTACCTTTACTCGGCATTGTTCTCAGTAACACTTCTCATTTAAATTAGTCAGGTATAAGAATACACAAATGCGTTTTAACATTTTTAAACGCGGAGAGAGGTACTCCGGAATCCCCTAACTTGCTTGCAAGCCCTCTCTCCGCTTATCAAATACCGCCACACACCCTGACCGGCTTTGACCCTCTGTTTGAACCAACTCTCGAAAGAGATAGGGATATCGTTACCAAAACTCTCTATCCTCAAGATGGGCCACGGTAAAGCAATGAGATTCACAACACTAGAAGCAATATGCATATCCCTCGACTGCGAACCAGGTGACCTATTAGAAATAGAATAAACATTCACAGCAGAAGAGCTGCTAGGGAAAAGTTACAAAATATAGGCCAGTTTTGCTTCGATATCTTAATAGAAGACTTCATTTTATGTAGTCGATTTGTTAACTGTCCCACAAAATTTTGTATTAAAGCGCGGGAAGTCTAATCAACTAATGCCACCAGGATTACAGAAGCTCGACAAAACAACTTATAAGCAACAAGGTTTGTACCGATTAGAATACAGGTGTAGGCCCGTGAGTGGTACTATGCAGTAGCGTTTCCGAAAGGCAAGCATGGCTGACTCACTCAAAAAAAACCTGTCCCTTTTCGATGTTTATGCCATGTCGACCGGTGCAATGTTTAGTTCCGGTCTTTTCCTGTTACCTGGCCTCGCCGCTGGTTTAACCGGCGACAGTGTCTTCCTAGCCTATCTTGTAGCTGGTATTCTGATCTTACCTGCGATGTACAGCATGGCCGAATTATCGACCGCTATGCCTAAAGCCGGCGGCACATACTACTTTCTCGATCGAGCCATGGGCCCACTTATGGGAACAATCGGTGGTCTGGGCTCATGGGTCGCAGTTGTGTTCAAGAGTGCGTTTGCTTTGGTCGGTATGGGTGCCTATCTAAGCCTGTATCTTGATATTTCATTCACCTTGCTCGCCATAATCTTGACGGTAGCGTTTGGAGTGCTGAACGTTGTTGGTGCTAAAGAAACCACACTCTTACAGAGAGGACTCGTCACATCTCTAGTCGTTATTCTTACTACCTTTATCATCCTCGGAGTAACAGAAATTGATGGCGCTTCAGCGTATGCACCCAATAACGCTGACCAAGATTTCTTTCGTTTTGGACTTGTTGGATTTGTGTCAACCATTGGCCTCGTTTTTGTTTCGTATGCCGGGCTCACCAAGGTAGCTAGCGTCGCTGAAGAAATCGAAAACCCGGATCGAAATATTCCACTCGGCATGACGCTATCACTCTTGACTGCCACAATTATCTACACGCTCGGCACACTCATCTTAATCAACACACTCGACCAATCTGTGTTAGAAAAAAGCCTCACACCTGTCGCCGACGCCGGCATGGTGTTTTTAGATTGGGTGCCTGCAGACCTTGGGGTGATCTTAATTGTTGTTGCAGCAATTGCAGCATTCGCTTCAACTGGCAACGCCGGAATAATGTCGGCTTCCCGATATCCCTATGCAATGGCGAAAGACAAACTGATACCAGCTAAGCTCGCCGAACTTGGCCGCTATGGCACACCAACAAAATCGGTGATCATGACCGTTGCTTGCATGATTGTCGTGTTGCTTGTCTTCGACGTAGAAGCCGTCGCAAAACTTGCTTCGGCTTTCCAACTTGTACTATTCGCGTTGATCTGCGTTGCAGTAATAGTAATGCATGAGAGTCGAATCGACAGCTATAAACCAGGATTTAAAGCTCCTTTATATCCATGGCTTCAGATATCTGGAATCCTAATAGCACTCTGGTTAATTAGCGAAATGGGCATTCTTGCAATAGCATTTACTGCAGCTTTACTTCTCAGTTGTATCGCATGGTATCGCTGGTATGCGTCTGATCGCGTCGTACGCCGCGGCGCAATCTTCCATGTACACCAACGACTAGGTGAACAAAAATATGAAGGTCTTGAAAGTGAACTCATGACCATCATCCACGACCGCACCGAAGAAGAGAACCTGAGTTATGAAGCATTGGTTGCGCGCTCTGCAATGGTCGATTTACAAGAGGGCTCGTTCGATAACGCTGACCTAAATATTCTTTTGCGAGAAACAGCAAGAGAACGTTTCGAAGCTGGAGACATCATTGCAGAAACCTTCAACCAATCGCTTCCATTCCGACCGGTCGGCGAAGGTGTACATCTGTCAATTACACTTGCGGACGAACTCGAACAGCCAGAGCTTGTAGTCTGTCGCTTTGGCCCCAAAGTCGACCTATCACTTGTCGATACTGACCTTGTCGTCGATGATCTTCAAGGCGCTCACACCCTGTTTTTTCTAGTCTCACCGAACCAACCAGTAGGTCTTGATCTACGCCTTGCTGGCCATATTGCCAACGTGGTACAAAGCGATAACTTCACTAATCGCTGGTTGCGGGCAAAGAACGACAAAGCACTCAACGCAGTATTGATGAGAGACGACCACTTTTACCATGGCCCTGTCGAGACAATGCCATTCCTCGTCGAACAACTCGGTCGCACCATAGGCGAACTCGACCTACCAACCTCTTGCATCGTAGCGCTGATCGAGCGCGACGGCGAACTCGTTATCCCAACACCAGAAGTTACCCTTCTTGCCTTCGACGGCGTCGCCATCATTGGCGAACCAGAAGACATCGCTCTTCTTAATGAAGGTCTCGATCCCTTTGAAGCAGATCAAGCGAAACGTGCAGAGTCAATTTAGTTTGAAAATAACATTTAACACAATGCTAACAATTGAACATTAGGCTTCGACTGAAAGGATATTTACCATGCCTAAAAATACCTTAAAGCAAATCAGATTTGCATCAATACTATTTACAGGGGTTGTTCTTCTATCAGTCTCATGCAGCTCAAGCGAATCAGAAGAGCCAGCTGAAAGTTCTAACGAAGTTGAACAAAGCGATACTGAAAATAAAAAAACCGCTTCAAATTTCAACAGCGTCGACGTCGGCTTATTTTTTGATGGCGCTCTCGAAGCCGAACCAGAAGAAGTTGAATGCACATTATCTGATGGCACCGAAACTACATGTTATAGTCTGACCGTTGTTGGAAACCCTGCAGAACGAACTGATGGACCTTATTGTCCACCAACAACATCTTCCAGCGCAGAAGAAGGTGGAACTTGGTTTGATGGCGACAATTTTTATGAAGTTGATGGCCAATTCATTTTAGACTTACCAGAAATTTATGATGATGAAAAATGGACGATGTATGACGAAGACGGCAACGTAGACATTTTAGATCCCGAGATATTTTTGAATGCTGACGGCGCAGATCCAGGCGATGCAAACATTGGAAAATGCGTTATGGCTGCCATTTCTGATCTACCTGATGGCCCTATCTCGCAATCAGTGACTATTCCAATAAACCCAGTCTTTGCAGATTCCACAAGTGACACCGCTGGTGGCTTAGGTGTAACTTTGGATGGCGTCAAAATTGAAGGCCCTGCTCCGATAGATCTAATACTTTCTACTTTCTCGTTAGGTGTATTCGACAACTGTGGCGGACACGTTAACCCTTCTGAGGGCTATCACATTCATGGGGCCGTAGAATGTGATGGAGTTGAGGTTGAGAATCATTCAAAAATGTTTGGTTATGCTTTAGATGGTTTTGCCATTTATTACAACAGCGACGACACCGATTTAGATGAATGCGGTGGACACGAAACAGAAGAACTGGGCTATCACTATCACGCGAATAAGCCAGAAGTTAACTCTGTCTTAAGCTGTCTATCAGGATTAACGATTGAAGGTCAAAATAATACTGGCGGACCTCCCGGTGGTGGACCCGGTGGCGGCCCACCTCCTGGTGAATAAACTCAGTTACTTAACTTTGATTCTGATGTCGATGTTCATCGATGAGCGCAACCTTGTTCGCATCGATAATAAGCACGGAACCAAATAAGACATCTCCATATCCTTGTTTAACTGCTAAACTTAAATCAGATCTAATAATGAACGAACAACATCGACGCAAAAAATTCGAAAACATATACGATCAGTTTGTAAAAGATAAAACCGTCTATGCCTCTCGCAGGTCTAAAAATCCTGAAACTACAGCAGATATTGTGGCCGAAACTTTTATGATTTGTTGGCGACGTCTGAACGACATACCCGACCCGCCAGATGCCAAGTTCTGGTTATACCGAACAGCTCGAGGGGTTATTTCAAACGCTTACCGCAAGAAAGCTAATTCAGAACAGCTCGGTAAAGGTTTATCTTCATTTTTAGAAAAACACGGCCAAGATGATTTTTCGAGTTCAACAACTGATCAACTGTTCGTGCGAGAAGCTGAACAAACTCGACGATGATGATAAAGAAATCATTATGTTAAAATATTGGGATGGTATGAAAGCTAAAGAAATCGCCGAAATAATTGGCATTTCAACAGTAGCAGCTAGAAAACGATTAAATATAGAGCATCTAAACTTTTAAAAGTAAGACTAGAAAATGACGAAGATCAAAACTGGACAATAAATGAGCACTAACTTTGAACAAAGAGTCACCCAAGCTGCCCCAGGTGTAGACCACCTAGATAATCCAGATTTTGAAACAAACATTGATCAGCTAAAAAACGAAATCATGCAACTCGACCCAAATTCGCAAACAACTAAAGTCCCAAAATTACAAGCTGACACTAACAATCTAAAACGCTTTATGTTCTCAACAGCCGCCGTATCACTTTTAGCTGTATTCGGATTTCTTGCAATAAACAATATCGGCGAGCCAAAAAGCAACACGAACTTTGCTGAAGGCCCGATTACAGAGGTTGACTTCAAAAACTTTTCATATCCAAATGAATGTAATACATCTATTATACTGGTCGACGGAAAAACCTCAGCTACTGAAAACAATGGGTGCGACTCTGGTGGTTGGAAATTATCAGAAGTTATTTTTGCTGATCTAAAAGATGACACCGACTTAGAAGCTGCAGTAATTTTAGAACCACTTAGAGAAGGTAATGATGTTGTATATTTTTACGATTATGATGCTGACTGGGTTGATCCCGATGGGCTGGACAGCCAAGGGGTAAAAGCCATAGGTTCAACGCTCGATATGCCTGTCGGCCAAATTTATGATATTTCGACAAAAAAACCTTCGGACAGTAACAAGATAGAGCTATACGGTGTTGTTGAAGCTTTCTATCCGGATAGAGAGACCGGTTGTGCAGAAACAGTTCATTTCAGATGGGGTTCAACCGAATCTGGCCCTAATAACGATGAACTAATTCAACGCGTTTTAGCTATTCCAGAGTCTAAATGTGAATAAAAATATAAAATCCTAAATATTCGGTCACGTTTTTGGTCCTGATGACTTTTACTTTGTGCAGCCATATTGGTTGCTGAAAGGTTACGAATGAGAAAGGAACTTCAAAAACAAATTTCACAGTCCGCCCCAAGTGTGAAATTTTTAGAAGATCCCAACATTCAAATACCTTTTGTTCAACTAAGGAACGAAATAATGAAATCAAATATAAAATTGGGCGGCAATTTATTTGAAAGCCCAGTAGCGCAAAAAAGATTTATGTTCACTATAGCTGCCACTTTACTCCTTGGAGTCATAGGGCTCTCCTATATTGCAGCCACAATAAACAATTCGGATCATGAAACCTTAACAGTTGCTGCTAAACCTAATAATGACGACCAACATAAAGAGCCTGCTATTGATAAAGAATCTAAATCTAATCAAGAAAACACAGGCATGGTTATCACTACCAAACCTGAAGAAAAAACTGTTTCACCTAAACCTATAAAAATAGAAAAACCAGGGGAACAAATCAAACAAATTGATTTTGGAAACTTCGGCTATCCGATGGATTGCGACTCGACAATTACTCTAGTTAATGGTTCTTCTTTGGATTCCGGATACGAAGGCTGTGGAGGCGGCGCTTGGAAACTAGATAATGTTTTATATGCTGACATAATTTCTGGTGGAGAGTTAGAAGCGGTAGTTACTTTGATTGACAAAAGCGGAGATGGAGATTGGACCTTGACTTACTACTTTGAATATTCTAAAGGCTGGGATAATTATCGTGGCGGTCTGGACGCTAAAAACTTTCATTCAAACCTTGGTGGCACCCCTGTCAATTATACTCCTGAAGAAATGTTCGTCGAAGAAGACACCAACGGCATACCACAGCTATATGCGATAGTTAAAACGACGTACAAAGAAGGTGTTACTATGCAAGAAGAATTTCCAAATGAATCCGACTACTGTTACGAATATGTACGATTCAACTGGGGAACGGACTTTGAAGGGTACGATCGCTTACTCGCTATCCCAACATCTAAAT
>Ga0209828_1004216_pt1 | contig 10441 bp, 7 predicted proteins | sample MaitaG_FD_187429 | JGI IMG/M metagenome (GOLD analysis project Ga0209828, IMG submission 187429) | Marine algal microbial communities from Maine, USA - Maine_Asex2 metaG (SPAdes) (version 2) | ecosystem: Host-associated > Algae > Red algae > Unclassified | place: Maine, USA | collected 2015-01-05
ATTGGTCAACAAACCCATCGGACGTGTACAGCTTCTTCGAGAGCTGTATACGAGTTTATCTGTTCTTTCAAGACGTATTAAAAAAAACCGTAGAACAAAGCTATGCCAACTTACCCCAAGGTCCCTTAATCGCCAATGTAAGACCAGGCCCCTGAATATTGACAAATAATTCTTCCCCGTCGGGTGAAAAGCACGCTCCGGCAAACTCAGATTGAAACCCGACGTTTTTAGCGATGTGATAGATTTCTCCTGAGGGCGATACCCCTACGATTCGCGGTGTCTTTAGATCTTCGCAAATGACCAGGTGACCATTTTTTCCGATCGTGAGATTGTCCGCACTTTGCACCAGATCGGTATCATTGGGCTCAATAAATAATTCGAGTGTGCCGGGATTGTCTTGCTCGCCGACCTGGCCTTCATCTTGCGAAGGGATGTATTTAAATATTTGTCCAAATCCCTTGTGACCACCACTGGTGCAAGCAAAATAAATTTCATTTTCTCCAAACCACATTCCTTCACCACGGGCAAATCGTGCACCACCCAGCTCAAATCCTCTCAATCGTAAGTCATCTTCTGGTGAGCTCACATCATCAATGTCGATCCAGCGTGCCTGATACGATTTTTTGGGTTCCATTTTATCGGAATCGAGATTCTTCCAGTTGCGCGTATCGAAACTTGCCATATCCTTGAGACCCAAAACCTGAAGCTTACCACCCATTTCTAGGCGCCCTGGTTGATTGGGTAAAAAGCGATAGATCAAACTATCTTGACGGTCTTCGGTCTGGTACACAATACCTGATCGAGGGTCTACGCAAACCGCTTCGTGGTTAAATCGTCCCATATCTTTGAGCGGATTGGGTGTAAATAATTGGGGAGTTGCTGATGCTGGAACTTCAAAATTATATCCATGCTCTTTCTCGATCTCTGACCGACCGCTGGTGGTGTCTTCTTCACACGTGATCCAACTGCCCCATGGAGTCGGTCCTCCAGCGCAATTGCGGATTGTACCCGCCAAGCTGAGGTATTGGGTCTCGACCAGACCCGTTCCGGGATTGTACACCATCGTCGTGGTACCACCCTGGCATGGCATCGTTCCATGACCATAGTCATAGAGTTGATCCTGAGTAACATTACCGAGCAATTCGTTGCTTGCCCCAAAGGGCCCGGAAGATGACGTCGGTGACAACTCATGATTGCGAATGATGATCACTTTGCCATCCCGCCCTTCAAATGTGGCCATGCCATCTGCTGCACCTGGCACCAGTAACCCATCGGTCATCGTTTCTCCCAACCGGGAAATAATGCGATACGAAAACCCCTCCGGCAAATTCATTATTCCCTCAGGATCACTCAATAGCGGGCCATAACCCTCTGCCAATGCAACCGGCTCCCCCATCGCCGGATCGCTCTTGCAACCAGTGGCGAAATAAGAAAGCCCCAGAAAGCCCAAACTCACTTGGCTTGCATCTCGAAGGAAAACTCTACGCTTCATAATCTGTTAGTATTTCAATGTAGTAACAATAATTGCCGCTCCTGGTTGCATCGCCCTTGAAACATGGCTCTCCTTACTAATATAGGGTTTAAGTTTACTTCTCGACTTCGTATTTCCGGCCACGACTAAATCTAATCTCCAAACGAAATATTCAATTGCCGAGCAACATTAATTAAATAGTGATTCAAATTCACCGCTTTGTAACTGCGAACGGCATCTGCCAGCGGCACCGAAACAAAGTCATTGTTTTGGAAGGCAACCATCTGATTGAAATTGCCCGATGCCACTAATTCGAATGCTTTTACTCCCATCGCGCTAGCCAATATACGATCTTGTGCCACTGGAGTACCACCCCGTTGTACATGGCCCAGAATAGTGGTTCGAACTTGCGGCTGACAGCCTGCTTGCTCCAATTGATCTCGCAGTACATTCGCGACACCTCCGAGTTTGATGTGTCCATCTCCAGCATCTTTGGCCTGCCTACCTACTACTTGGCCACCGATGGGTTTTGCTCCTTCAGACATCACAATATTGACAAAGCCCTTGCCCTTGCGATAACGCTTGGAAATGCGCGCCATGATCTTGTCCAGGTCGTACGGAATCTCCGGAATCAAGCAAATCTCGGCACCGCCGGCAATCGCCGTATGCAGAGCAATCCAGCCGGCATCCCGGCCCATTACCTCCATAATAATCACTCGGTGATGACTTGACGCCGTTGTAACCAACCGATCAAAACTCTCAGTGGCTGTTTGCACAGCCGTGCTGAATCCGAACGTGAGATCTGTTGCTGCCAGGTCATTGTCAATGGTCTTTGGTACCCCAACAATCTGCAGACCCTTCTCAGCAAGGGCAAGCGAGATCTTTTGGCTGCCATCACCGCCGATGTTGACTACCGCATCAAAATCCCACTCCTTGAGCTTGTCTACCAGTTCTTGCGATCGGTCTATAGTGATCCAGGTACCATCATCCTGCTTTACCGGAAATTCTAGGGGATTGCCTCGATTTGTAGTCTTCAGAATTGTACCTCCCCGCACATGGATTCCAGAGACAGACTTGTTGGTCAAGCGTTTTATTGCTTGGGGCTCATTTAGTACGCCATTAAATGCCTCGATGCTACCCCAAACCTTCCACTCGCCAGATCTCCTGGCCGATTTGACGATGGCACGAATTACGGCGTTGAGCCCTGGACAATCTCCCCCTCCGGTAAGGACCAATAATTTTTTCATCGGACTAAGCTAAGGATGATTTTCAAACATCTACCTTAGGGAGATGAAGCAACCGAAGCGATGTGATTGGTGTGGAGACAACACGCTCTACGTAGAATATCATGATGAGGAATGGGGCCTGCCTTGCCATGACGATCGACAGCTCTTTGAAATGCTCAATCTCGAAGGTGCTCAAGCCGGCTTAAGCTGGATCACCATACTTCAAAAGCGAGAAAATTACCAAAAGTTATTTGCCAATTTTGATGCCAAGAAGATCGCAAAATTTACCGATAAAAAACTTGCCAAGCTATTGCTCAATCCGGGCATCGTCCGCAACAAAATGAAAGTGGCTGCCTTTCGCAGCAATGCCAAGTGCTTCCTCGAGATTAAAAAAGAATTCGGCACATTCGATTCTTATATCTGGCAATTTGTAGATGGGAAACCCATTGTAAATGCATTTAAGAAAATGGCAGATGTACCCGCCAAAACCAAGGAGAGCAAGGAGATGAGTAAGGACCTGAAGAAGCGTGGATTTAAATTTGTGGGCAGTACGATTTGCTATGCTTACATGCAGGCGACGGGCATGGTCAATGATCATGTGGTTGATTGCTTTCGGTGGAAGGAATGTCAGTGATAATTGAGAATGGATAGTTAACAATGAATAATGAACTCAAGAAAATTATCAATTCAAGTTTCGGCACATCCTATACCAGATATTTATTTGGCTCCGCCGGCAAACTTTTGCCGCCAAAAGTTTGACAAAAAGCGCCGCTTTCCAAATTTCTTAACGGGTATGGGAGGGCAAAATCCGGAGCAAAATGAACTCGCTCAATCAATGGAGCTTTCTTAATCACCTGGAAACCAGCATTTGAAGATGTTCCTCTGGCCATCTGTGAAGCTCGGACAGTATTTTGCTCTTTTCGGATTTTACCCTCCCATACCCTAAAATTTGCAAGGCGGAATGAGTGCCAAGTACCGTCTGGTTTTCGTATCAACCTGGGCTTTGCTATGGAAATCAATTCAGTGGTTTAGTTATAATATTTCATTCTTTGAAAGAATAAAATCAAGATCTCGTCAACGATTCAATCGTAATAAGTTGACTACGAAGTATTTAGTTAAATGATCTAATCGTCTCTAACGTCGGCTGTAGTCCTATAGAGTGCAGAAAGTTGAGTTATTAATTGTCCATTTTCAATTATCAATTGTCAAAGGATCCAGATTTTACGTACGAATTAGCTACTACATCTTATGATCGCATTTTGAGAGCTTTTGTTTTTTTTCTCGCGACCTTGGCCTTAAATTGCTTGTACTATGAAGAATGATCCTTCGACGCTGAAGGCCATCGGTGAGCTGACCCTGGAGCGACTCTCTCAATATCTGGAATCCAGTCGAAATTCCTCTGCGCCGGTCATTGAATTACCATCAAAAGAGACCTTGGCAAGCCGTCTAAACGCCAGAGAAAGGATCAAATATGGGTTTCAAGACGAGGCGGATATCACCGATTTCATCGATACCTACTTGAAGCACACCATGCATCTCCATGATCCGCGGTATTTAGGTCATCAGGTAGCAGTGCCACACATCGCCTCAGCCTTTGCCGAATTGATTCATGGAGTTGCCAATCAGCCCATGTCGATCTTCGAGATGAGTCCTGCTGGAAATATTCTGGAGCATGAAGTGATTGACTGGATGGTACAGAAGATAGGATGGCCCGAGGGTTCTGGCACCATGACCCATGGAGGATCTTTGGCGAATCTTCATTGCATGTTGGCAGCGCGAGCTCATGCCGCACCCGATTCCTGGCAAAGTGGCAATCCCAAAGATCTGGTTGTGTTGGCTCCTGGAGCTAGCCACTATTCCATAGCAAGAGCAATCGGAATGATGGGCCTTGGTCAAGATGCCATTATCCCTGTCTCGACAGATGCACATGAAGTGGTCATGCCAAAAGAGCTGGAGCGAATCATTAAGGAAACCAAAGCAGGTGGCAAGCAAATCATGGCCGTGGTCATCAATACCTGTGCGACGAGTTCGGGGCTTTATGACCCCATCGATGAAATTGCAGACCTATGCAATCAAGAAAATATCTGGCTACATCTGGACAGCCCTCATGGAATTGCTGCAATACTGTCAGAAAAATACCGGCATTTATTAAAAGGACTAGAAAAAGCGGATTCCCTTATTTGGGATGCACATAAAATGATGCGTACGTCCACTCTCGCTACTGGCGCATTATTTAAATCAAAACATATTTACCAAAAAACATTTCAACAGAAAGCCAGTTATTTAATTCACGAAAAAGATACGGCCCAATACGACACTCTTCCATTTCAAATTGAATGCACCAAGTCAGGGCTCGCTGCTAAAATATTTTGGGTACTCGCTGCTGAAGGAGAAAGCGGAATTGGTGCCCATGTGGAGCAGACCTACGATCTCGCTCAAGAGGCATACCAGATGATTTCAAGTCGACCTGGTTTCGAGTCCCCATTTGCTCCCGAATCAAATATTATCTGCTTTACCTATCGCGATGGCGACCTCGACCAACTTACCCTCCGCGAGAAAATCGTAGCTGATGGCCAATTCTACATTACCAGCACGGAAATCAAAGGAAAACGCTACCTACGCATCGTGGTCATGAATGACCTGAGCAGCGTTAAAACGATTGAAGGCCTACTTGACCATATCGAGACTTTGGCCGGTCTTGGCGATTAAGTCTTACCTGATTACCTTTGCGCCCTTCTTATGAGTCTGCAAGCTGAGATCAATAAACGCCGCACGTTCGGTATTGTGAGTCACCCGGATGCCGGAAAGACCACCCTCACGGAGAAACTACTCCTGTTTGGGGGCGCCATACAGGTTGCGGGAGCTGTAAAAAGCAACAAAATCAAGCACCATACCACGTCAGATTTTATGGAGATCGAGCGGCAACGGGGTATCTCAGTCGCCACCTCCGTCATGGCCTTTGAGTACCGAGACACCAAGATTAATATTTTGGATACACCCGGTCACAAGGATTTTGCCGAAGACACCTATCGTACACTCACTGCCGTAGATAGCGCCATCGTTGTCATAGATGTGGCAAAGGGCGTTGAGATGCAAACCGAAAAGCTCGTCGAGGTCTGCCGGATGCGCGATACGCCCATGATCGTGTTTATCAACAAACTTGATCGGGAAGGAAAAGATGGCGTCGAATTGCTCGATGAGGTGGAAGAAAAACTTGGCCTGATGGTCACTCCCCTTTCATGGCCGATCGGAATGGGGCAGCGCTTTAAAGGTGTTTACAATATTTATGAAAAAAAGCTCAACCTCTTTCGACCCCACAGCAAGCAAGTGGATGATATTATTGAAATCAGCGACCTCTCCGACCCAGTGCTGGATGAGCAAGTAGGCGAGGCAGCTGCCAAAGAACTTCGCGAAGAAATTGAAACGGTCACTGCAGTATATCCTGAATTTGACCAAGAGGCTTACCAGGAAGGCATCTTGTCTCCCGTATTTTTCGGAAGTGCTATCAATAATTTTGGTGTCAAAGAACTCCTCGATTGCTTTATAGACATTGCTCCCTCTCCCCGACCTCGGGAGACTGAACAGCGCATGGTCGATCCGCTAGAAGAAGTTTTCTCGGGATTTGTTTTTAAAATCCATGCCAACATGGATCCGAAACACCGAGATCGCATTGCCTTTTTGCGTATATGTTCAGGAATATTCGAGCGCAACACCAACTACTATCACGTACGCAAGAATAAGAAGATAAAATTTTCCAATCCCACTGCATTCATGGCTTCTAAAAAATCAATTGTTGATGAAGCTTACCCAGGAGATATTGTGGGTCTGTATGATTCTGGAAATTTCAAAATAGGAGACTCCCTTACCGAAGGCGAAGAGTTACATTTTAAAGGTATCCCGAGTTTCTCACCAGAGCAATTCCGGTTTGTGAATAATGCCAACCCCATGAAATCCAAACAGCTGGCAAAGGGCCTGGAGCAGCTGATCGAAGAAGGCGTCGCACAGCTATTTACCAAAGAAGACAACAATCGCAAGATCGTGGGCACAGTTGGTGCGCTCCAGTTTGAGGTCATTCAATATCGCCTCGAACATGAATATGGAGCTACCTGTACCTACGAACCCCTGCCCCTGCACAAGGCTTGCTGGATAACATTCGATGACCCAGCGATCTACAAAGAACTACGTACGAAAAGAGGCAAAGATCTTGCTCGCGATAAAGATGGAAATCTTGTATACTTAGCAGAATCTGCATGGGCATTGCAGATGGCGCAGGAGAATTTTCCGCAGGTGAAATTTAGCTTTCAAAGCGGCAGTTAATTGAGAATGGAAAATTGAGAATGGATAATGCGGTCAGAATTATTGAGACAAAAGCGACTACCACAAGCGTGGAATTTAAAGGAATAATGAATAACCAACAATGAATACTTTTTCGGGCACAAAACCCAATTCTATATACATGCAAAGAGAAAGCCTGGGAAGACTAAAACCCTCGTCTCAGTCACTAGGCCATTGCCAAAACGAAACCATTTGAACCATTTGAACCCTTTGAACCCATTGAACCTTTTGAACCCTTGCTACTTAATCTAAACGAATACAAACCAAAACCTTAAACCAGTAAACTACCGACCCATGGATTTCAAAAAAATAACATCGCACGCCAAAGAGTACGGCTTCATTTTTCAATCTTCTGAAATATACGATGGGTTGGCCGCTGTATATGATTACGGACAGATGGGAGCTGCCCTAAAAAACAACATTAAGAACTATTGGTGGCGATCGATGGTGCAGAGCCATGAAGAGATTGTCGGAATCGACTCGGCTATCTTTATGCATCCGAAGACCTGGAAGGCTTCTGGTCACGTAGATGTATTCAATGATCCACTCATCGACAACAAAGACAGCAAGAAAAGGTACCGTGCCGATGTTTTGATTGAAGAGTTCATGGACAAGCTCGAGGCCAAGGCAGACAAAGAAGTCAAAAAGGCTGCAAAGCGTTTTGGAGATTCATTCGATCGCGACATGTTTGTCAAAACCAATGAGCGGGTGAAGGGATATCACGATCGAAAAGACGCGATAGCTGCACGACTGGCAGAGGCAATGCGCAACAATGATCTGGCTGACATCCGCAAGCAAATCGAAGACCTGGAAATCGCCTGTCCTGCAAGTGGCAGTCGCAACTGGACCGATGTACGTCAATTCAATTTGATGTTTTCCACTCAAATGGGAAATATCGCAGGTGAAGAAGGAAAACTCTATTTACGCCCCGAAACAGCCCAAGGTATTTTCGTCAATTTCCTCAACGTGCAAAAAACCAGTCGCAAACGCATTCCCTTTGGCATCGCACAAATCGGTAAGGCTTTTCGCAATGAAATTATTGCGAGGCAATTTATTTTTCGCATGCGGGAATTTGAGCAAATGGAAATGCAATTTTTCGTGCGTCCCGGTGATGAATTAAAATGGTACGAGCATTGGAAAGAAGAACGCATGCGCTGGCACCTGGCCTTGGGAACACCCAAAGAAAACTTCCGCTTTCACAACCACGACAACCTGGCACACTATGCAAATGCAGCGGTAGATATTCATTATAAATTCCCCTTCGGCTTTAAAGAACTCGAGGGCATTCATAGTCGTACAGATTTTGATCTCAGCAGTCACGAAGAACTATCGGGCAGAAAAATGCAATATTTTGATCCCGAACAGGACAAATCATACATACCGTATGTCGTCGAAACATCGATTGGTTTGGATCGCATGTTTTTATCTCAACTCAGTGAAGCGCTGCAAGAAGAAACGGTTCCTGATGCCAAAGGAAATGAATCGCAACGTGTGGTTATGAAACTGCACCCCATCCTTGCTCCCACGAAGTGTGCGGTACTGCCGCTTGTCAAAAACAAGCCAGAGCTCACTGAAAAAGCACGCAATATCTTCGAAGATCTCAAGTACGTGGTTGATTGTCAATACGATGAAAAAGATGCAATCGGCCGTCGATATCGCCGTCAAGACGCCGTAGGCACCCCTTCTTGTGTCACCATTGATTTCGATACCCTCGAAGATGACACCGTAACACTGCGTGACCGTGATACACTTGAGCAGAAGAGAATGACTGTGGCTGAAGTAAAAACAGTATTGAAAGAAAAATCTGATTTAGAAAACATTTTGCGAAGTATCTAAGATGAGTGATCAAACTAAACTCCCAGGAAATCCAGCACTCCCCTCCAGCGACGAAGAAATCCAAGCCCTCATTTCTCAAGGTGAACGTGGTGATCACCAATATTCTGTAGAGGATTTTTTCCGCAACCCCGAAGAGAGCCAATATCAACTTTCTCCAATGGGAGATTATCTGTCTTTCGTGCGACCGGTAGAAAATCGAAAAAATGTATTTGTCAAGAAAATAGGCTCGGAAGAGGTAATTCAAATCACCTTTGAATCGGAGCGAGATATTGCGGGCTATGGATGGGCCAATAATAATCGGCTACTTTACATCAAAGATTCAGGGGGAGATGAAAATTTCACCCTCCTGGCCGTAGATCGCGATGGTAAGAATTCGAAAGATCTCACTCCTTTCGACAAAGTCCGTATTGAAATAATTGATGTACTGGAGGACCAAGAAGAGGAGATCATCGTAGGGATGAATAAAAATAATCCGCAATTATTTGATCCGTATCGCCTCAATATTGTCACTGGAGAGTTAACGCAATTAGCCACCAATGATAATCCAACAGAACCGATCTCGGGCTGGCAAACGGACCATGATGGGAAATTGCGCCTGGCTGGAAAATTGCGCAATGGCACCGAAACGATCGTTCTCTATCGAGACAATGAGGATGAAGATTTTCGCGAAGTGATCTCTACAGATTTTACCGAGAGTATTTCAGCGCTATTCTTTGATTTTGAAAAGCCACATGTGGTGTATGCGGCCTCAAACATCGGCCATGACAAAGTGCGGTTGGTGCAATTTGATATGCACACCGCTCAAGAAGTGGGCGATGTAATTTACGAGCATCCTGATGTCGATGTGTCGGGGCTTAGCTATAGTCGAAAACATCGTGCCCTGCGATCGATCTCGTACACCACAGATAAAACGCATCGAATTTTTCTCGATTCCGATGCTGAGCGACACTATAAATTGCTACAGGATAAATTGCCTGGCTATGAGATCGGTTTAGGCAGTCACAATCGGGCAGAAACCAAATTTATCGTTCGCACTTATTCCGATCGATCTCTGGGCAGCTACTACATTTATGACACCCAGTCTGAAGAATTGAAAAAAATCACAGATGTAAGTCCCTGGCTAGATGAATCGCAGCTATCTCCAATGCAGCCTATCTCCTATCAGAGCAGAGATGGACTTACCATTCATGGCTACCTGAGTCTCCCCATCGGCGTCGAAGCCAAAAATCTACCGGTCATCATTAATCCACATGGCGGCCCATGGGTGAGGGATTCTTGGGGATACAATCCAGAGGTCCAATTATTTAATCAGCGTGGCTACGCAGTTTTAAAAATGAATTATCGTGGCAGCACCGGCTACGGAAAAGAATTCTGGAAATCGAGTTTTAAGCAGTGGGGCAAAACCATGCAAGACGACATTACGGACGGTGTGCAGTGGCTCATAGAACAAGGCATTGCCGATCCTTCTAAAGTGGCCATCTATGGAGGCAGCTACGGTGGCTACGCGACCCTTGCAGGAGTGGCATTTACTCCCGATCTGTATTGCTGTGCAATAGATTACGTTGGCGTTTCG
>Ga0209828_1004220_pt1 | contig 10427 bp, 13 predicted proteins | sample MaitaG_FD_187429 | JGI IMG/M metagenome (GOLD analysis project Ga0209828, IMG submission 187429) | Marine algal microbial communities from Maine, USA - Maine_Asex2 metaG (SPAdes) (version 2) | ecosystem: Host-associated > Algae > Red algae > Unclassified | place: Maine, USA | collected 2015-01-05
CGACCGTCAGCCGCTGGTCGTGGAAGTTCCCAGCTCTTCGAATGCCTGCGTTAGGCGGCTCACGAAGGCCTGCTCGCCGGCCCGCAACCAGCTGCGCGGGTCGTACTTCTTCTTGTTCGGCGAATCCGGGCCATCGGGATTACCGATCTGGCCCTGCAGGTAGTCGTGGTTCGTTTCTTCGTAGCTACGAATGCCGTCCCAGAACGCCCACTGCAGGTCGGTGTCAATGTTCATCTTGACGACGCCGTAGCTGATCGCCTCAGCGATCTCGTCAGCCGTCGAGCCCGAGCCGCCGTGGAACACGAAGTTGACGGGGTTCGGTTCGGTGTTGTACTTCTGCTGAATGTGCACCTGTGAATCGCGCAGAATCGTTGGGGTGAGTTGCACGTTGCCGGGTTTGTACACGCCGTGCACGTTGCCGAACGCAGCAGCGACAGTGAACCGGTCGCTAACCTCAGACAGTCGCTCGTAGGCGTAGGCGACCTCTTCGGGCTTCGAGTACAGGTCTTCGGGCTTGACATCTGAGTTGTCCACACCGTCTTCTTCACCACCGGTGATGCCCAGCTCGATCTCGAGTGTCATGCCCATTGGGTCCATGCGCTTGAGGTAGTCGACACAGATGTCGATGTTCTCTTCAATCGGCTCTTCAGACAGATCGAGCATGTGCGAACTGAACAGCGGTTCGCCGTGGGTCGAGAAATATTCTTCGCTGGCATCGAGCATGCCGTCGATCCAGGGAAGCAGCTTCTTGGCCGCATGATCGGTGTGCAAGATGATGCTGGCGCCGTAGTACGGGGCCATCGCACGAACGTGCAACGCACCTGCGATCGAGCCAGCAATCGACGCCCTGATGTCGCCGCCGAGGCTCTTGCCAGCAACAAAGGCGCCTCCGCCATTAGAGAACTGGATGATTGCCGGAGCGTCAAGCGCTGCTGCGGTTTCCATCACGGCGTTCATTGAGTTCGTGCCGATGCAGTTGGCGGCCGGCAGCGCGAAGGCCTCAGCCTTGGCGCGAGAAAACGTCTGTTGCACCGCGTCGCCGGTGAGTACACCCGGCCCAAGTTCACTTGTGGTCATAGCGCCACAGGTTATCGACCCAGATGTCAGCTAGCCGCCCGCGAGCGCGCCGAGGTTCTGTAGCGCTGGGCCCCAGGCAGCGTTGAACCGGCGTTGCAGGATGGGCTCGAGCCACTTGGAAAACCACGTCAGTTCGAAGGCGCCGATGTAGGTCAACTGGGTCCGTGGCGATTCGCCGTCAGTGCGGTCGACAAGGCGTACGCCCTCGGCCGCCCGTTTCGCGATCGGCAACGGCCACTTGGTGATCGAAAAGGCGTACTCGCGTTGGGGTTCGAGCGAGATGGCAACCTCGTCGACCTTGAGCTTGTTGACCGTGACCTGTCGCGTCTGCCCAGGTTCAGTCCAGAGCCAGGGGTTCGCTTCGACCGTGCTCATGTCGTCGAACCACTGCGGCCACGAGGCCTGATCGACGAGCAGCGACCAGCACGCCTCGATCGGAGCCGACACGAGCACTTCGGTCACGACCCGAAACGGGGCGCTATCAAGAAACTCCGCGTCTACAGGCTGCAATGAAGGCACCGCACGAGTGTCCTCCGTCGACGACCAATCCACAACCAGGTTGGCGGGCATCTTTGTGCGGGTACGCCGTCGCCGCCGCTAGTCCCGCGGCTCAGCGTTGGACAACCAGTCAAGGTGCAGCGAGACTGGCGCCGATGACGTCGCGGATTGACAGAGACCCGTACCACAGCCCTTCGTTCGAAGAGCTGTGCGAACTTCCCCTGGTCTACGCCCCTGACCTGTTCGCTGACCAAGTCGTGATGATCACCGGCGCTGGCGGCGCGATCGGTACCGCAATGTCGGTGCTGTTCGGGCGCCTTGGCGCATCGATCGTGGCAACCGGGCGAACCGCCGAGTCACTCGATCGGCTCGCCACCGACCTCGCAACGATCGGCGTTGCCTGTCACCGCGTGACCATGACGGTTAGAGACCCTGAACAGGTCGACGCCAGCATTGATGAGGCCACTAACGCCTTTGGCCGCATCGACCACCTGATCAACAACGCCGGTGGTCAGTTCTCAGCAGATGCCGTTGACATCACACCCAAGGGCTGGGCCGCGGTCGTCGAGACCAACCTGTACGGCACCTGGTACATGATGCAGTCAGCGGCCCGGCGCTGGATCGACACTGAGTCGGGCGGCAACGTCATCAACATCTCGACGATCCAAGGGCGCGCATCGGTCGGCATCGCGCACACCTCTGCGGCGCGGGCTGGCGGCGTTGCGCTGACCCGCACGCTCGCCGTCGAGTGGGCGCCCCACGACATTCGGATCAACTCAATCGCGGTCGGTGTGATCGCAAGTGAGGGTCTGCAGACCTACCCCGCCGAGGCTCAGGCCAGCTTTGGTCACAACCCGATGCGACGTCTCGGCAATGTGTGGGATGTCGCCCAAGGCGCCGCCTATCTCGCAAGTCCCGCGGCATCGTTTATTACCGGCACGCATCTGCAGATCACGGGCGGCGAGCATGTCTGGGGCGAATACTGGCCCCTCGGCAAACCCGACTACTTCCGCACCGCCCAGGACTGACAGGTCAGTCGTCGCGTGGAACCCGGTGCCAACGAGCCGATCGACCTCGATGCGAGTCGCGTCGAGATGCGACACCCGACACGACCTGAGCGCCCGACCGGTCGGGTTTTGGCAATCGGTGCACTCGCTTTCGCAGCCTTGCTGGGCACGTTCACGCTCGGGCGGGCCGCGAGCCCTACGGCCGCCGAGCTGCCTGTGGCCCCGGTGCCGGCGCCAACCAGTGAGCCGACTGCCACGGTCGCCCCGGCGCCTACCCCGGTGCCGAGCCCGGCCGTGGTCGATCTGCTGGGCGAAGGCTCAGTGGTCGCCGAAATCAACTTCGGAAGCCGGTCGCGAGTCGCCATTTGGTGCCGCGAAACCGTGCCGGGCACGAGTATTGGTTCGACGCTTGCGATGCTGCACTTTGGTGAGAGCCTCGAATTCGGCGAGCAACTCATCCGCTACGAAGAACTCACCAAACCGTGGATTCCTCAGTCAGGCCGCCGTGGCGTGGTGCTCGAAACCGAAGGTCTCGGCGCTGGCAATTTCGCACAAGCGAGCGATGACGACGACCCGATTGTGCTCGGGGCCAGCGACGGGTCACGCTGTGAGAGCTGCACACCCGAGCTGACCGAGATCGGTGGCGACGAGATGCTTGTCGGCTCATGCGTGCATGGTGTGCCGTTGCGGGTCGGCATTGTCTACGTCATCGCCCGGCCGATTCGCCCCGGGCAGACGCCATTGGCATTGCATGCCAGCTGTGGCATCACAACAATTCGCGCCCAGAGCGACACGCTGTTGATCGAGGCCGAGGCGCCACTGCTACGCGGTTTGCATGATGCCCGCTTCCCCCTACCACCGGTCACGCTCGTGCGCGAGGCCGGATGGTTGCGCGCGGATGACCTGCAGCTGTTTGATTGGAATTGCGACGTTGAACAGTCGACCCAGCTCGAAGGCCAGCACGTGCTGCGCACCGAACCTGAGCGCCGCCTGAGTTTCACGCGAACTGATTCGCTCATTGGTGAGATCGGTTTTCGGGGGCCAATGGCGATTGGCCTCGACCCCTCGCAATGCAGCCAGCTCACCCGGGCATGGTGGGACCGTTCGGGCGAAAAACGCGGCACTGGCAGACCCATTGCGGATCTCGTCGGTATCGATCCACCCGCCGGCGAAACCGACTGGTACTACACCTGCCAGCCGCAGTAGTGCATCATGACGGCGATCGCACGGCGAGGTAAATCTCACCAGCTTGGTCGATCCAGCCGTGCGCCATTTTGGGCGCGGTGTGGCACGATAGTAAAGCGGCGGCCGTCGTGCTGCACGGCATCTAACAGCGCTCGATCTCGCTGACGAACGACCGCCTTCGAACACGCCGTCGAAGCAAGTGCGAGGACCTTACGTTGACCTAATCTCAAATGGAACGCGCACCTGATGCGACAGCTCTCAAACCCTCGTCGGTAGGCTTTTCTAGCGGCAGTCGGTCGCGATCGATAGCGCTGCGCACACCTGACTCATGCGCTCGCCGCTCAACATGCCCATTCGTTGGATCAGCACTGCCACCGAGACGGACTCAACAGAGTCGAGATTTGCGACACACCGCGTCTGGATCGGATCGTCACCCGGCTCGAGAACGACCTCGCTCGGCAACCCGCGAATCGTCGTCGTACACGGCGCGATCAGAGCCCGACGCAGCCTGGGAATAGCAACATCGCGCGACAGAACCACGACCGGACGGCGCCCGATCTCAGGCGGCTCACACCACCACAACTCACCCCGTAATGGAAGCTCGCTCACGAAGCGGCGGCAGCGTCTCGAAACGACTCAAGATCGCCCCACTCGTCGTGTTCACCGATCGGATGGGCCAGGTAGGCCGCTTCGTAGGCGGCATCGACTTCGGCAGCGCGGTAGCGGGCCAACAACGCCGACAATGCTTCGTCGACGAGTTGAGCATCGGTCACACCGTTACGACGGCGCCGAGCTTCATCGAGAAGCTCACTGTCGACGGTAGTGCTAATGCGGGTTCGAGCCATGGCATGACCATGCCACACTCATGCCATCTTGGCAACGCCGTTCTGTGGGGGTGCCGCGTTCCTTCGAAATCGCCGCCCGACGATAATGAAGGAAGCAAACAGCGACAAGCGTGTCCACGGGGGTGGCATCCACGGCGCAGCGAATCGCTATTAGGACTTCCTGCTGAGACCAATCACGAACTTTGACATGCTGTCAAATATCAGATGTGCACCTGATGCGACAGATCTCGAACCCTTAGCCAGAACGCTAGACATTCAAAAGCTAGACATTCAAAAGCTAGCGGTATACCGTTGGTATATGAAGGACACTACGGTGAAAGTCTCGACCGCAACCCGGGAACGAATTCGCGCCTTTGGCGGAGCCACCCACGAGGACACCATCATCGAAGCGCTGGATGCGCTTGAGTCGGAGCGCTTCTGGCAAGAGGCCGAGGCTGGCAAGAAGTGGCTCGACGGTCTGGCCGAGGCCGAACGCCAACGTCTCGTGGAAGAAGACGAAGCCATCGACGCCCTCTTCAAGGGCATCTAGTGCCGGATAGAGGCGACATTTACCTCGCCGACGTAAACGACGAGGTCCGGCGTCTGGTACTCGTGGTGTCGAACAGCCGGTTTCACGACTTGGCTGGGCGAGCGTACGTGCTGCCAGCGGCATCACCCCGTCCCTTCCCTTGGCGCATCAAACACGAAGACGACGTGTATGCCGCGGATCTTCTTCAAACGATCTCGACCGACCGACTTCTCGAGCTCTCCGGGCGAGCACCCCAAGCCGTGATACGCCGAGCCCGAGTGGCGATCCAACACATCAGTTCATAGCCAAGCCTTTGCAACCGTCATCATGACGGCACTGGTACTCGCCTTGGCAAGAAAAGTGCACCTGCCACGACTGCTCTCAATCCATCAATCGGGGCTTGCGAGCGGGTCGTAGATCCGCTGAAGTCAGCTACCAGACCCACAACGTCCCAATTGACTCGACCGACAGATAGCTTCATTGAGGTATGTCTGGCAAGTCGGACGGGAGAGTCAGCTCTTCGAGGTAGAGCGCCCAGGCGTCTCGATACTCCGCCTTGATTGGTTCGGCGCATACGGCAGCGGCCTTCGCAGTCCGGATTTCGTCGGCTCGGAGCGTTGCTGACCGTTCGACGTAAGACTCATCAGGAACAGGGTTAGACAGAACCAGCGAGTTCATCTCGTCAAGGAACGGCTGCGAGACACCGCGAAGGGACCCCGCCGGGTATCCCTCCCGGCCCATGCACTCGGACCATCGACCTTCTAACTCCAACGTAATACTGTCGGCCTCGAACTCGGCCACTAAGTCCTCGTAGTCTGCTCGTAGCGGCAGGACGACCGCCTTATAGCCAGCGTTCACTTCCTCGTGCGCGACCTCTTTGCAGCGCACTACTTCTTCAAACCACTGCTGGATTTCCCCATCCGTCATCGCCGCCAAGACCTCGGTGTTCGGGTCAGGATACGCCTGCACTTCTCGGGTAAATCCGAATCCCATCTCGGCCACAACATCGGTTGACAATGTGTGCAGCCGGGGATCGAGCCACCACTCGGAGTCCTCCAAGGATCTTCTCTGTGGGGTGTACACAAATCCTTGCTCGGCCATACAGCGCTGGACGACCCCCTCCACCAGAGCTTCATTCATAGTGTTTTCTTGAGCTGACGGATAGACCGCAGCCTCTATGGCCTCTGGCGAAGGCAGCGTCGAGCTACCAGCGCACGCTGCAGCCGCGATGGCGCAGAGCAAAAGGCAACACAACCACGTTCGTGGGCGCTGACCTAGCCGCAGTGACCGTATGACCACGAGCCGTTAAGGTTTGTTGCTTCAACGCACCAGTAACCCTTGATCATCATCAGCTCCTGATTACCTATGAAACCGAAGATTAGCGCCAGGAGGAGCTCACTTCAAGACGCAGGCAACTCAGCAGCGCGAACGCTCGATCTCGCTGACGAACAACCGCCTTCAAACACTCCGTCGAAGCAAGTGCGACGACTTTACATTGACTTAACGTCAAATAGAAAGTGCACCTGATGCGGTTGTTCTCAAACCCTCCCTTCGACCATGGGCTCTCGGCTAAGCCGCTCAGCGGCGGTCGTCGAGGAGTTCGGTAGCGCGTTCCCAGAGCGTTGGCTTCACGACCCTGTTCGACGGAGTCAGCGGCTGAGCGTTCACAATCTTGACGAACCGGGGCACCTTGTGGTTGGCCATCTCTTCGCGACCTCATCGGGTCCGTCGTCGCGACCAGCTAAGGGCGGCTTTCGAAAGCCGCTCGTTGAGTTAACCTTGGGTCATGGTTGTACGGGTGATTTCGCCGCAGGAGCTTGACGAACTTGTCAGAGATCTTCCTGCCCCGCGGGAGGACGATGTCACAGTGCTCGCTGATGGCACGCGCTTGGATACGCCGGAAAAGTTGCTGGCCTACATCAACGAGCAGCAGATCCGAGATGGTCTACCGCAAATCGAAGCGCTTGACTAACAAACTCCCAATCGACCTTCCCCGACTCCTCTCAGAGTTGGAGCAACGCGGCGTCGACTACGTCGTTGTTGGCGGCATCGCTGCTCTTCTGCAAGGAGCATCAAGACCGACGGCCGACGTGGACCTCCTTATCGACTCCTCCGCCGCAAACATCGAGCGCTTTCTCATTGTCTGCAAGGAGCTCCGGATGCGCAATCGCACCGGCAACGAGAAGCTAGACCGACAGCTGGCTGAGCGAGCGGCGGAGCGTCAGTGGTATGTCAGCGATGTTCAAGACACTTCTGGTCAGCCCAATCGGACGCAGGGCCAATCGATGTGTTGCCGACGATGGCGATGGTCGACGGCCGGGTGTCCTATGAAACCGTGGCGGAAGGCGCTGACGAAGTTCTCATCACGACAGAGCCAGCGTTGCGGGTGAAAGTTGCGTCAGTCGAGCAGCTGATCGAGTCGAAGCAAGCAGTTGGTCGCGAGAAAGACCTCGCTGTTGTCGAGGAACTTCAAGAGTTGGTAGCAAGACGTGAGGCCGCAAGGACTGCGAGTCGCGGCTCGATGCTGTACCTGACCTCCTGCCGGGGGAGCTGCTCAGGACAAGGATCGGTGCGCCCGCTCGTGACGGGCGATGACACGCTTGTGCTCATGTGCGATGAGTGTGATGCAATCTGGTTGTTACCCGAAGCGGTATTCACAACTCCTGCCGAGTATGCATCCGAACCCCTGTGGTCGCTCAGCAGCGGCCAGTCAATAGAACCGGGGACAACTCGCTGGGCGTCGCGCTCCGATCTCACAGAACTGACCGATTGGGACTTGGCCGAGTTCAAAGGCTGACTTCTTCGGGTGTTGTGTATTCCATAACACGTTGTGCACCTGATGCGACTGTTCTCAAACCCTCAAGCCTGAGTCGAGGTCGCCGTCTCTATTGTGCGAGGGCCGGGTGTTCAAGTCCCTGAAGGTGGGCGACGATGGCTTTCGACCTCACTCGCTAAAGGTCTAGGTCGCTTAGGTACGCTAGTCCTTCGGAAGCGCCCTCGGTTTTGAACCAGTTGCGCACGAGCTCACGCCAAGGGGCGTGGAGCTTGAAGTCATATCGCACCCCTTCTCTCAAGATGTCTGTTGCCTCTGCGAGGTCCGTGGCGCGGCCGCTCAAGGCCAACCACCGTGGTTCGGGATCGGTGTCTTCTCTGTCATTGAGCTCAATGTCCGGCCGGGCCATAGTCTCCATCAGATAGACGAGCGTGCTCTGAGGCCCGATTTCAGGGGGAAACCCCCGGACCATCACCCCGGCCGGCGTTTGTTCGAAACGGAACGACACGCGAAACTCGCTTTGACTCCCAGCGAGCAGTGCATCTAGGTCCCCCTCGACGACTGGATTGTCTCGAAACCAGGGCATGCCTGGATTAAGGCTGCTCGTGAGGTCTGAAGCTCCGGCATCATAAAGTGCTCGAATCACACGACTCGGTTCGAACGGTGGTGACTGCCCGCCCACGTGAAGGTCGCCATTCACAAGTTGTATTGGAATCTGTGGGTGTCCGTCCTTTGGCCCAGTTCCCGCAAACGCTACCCCGGTGGCCGTCAAACCGAGCTCGGTGTAGAGAGGGTCCGCTGGAGGCCAGTCGCGCGAACCCCAGTAGCCAAAACCTTGCAAGAGAGGGATAGGTATCCACCAATGGCTCACACAACGGGCTAGATACTCCAAGATCTCGGTTTGAGCAAGATCAACATCTCCTCGCATCGCATCGATCACCGACGAGCTGAGTGGTTTGTCCTGACGCTGCGAGAGTCTTGCGACAGCTTGAACCGCCGACATCTCAAACGGGCTTGGACCGATCGCCATTACTCTTCGGGCTGCAGCAAAGTACGCCTCAGACGCTCGCGTTCGAGAACATCGATGATGAGCGCCTGATGTTCTTGACCGAGATCATTCTGAATCCGAATCCTTGCTAGGGATCTCGCTTCAGCGATCTGGCCTTCACCGCAATCAGCTGCATCGGATGCGACTACAGCCTCGATCGCAATGAGATCTGCGATGTCTTCTGCAGCTTTCGGGGATCCATCCAACTCCCAGTCGATGCGAGTCAACTCGTTCACCTCGGCGACGAAGAATCGGCCTGGGTCAGCTACGGTTTCGAATTCGTGTCCTCGGAGGGCCATACAGCCAGACCACTCTTGCTCTAGCACTTGTACCTCGGGTGCAGAATCAACAGCCGTCTCGACAGCATCGACTAGGTCCAGGAGAAGGAGATCGGCCGCTGGGTCGCCGGTCAAGCCAAGCTGTTCACCAAGTTGACGGTGTGACTGCTCGACGCAGCCAGGGGATTCTTCGGTGCCAAACAGGCCCTCGGCCTCAGCGGGACCGAACGACGCAGGAGGAACAGAAACAACTCGATCGTCCCATGCCTGTTCGACGCCGTATCTAACGTTCCTCCGTTCACTTGATGGTTCGGTGGGATTCAATCCAGAATCTGCGACAACTGGCGCCGACTGAGGTTGGTAGTCGTCGTACCCGAGGGCTTTCATGCACTCTTCCACCAAAGCCTGATGGCGTTGGTCGTAGGTCTTCTGCATCTCGACGGCAACGGCCGGGTCAAGTTCGAGGATCTCTGTTAACGCAGTCGACGCTTCAAAGTCTTCGGCCCCTCCGCTAGTGGTGGCTGAACAACCGGTCGCAGCTAAGGCCGCCGCCAGGACTGCGCCGATCACTCGGTCTAGGGCCACGGTGCGCTAAGCGCGTCTGTGTTCAACGAGCGTTGCCTCGGATGACGACAGTCCCGCTGTAGTCGCGGAATGTGTCGCGGCCCTTCGTTGAGTTAGCGAAGTCGCCAACGATTCGGTAGCCCCTGCCGAGTGTGAACCCACCTACGTATGTGAAGTATGCGGAGCAGTAGTCGGTAGAGCGGCACGTCGTTTGGTAGCGACGATTGTAGTCATCGGATCCACCGTTTGACTTGACGGGATAGTTCACAACGCGCAGGTGTGTCGGGATTCCTGGGCCGAAGGTACTGGCGACTGAGTGCTGCGTGATTGCGCTGGCGTGCCCTGACTGCCAAGCGCTCACGCTGCACGACCAGTTGTTCATCTTCTGCGATCAGCCGTCACATCTGATCGTCGCTGCATCGGCAGCAGGTGGTGCGACTGGCAGCAGGAATAGTGACAATACGATTGCGATGACGACAAATCGCAACCGCCCTGGGTGGTCAGACATACGGCTCTCCAGCACGAGGTGACGAACCTTACTAGCGGTCACATATATGCGTCAAGGGGAGTGAATCGGCAGCAGGTACCCGATGTGACCTTGCCCTTGTTGCCCATCGCATCCTCCAGAAAGGAACTACGACGCG
>Ga0209828_1004227_pt1 | contig 10414 bp, 9 predicted proteins | sample MaitaG_FD_187429 | JGI IMG/M metagenome (GOLD analysis project Ga0209828, IMG submission 187429) | Marine algal microbial communities from Maine, USA - Maine_Asex2 metaG (SPAdes) (version 2) | ecosystem: Host-associated > Algae > Red algae > Unclassified | place: Maine, USA | collected 2015-01-05
CATTCATTCTGGCTGAAGCAGGAGATACTGCAGCTGTGCCTGCTCCGTGCTATCCAGTATACCGACAAGACATGGAGAATATAGCTGGAGTCCTGCGCCATGATATCATCACGCATCACAACCTAGAAAAGCTGCATCACGGTCCACTCTTAGATATCAGCCACTTGGATCAGGCGAGGCAAGAGATAGAAGCTAATGGAAGTCAACTTACGATGCTCATCATCACGAGTCCTGATAATCCTACAGGGCTGATCTATAGTCAGAAGCACCTATTAGAAATTTCTGAATGGTGCATCTCTAATAAAGTACATCTAATCGTCAATGAAATATATGGCTTGTCCCTTATCGATCAAACACATGAAGCGATAAAAGCTGACTATCAGACCGATGTCAGTTTTCATTCTTTCTTAGAAATTATGTCTGATCAGCAAAGTGATTATCTGCATCACTGGTATTCATTCTCTAAAGATTTTGGTATTTCTGGATTCAGAGTAGGCGTCTTACATTCTCATAATGAGGGACTGATAAAGGCTTTTAACAACTATAACCTGACCCACTCCGTCTCTAATCACACCCAGTGGATGCTTATGCACATGCTACAGGATAGAGACTTCTTAGATGAGTACATATCTACGAATCAAACTAAGCTAACTCAGTCATATGTAGAAGTCGTCCATGTCTGTCGAAAGCATAGTATCCCATACATCCCTTCTCATGGTGGACTCTTCATATGGATCGACTTAGCTCCATTTTTAAAAGAAGACAGTCAGGCCTCAGAGATGGAGTTATGGATGGATATATTTAATGAGACTGGGATTCTGATGACTCCTGGGCAGGGATTCGGACATACAGGCTTTGGAAAATTTCGGGTGGTGTATCCTTATGTCTCGCTTGATAAATTGAAAGTGGCGATGGGTAAGCTGGATTTATTTTTCGGTGATCGTGCTGTGTGATAATAAGTTTAAAAACCTAATAATTTGGCTTTACCTATCTTTTTTATGGCCTGAAACCAAATAATAATATTTGAAGTAGGATCATCAAAAATTTGCCCTTCTCTATATTGTCAAAATAGAGCCCGGTTATTCAATATTAAAATTTATTGGAACAAATCAGATGCTGCAATTAGATTATTCGTACTACAAAGGCTTTTATGTACAGAAGCTTTTATCTGATGCAGAATTTTCAAAATTCATAGACACAAATAATATAGTGCAAGGATTTTTATTGAGGACAATCCACAGAGAGTGTCTTAGTGCTTCCATCATTATTGACTGTAAGAAACCAGCAACCGCCATTACCTGACTTTAATATGATACCAGAGCTGGGAATACTTAGATACATATTATTCTGGATTTCAACTGATTCATCAGGTTCATTTAATGAATCACAAACATCACCAATTCCATCATTATCTATATCTTCCTGACCAGGATTATATTTATCTGGACAGTTGTCTATAGATGGATCAATTCCATCTCCATCATGAGCATAAAATTCGAAAGTAAATTGGCTTGATTCATCACACTCATCGGTATATGTAGCAACAACAATTAAGGTTTCATTACAAGTTAATACACAAGGACTACAATCATAACTTGCAGTGATTTGACCATTACCATTATTACAATCTGAGTAAATCTCGGCGTTATAAATTGCTAACATTTCAGATACCCATGTATCTACACCTTCACAATAACTACGAGTCGGATCATCGTCTTGTTCTGTTGTAAAATAAGGACCAGAAGCAGAAGGAGGCCCAGTAGCAAAGAAGTCAAATGAAAATTGTTGCACTTGATTACATTCATCTGTAGCTGTAGCAATAATTGTTTTCATTTCACCACAAGAAATAAAGCAAGGGTCGCAATCAAAATCTACGATCACTGTGCTTGCTCCATTATTACAATCGGTGGTTATCATGAATTCAATACTTCCAAGTTCACCTGTCAACCAGGAATCTAAATCCAGACAATCAAAAGACTCAAAGTATAAGTCTCCATTATATGATGGCCCTTGCTGAGCATTTAAAGATATAGAGGCAATAGAATAAAACAGAACTAAAAAATAAACTGAAAATTGGTTGTAAAGTGAATTCATAATATTTAGATTAGATTGTAAAAAGAATTACTCTCAATAAAAGAAATAATCCTCGAACTTCATAATTAGGTTTGAAATAAACTTATTATTTCGATCTTCGAAATCGCTAAATTTCCACCAGATTATGTTTCAGCGTAATTATAATTGAACCTTTATATCTCTACTGCAAATAAGTGGACAAGCTATTAAGAATTGTCATTGCACCGAATGCAATTCAGTTATCACAAACCTTTGAAAACTTGTATATCCCCCGAAGCAAAATCCCCAACATGCTTCGTGATCTTCTCTATCTCCCAGTCCCACCATGCTATCGATAACAACTGATCTATAGTTTCATCAGAAAAGCGCTTCTTGATTTCTTTAGCTGGATTACCTCCCACAATGGCGTAAGGAGCTACGTCTTTAGTCACTAATGATCCTGTCCCGATAATCGCGCCATGGCCAATCGTTAAGCCGGGCATAATGGTCGCTCGATGACCGATCCATACATCATTTCCGATAACTGTATTTCCTTTGGTAGGGTATGATTTTCCCTCCATCGCACCCTGCCAGTCGCCACCAAATATCGCAAATGGATAAGCACTGATGCCCTCTGATACGTGATTCCCTCCATTCATAATAAAAGTGGCGCCAGAAGCAATCATACAGAACTTACCGATGATCAGCTGATCTCCATTAAAGTCAAATAAATACTTGACGTTCTTTTCAAAGTTATGCACATCCTCGAAGTCATCATAGTAAGTGTAGTCACCCACTATGATATTAGGATTAGTGATGATATTCTTCAAGAAGCACAAGCGATCATAGTGCTCAAGGGGAAATTTTTGATTCTTATCTGGTATGTTCAACGGTAAGCCATTTTATTTATATAATGATATTAATTATTATCTAACTTAGGAGAAGTAATTAAAACCACCAATAGTATCTGATGAAAAAAGTATTTTTGATTTTTAGTGTAACACTTTTGTTAGGATTATCAGCTTGCACTCTACGACATATAGACAGCATACTTTCCCAAGATGAAAAGCATAATCAATCAGCAAATTCAACAGTACATTCTAATATCAAAAAACCGAATGTCATCATCATATTTATGGATGATATGGGCTATGGAGATTTAAGTTCTTATGGTCATCCCACGATCACGACACCTAACATAGATAAGCTGGCACAGGAAGGCCAAAAATGGACCAACTTCTATACAGCCTCAAGTGTTTGCTCTCCGAGCAGAGGGGCACTCTTAACTGGCCGATATCCCATCAGAATAGGACTGGGCCCCTTGAAGAAACGGGTGTTCTTTCCTAATTCTACTGGAGGACTACCGACTTCTGAAATTACAATAGCAGAAATGCTCAAAGAGGAAGGATACAAAACAGGGATCGTCGGTAAATGGCACTTAGGGCATCTGCCAGAATATCTACCTACTCAGCAAGGCTTCGATAGTTATTATGGCATTCCCTACAGTAATGACATGGATGCAACCAAAGGATGGAACTTGGCAAATCTACTTGGAGAATCAGATATCAATCTTTGGAATGTGCCTCTGATGGAAAATGAAAGAATTATAGAAAGACCCGCTGACCAGACAAGTATCACAAAGAGATATACAGAGAAAGCCCTCGAATTCATCGAGAAGAATCAGCATGATCCATTCTTCTTATACTTCCCACATACGATGGTACACACGCCACTCTTCGCTTCACAGGATTACTTAGGAACAAGCAAAAGAGGCTATTTTGGGGATGTCATGAATGAAGTGGACTGGAGTGTAGGTCAGGTCATCTCTACCTTAGAGAGACTTCAGTTAGATCAGAATACTCTAGTCATATTTACTTCGGATAATGGACCTTGGTTGATGATGAGAGATCACGGTGGATCATCAGGTTTGCTTCGCGAAGGAAAGGGCACTACATGGGAAGGCGGCATGCGCGTCCCTGGAATATTCTACATGCCAGGTACTGTCCAATCAGCTACAGTCACTGATATAGGTTCTACTCTTGATCTGCTCCCTACCATTGCTCATATGACTGGAGCTAAGGTACCAGAAGATCGAATCATTGACGGCTATGACTTATCACCAGTCCTGACTGAAAAAGCCAAAGGTGGTCGAGATCATATGATTTTCTATCGGAATCAAGATATTTATGCAGTCAGAAAAGGCGACTACAAGGCTCACTTCATTACAGAGACCTGCTATACTTTAAATAACAATCGGCAAGAATTAGAAAATCCGATACTCTTCAATGTCAATCATGATCCAAGTGAGCGATACAATCATGCAGAAGCACATCCAGCTAAACTGGATGAGATCATTCAGCTGGCCATAGACCATCGAAGTGAAACACCTAATTCATACAGTGAATTAGAGAAAGTTGTTAATGAGGACTGATAAGGATAAAAGAAATGGTAAATTGAATTCAATGAAAATAGAACGTGAGATCCATCCTGATTTTTTATTTTATCTGAATCAGTTCGATCAAAATCTAATTGAATTATATAAAGATGTCAGAAACTTCATATTAGAGATTCATCCCACTTCCAATGAATTATTATATCAGACTCACGCCTTGACAAGTGTATATGCTATCTCCGAAAAGTTAGGATCTGGATATTGTCACATACCGATTTATTCAGCGCACTTGAATATTGGATTTAACAAAGGAGCATTGCTGAACGATGTAGATCAATTATTAGAAGGTACAGGCAAACTCATCAGGCATATCAAAGTGACTCATAAAAAAGATTATAGAAATAAGAAAGTTAAAAGTCTAATTAAGGCAGCAATCAAATTTGCAATAGAGGATATGGATAAGCCATCTACGAAAGAAGGGTTGACGATATCCAAAATTAAATAAATAGTGATAGAATAAATGACTTATGGAAAGAAGAAAATTTGTAAAATCAAGCATAGCACTTGCGACTATTCCAACAGCTTGTGCTACTGCAAAAATCTCAGACCAAAAACCGACAGAAGAAATAACAAACGAACTCTATGAATGGAGAACTTATGACATAAAGTGGGGTGCTAATACAGGGCCTCTAATGTCCTATCTAAAAGAGGCACTAAAGCCGGCGATGATGAGAGCAGGTGCCAATCATTTTATGTTATTTGAAGAGATAGCGCCAGGAGGTCCGAAGAAAATATATGCACTGATCAGTTACCCTGATGCAGCTACCTATGTGGCAGCACAGGACTTAAAGCTAGACGAAGTCTATCAATCTGCTTCTTCTGACTACCACGCCATTCCTGCAGATCAAGCAATTTTTAATCGCTACCGTTCTGATCTACTAAAGGCATTTGATGGTCTAAAGCAGATGATGAATCCTGTGGATGATGCCAGCGTATTCGAGCTACGCACATACGAAGGTTATAGTGAAGATGCAGTCAGGCGAAAAATCATGATGTTTGATGATGAAGAGATTCCCTTATTCAAAAGGGTCGGACTTAATCCTGTCTTCTTCGGCGAAATGATCAGCGGTCTTTATCGACCTTGCTTAGTCTACATGATTAATTTCACAGATATGGAGGCACACGGTGTAGCATGGAAAGCATTTCTCGATTCTCCAGAATGGAATGCCATGAAAGTTTTACCTAAATATGCAAACACCCTTTCGAATATTAGGAATGTGTTTTTAAAGCAAGCATGATGAGGCGCTGCAAGAGTCTGATGATGTCCTGAAAAGCCTAGCAAAAGTCATGGCAGGTTCAGCTAGATAATGATCACTTAATTAGTATAAGATAGTAAGCTAGATATATAGAATGATATGGAGATAATTTTAAAGTATACGCCTCAGTTATTATCTTATTTACTATTCTTCATTATGCTAGGTATGGGGATGACACTGACTGTGATGGACTTTAAGCGAGTGGCATCCTATCCTAAAGCAGTGATCATCGGTCTGAGCAACCAGATTATTATTTTACCGATCATCGGAGCCATATTAGTCTACTTACTTCCTATGAAGCCAGTCTTTGCGATGGGCCTGATGTTAGTTGCCGCGAGTCCTGGTGGTGCGACCTCCAATCTCATCTCACATTTATCAAAAGGAGATACAGCGCTATCAATCAGTATGACTGCCTTTTCTAGTATTATTACTGTGTTTAGTATACCACTCATTATAAATATATCTCTAAAATGGATCATGGGTGAAGAAGGTGCTGATATACAACTTCCACTATGGAATACCATCATAAATATTTTTAAGCTTACAGCGCTCCCAGTTTTACTTGGGCTGTTTATCAATCATAAGTTTCCAGTTTTTGCTGAAAAGAGCAAGTCAGCGATAGCATGGGGATCAGGTATTATCATTCTGATGGCACTGGCTTTGATGGTAAATAAACTAAATGAAATCGGTAATGTATGGTCATTCATCAAAGCAGCATTCTTAGGTGTTTTCTTGCTTAATGTCTTAACACTTGCTGTGGGATTTTTCAGTGCTAAAGTGTTAAAACTCGATAATCCTCAAGCCATCTCAATTGCCATAGAAAGTGGCATGCAAAATAATGTATTAGGTATGGCGATCGCGACTTCTGCGACCTTACTTAACAGCCCTTTAATGGCAGCTCCAGCAGGCGTTTATGGAATCGTTATGTGCGCCACAGGAGGCATATTAATTTACTTCTTTAGGAAATTAGTGAACCATAAAACATCTAAGACATAGATAATCAAGAGATACAAATAAGTGCTTAAACTTGAGTATGCACCAATTTTCACTGAATCTTAAAACAAAACTTAAATGAAAATAAAATTCGACGCCAGTGGTGAAACCTATGTTATCGTCGGTGGCATGAGTACTATAGGAAAAGAACTTAGTCGTCTATTGATCAATAATCACGCGAAAGTATTTGCCATCGATATCGGTCCATTAGGGTTGACTGGCTTATCAGATTCTTATCACTACATCCAATCTCAACCTACCGATATAAATGACTTAAAAAAATCATGCGCTTCTATCCCAGCATCTATCACAGGATTAATTTGCCTTTCAGGTACGATCAGCCATTTTGGATCCATTTCTGATATGCCGATAGAACAGTGGAAAGAAGTGTTTGACATTAGTTTTACATCCTGCTATCATGCTTGCAAACTATTTGCCCCAGCACTCTTAGCATCTAAAAATGCATCCATTGTCAATATGTCGTCTGGTCTAGCTTTCGGTGGCCAAGCCAATTATGGACCATATACTAATGCCAAGGCAGCCATCAATAGCCTAAGTCGAACGTTGGCTACTGAGCTAGCACCATCAGTCAGAGTTAATGCAATCGCACCAGGTGCAGTTGATACCGCTTTTATTTATAATGATGAAGGAAAAACCAGGTTTGACATAGACCGATATAACAGTATCGTTCCACTTGGTCAGATGGCTAAACCACATGAGATATGTCAGCTGATCCTTTATCTACTAAGTGATGGTGCAAGTCATATTACGGGACAGTGCATCCATATCAATGGTGGTGCCATGATGACTTAACCCTATGTCTATAAATAGACAACCAGTATAAACCTATGCAGTAAATAACATTTTCTGCTTTTAAATTGATTTCTTTTAGTTTAAAACCAATAGTTTAATTTTCTTATTTTAATGCTATTGAGTTTTTAGAAACGCTCATAGCCTATAAATGCCTCAATCTGAATAATGAAATTTGATATGAAAAACTGCCTCATCCTTGCCTTTCTTTTCTTGACCGCTTGTTCTCAGAAAACCACTGAGATTAATACAATCTCAGCTCCAATAAAAGAAGCAAGCTCGCCTTCTACATCTATAAGCATAAACTATCCTTCTGAGCATTATCAAGAAGGTTTGGATGGAAGAATGATTCTACTCTTATCAAGTCACAAAGAGATAGAACTGAGATTTCAGCTGCGAGATGATGAAAAAAGTTGTCAAGGCTTTGGCATGGATGTAGAAAACTGGAATATGGGAGAATCAATAGCTTTTGATCCCGCATCTTTTGGTTACCCCATCATGAGTATGTCAGATATCGCTGATGGACAATACTATATGCAAGTCCTCTTTCATAAATATGAAACCTTTAATCGATCAGATGGACATACCGTAAAGCTTCCGATGGATCGAGGAGAAGGTCAGCAGTGGAATAGGGCTCCAGGAAATCTATATTCTGATATCCTAAGCATCTCCATAACCGATGGCGTTTTTAATATTCCTTCCATTTCTCTATCGACGATCATCCCACAGATAGAAGAACCAAAAGACAGTAAATATGTCAAGCACATCAAAATGAAATCGAAGATGCTCAGCGAATTCTGGGGTCGAGATATTTATCTGGGTGCACATGTCTTACTCCCAGAAGGATTTGACGAACATCCAGAAGCCAGATACCCAATGGCCCTGATGCATGGACATTATCCTAAGGACTTCAGCGGATGGCGGACCACTCCACCTGATCCAAAACTCAAAGCAGAATATTCTGAACGCTTCAATGTCAATGGGTATAATAAAGTAGTTCAGCAAGAGGCTTATGATTTCTACAAACTATGGACAGGTCCTAACTTCCCTCGCGTCTTAGCTGTATTGATTCAGCACCCAACTCCATACTATGACGATTCTTACGCTGTAAATTCTGAGAATAATGGACCTTATGGAGATGCTTTAACTTATGAGTTCATTCCATATATCGAGCAACAATTCAGAGGCATTGGTGAAGGCTGGTCAAGATTTGTCTACGGCGGTTCGACTGGTGGATGGGAAGCACTGGCCGTACAAGTCAAGTATCCCACTGAATATGGCACTTGTTACGCTGCTTGTCCTGACCCGATTGACTTTAGAGCTTACTGCCTGGTGAATGTCTATGAAGACGAAAATGCATATTATAAAAAAGGGGCTTTTAAGAATACACTGGTCGCAGGACACAGAGATAACTTAGGGAATGTCAGTGCACCACTGAAAGACATGAACTATAGAGAGCTCGTATTAGGTTCTAAAGGTCGCTCTGGACAGCAGTGGGACATTTGGGAAGCTGTCTATTCTCCAGTTGGTGCTGATGGATATCCTCAGCGCATCTGGGATCGGATTTCAGGTGATATCAATCCTGAGGTCGCTTCATACTGGAAGGAGAATTTTGACTTATCACATATCATCAAGAGAGACTGGGACAAGCATGGAAAGGACTGGAAAGGAAAGATTCATCTCTACTGTGGAGATATGGATAACTACTATTTGAATAATGCTGTCTACTTGGCAGAGGATATATTGTTGGATTTAGATAATCCAAAATATGAAGGTGAAGTCGATTATGGTGATCGAGCAGAGCATTGCTGGAATGGGGATCAGAATCAGCCGAATCATATCAGTCGACTAAGATACCACCGCATGTTTATTCAGAAGTGGAATGAGACCGTGGATGAGAAAGCGCCTGAAGGAGCTGATTTGACTAGTTGGAGGTATTGATGAGCACCGTTGCAAGTCAGATAAAATCCATGATTAAAACTATGGTTGATGAAACGGAAAAAGTTTCAAAGTATGGACATATTAATGTGTATATCAATGAAAACAAGGGTATTATAATAGCTATATAAATCATGGTTATATTGGACCTGCATTAGTTAAAATGGATTTGAAATTTAAGACTGAGCTTTACGAAAACAGCAAAGAAGGATGGTCATATATCGCTAATACTTCTAAGTAAAAATAGTCAGTCCTTTGAATCTGTTCTTATTAACGGGTTGATGAATTTTCAAAAATGAAAGCATACATATTTTATGCTCCTTCTGCAATTGTAAGACTTATGCTTTTAGTAACTACTTGTATAAACAAGCCTGTTAGAATTATAAAGAAAAATGAGGTACTCCAATTAGACCTGAAAGATTAAAAGAATGTAAGAGGTATAAGTGACATTTTGTAGTAGTCTCCCTGTGATGCTTTGGGCTTTTGACTCTCCTATTATGCTAATATTTCTACAGGTAACCATCAGAATGATCAAATATCTCTTATAAATGACATCAACGTCCTTTTATTGAAGTCTTTGAGCATATATTTGCTGCAGAGCTTACCATCCATGAAGTGCAGCAATCATATATATTGTAAAAATAAACAAGTGTAATATTATAAATCGTAATATTTGCATATTTCAAAATAAAACAAATCAAAATCTACCTCAAGAAATATTTAGAGTTAAAATCAGTTTCTTTTCCCGAATTCTCCGTCATAAGATCATCACGTATCACCGAGCAATAAATTTTATGCTCTAAAAATCAAAACAAAGATTATATGAACTTATTAGACGAATTGAAAGACACTTTAGGGCATAGTTTATCAAAGCATTCTGCAGACTTTCTGGGAGAAAAAGAGGACAAGACTT
>Ga0209828_1004228_pt1 | contig 10411 bp, 9 predicted proteins | sample MaitaG_FD_187429 | JGI IMG/M metagenome (GOLD analysis project Ga0209828, IMG submission 187429) | Marine algal microbial communities from Maine, USA - Maine_Asex2 metaG (SPAdes) (version 2) | ecosystem: Host-associated > Algae > Red algae > Unclassified | place: Maine, USA | collected 2015-01-05
AACTCAAGCATAGGTGGTGCATGGACCGGGGTAGTTGCTAAGCATGGATTAAATCAAGCGGACCGCAAACCTTCCGAGAGTCTCGATGCTTATGAATTGTATTTGCTTGGAGTTGAACATAAGCACAAATTCACACCGAAGGACAATAAGAAGGCAATCGATTATTTGAAAAATGCCATATTAATAGATCCAAATTTTGGACAGGCGTGGTCTACGCTATCAATCGTATACATGAATTCAAGTGGCTCGGTGGCATCGGAACAAGAAGCTCTGGAATTAATCGAAAAGCAAATGGAAGCAGCTAGTAGAGCCTACGAGCTGATTCCGGACAATCCCGAGGCAATTATCAGTTACAGCTGGGTAAAAACACATCATGGCGATCAGACGGAGGTAGACAATTTACTACAACGTGCGGTCAAGGCGTCTTGGAACAGTCCAGACGTTCTGGCATATGCAACCTGGGCTGGTAGCGGTCGCGCCAGTATTGAGCTTGATGTTGTAGCTTGGGGAAAACGCGCCATCGAGCTACACCCCAATCACCCGGAGTGGTACCTGTATGCGCTTGCAGCAGCACAATTTAAGACAAACAAGCCTGAGGATGCTTTGAACACTCTTCAAAACGCGAGTGACAGTTTTAACCGATGGTTATACAGCGCGGGTTCATTCGCATTGCAGGGTGAATTTGAAAGTGCAAATAGAAGCCGAACAAAAGCACTCTTACTTCAACCAAGTTATACCATTATGGGAGAACTTCAACATGACCCGATACTTGAATCAAAAAAAAGGAGCAGATATATATCGAGCTTGTCTGCTGCCGGTTTTCAATGAATAATTGATGTTATACAAGGGGTCCCTAATAGTGTCCACCTTTCTAGAGAAAAACCACAGAGCAGCCGTCAACCTTACTTAGGATCAAGCTTCGCTTCGCGGTGTTGCGTTGCATACAACCCATGGACTTGTCTTGGTTGTGGGTCAGGTTGGCTTGTTGAGTGAACTATTTTACCGTCAACCTTCTCAAGTTAGCATTCCCAATCTGACGTCAATATTTGCAATCGAGCGCATTATTGTATACATTTGTATTCTCTTAAAATTATGGAAATCCTGTGGACCTTCAATTAACTGGTAAAACCGCTTTGATCACAGGTGCAAGCGCCGGGATTGGTCGAGGAATCGCAAAAGCGCTCGCAGCAGAAGGCGTCAAGACTGTCATAGCCGCTCGTCGAATCGATGCTCTGAATGAGTTGGCCGCTGAAGTCGAAAAAGAAGGTCATGCCAAACCGGTTGCGATCTCAAGTGATCTTTATGAGGATGATGCGTCCACAAATCTGGCAAAACAAGCCATTGCTGAAGTCGGACATATTGACATATTAATTAACAATGCCGGTGGTTCTCGTCCGTTCGCCGATTTGCACGTGGATGAAGAGCGTTGGGAGGAAGCTTTTAAACTTAACTTCCACAGACCGCGCCAGTTGGCAGACTCACTTATCGATCAGATGATTGAGCGCAATTGGGGACGTATTATTAACATCACGGGGAAGAGCGAACCTGACCATGTTAACGGTGCGTTTTGCGCAAAGGCAGGTATGCACTCATGGGCAAAAGGACTATCTCGAATGGTGGGTAAGCACGGTGTCACGGTTAACTGTATACCGCCAGGGCGTATCCACTCGGAACAAATCTACCGAAACTACACGCCGGAATACCGGCAGTGGCAGTGTGAAAATGAAATTCCAATGGCGCGCTATGGTGAACCTGAAGATATGGCAGCACTGGCTACCTTTCTATCCTCGCCGCTTGCAAGTTATATAACAGGTACTGTGATACCGGTTGATGGTGGTTTACGTCGATATCAGTTTTAATGGTTGAGCTGGCAACGCTCTGCATTTTTGCGACACTCACCTCTTTATTAACAGCTGTTGCCGGGCTCGGAGGCGGCATGTTGTTGCTGGCGTTAATGGCTCAGTTGTTCGCACCGGCTATATTGATACCGTTACATGGTATTGCACAGTTCTTTTCAAATGCAAACCGTGGCTGGATACACCGCGCGAGGTTGGAATGGTCGTATCTGCGACCTTTTATCATTGGTTCTGTTATCGGTGCGTTTGCATTTGTTCCTTTAGTGGTTTTTGTAAACCCGACCATTGGCGCACTCGCTGTGGGTGTTTTTATTTTAGTGGTAACGTGGTTTCCTAGGTGGTTAAATGTCTCGCGCCTGCCTTATGTGCTCAGCGGTGGCTTAACCAGCGGGCTTGGCGTGTTATTCGGGGCTACGGGGCCATTAGCGATGTCGGCTCATCCGAAAGCCAACTGGACGAAAGAACAGATTGTCGGTAATCACGGCGCCGCTATGGCGGTTCAGCATGGCGTTAAAGTTGTTGCCTACATGGTAGCGGGTGTTCAACTGTATCAGTATCTGCCACACGTGGTTGTGTTGTTTATCGGCGCTTGGCTCGGTACTTTTCTAGGCACGCATATTCTTAACAATTTTAGTGATGAGCGTTTTAAGCTGATGCTGAAATGGGTGTTGACGATATTGGCTTTACGCTTAATTTTATTAAATGGATATGCATTGTTTCGGTGATGTCGCGCGAGTGCTGGCAGAAAATGAGAAAAAGTTGAGAGTGGCAGGAAATGTTGCGCGTGGCTTTATTGTATTCAAAAGTATACAATAAACTAAATGGTCTCTACGTCTGAAAATCAAGCGGTTTCTTGTTACCGCGAGCTTATCGCACGGTTGCAAAGTGGCGACATTGAGCCTGGCGATTACTTGCGTGAACAACTCGTTGCGCAAGAGTTCGGTATCAGTCGCACCCCCGTTCGTGAGGCGCTTCGAAAACTTGAAACCGAAGGGTTGCTTGCATCTGAGCCACGTCTTGGAATGCGGGTACGGAGTCTGGACTATGCTGAAGTAATCGAGCTATACGAAGTACGGGAAGTGCACGAAAGGGCAGTGGCACGTATAGCAGCGCTAAAAGCGACCGAGATAGAATTGCTTGAACTTAAAGACATTCAAACAGCGTTTGAAAAAGCCAAAAGTAACTCCGGTAAAATGGCAGCACTTAATCAACAATTTCATTTTGCATTGTTGCAGATGGCCAAGAACCGATTTCTTACGCGTGCAGTTGAAAGTATGCAACGCACTATGCTGGTTTTAGGGCCTTCAACGCTAGGTGATACAAAACGAGCGAACACTGCGATAAAAGAACATCGAGCACTTATTCAGGCACTTGAAAAACGCGATGCTGATAAAGCTGAAACAATTATGAGTAGTCATTTACAGAACGCCCAGCGTTCGCGCATTCGACAATACAGAAAGCGTTCCAGTGATGTCTGATTCAATTTTAACGCCTATAGCCAATCCGTCGGTTCTGACACCAGGCTCTGGTTCGGTTGTTGCTGATATCATCGTTGTTGGTGGTGGTAACGCTGGATTGTGTGCCGCCATCTGCGCTGCAGAAAAAGGCGCAAGCGTATTGCTGATAGAACGCGCACCCATTACTTATCGTGGAGGTAATAGTCGACATACACGTAATTTTCGTTGTGGCCATGATGCGCCATTGGGCATGCTGGTGGACGCGTATGAGGAAGAAGAATTTTATAACGACTTGCTGCTGGTAACCAAAGGCAACACTGATGAATCCCTGGCCAGACATGTCATTGCCAATTCAGCTGAGAGTTATCATTGGATGAGCAAACAAGGTGTCTATTTTCAGCCCTCCTTATCTGGCACCTTGTCTTTGTCCCGTACTAACGCGTTTTTTTTAGGTGGTGGAAAAGCATTGGTTAATGCCTACTATCAACGTTGTGAAGATCTTGGTGTACGAGTTATGTACGACACAACAGTGCTCGACATGCACATTGAGGATGGCCAATGCGACGGGGTGTTAATAGACTGCAATGGCCAGCAAGAATACTTGCGAGCCAATGCATTTGTCATCACGTCTGGTGGTTTTGAGTCTAATAAAGAATGGCTGGTTGAGGCTTGGGGGGAGGCTGCTAAAAACTTCCTGATTCGCGGTACACCGTACAACCGTGGCGAGGTGCTTAAGCAATTGCTGAAACACGGTGCCGACAGCGTTGGCGACCCAACACAGTGTCACGCAGTTGCAATAGATGGTCGTGCCCCTGAGTACGATGGTGGCATCGTCACACGTTTGGACTGTGTGCCGTTCTCTGTGGTTCTCAATAGTGAAGGTAATCGCTTCTATGATGAAGGTGAAGATGTCTGGCCTAAACGTTATGCAATCTGGGGTCGGCTTGTTGCTGCACAGCCCAATCAAATTGGTTATTCCATTATCGATCATAAATCGAGCGATTTGTTCATGCCATCGGTGTTTCCAGCCGTACAATGTGATTCGTTGTCTGAGTTAATTGAGCAATTAGGATTGCCGCTTGAGTCTTCCCTTGCAGCCATTGAAGCGTTTAACAAGGCCTGTGTCGATGGTGATTTTCGACCGACTGAACTTGACGGGTTGGCCACGCATGGTTTAACACCACCCAAAACCAATTGGGCGCGGCCAATTGATACACCGCCTTTCTATGGGTACAGCTTACGACCCGGGGTAACGTTTACTTACCTTGGTGTCAATGTTGATATAACTGCCAGAGTCACTTTCAAAGGTGCTGAATCAAAAAATATATGGGCGGCTGGCGAAATTGTTGCGGGTAATATTTTGGGAGAAGGGTATTTGGCGGGTTTTGGTATGACTATAGGAACCGTATTTGGACGCATTGCAGGTAACCAGGCGGCTGAGCATGTCTGATGTTACTGTGGACGTGAGTCAGGAGGAAGCTGAACGACAGCTTACGGTTTGTAACTCCTGTCGATATTGTGAGGGTTATTGTAATGCGTTCAAAGCACTCACACGTTATCGAAGTTTCGACAAACCAACGGTTTCGCACCTTGCAAATTTATGTCATAACTGCCGTGGCTGTTACTACGCTTGTCAGTACACTGAACCGCATGAATTCCGAATCAATATTCCTGCATTGTTGGCGAATGTTCGTGCCCAAAACTGGGAGCAGCATATTAAACCGCTGTGGTTGTCGCGTACAATGCAGGCCAGTGTTTGGCCCTATGTTTTACTAACGATGGTATTTGTTATTTTGTTTTCAGTTGGTGCTGGAGTGAGCTGGGCTTCATCGGTGCCCTTTTATCAATCGATTAGTCACAACACCTTAATTAGTATTTTTTTACCGCTATTCTTGTTGCCCTGGATTGCCGTTTTTTTTGGACTTAAAAGTTACTGGAAATCTGTAGGTGGGTCACGCTTGACTCGTCATGATCTGAGCTTTGCATTTTCATCTGCTGCGACAATGAAGCAGCTCAATGGTGGTCAAGGTCAGGGTTGCAACTACGAAGCTGGCGATCGATATAGCAACTATCGACGCTGGGCTCATCAAGCCACTATGTATGGTTTCCTGTTCTGTTTTATCAGTACTTCCTTAGGTACGGTTTATCATTATTTATTTGATCTGCCAGCGCCATACGCTTTGTTTAGTTTGCCAAAGCTGTTTGGTGTCGTCGGTGGTTTAATGTTATCTGTTGGTACGGCAGCACTAATCTATTTAAAAAATCGTGCTGACACGGCATTGGGAGCGGCGGGGCGCGTTGCTGGCGAGTATGCGTTTGTTGTGTTGCTGTTTCTGGTTTCAACTACCGGCCTGTTGCTTTACTGGAGTCAGGGTACCGTGTTCGCCAGTAGCTGGTTAATTGTACATTTAGCGTTGATCGCGACTTTCTTTGTCAGCATTCCCTATTCGAAAATGGTTCACGGTTTTTTCCGAATTGCTGCCCTTTGCCGAGAAGCGCAAATACAGCGTTTGTCGTAAAATGGGTGAACTAAATTAGTTGGGTGTCATAACCAGTTGGGTGAGATAACTAGCCGGGTGAAATGACACGAATGGGTGCACCCGAATAGTAGGCCTTGAAAGCTTCCAGCATTTGGCTGTAGAACACTTTAAATGTTTCATTAGTGCAGTAGCCAATGTGCGGTGTGGCTAACATCTTCGGATGCGCTACCATCCAGTGATCAGTAGGCGTTGGTTCCTGTTCGAACACGTCACTTGCAGCTCCGGCAATAATATCGTTATCCAGTGCATGTTTCAAAGCGTCAAGATCAACAATTTCCGCTCTGGATGTATTCACAAGGTACCCGCGCTCACCCAGCAGTGCAAGATCTGAGCTGTTAACCATGCCGTTTGTTCGTGAAGAGTGTCTCAGATGGATAGATACAGCATCTGATTGTTTGAATAGTTCTGCTCGACTCACGTATTCAACGCTTTGAACTGAACATTGTTGCTCCGTTAAATTTTCGCTCCAGGCAATCACACGCATGCCCATAGCGTTCGCGAAACCGGCGTGCTGTGTGCCTAAACGACCCAAGCCCAATATGCCCAGCGTTTGACCTCGGAGATCACGACCCATATAAGGTTGCCAGCTGTTGTCCTGCTGTAGAGCATTGACCAGCGGAATTAGCTGGCGAGATAAAGACATTATCAACAAAAAGGCCAGCTCGGCGGTTGCATGCCCTGGCGACTCAGTGCCGCATACCGTAATCCCCTGAGCGGCCGCAGCTTCAGTGTCGATAGATGCATTTTTTTTCCCGCTGGTGACGATCAGCTCGAGATTAGGTAGCTGTTTAATTAGCGATGCCGGAAAAGGTGTTCGTTCTCGCATTAGGCCAACTGCTTTGACATGCTGCAAGGTTTCGATAACAGCCTTTTCATTGGCAAACGGTTCAGAGATAAATTTAAAAGAGGCAAACGTTTGACCCGCCCAGTCGGCGTATGTGTGAGCACGACCGTGGTAATCGTCCAGAAGCGCAATGGTTGGTAATGATGTGTTTTTATTGGTCATGAGTAATCCGGCTAACGAAGCTCTTTATAAACATTCTCTATGTAGGGGTCGGCTTTTTTGGGAACGGTCTGTCGTTCAATCATACGCCGTACGTGCGGAGGCGTTTCACCTTTATGCAATTTGTTGAGCGTTGCATCCACACCTGAGTCAGAAATAGTGCTGCGTTGGTTGTGACGAATGTATTCGACCCAAGTGGCGACGTAAAATTTTTCTGTCCAGATATTCGGCTCCTCCAAATCCCGTAACAGTGACCATCGTCTGGCACCATCACGTATGCGTATTCTGCGTCTTAAGCGCATGGTCTCCAGAAAAGCCGGAATGTCTGCTTCGCCAATATCGAAGTCGATGGTTATCATTATTGGTCCGGTTTGCGGCTTGAGTTGCACGGCCAGGGTAGGCTCGATAAATTCGTTTAGTGGATCAAGATTGAGACGACCGAATTCTGGCAACGGTAATTTGTAACCGGCAAGTGCGCCAAGAATAACGGTGGCCGCAGATATGATCAACGCTGTTTGCAGCCCGTAGGCTTGTGCAGTTAGCCCCCACACCCAACTGCCTATGACCATCCCCATCGCGTTGCCCATCATGTAGAAAGACAATGCCCGTCCAACCACCCAGCGCGGAGTAGAGAGTTGCAAAGACACGTTGAGTAAGGCATTGGTTGTAACCCAGCAAGCGCCACATAATAAAAGTGACAATGCTGCGAGAATCATTCCGTGCCCGGTTGATAACAGTAACGTGCCAAATGCAGTGCCAATAAACGTTGCGCGTACAATGGTCTCGTTGTCGAACCTTGCCCGAATTTTTGAATTGCTAAGTGCGCCACCTACCGCCCCTAAACCAAAGAACCCTAATAAGAAACCGTAGGTAGAAGCGCTGCCGCCCAGTAAGTCGCGCGCGATGAGTGGCAATAAAGCCTGAACTGATATAGCGGTTAAACCAAACAGACAACCACGCAAAATAATACTGAGTAGATTGGGCGACAGGCTGACGTATTGAAAGCCTGCATTGGTCGCTCTGACGAATCGTTCTCTTGGCAGCAGTTGATCAGCTGTCGGTCTTCGCCATAGTGCCAGGACAACGATCAGCGCCACGTAGCTCATTGCGTTCATCGCAAACGCTGCCGCTGCACCGGCGGCAACGATAATCAATCCACCAAGTGCAGGACCTATGCTGCGCATCATATTAAATGACATGCCATTGGCCATCACGGCAGCGGGCACTTGCTCGCGCGGTACAATGTCGCCAACCGATGCTTGCCACGAAGGATTGTGTAACGCACCACCACATCCGATAAGGAACGTGAACGTTAATAGCAGCCACGGAGTCAGTAGTGCGAAGTAGGTGGCAAAGGTCAGCCCTATTGCGGCGACTAACATCAGAATTTGTGCAATTAGCATGATTCGACGTCGATCATAGTTATCTGCCAGAACCCCGGCAAATAGAGATAGACCGACTATTGGTAACGAGGTAGACGCCGTCACCAGAGCGACCATTGACTGAGAATCAGTCAGAGTGGTCATAGTCCAGCCGGCGGCAACGGCTTGCACCAGCCCTCCAAGGTTCGAAATAATCGTTGCAAACCAAAGCGAGCGAAACACCGGGTTTCTAAATGGCGCTAACGGGCTTGCAACAGGAGGGTTGCCTGTATTGCTCATGAATTTTTTTTAGTTGGGTCAGGCTGCCAGTATTCTACCCGAAGTATAGTCGCCTATGAAAAAATGGGCCCTTGGTTCAATGGATTGCAGTGGAGTTATCGAGAATATTGCTGTACCTTGCTGGTAAATTAAACATCTTGTTTTAGGTCCCCGACTTGAGAATTATATTAAGAGTTGTTGCGAGATATTCAACTATGGCTGAAGACACCCGCCGGGCGTATCCGACAAAGTGAGGCAAGCTGCAAGCTATTCAAAGCCGGTAATCTGGGCGGTTTCGCTGCTTGTTTTATTGCTCATCTGGGCGGTTACAGCTTCAATTGCTGATAGTCGAGCATTGCCAGCTCCGCACGCTGTATTGATGGCAATGATTACCGAAGCGCGTAGTGGCGAGCTTTTTTACCATCTTGGTAAAACACTGCTGCGGGTCATCGCGGCATTCGTTGTTGCCATGGTGATTGGCTCGGCGGTAGGCATTACTTTGGGCATGCGTACCAGGCTGAACGACTTCTTCGACCCGTGGGTTATTCTGTTTTTGAATATCCCGGCATTGGTCGTTATTGTGCTGGCTTACGTATGGTTTGGGTTGACTGAGCTAGCGGCAATCGGTGCAGTTGCTGTGAATAAAATTCCGAATGTGGTAGTGACGCTTCGTGAAGGTGCGCGTGCGCTGGATTCCGAATTAGCTGAAGTGTCGCGAGTGTATAAATTTTCGCGTTACCATAACTTGCGACATGTCATCTTGCCGCAACTCCAGCCTTTTTTTGCCGCAGCGACGCGCTCGGGCGTGTCGCTAATCTGGAAAATTGTTTTGGTGGTTGAGTTACTTGGTCGTTCTAACGGAGTCGGTTTTCAAATACATTTGTATTTTCAACTGTTCGATGTTGCCACTATTATGGCCTACACGTTTTCTTTTGTGGCAGTTATGCTAGTGGTTGAATTTGTTGTGCTGCAACGATTGGATAATGTTTCGAGCCGTTGGCGTCGCTCTCATGCTTGATGTTTCAATCAAATCCAAATCCTACTTATTGGCAAACGGCCAACAGCTCGAGGTGCTTCGTGATCTCAGCTTCTCGGTGAACAGTCATTCTTTTACGTGTATTGTCGGGCCTTCAGGCTGCGGAAAATCCACAACGATCAGGTTGATTTTGGGCCTGGAAGAACAACCTGAAGCTAGCATTAAACTGGATAAGTCGGCTCGTGTTTCAGCAGTATTCCAGGAGCCGCGACTATTGCCTTGGCGAACGGTTCGGGAAAACGTTGATCTCTGTTTACCGAAGGATATGCCAGACGAAGATTTATCTCCGCTATTTGAAGTACTGGGTTTAAGTGGAATGATGGATTTCTATCCATCCGAACTTTCATTGGGTTTGGCACGGCGTGTCGCGCTGGCACGAGCGTTTGCGATAAAACCTGAACTGCTTATCCTTGATGAGCCATTTGTATCTCTCGATGAACAGACCGCTGCTCGTTTGCGAGATCTTTTAATGTCTGTTTGGCTTGCTCGACCAACAACCGCGGTTATGGTTACGCACAATCTTCATGAAGCCGCCGCGTTGGCAGATAGAATAGTGGTGTTCAGCGAGCGGCCAGCTCATGTCATTGGTTGTCTGGAATTGGACATAGACAGGGACCAGCGTGACCATGACTATCTCGATTCCGTGGTCAGTAACATCGACCAAATTGTTACGTCTGGATAAGAGGATGATGGTTGGGTATCCTGTCAGATCAGTGGTACTGTATCCCCATTCGAATATTTCGGGAAGTTGATTGAGTAACACGGAACACGCGTTGGCGGTTAGCGGACTATCCTTTAGCTACGGCTCGCACAAAGCATTAGACAGTGTGAATATGACCGTGCCACCCGGGCGCTTTGTGGGGTTGTTGGGTGCTAACG
>Ga0209828_1004229_pt1 | contig 10410 bp, 10 predicted proteins | sample MaitaG_FD_187429 | JGI IMG/M metagenome (GOLD analysis project Ga0209828, IMG submission 187429) | Marine algal microbial communities from Maine, USA - Maine_Asex2 metaG (SPAdes) (version 2) | ecosystem: Host-associated > Algae > Red algae > Unclassified | place: Maine, USA | collected 2015-01-05
CCGTCGCGTAGGTAGTCGTGTTTGCGTCCGTCCCAGGCAACGCCGGCCCCTCGAGTAATCACCGTGTCGGGGTGCGTGGCGACAAGTCCCCGGCGGGCGAACGCAAAGTCCGTCTCGTCGTCAAAGTTCAGTACCGCTGCGCTATTGGCCGCAGTCGTAAACGAACTCGCAGGTTTCGGGGTCAGGTCTTCCATACCCGCATTGTTGCCTATGAGTAGACGTCGATGAAGCCACCGACCTGAAGCTCAGTTCGAAGGTATCGAAAGCGAAGCTGGTTAGTCAACGAGTTGGGGGCGAACCGGGAAGAGGATGTCAAACGTTGGTGTCGTGTAGTCGAACGGGTCGTCTTCGGCCTCGACGTAGACCACGATTCGCACCGACTCGAGGTCATCCGGAATCCCGAGTTCATCGATTTTGACCACACGTTTATCTTGGGCCAACTCCTTGATCTCACGCACTTCGCCTATGCGGGTGCCGGGCACGTTCGGATAGTCCGGGTTGGTGGTGATGGCTACGTTCAAGACCTCGAAGTCCGTGAGATCCAGATCACGGAAGTCCAGTATTCCCCAACGCTGTTCACCCCCAGTGCAAGGACACGGCCTGAGCACGGTGCTCGATTTAGCGCCAACACATGGCTCGCCGATGTCATCTGCGCGAAAGGCCCAAAAGTACGACTCATGGCCGAAACCGAAAACGCAATCATCAATGCTGATGAAGCCGTAGTCCTTGGTCAAGTTCCCCGGGCCCCCGGTCCGCGGCCGGGTTCGCCCTTCGTATTCGCCACACTGTCCACCTGACGTGAAGTCCCAGCAGAAGATCATCGAAGTCTCATGCTCTGTTGGATAGAAGAGCCGGTTGGTAAAGCTGTTGTAGTGCGGATCCCCCCAGGCCCCAGGCCGGTGCGTTACGGGGTTACTCACGGCGGTGGAATCATCGATGTCATTTGCCAGCGCCGTCATCGCATGACCGAGCGTGTTTGGGTCCCCAGTATCGAGGTCAACACAGTTAATCCTGACAACATCGGCCGAGCTTTGCGTGAAAGGCTCCGAGTAGCCGGTCGAGCACACCGCTCGTTTCACGACTTCGCCGCCTCCTTTGGGCGCGGGGTCCCGGTAGAAGAAAAGTCGGCCGCTGTAGCGCGACCCGTCGGGGTGCAGCGCCAACGGGGTGAAGTCGATACAGGGGCCCGGCGCCCTTGTGTCATAGCAGTGCAACCACGTGCCGGATTCGTAGCCTGCATCGACGGCCGGGTTGACACACCGCTGTATCACCCATTGCGTCGTCGCCGCCAGTTCTTGGGTGACCTCACCGGTCGGTGCGCTCGTGAGGAAGCTCGGTGTTGCGTCGCTCTCAATCAGGAATCCACTGCCGTCATAGATCAGATTCCATTCGTTATCTGGTTCGGTCCGATTAAAGTCGGTGCCCGGCGGCAGAGGTAACAAGGTGTCATCTGCTTCGCCATCGAGCCACTGCCGAGGACTTCCCCCTTGGTCGGCTAAGCCAACCGCCTCAAGGTAGACCGAGCTGGCTGGGTTGTCACGAGTCACTCGCCACCGCACGCTCTGCTCGCTGAAGTCGCCCGACAGACTAATCATGCCCAGGTGGTCGTCACCAAGTGCCGCCAGGTACTCACCGTTTGATCGGATGACCACAATCTCATCGATCAGTTCCTCTTGGTCGTACTCGGTAACGGCTAGCGAGTCACTGCATTTCACCGAATCAACGGCATAGGGAATGTGAATGGTTGAGTAGATGTAACCGTTGTTAGGATCCACGATGCGGTCAATCGATGACCCGTGGTTCCCGTCTTGGGGCCTGTTGTCGGGGAAAACGTCGAGGCCCGTTGGGCGGCCGCCATAGTCACGGGACTGGCTTCCTGACCCGAGAAATGCTGCGCAGTAGAAATTGATCGCTGGATCGAAGCAGTGCACTTCGTGGTTGTCGGTGAAAACGTAAATTTTTCCTTCGACCTCAACCGTGCCGCCGCCGCGGTTCTCGTCGGCCACGCTCGTCAACAAAGCTCCAGCTGCAGACGCTGCATCGATGCGCCGGTCATCACCCATCTGCCACGATGTACCGCAAGGTGCATGTAGCGCGGTCTCGAAACAGAAGAGTCGATGGCCAGTTCCCTCATCGCTTGCTGACCAGAAAATTCGGGTGTCGACAACACCGGTATGGGGCATCTCCGGCGTGGAGTCGTTGAAGTCGTAGTAGGCATCGCGACCAACCTGTGGATCGCCAAATGGGTCGCTCCAACACGGATCCTGCGTCAGCATGTCAACGCAAACGATTTGCCGACTGGCCGAGCTGCGGTTCAGCGCGTACAGCTCGGTGCCGACCTGAATTGGCTTGTAACCGTCGCCGCTGCCCGTGGCCTGAACCTCGGTGAAAGGTCGAGGTATGAGCACCTGCACACTGCATACTTCGCACCCCAAGAACTCCGCAGTAGCGCGGCGGTCAACCCGGGTGTCCACACCCGGGATACCGAGGTAAGACGACGGATCCGTGTCGGCGATTGTGACCGTGACTCGGCCCCCGCCTGCAGGAAACTCAATATCCACTGCGATGTCCGTGTCGCTGGAGTCAACGCCGTTCAAGAGAACCACGTCGTTGGCAACCACGATCGCTGCGGCCTTCGCATCGTCTTGGCTTGCGCCAGTCACAAGTTGCTGTTCGTATTCCACGACCGCCGCTAGCGCCGAGGCATCTGCGGTGTTCTGCAGCGTCTGGCCCCGGGCCGCTAGCGCAGAGAGATCGACAGCGAGCGCAGCGACTCCGAGGAAGACCGCCAAGAACAGCAAGAGAAGAATCAGCGTCGCGCCGCGGTCAGATTCGCTCTGTCGACGCGGAGTGCTCACAAATCAGTATTGCGGGCGCCTCGGGAAAACACGAAGGCCATATGGCCTGACCACGATGAACTAGGCCGTATGTCCTATTTAGCTTTCCGATCCGCCGGTGGATGAAGCTCCTTATTTGTGCTGTGACGCACCGTCATGATGTCGGCCTCGTGTCCTGTGGCCTGCAGAACTACCGTCGGCTTGCCTACAGAACAAATAGGCACGCAGCGAACGCCGCGCCGATAGTCCAAGGAACACGGAAATGACAGAGATCGGTATCGGGTCACGGATCCGCAAATCGCCCTTTTACGACTCCACTATCAAGGCCGGCGTCACTTCGTTCACGGTCTACAACGGCATGTATATGCCGACCGGGTACGGAGACCCAGCAGCCGAGTACAAACGCGTGACCGAAGGAGTTGCGATCTGGGATGTTGCTGCCGAACGCCAGGTAGAAATCGCTGGCCCCGATGCAATCGAGTTGGCGAACTATCTTTCGGCACGGGATCTCACCGGAATGAAAGTGAACCGAGCTCGGTATGCGCCAATGTGTGATTACCAAGGCCGGCTCATCAATGACCCCGTCGTCTTGCGGGTCGACAAAGACTGCTACTGGTTCTCTATCGCCGATAGCGAAATCCTGCTGTGGTCTCGCGCTATCGCCGGCGAACGAGCTGCCAACGTGACCATTATTGAGCCAGACGTTTCCCCGCTCGCAATCCAGGGTCCCTTGGCGCGAGATCTTGTTCGCGACCTCTTTGGCGCCCACCCAGTAGACGGCCTCGGCTTCTTTCACCACTGCCCGGTTGAACTCGACGGTATTCCCGCGGTGCTCTGTCGCTCAGGCTGGAGCAAGCAAGGCGGCTACGAGCTGTTCCTGACCGATGGATCGCAGGGCAACCGACTTTGGGACCTCGTCGTGGAAGCCGGTCAGAAGTACCGGATTGGCCCCGGCACGCCTAACCATCAAGAGCGAATCGAAACCGGCCTTCTAAGCTTTCGCTCCGACCACGACCCGGATACCGATCCCGTCGAAGCCGGGCTTGCTGCCTTTACGTCGCTCGACGGCGATCACCAATTTGTTGGCCGCCACGCACTCGAAGAGCGATTGATGAGGCCGACTCGGCGCAACATCGTAAATGTTCGACTCGACGGTGACCCGGTCCCCTGCGAACACCCGTGGCCAGCCGCTCACAACAATGAACCCATCGGCAAGCTTCACAACGCCATTTGGTCAACCAAGCTCGAGGCCTGGATTGGCCTTGCACAGGTGCAGTCGCCTTTCGACGCAGTCGGCACGGCCTTCGAAATTCTGCACCCCGATGGCTACAGCATCAGCGCAACCGTTTCCCCTGCGCCCTTTGGGGCAATCCAAACCTGAGCCGCGCCCTGGACTACTCACGGCCTTCCAATTCTCTCCCTATCGTTTTTGGGCGAGGGTCATCCCAAAGTCGCTGGCAGCATCGGTCCACTGGTCGACAATGTCGAGACCGGCGCCACCGAGCTCGGAGGCGATTCCGTCGAGTCGAAATTTTGCACTGATCTCGGTATGGATCTCTTCGCCCGCATCTAGCTCGACGACCAGATCGAGGTCTTTCACCACCACGGTCTGGTCGGCCGTACTGCGCACCCGAATATCAATCCACTCGTTGTCGGTGTCCCAGTCTGCAGCGTGTTCGAACTGAGCCACGTCGAAGTCAGCGTTTAGTTCTCGATTGATCATCGTCAACATGTTCAGGTTGAATTGTGCGGTGACTCCGTCGGCGTCGTTGTATGCGGCCCAGAGCCGGTCTGGGTCCTTGACCAAGTCGGTACCGAGTAGGAACGTTCCGCCGGGCTCAAGTGCCGAAACCACGTCGGCGATAAACCTCTTGCGAGCGGCGGGTGGGAAGTTCCCGATTGTGCTGCCGAGGAATGCGACCATGCCCGTGCCGCCGATGGGCACCAAGGGGATATGGCGGTCAAAGTCGCCAACGATGCCATGCACGCTGACCCCGGGATAGCTCTGGCTAATTTCCTTAGCGGCGATCCGAAGCATCTCTTCGCTCACGTCGAACGGTATGTAGCGCTTGAGCATGTTGGCCTCAGCCATGGCGTCGAGTAGCACCCGACTCTTTTCGCTCGTTCCAGAGCCAAGCTCGACAAGTGTGTCTGCACCGGAGGCCGCAGTGATCTCACCCGAACGCGTGTGCAAAATCTCGCGCTCTGCACGAAACGGGTAATACTCATCGAGCTTGGTGATTTGGTCAAAGAGTTGGCTACCGCGCTCGTCGTAAAACCACTTCGCTGGGATTGCGCGTTGATCGGAGCTGAGCCCGCTGCGCACATCGTTTTCTAGGGTCGTGCGCCACCATCCTGCTTCGAGATGGACATCGATTATCGGGGTCGTCATTTCGGGTCCTCTGGACTGGGGGGAGCTGGGAAGATTGGTGTCACACGTTGCGAGCGAGCCGCACACCCGAGAAATGCCAACGCGTTGCTGGGTAGAAGAAATTGCGATAGGTAGGTCGGATGTGCCCAGGCGCAGTAGCCACACAGCCACCGCGCAATACCCACGTGTTGACCATGAACTTGCCGTTGTACTCACCAACGGCGCCGGGTGCGGTTCGGAAACCGGGGTAGGGCGCATAGGAGCTCGATGTCCACTGCCAGAGTTCGCCAAACATTTGACGCAGCTCGGCAGCTGCCTGGGAAGCAGGTTCGGGATGAACGATCGAACGCAGCCCAACATCGGCCGGGATCTCGACGCTGCGAGAAGCGTGTTCCCATTCTTGCTCGGTGGGGAGTCGTGCGTCGGCCCACGAAGCAAACGCATCGGCCTCGTAGTAGCTCACATGGCTCACTGGTTCAGCGGGGTTTACGGGCCGTAACCCCGCAAGTGTAAAGATCATCCACTGGCCCTCGACCCGATGCCAGTACTCCGGTGCTTGCCAGCCGTTTTTCTGCACGGTGTGCCAGCCGTCAGATAGCCAGTGGCTCGGCTCGCCGTACCCGTCGGATTCGATGAAATCAATCCACTCGCCGCAAGTAACGAGCCGGTCTGCGAGCTCAAACGGCGCCACGAAGGCGTCGTGGCTGGGCAACTCGTTGTCGAAGCTAAAGCCTTCGCCTTTGTGGCCAATATGCACAATGCCGCCATCGAAGTATCGCCACGCTAGGGGCGTCGGCTCGGTGGTACCCACAGGTTCAGCAGCGTCGTAGTAGGCCGGCTTCGTCGGGTTAAGTGAAAAGAGATGCTTGATATCCATGAGCATCAGTTCTTGGTGTTGCTGTTCGTGATGAAACCCAAGTACGACTAACTCTGCTGCCGCCTGCGGCACAGGGTTTGTTAGCCATTGCACCATCGCCTCATCGACGTGGCGCCGATACTCAGCGACCGCCCCGACACCGGGCCGGGTGATCATGCCCCGGTGGACACGGGCGTGCCTGGGCCCCGCCGCTTCGTAGTATGAGTTGAACAAAAAAGCATAGTCAGAGTCGAGTTCGGTGTAACCGACATCGAATACCTTGAGCAGAAACGTTTCGAAGAACCACGTCACATGGGCCAGGTGCCACTTAGTTGGGCTGGTGTCAGCCATCGATTGAACGACCTGGTCTTCGGCAGTCAGAACCGAGGCGAGGGCCTCGGTTCGGCTCCGAACCTGTAGATACTGGTCGACCAGGTTAAAAACAAAATCGCCGGTGGGGTCTGCTCCCATCGTTTGCTCTGTAGTCACGTCTATCAAACGGTAGTCGGCGAGAGACTATTCTTCTAGGCACGCCGCTAGGGCCTGAAGTGCGGCGCACGTGAAATTCTGGAGAAAAATCGCTCAAGAACTAAACAAGTCTTGGGTGGCGCCGACCTATTACCTGTTCAACCCCGTGGCAATCGGCCACCACCCCAGAAGGACAATATTCCAATGACTAAACTTATGGTTCGCCTCCAGAATGAGATCGCAGACCGCCAAGAACGCGGCGCAGCAATGGCCGAATACGGCTTGCTCCTCGCACTGGTCGCTCTCGCAGCAATCGCCATCCTCGCCACCTTCGGCAGGAGCATTAGCAGCGTCTTCACCAGCGCAAACACCGAACTCAACTCCAACCTCGGCGGCGGCGGCACCGGCACGGGCACCGGAACCAACTAACGCCCTCCCCCAGCCAACCGCTAGAACCGAAACGATGCCCGGCCAACCAGCCGGGCATCGTTCGCGTTCTGACGCAATACCCCGCAATGGGGAGTCGAAGAAGAGTTGGGCCAACTATCACCAGCTTGGGTCATAAAGAGTCAATGCCCGAGGCCGATTGAGTACTTGTTAACCCCGTGGCAATCGGCCACCACCCCAGAAGGACAATATTCCAATGACTAAACTTATGGTTCGCCTCCAGAACGACATCGCAGACCGCCAAGAACGCGGCGCAGCAATGGCCGAATACGGCTTGCTCCTCGCACTGGTCGCTCTCGCAGCAATCGCCATCCTCGCCACCTTCGGCAGGAGCATTAGCAGCGTCTTCACCAGCGCAAACACCGAACTCAACTCGAATCTCGGCGGCGGCACCGGCACGGGCACCGGAACCAACTAACGCCCTCCCCCAGCCCAACCGCTAGAACCGAAACGATGCCCGGCCAGCCAGCCGGGCATCGTTCGCGATTTACGTAGGGAAGAGTTGATCTCCTGCCGGCTTTTCACTTCTTCGCCTGAACTGGAATCGATAGCCCCAAGCCAACGGCCTCACCGATACGGCGCACCTGTGCCGACACAAATGAAAGAGGAGTACTGCGATGACTGACCACCTAGTCCGCCTACACAATGCCATCACACGCCGCCCGGACCGAGGTGCCGCCTTGGCCGAGTATGGAATGCTCATCGCACTCGTATTTCTTGTCGTCATTTCCATTGTGGCGATCTTTGGCCGCACACTCGTCGAGACGTTCGGCTTTACCGCCGATGCCTTCCCTGGGGGCACCGGAACCGGCACTGGAACGGGCACTGACACCAACTAGAGCGGTCCTCATATCTGCGCTCTACCCGAACGATGCCCGTCCAAACGGCCGGGCATCGTTGATGTTTTACCCAAAATTCGCGACGAGTTCCGTGATACGGTACAGTTCCACAATGCGGCACAGCTATGCTGGCCCCACGGAAGTTCCCTAAGTCGAGGTCGTGCAATGACTGATAACGAAGTTCCCGAAGACGACGGCGAAGAGATCATTCTCGCCGACCTCAACGACGAGGACCTGACTGCGCAGATGCACGACGATCTGTACGACGGCCTCGCCGACGAGATCGCCGAAGGAACCAACATCTTGCTGAGCCGCGGCTGGGGCGCCGACAAGGTCCTCAATGACGCACTGGTCGAAGGCATGCGCATCGTGGGTATCGATTTTCGCGACGGCATCTTGTTCGTGCCCGAAGTCCTTCTCGCCGCAAACTCTATGAAGGCCGGCATGGCAATCTTGCGGCCGCTACTTGCTGAGACCGGTGCCAAGCCCGTCGGCAAGGTCGTCGTCGGCACCGTCAAGGGTGACATTCACGACATCGGCAAGAACCTGGTGGCCATGATGCTCGAGGGCGCTGGCTTCGATGTGATCGACCTGGGAATCAATACCGACGTGGATGAGTACTTGGCGGCGCTCGAAGAACACCGGCCTGACATTCTTGGCATGTCGGCACTGCTCACCACCACGATGCCCTACATGAAGGTTGTCATCGACACGCTCACCGAGAAAGGCCTACGCGAGGACTACATCGTGCTTGTTGGCGGCGCTCCACTGAACCAAGAGTTCGGTGATGCGATTGGCGCCGACGGTTACTGCCGCGATGCCGCCATCGCCGCCGAGATGGCCACCAACATGGTCGCCGCTCGCCGCTCCGCCGCCTGATGACTGCGCCAGACGCGCCTCGTCGCCGTCGTCGGAGCAACTCAAATGAGATGGTCACGATCTATTGGCGGGACATTCCTGCTCAAGTGACCGCTACATGCAACGGCGAAAAAGGGTCTTGGCTGCTCGAAGAGCGATTTCAGATCGCGATCGACAATGCCGCGACCGTGGCAGAGCTCACCAATGCCGACGACTACGTATTGCAGTGGCGCCGGGCCACTCAGCCCTGCCAAGGTGACCCCGAAGCTGCTGCCCGTATCGAAGCAGAACGACTGCAAGACCTGTTTCCACGTAACCGCATGCGTGAGATCGTTGCAAACGGCGGCCTCGAAACCGAACCTCCCCATCCCGAAGGACTCTCCCAATGACCGAAACGGTGATCAGTAGCGCAACCAAAGAAGTCGTGATCGGCTTCGACCGGCCCTTCGTAATGATTGGCGAGCGCATCAACCCGACGGGCCGCAAACTACTGGCCCAAGAGATGAAAGACGGCGACTTCAGCCGCGTCGAAGCCGACGCTCTCGCGCAGGTCGCCGCTGGCGCTCACATGCTCGACGTCAACGCTGGCATCCCGCTGGCCGATGAACCAGCGCTACTTGCACAAGCCATCAAACTCGTGCAATCGGTAACCGACGTGCCACTCGCCATCGACTCCTCGATCATCGAAGCGCTCGAGGCCGGCATCGAGGTCTATGAGGGCAAGCCGCTCATCAACTCGGTGACTGGCGAAGAAGAAGTGCTCGAGCGGGTGCTTCCCTTGGTGGCCAAGTCGGGTGCAGCTGTGGTTGCAATCAGCAACGACGAAACCGGCATCAGCGAAGATCCCGACGTTCGTTTCGAGGTTGCCAAGAAGATCGTCCACCGGGCGGCTGACTTCGGCATCCATCACTCTGATGTCATCGTGGATCCCCTGGTCATGCCGATCGGGGCAATGGGCAGTGCGGGTCAACAAGTGTTCCGGTTGGTGCGCCGCCTACGCGACGAACTGCGCGTCAACACCACCTGTGGCGCTTCCAACGTGAGCTTCGGGCTGCCAAGCAAGCACAACATCACCGGAGCCTTCATATCCATGGCGATGGGTGCCGGCATGACCAGCGCAATCATGAATCCGCTTCATAGCGAGGTCACGACTGCCATCATGGCCGCCGACGTTTTGACCGGTAACGACGAGAACTGCGCCGCCTGGATTGCCGCCAACCGTGACCCGAACGCTGGTGGCGGCGAGGGTGCCGCTCGACGCCGCGCTGGCGGCCGACGCCGACGCAGCTAGCGGGGAGACTTGTGAGCGAGCACCGCGTTGTCTTTACACCTTCTGGATTGACTGGCAGTGTTGCCGATGGCACCACGGTGCTCGACGCCGCCGTGCAGATCGGCGCTGACCTCGACACCGTGTGTGGCGGTCGCGGCATCTGTGGGCGATGCCAAGTGGAGCCGAGCGTTGGCGAGTTCGCCAAGTGGGCAATCTCAGTCGATGCCCAGGCATTGTCGCCTTGGGGTCTACTCGAACAGGATTACCGGGGCAAGCGCAAGATCGCCGAAGGCCGGCGGCTCGGGTGCTCTGCCAAGATCAGCGGCGACATCGTGGTCGACATCCCGCCAGAGAGCCAGATCCACAAACAGGTCGTACGCAAGTCGGTTGATGTTGGCGATCTCGTCATCGATCCGATCTACAGCCTGGCGTACCAGGCCGCTCCCGGTGGGACCATTCAAGAC
>Ga0209828_1004231_pt1 | contig 10402 bp, 7 predicted proteins | sample MaitaG_FD_187429 | JGI IMG/M metagenome (GOLD analysis project Ga0209828, IMG submission 187429) | Marine algal microbial communities from Maine, USA - Maine_Asex2 metaG (SPAdes) (version 2) | ecosystem: Host-associated > Algae > Red algae > Unclassified | place: Maine, USA | collected 2015-01-05
GAAAACGAAGCCACCATACTGTGGGTTTAAACCCACAGTATGGTGAGTAAAATCTATATATTTAAATTATAGACTGTCTTAAGAAACGTAAGTTTACAAAACCTTAGGGAATTGTTATCCCGCTGATTTTACATTTGAATGGACAAATTCTTTGGGAGAAGTTTTATCAAGTGAAATGTATTTAGAAGTTTATCCGCAGACAACTACAGTCTATCAACTATGTATTTTTGATGGAAATGATATCCCGCTTGCAAACGAAACTTGGATACTGTACGTTATAGAGGGTATAAATCTCGAGTTTGAAGTTTCTGATTTTATCGAAATGCAAAATTATTCTTCAATTGTTCAGTTAATTGGAAGTCAACTTGATTTTATAGTTGATGGAAGCTCAATCAATATTGATTTTGAGTATTTAAATGAATTTAACGCTTGGAGACCTTTTAACTCAGTTTTTTTCAGTGGCTCAACTTTTCATGTCTTTGATGATTTTAATATACCTGGAATAGAACCGGATGAACATATATTGGACGTCAGATACATTTTAACCATAGAAAATGATAATCAAGAAACAATCTTCTGTTCAAATGAAGTTGTATTTGATAACGTTCATACTATTTATGGCTTCAAAGTTGATGAAATAAGTTCTTATCAAATACCTAACAGTCAAGGAAAAGTTATTGTCGATGAATTTATTAAATACTCCGCATCTGCTCCTAATTTTTTAACAAATTGGAATTGGTACTTTTCAAAAACATTTGGAAATGGTGAATTTATCTGGAAAACTAATGGTGGAAATTCTAAACAAGGAACAGATCTTATAATAAAAGAAGAGTCTCTTCTAGAAATAGAAGAAAACGAGTATTTTGGAGATGATTATGGTGATCTATCAGTTTCTTTTTCATATCCCGCTCCCTACGATTATATTGAATTTGATGTAACTTATACAGTACAAATATACTATAAGTCCAATGGAATACATCCAGCCTATCCTGAAGATGATAAAGTAGTAAATTGGTATGTATTCTATAGGGATGAATTCGTTAAGACTGAAGACACCCCCCAGTTCAATTATGAGGATCGAATTACTTATGACCCTATCGATGTGGCAATTCCTAACATGGCTCGCACTTCATCAGAGGATGTAGGTGATGGAGGAACTGCAGAATGTTATATCTCTATGAAATATGCCGATATGCATGTATTTCCAAAAGACAAACAATTCAACGTCGAAGTTGTAGGTGGACCGCTTCAACATAGTATTTATAAAGGAAATCAACCCATTAATCCTCCAGAAATATTTTTGGGGAATTTTTATACCGCGTTTTATACTACGATAAAACATGAAGATTATCACGCCTTTGAGCAATACTATCCTTGGGATGCTAATACTGGTTGCAACAGTGAAGATAAAGACTGTGATGGGATAATAGATAGTAAAGAAATACTGGGCACAATCCCTGGATTTGGAGGAATTAAAAAAACAGTAACTCAAAGTGCATGTGATATTAACGTTGAGAGAGGTATTTTCAGTTGTGCATTTAACCATATGGAGTATATAGGTTTGCCTCAATTGGAAGAAAATTGTACTTGGGTTAATGGCGAAATACCAGTCTCATTACATTTGTTGATGATCCAAAGGTACGGTGATTTTGAAGTCACCCCAAGGACAACTGAATACTATAAAGATTTTATTAACAATATTGATTCATCTCAAGATTGGGCATTTCCTGGCTCTAATTGGAATAATTGAAATATGAACGTCAACAAACTAATAATTTTGCTCTTTTGTTTTAGCACTGGTATTAATGCTCAATCTGATGATTGTAGTTTTAGTGATATAAGCAACAGGATTCCTCTGAAGGTTCTATTGGAAAATACAATTGAAAAAGGTGCTATTCATGATTTAATATTTATACACGAGAATAAATACAAGATTGCCCAAAATTGTCTAGATCCAGAACAATTGGGTTATGATTCAGAGTTTTCACTTTTAGATTTATATTTGTTAAAAGAAATTGATCACATTAGATCATACATTTTAGCAAATAAAGATTACTCCAGAAAACTTACAATTGAACAAAAAGATTTGCTCAAGATTTATGATAATAATAAGGTAATAAATTATTTTTTCCAAAACTCTCTAAAGGACTTAAGGCAACTAGAGAAGGTAGAACCACATGGTTTAAATACATGTTCTTTTCGTAAAAATATGTTTGCAATGATTTTATGTGGCATTAATTCTGGTAACTCATTAGTAAAAAAGTTTGAAGTGTTGCAAAATGAAAGTTCTTATTTTAAAGAAGAAGTAGACTTTCATTTTTCATTTTATCATATGCTAATTGATGGTAATTTGAGTTTCACGGATTTGCATGAGATATTACCAATTGAAATTTATAAGACAAATATATTTTCATTTTTCCTATTTAAAAACCCAGTAAACTTTTCAAGTGCGTTAGAAACTATTCATTCACATGAAAAACAAGCAAGGCTGATGAATGCAGGAATCCAATTTAATAATCTTCTCATAAATGAAAAATTAATTAAAAATGATTTATTTAAAAGCTTAAATATTGAAAGGAGTTTTACATTAGAAGAAGGATTAAGAACAGTCAAAAAGCATGTTCTAAATTCAAATGAAAAATATAACCAATCAAAATTGATTCCAACAAAAGCTGAGAAATCAACAATTAAGTACGATTTGGATTCAATAAATTTAGATGACTATGTAGACAAGATTGAGAAAAGTTATCCATTGATAAACTTGTCTTTAAAAAGGGAAAGCTTGATTTTAAATGACTTAAATTCTAAAAATCTTTTGGATATAGAACTGAAAAAAAGACTTGAAAATTATATTCTTAAAATAGTAAAACTGCCATTAGGAAAAAATAAATCTCAAGAAGCATTAAAGAGATTTAGGATGCTTAAGAATTTAAACACATTGACTGTCTTACCTCTGGTAAACAAACTGAATGAATTCAATCATAATTCTAGAGGTCTTGCAATGTCTATATTATCAAGTAAGTCACTACTGAATAACCATTTAGACTTGTTAATTAAAGAAATAGAAAGTCAGAGCAAGCTTAATCAAAATAATACGGAATTGAACTCATTATTGAAATGTATAATTAAAAAGGTTCATAAGTCAAATAATTTAGAAAATGTTTCTTTAGAAGGAAAAATTAACAATCTAATTCAGATCACAAGGAATTGAGAATTTAAGTTTTATTGCATTAGTATATTTATTAATTAAATTGGTTGAAATTGAAAAATAAGAAACTATTCATTTTCATTTTTGTCGTAATTAGTTCTTGGTCATCGTTAGAGGGGCAAGATTGTGTTTACGCAAATTTTCAATCACACCAGTCAAATAATTGCACCTTCAGCTTCTTAAACTTAAGTTCAGGGCAAAACCTTTCATATAGCTGGTACTTTGGGGACGGATCAACATCAAATGAAGAACATTCGTTGCATATTTATCAAGAAGAAGGTTTTTATATTGTCACTTTGGAAATTTCAGATGGAACTCAGAATACTTCTTATTCTCAGACAATTGAAGTGACTAATTGCACCGATTCAGACGGCGATGGCTCTTATATAGAATCATGTATAATAAATGGTCCCTTATTTGGTGCACCTGAACAGACATTAACCTTCAATGTTGAAGGTATTGGTCTTCCACCTTTTAATTTTGAATGGTCTTCTTATCTTGATATAACACCAATCAATGATCAAACGATTCAAATTACGATTCCAACAGGCAGTGACGATACTTATTTAATAGAGTGTACAGTGGAGGATATATTAGGGAATACGGTACATTGTGAACATACACTTACTGTAAGTGGTAATATTCCAGAGCTAGATCTTTACCTATTTCCAAATCCGGAAGAAAACATTCTATGTTTAAATGCAATCTATGATGTGTTCAATGGAAGTCCTTTCGAGGATTATATTTTTTCTTACATAAATGACCAAGGTGAGTATTGGTCCCAGAATTTTGGCGGCGATTATGATTTATGTTTCGGTGGAAGTAGTCCCAATGATCCACTTAGCCTTGATCCAGGAGTATATGATTTTTGTGTTACAATGTCAGTTTCAGGAGTTTCTGCTTGTTTGGAAGATGTAGTTTGGGGTGATTATGTACAACCACCAGAACCATTAGCTTGTGAAAGTGCGAATGTACAAATTGAATATATAGAGACGGGTGACGATAGAATAATTGGTCCTGGTGAAAGTTTGAACTTTCAATTTACTGGAAACTTTCCAAATTCTCCATGTCTAGTTTGTGAAGAGAATGATATTTTTGTGTGTAAATATATTGCTGTATTTGAAATTTATAAATATTCAAATGGTGAATATTTACCTTATAATGCAATAGCTAATGCAGAATGCTGGGATCCATATACCAGCTACGATAATTATGATGATTTGTATAATAATTGCATAAAAATTTATTCTGGGAGTTCCGTCGATTTAGCTTCTGAAGCTAATGTCCCTCTACCATTTTTAGAACTTGAAAGCAGTGGTTGTCTGGAAGATCAAGGTACATTTTTAGTTCAGCCATACATTTATGAATTTAGATGCAATCCGTCTGATAATCTTCTTGCAACTCAAGGATCTCCATCTGTACCTTGTCCAGTAGAATTCCAATATACTGTAGAGTCTCCAGAGATAACAAACTTTGAATTGGATGACTGTGGTATTATTTCAGCTGAAATTATAAACGGCTGTCGAGAACAAGAAAATAATAATCTGTGTTATGGAAAGCAATACTATAAAAACTATAGCTGGAAAGCATATCGGTATGATAATCCAGAAATGGAAATAATTGGCATTTTTAAGAATTCTACAGGTTTTGAATGTACTCAGTTTGAAAATTACAATTCATACTACGAAGAATTTTTAGGAGAAACTTTACAGTTATATGTAGAATTAACATGCGAAGATGGGAATGGAATTACTGCATACAAAAAACAACTTATGATTGTCGAGAAGCCACTTCATTTTCTTGTTCCTGATGAGATTTTTAGATGCAAAGAAGGCACTTCATCATTCGTTTTGGGAGAATCATTAGTTTCAGGAGGAAGGGAAACTTATGAAATTACATATGAAGGGTTTCCAGAATGGAAGAATAACCCAAATCCAGAATTTATTACGGCAGAACTAGATGCTAAAACGATAAGAATAGAGGTAATTGATAAAAATGAATGCGTTATAAATACTGGAGTTAAGGTGACAGCAAATGAAATGAAAATTAATATCCTTGAATCTGTTGTTCTTGCTTGCGAAAATCCTAATTCTTCACAAACACTATTTGGTAATCAAGAAAATGTTATACTTGGGGGGTCTGGAGAATTTTTGTACAACTGGACTTCAGATCATCCGGATGGATTACAGTATTTATCAAGTGTGACTGAGTTTAATCCAACTGTTTACGCCCCAACAACAATAACTTATACGTTACAGGTAGATGATTTATTGTCTGATTGTGGTGCATTTGGATCCGTGACTGTAAAACCTTCAAATACTATAATAGACTCTAGGCCATCTTTTTCTACTCCAATTGATAAATGTCATGCTCAAGAAATTTTACTAGGTATAGACTTTGGAGATGGTTCATATGAAATTCAAAACCCAACTGGTCAGGATATTCTGATACAGTGGTCATCAGATAATCCTCTTTTTGAAGATACTTCTGAGCCATTTCCTTTGCTAAGTTCTTATGTTAATTCTGTCCCTGGTTCTTATACCTATAATCTTAAAGTCACTGACACAGGTAATGGTTGTTACGATGAAGATTTTGTTACATACAATATTCAAAAGCCACTATTATCTGAAGGTTTTATTCCTGTTGATCAATATATTATACCAGGCATATCACCTGTTAAGGCATGGTCTGGCCCACAATTAAATAGGGTCATACTTGAAACCGAGAATAATTTAAGTTCTGCTGTTAGTCCACTCAACGTTGACTGGCTGAATTACAACGGTAATTCATTACAACTTGGTGATTTATATTCTGATTTTAATTTTGAAATATATCCGACAGAAGCTAAACAGTATGAATTAGAAATAAGCAATTCTATAAGTTTAGGTGGAGGTATTGGATGCAGTACGACACTTAAAACAGATAATTTTATTTTTCTCGAAGATCTAGCGCCATCACTTAATATAGAAATACTAAATGAGTCAATACTAATTTGCCAAGGGGAGGAAGTGTGCTTTGATGTTACTTTAGATTTAGGTTTATACTCAACACCTACATCTTTACCTCAAACTTTATTATTTGATTGTACATTCAACTATCTCAATACAAATAATTGCCAATCCATTAGTGAAACAATTGAGCTTGTATTAGTTGACGGTTTGCAAGGGATATACAAGGCTGATTTTTGTTGGGACACAAATGAAAATTGTGATGATAATTTGAATTACACAAATATGGAATTGGTGCTTGAATCAAATACTCCGTTTGCATTGACTTCTTCTGTAGTGTTTATTTTAGCTAAAGACGTTAATGTATATGGTGGTTGCAGGCATTATTGCAATTCAAATGTTGATCTTTCTTCATTCGGCTCAGGGCTATGGTACACTGGAGATTTGATTTTCGCAGGTGTATCCGATGCGATTGATTGTTTTGAATGTTCTGATCCATTAACTTGGCCTATCACAAGCCATCTTACCACCGCCAGAGGTACATCTCCTGGGTGGGTATGGTATGGAAATGGTTTTACAGCGGATTCTGGTGCTAATCTGTTTTCTTTCAATATGTTGCAGAATGTATGTGGTAATAATTTAACTGAAGAATTACTTGAAATTAGATCTAGTGATTCAATACTAGTAGATACAGTGAAGATATTTCCAGAATTTGAAATTAGACCTAACCCGTCTGACGGCATATTTACTTTAGAGATGAGAAATATATTTTCAGACACAAAAATACACTTAATAAATACCCTTGGAGTACCTCTTTCAAGTTATTCCTTACCTACTGATAGTAAAATGTTAGAAATAGATATTACAAACTATTTAGATGGTATATATTATATCTTAATTGTTAGTGATGAAGGAAAAATTAAACGATCTATTAAAATTATAAAAATTGAGAATTGATGAGAAAAATTTATTTATTAATAACTGCCTTAACTATCTCATCTACTCTTTCAGCTCAAGATGAACCAGACTGTAACGCAATTTTAAATAGCAACAGTTGTATGCTAGAAATATTTGAAACAGGAAATCTATTTTTTGATTACCTATGTTCAGAGCAATGGCTTGGTAAGTGTAATTTAATTGATAAAGTTGATAGAGTAGGTAGTGTTTCTATAGGCACTAACAAGTCTTTCTCAGACTATAATTTAATGGTTACAGCGGGGATAATGTCAGAAACCCTGAGAGTGTGTAATAATGCTCCTTGGTGTGATTATGTTTTTGATGATAATTATCATTTAATGCCATTGTTGAGGGTAAAGGAATATTTAGAAAAAAACAAACACTTACCTGGTTGTTTGTCTGAAGATGAAATTATTGCTAATGGATATATTGACGTCGAAGAGACGTTGCTAAGTCAACAGGAAAAGATTGAAGAAATATATTTGCACTTGATTTCACTAAATAAAAAAATCAAGATTCTTGAAAAGATAAATAAATAATAATGATGAAGAATTGCCTGTTGCTTTTATTAATTCTGGGTTGGTTTTTTCCTTGTTTTTCGCAGTGCTATGAATGTCCAAATTCTGTCGATTATAGGTCTGATGGAAAAGTTGTATTTACATTCGCTGAAACACCTAGCACAATATCTGACTACATAATTTTACACACAGAATCGGGAAAAGAAGATAACACCAGCTTCGAGTTTAAGAAGCTAGCTGAAAATGAATACTTTATTTTTCCTCAATCAGACCTTGAAAAAGAAATTGCATTTAATATTGAGTTTGCAAATTCTATAAATTGTCCTTTTTATTTGAACCAATCGGTCAAGTGTAGTCAAATTACACAGCGTAGATCTGTTTGTCCAACACCTACAAACTGTGATTTTTCAGGCTGCACTCAACTTATAGAAAGACTTCAAGGATTAACAATGAATAGCCAGAACTACAATTGGGCTTACAACTCAGATAGGAATATATACAGGTATGGAAGAGTTGGGATAGGAATGAATGATGCATCACCAAACTTTGGCGTGTCCGTTAAAGGAGGAACATTAACACACAGATTTGTAGTCCAATATTGTGATGTTCTTGGTTGGTGTGACTATGTCTTTGCTCCTTCCCATAGCTTGGAACCTCTTGATAATGTTGAAAAATATATTAACCAAAATAAGAGGCTTCCTGGATTTAAAGGCGCTAGTGAGTACGAAAGAGACGGCTCTTATAATGTTGAAGATATTACTATAGCACAACAAGTAAAAATAGAAGAAGCATATCTCTATATTCTTGAATTGAAAAGCCGTATAGAAGAACTTAAAACCTTTACCCATGATGATTAATTATTTCAAATTAATAGTTATTACATTAATACTATTAATTGTATCGCAAAATTTAAGTTCTCAGTGCCTTTTTGTGAGTCAAGCTGTAAATCAAGAAGGTAATGTGGTCCTAATTGGTTATAGTCTTTTAAATGAACCATACTCATATACTTTGTCTATAAATTCCAATACGGAAGAGATCATTACCCTGACACCGGAAATAGTAAATTTAGGAGGTGACGTTAATCTTTTAATTTTTGAAATTGATCTTTCATGCAATCCTATTTTTACAATTACGAATATGTTTGGCCAGGAGTGTACATATGTTAATGGTCAGTTATGTGAAGAGTGTCCTCCTGCTAGTCAATGGGAATCATTGATCGATTGCGACCTAATTGACCCTGGTTGTGGAGTGCATCTGATAAATTTTCTATTAGAAAATCAGGAGGAAATTTTTAATTCTAATACCAATCAAGTGGTGTGGGAAGGTTATGATGTACATCAAGGAGACATATTTACAATGGATAAGGTCTCTGTAGGAACGAATAAGAATGCACAATTCTTGGGACCAGCTAATTCACCCTTTTTCACTTTTGGGCTTACAGTAGCGGATGGCTTAATAACAGATAAGTTACATGTATTCGCTGATACCTGGCCTGATTTTGTTTTTGATAAAGACTATGACTTGATGTCTTTTTATGATTTAAATAAATTTTTAGAACACAATAATAGACTTAGGCATTTTCCTAGTAGTAAAGAAATCGCATCTTCTGGTTATGATGTTTACGAAATAAAAAAGCTGCAACAGTTATCAATTGAAGAATTATTTTTATACTTAATTCAGTTGGAGGAAGAGTTGATTAATTTGGAAAAAGAAGTTCAGAAGTAAGGTATTTTAAGAAAAGACAGTTTGTTCTGAGATATTTTACTTCCATTAAGCTTTACAATTTGCAGCACACTTCCGTCCTCGTAACTGCGGCGTCAGAGAGCTACAAGCCAGCCCACCTAACATTATGTTTACGATAAAGGAAAGAGCGCCATTGCCAGCATGTAACAATGTACGATCACGTCATATGCTTTTTATCACTTCTAGTGTAGCTTGTCGGTAGGGAAGAGTTACTATTCTTGTCGTCTGAGTTAGACAAGTGAGCAAGCAGACGACGGATGTACGAGGTGTTACATGCAAGCCTGTTAGATGTAGGCAATCCCAGAAAAAAGAAAAGAGTGCTTTGCACACATTACTTTTTATCCGCCCGCCACTGGTCAGGAAATATCAAAAAAGAGGTAATTTAGAGTGAAATCATAGTAGATATATACTTAACTCAATCAAGAGGTAGGGATATAAACTAATTACATTTAATTAAGACAAGTGAGAGATGCATATATAGTTAAAAAGTCCGTTAAAAGAAATCCTATCAAACCTACAGAAATGATTTCTTATGAAGAGTTTAAATCACTTGTTGATAGTTCAATTAAGCTTACGTGGTTTGAAGACACTCAACATGGTAAAAGATGGTGCGAAAGATATCCTAAAAAGCCAAAACGATTAAATTCATATTTAAACATTAATGAATCAGATAAAAAATCATTTGTCCAAGTAATGTTTAGTAAATCTGGATATATAAGAGTTCAATTTGATTTTAAGTCAACTAAAGAAAATTTGAGGGATTTAATAACCTTAGCAAATTCAATTAATTGCAATTTATGGCAGTATAAACCAAAGAGACAAATTCTAACTCATGAAATTGTCAGTAATAGATATAAAAGAACAAAACCCAGAAGCAAACCTCACTCAGTAATTAATTTCCCAGAAATATGGATATTTATCAATGGCGACTATGAAATATTTCTTAAAGTGTTTAAGCCGCATATATATCCGCCAAAACGAAAAGTACACTAATTCAAAACGAAAAGTACATTTTTCACACGCTTAAA
>Ga0209828_1004233_pt1 | contig 10394 bp, 7 predicted proteins | sample MaitaG_FD_187429 | JGI IMG/M metagenome (GOLD analysis project Ga0209828, IMG submission 187429) | Marine algal microbial communities from Maine, USA - Maine_Asex2 metaG (SPAdes) (version 2) | ecosystem: Host-associated > Algae > Red algae > Unclassified | place: Maine, USA | collected 2015-01-05
TCTTTCAGTGGGAACCATATGGCGCTGTTGCCATCTAATTTCAGCTGGTCCCCGAATAAGTTTTCGAATGTGGCGACGAGCGTTGTCTTACAGCTAAAGAAGACGCCGATTTCATTGGGCGCTTTGGCTTTCCAGGCATAGCGAACGGTGGTTCCGCTTTTGGTGACTTCGGTCAGGTAGGCGGGCTCGCTCCGTTTCAGGGTTTCGGTCAATACGCCAATCTTGGCTTGGCCGGCTGCGGTGTGCAATATCAACGCTCTTAAAGCCATGGCTTGTTTCTGCGCAGCTTTGGGATAAGACCCGATGACACGAGCAAGATTTTCAGGCATATCATCAGGCGGTGCTTCCATGCTGCAAGCCTAAAACGAGAGAACTGAGAATGCCAGAGATAGATAGCCCTTTGCCCCTGCCAAAACGTAATGATGACGTCTTGAACTATTTACGCGTGCGGGGCTCGAACAAAGCTAAAATGATGGACGGGTCGCTGCCGGGGCCGGATGCGTCTGAGCTCGCAGACTTACTTGAAATCGCGGCGCGCGTGCCGGATCACCGTAAGCTCAATCCGTGGCGGTTCATTACGTTCACAGGCAAAGCGCGTGAAGATTTCGGTAAACACCTCGGCGCAATATTCGCTAAAGATAACCCTGATATGCCCGTTGACCGTGTTCTGTTTGAGAGCGGGCGTTTTCTGCGTGCGGCGACAGTCGTGGCCGTGATCTCATCCCCCGTTGAGTGCACGCGCGGCACAGCAAAATGGGAGCAGGAACTGTCTTGCGGGGCGCTGTGTTATAACTTGTTGATAGCCGCGCAAAATAGCGGATGGGGGGCGCAATGGCTTACGGAATGGTATGCTTACCATGCGGGCATTGACCGCGTGTTGGGCTTAACCGAGGGCGAGCGCGTTGCCGGGTATATCTATATCGGGACAGCAGAGCAGAAACCTCTCGAACGCAAGCGCCCGGACATGCCTGAGATTACGCAGCGCTGGCAGGATGTCCGGCCAAGTGACGGCGCATAAAGACAAAGACCGTCAGCGCGCAGGCCCCTGATATGGCGCTCATCAAAAACATCGTGCCCGCCTCTCCGTTGTAAACTGTCCCTGCGATAAACCCCACAATGGACGTGCCAACGCTTGTCGTGGTGCCAAATATTGAGCTGGCGATACCGGCGCGGGTCGGGTGCGGCTCTAGGGCAATCGCATTTACGTTTGGAAATATGAGACCGTAAGCAAATGCGAGCACGCATGACCCGGCTATAAATAGCCCTAAAGGCACGGACGGCATCAAGAAAAGCGTCACGCCAATGACAACGGTGCACGCCATAATCATAGCCGTGATATTCATCATTTTGGAGACGCCAATCTGTTCTACATAGCGGCGATTCAGGCCGGCTGCGACGAATTGCATGAAAGCGACGGCGGCAAAGACGAGAGAAAATGTGAAGGCGGGACGGCCGTAATGCTCCACAATTAATGAGGCCCCCATAACGAGGAACATAAAATACGTGCAGAAAGAAAAGAGGTCATAGCTGGTCGCCGCGACAGATGTCGGCGATTTAACAAAGGCTTTAATCCCGCCGATGACTTGTCGCCCAATATTTTGCGCGCGGGCTTCGCGTTTGGTCGCGTCTGAAATCGTCTCGGGGATATATATGAAGCCGAGGGCCGCAAAGATCGCCCCGTAAAGGAATACCTGCCACATCACTTCGCGCCATCCAAAGGCCCAAAGTATGACCCCTGCGAGGAGTGGCATGGCGAATATCATCACGGCGAGCGTGCCCGCCAGAAACGACATGGCGGCAGCGGCTTCGCGTCCGCTGCTGGTGTCGCGGATGACGGCCCGCGCGATGAGGGCGGTCGTAGCTGTCGCCATGCCTTGCACAAACCTGGCGGCGACCACAAGCTCAAATGTCGGGGCAATCGCGGCCAGCAGCGCGCAGATAAGCATGACGGCCACTCCGCCAAATAGGACAGGCCGCCGACCATAGCGATCACTTATCAGGCCTAAAGGGATTTGCGCGAGTCCGAACCCAAGGAAAAAGACTGAGGTGACGATTTGCGCCGCCCCTGTTTGTATATCGAAGCCCTGCGCGAGACCGGGTATGGCCACAAGCGGTGTATCGATGCTGACCGCATTGGCCGCAAACAGCCCGCCCAGCGCTATAAGCGCGAGAGTCGGCAACTTTGTCTTTTGTGATGTATTTTCGCTAGGCATAGGGGGCTTACATCACACTTACTCCCTCTGGCCAAGAGCTTGCGGCCAAGACGTTCAACGAAATGCCACGCGTATTTTATAAAAAACAACTTTAAGTAAGTCCGTTTAGGTTACGTTCATATTGGATAGTTGAATGTTCAATTTGTTAATGACTTGTCATTGACCCGGACCTTGCCGCTTCCACGCGCCCCGTGAAGAGGCAAGGTCCACTCTGATTTATTGCGACTCCAAGCGCAAAGATATTGACCCTGCAATTCGCTTGAATTGCAGGGTTTTTCTTTTTTAGCTCGTAAAGTTAGGCGGTTTCGGCGAAAAGCTCGCGGCCTATGAGCCAGCGGCGGATTTCTGATGTCCCCGCGCCAATTTCCATAAGTTTCGCATCGCGCCATAGCCGTCCGGCGGCGCATTCATTCATGTAACCCATGCCGCCCAGCATCTGAATCGCATCGCTTGCCATCAATGTCGCTTTCTCGGCCGCATACAGAATGCAGCCCGCTGCGTCTTTGCGGGTGGTCTCGCCCCGGTCACAGGCCGCCGCTACAGCGTAGACATAGGAGCGCGCCGTTGAGAGCGTGACATACATATCGGCGAGTTTACCCTGCATCAGCTGAAAGGTACCAATCGGTTTCCCAAATTGCTCACGCTCATGGATATAGGGCAGGACAACATCGAGGCAGGCTTGCATAATTCCGATGGAGATACCGGAGAGCACGACGCGTTCATAATCGAGGCCGCTCATAAGGATTTCTGCGCCTTGGCCTTCCTTGGCGACGAGGTTTTCATCGGTCACAAAACAGTCCTCAAAGACGAGCTCGCACGTGTCAGAGCCGCGCATGCCGAGCTTGTCGAGTTTCTGCGCCGTCGAGAACCCGTCCATTTCCGGCGTGATGATGAAGGCAGAGATGCCTTTGCTGCCGCCGCTAGGATCGGTCTTGCCGTAGACGAACAGGACATTGGCCTCGGGGGCGTTGGTGATCCACATTTTATTGCCGTTGAGGAGGTACCCGCCTTGCGCGCCCTCGGCTTTCAGCTTCATGGAGACGACATCAGACCCTGCAGAAGGTTCAGACATGGCGAGGGAGCCGACATGTTCGCCGGTCATGAGTTTTGGCAGGTATTTTGCTTTTTGCTCCGCATTGCCCCAGCGGCGAAGTTGATTGATGCACAGGTTCGAGTGTGCCCCGTAGGATAAGCCCACGGACGCAGAGGCCCGGCTAATTTCTTCGAGGGCAATCGTATGCGCCAAATATCCAAGCCCCGTCCCGCCGTCTTCTTCGGGAACTGTAATCCCGTGCAAGCCTAGCTCGCCCATCATCGGCCAGAGGTGACGCGGAAATTCATTGGTGCTGTCAATCTCGGCGGCAATCGGCGCGATATGCTCTTGCGCAAAGCCGTGAACCGTCTCGCGGATCATCTGGATTTCCTCGGAATGCCCGAATTGCAGGGTAGGGTATGTGGTGGTCATGTCTTTTTCCTTTTTATACCTCCACCGCTTTAGCGGGGGAGGTGGCTGCAGCGTTTTTAACAAAAACGCGGAAGTCGGAGGGGGCGGCGAAATTTAAATTTTGTATCGCCCTCTCAATTACAGGCGCCCTCGGCTGCCCCCTCCGCCTTCACTGCGTTCCGGCACCTCCCCCGCTAAAGCGGTGGAGGAAATCATGTTTCGTCTTCCAATTCTAACAACACGTCCCCGTCGCTCACCAGAGCGTCCACTTCCGCATTCACGCTCGCCACGACCCCGTCACGCGGCGCGTCTAGCGTCATCTCCATTTTCATCGCTTCCATAACGATTAGCGGATCGCCCGCTGTGACGGTGTCACCGGGCTTGGCGTTCACAGCGATGATCTTCCCGGGCATAGGGGCGGTGAGGGAGTCGCTTGTTATTGCATTTACGTTTGAGCCAAATATTTCGCGCTCAACTCGTATTGTTTGGGCATTGCGATAAAGACTAACGTGATCATCATGAATTTTAAAAGCCCACGCTCTATAGTGAGTAAGGGCATCTAAATTACTTATGGCCTCATTTTCTCCATCAAAGTTGAAGTTGATTGGGGCATTCCCATTAATACTTACGAGAACATTTTGGTCTGACTTACTTAAGACTTGAGCTATGACGGCTACGCCATTTCTTAAGAAGTAATATTTTTGATTTGTTGGTAAGTTAACGCGCCACCCATCTTGATCTCGAAATGGGGTCTCCTTTTTTTCATTATATTTTTGTTCAAAAAACAATGCTGCCAATCCATAGACTTCATCTCTCAGCGAAAAATCTTCTGAAATTAGTTCTTTCAAGTTGTCCGGAATGAAATGAGTACTGATATTCGCTGATTGAAAATCTTTGTGAGATAGACATTCAAATAGGAATGCTGAATTTGTTTTGATGCCAGTAACTTCTGCCTCATTGATTATGAACAAAAGATTCTCAATCGCACTTTCGCGATCTTCCGCCAATACAGCGAGTTTGGCAATCATTGGGTCGTAAAAGATTGAAACAATACTTTCCTGTTCTACCCCGGTGTCTATTCGATAAACATCGTCACCACTAACGAAGCTGCTAGAATCGAAATTACGAATCCTTCCAATACTCGGCAAAAAGTCATTCGCTGGGTCTTCCGCATATAGCCTCGCCTCTACAGCATGACCTTCCATGTTAATATCTTTCTGCTTCGGCAGTTTCTCTCCTTGCGCCACACGTATCTGTAACTCGACCAAATCCAGTCCCGTAATCATCTCAGTCACCGGATGCTCGACCTGCAATCGCGTGTTCATTTCCATGAACCAGAAGCCGTCTGTTCGTAGTTTGCCCGACCCGTCGACAATAAACTCGACAGTGCCAGCACCGACATAGTTCACAGCCTTCGCCGCTTGGACGGCGGCGTCGGTCATGGCTTTACGAACCTCCGCCGTCATGCCGGGAGCCGGAGCTTCTTCTATGACTTTTTGGTGACGTCTCTGGAGCGAGCAATCGCGCTCAAACATATGCACCACATTGCCGTGCGTATCGCCGAAGACTTGGACTTCGATGTGACGCGGGGAGAGGATGTATTTTTCAATTAAGACTCTATCATCGCCAAAACTCGATTTCGCTTCGCGCATACAGGACGCCAGCATCTCTTGGAAATCATCGGCCGCGTCGACTTTGCGCATGCCTTTACCGCCGCCGCCTGCGACCGCTTTAATTAATACGGGGTAGCCAATCATGCCGGCTTTCGCTTCGAGGAGTTTCGGGTCTTGGTCTTTCCCGTGATAGCCCGGCGTAATGGGTACACCTGCTTCGTCCATTAATTTCTTAGCGGCGTCTTTCAGGCCCATAGCTTCCATGCTTTCGGGGGCTGGGCCGATAAAGGTGATTTTTTCTTTCTGGAGACGCCGCGCAAATTCCGGGTTCTCTGACAAAAATCCATATCCCGGATGGACAGCGTCCGCGCCTGTCTGTTTGCAAGCATCAATAATTTTATCAATCACAAGATAACTCTCCGCCGCAGGGGACGCGCCGATATGCACCGTCTCGTCCGCCATACGCACATGCAAAGCTTTGGCGTCTGCATCGGAATAAACCGCTACAGTCTTAATGCCCATTTGCCGCGCGGTCTTTATCACTCGGCACGCAATTTCGCCGCGATTAGCAATCAGGATTTTTTTAATTTTAGCCATTAGGTCGCTTCATAATTAATTAAATGTTCGTCAAAAATATCATGCAGCAATTGAATGCCGACTTCATGCGTAGAGAGCGGAAGCGTTTCATTCGTACCCGAATGCATACCGATTTGCGCTTGCTCGCAAACGAAGAAATCTTCCGCGTTAAAAACGCCCTCGTCAATAACCGCAAAAGCCCGTTCGAAATGCGCTTGCTCTTTTTCGGTCTCGGGGGTCTTGTCGATCAGGCAGGTGTGGATACAGACGGTTTCATCTGTGCTTGTTGGATAAAGCCCAAGATGACTAATATAATCCGGATGGATAATAATAACGGTATTAGGGAAGAGAAAATAGGCGAGCGTGGTGTCATTGCGCTCATCCCAAGCCGCTTGTGGTTTATTTCTCATCTCTTCAAAGCTCGACCGTGCCACCAGAGATCGCATATGGTCCCCAACGCGTTCAATGTCTGCGGTGGCATCGAGGAACAAGCCGCCCAACGTGTTTTTATGAAGGCGGATAACATGATAATTATCCTCAAAGGCTTCGAGAATTAATTTCCAATTACATTTCTTTGTACGTACCGAGCGATCAAAAATAACTTGGCCTTCAAAATTAAAGGCGTCTAGATCTTCCGCAATATTCCCGAGGAAACTATCAAGATTTAAGTCTGCCTCTTTATCAAGGCTGACAAAAATTAATCCGCCTTTTACGGCACACGGAATGGCGGCAAGATTGCGCGAACTTACATTCTCGTTTTCGAAACTTTCTTCGAGCGGTACATTTATCAAGTCACCATTAAGCCCATAAGTCCAATTGTGATAGGGGCAAACGAAACTTGGTTTTCGGGTAACGCCTTCTGCATTGCATAGGCGCACGCCGCGGTGGCGACAGACATTTAAAAACGTGCGGATGATATCATCTTTCCCGCGCACAATTAATAAAGGTTGCCCCAAATAATCAAAGGCGAAATGATCACCGGCTGTCTTGAGGTCATCTATATGCCCGACAATAATTGGCGCTTTGTTGAGTATCGCCTCACGCTCGGCGTCGAGCCGTGCCTCATCTGTATAAATAGACGGACATAGTGATTTCGTCTTCCCCGTGGGTAAAACATGCGTACCCGCATTCACGGCTTCAACAAAGTCCATGACTTGCCGCATATGGGGCGGATATGAAACCGTCTGTCCCATCATTACATCCGGAACACGCCGAATTTAGTTTCCTCGACAGGCGCGTTCGCAGCCATGGCGAGGCCGAGGCCAAGCACGCGGCGTGTATCTTTAGGGGCGATGATGCCGTCATCCCAAATGCGAGCGCTGGCGTAATAGGGGTGGCCTTCTTTTTCGTATTTATCGCGGATGGGTTTTTTAAACGCTTCGCGTTCGTCTTCGCTCCACGCGTCGCTGCCTTTGGTGACAGTCGCCAGAACGCTGGCCGCTTGCTCTCCGCCCATAACGGAAATGCGCGCATTGGGCCACATGAACATCAGGCGCGGCTCATAGGCCCGCCCGCACATGCCGTAATTGCCGGCCCCGTAAGAGCCGCCGACAATGACGGTGAATTTAGGGACTTTAGCCGTAGCAACAGCCGTAACCATTTTAGCGCCGTTCTTCGCAATGCCGCCGGCTTCCGCTTTGGATCCGACCATGAAGCCCGTGATATTTTGCAAGAACACAAGCGGGATATTACGCTGCGCGCAGAGCTCAATGAAATGCGCGCCTTTAAGAGCGCTTTCTGAAAATAGCACGCCGTTATTCCCAAGGACTCCGACTTTATACCCGTGGATTTTTGCAAAACCGCAAACCAAAGTCTCGCCGTAATGTTTCTTAAATTCATGAAAATCTGACCCGTCAACGATACGCGCTATAATTTCACGCACGTCATAGGGCTGCCGAATATCTGCGGGGACAATGCCGGCAAGCTCGTCCGTGTCATAGGCGGGCGAGGCCGCGTCTTCGGGGGCGTATGATTTCGGGTTCGCGCCAAGGCTGCCCACAGCGTCCCGCGCGATTTGTAGAGCATGCGCGTCATTGGCGGCCAAGTGATCGACCACGCCGGATGTCTTAGCATGCAGCGCGCCGCCGCCGAGTTCTTCTGCACTAATGACTTCGCCCGTTGCAGCTTTCACCAAGGGCGGGCCCGCGAGGAAGATAGTCCCTTGGTCTTGAACGATGATACTCTCGTCCGCCATGGCCGGAACGTAAGCCCCGCCTGCCGTACATGACCCCATGACGACAGCGATTTGCGCGATGCCTTTGGCGCTCATATTGGCTTGATTAAAGAATGCATGTCCGAAATCATCATGATCGGGGAACACTTCTGCTTGCTGGGGGAGGAACGCGCCGCCGCTATCGACGAGGTAAATACAGGGGAGATGGTTTTCGGCGGCAATCGTCTGCGCGCGGCCTTGTTTCTTGACGGTGAGGGGATAGTAAGTCCCGCCTTTAACCGTCGCATCATTGCAAAATATCATGCATTCACGCCCCGCCACGCGCCCTATGCCTGTAATAATGCCTGCGCCCGGAATGACGTCATCGTAACATTCATATGCTGCCATCTGCGAGAGTTCGAGGAACGGCGTGCCGGGATCGAGGAGGCGTTCAACCCGGTCTCGCGGCAAGAGCTTCCCGCGAGATAAATGCCGTTCCCGGGAACGCTCTGACCCGCCTAGAGATATCTTGGCCACCTTCTCGCGCAAATCATCCACGAGTGCCTGCATCGCGGCGGCATTTTCTTTGAAAGCGGGGCTGTCAGGTTTAACTTTTGAAATTATTTTAGGCATAGGTGTTCTTATCACAATTTATTTTAACTCCAAATACATAAATTTGACTCTTGAGTCAATTTTATTATTGGGGTAGAGTTAAGACGTGATGGACACACAGGCACTCACTAAAGACCCGTTTGACAGGGAGAAGCAATTCACGGCAAAGCGGCGTGCGGTTATCCGTTCTGCGGGGGCTGTGTTTCGGCGGCGCGGCTATCACAATGCCTCCATGACAGAGATTGCTAAATCGCTAGGCCTGACCAAAGCGGCGCTCTATTATTACGTGAAGAACAAGGAAGAGGTGCTCTACGCGTGCCACGGCATGGCCTATGACGCGATGGATGAGGTTCTGAAGAACAAGCGTTCCCAAGAACAGTCGCACCTCGATTTCCTTGAAGTGCTCTATTTTGATTTCGTCACATTGCTCACCCGGGACGGTCTCTCTTTGCTCACCGATGTGGACAGTCTGTCTGGAGAGTGGAGGGCGGACATCTTAAAGCGCCGGGCTAAAATTGAAAGGCAGATTACGAAGATTGTCAAAGCGGGTATGGCGGATGGATCTATTCGCAAGGCCGACCCCCGGTTAACTGTGTTCTTTTTCATGGGGGCGCTGAACTGGCTCAATGCGTGGTATAAGCCCGGCGGACGGGTCGAAGGCGCGGAGATTGCGTCGCACTTTGCGGCGCAGATGCGCTCTGGCATTTCGTCATAAAATACCTATCTTATCGCCATGACAAAACCGACACCCACAGCCCCGGACGAATCTTTGACGGTCGCGAAGGACAATTCTTCGCGGCTTCTGAACTTCATCACGGACGAAGCCCCCGAAGCGGGTAGTGCCACAGAAGTCGCTGACGGCGTCTATTGGCTCCGTTTTAGCTTGCCCATGAAGGGGCTTAACCACATCAATCTCTGGGCGCTCAAGGATGGTGATAATTGGGTTGTTGTAGATACGGGTATTGCGGACAAAACCAGCAAAGATATCTGGCGCAAGCATTTTAAAGACCTCATGGGTGGTCGTCCCGTTGACCGTATTATCGTCACCCATTTGCATCCTGACCATTCAGGTCTTGCAGGGTGGATGAGCCGTAAATTTGACGCGCCATTGTGTATGACGCGGGGCGAATATTTTCTCTGCCGCATACTCGCCGCCGATACGGGTAAGGTTGCCCCGCCGGAAGGTTTGAAATTTTACCGCAAAGCCGGGTTTAAACAAGAACAGCTCGAAATATACAAAATGCGCTTCGGCGGATTTGGCAAAGCCATTTCGCCCATGCCTAATTCCTATGACCGCCTCACAGACGGAGAAATTGGATTAATTAACGGGCGTGAATGGCGCGTCATTATTGGGTCAGGCCACTCGCCTGAGCATGCCTGTCTGTATTGCCCCGAATTAAAACTCTGCATTACAGGTGATCAGCTTTTACCAAATATCAGCTCCAATGTGTCCGTTTGGCCAACCGAACCGGAGGGTAATCCTCTGCAAAACTGGATAGATAGTTGTCACAAGCTGAAAGACGCTCTGCCCGCAGATACGCTCATATTGCCCGCGCATGGTATCCCCTTCACAGGCGCGCATCGCCGTCTCGATAAATTAATTGATCATCACGAGAAGGCGCTGGACCGGCTCATGGAGTTCTGCAAAGAGCCCATGCTGTCAACGGAAGTTTATTCCGTTCTTTTCCGCCGTCCTATTAACGATGGTAACCGCGTTATGGCGGTCGGCGAGGCGATTGCGCATTTGAACTGCCTTAAAGAACGCGGATTGGTGAAGCGCCGTC
>Ga0209828_1004234_pt1 | contig 10394 bp, 9 predicted proteins | sample MaitaG_FD_187429 | JGI IMG/M metagenome (GOLD analysis project Ga0209828, IMG submission 187429) | Marine algal microbial communities from Maine, USA - Maine_Asex2 metaG (SPAdes) (version 2) | ecosystem: Host-associated > Algae > Red algae > Unclassified | place: Maine, USA | collected 2015-01-05
CGCGGCGATTGGCGGCAGCTTGGCGGCCAAGTTCTCGGCGGTGGCGTCGAGCGCGCCGGGGTGCCAGTCGCGCGCGGCGATGTCCATCAGGTTCATGCCCGCGCCGTCGCCCGGATCGATCGGCGAAGTGGTGCCGGCGAGGATCGAGGACATGAATGAACTGACCAGCGCGATGGTGACGGTACTCGCGTAGGCCGCAGGTTCGGTCTCCGCAAACTTGCGGATTTGCGGGCCAGTGAAGCGCTCGAAGGTGTTCGAACCGGTGGCGGCGGTGGTCGCCGAGGTGCCGCCGAGCGCGTCGCGGATGTCGTTGCACTGCGCGTTGGTGGAACTGTCCATCCAAATCGGCGAAGTGGCGCGGGAGAGCAGCGGTTCGATCTGCGCCTTGAGGCTTTCGTCCGGATTGAGCGGGCCGATCGGCGAGTTGAGATAGATCGAGCCATGCTGCTGTCCCGAACCCGACACGGCGACGATGCGCGCCACGTCGACCGCGTCGGCCAGGTGGGCCATCAGTTCGTCGAGTGCTTCCACCCAGATCATCGGCGGCGCGTGCACCACCTGCGGGTCGTCGCCCGGTAAGGTGCCGTTGCTGGTGCCGTATTCGGGAAAGGCGCCGTCAAAGTTGATGCCGTGTTCGTAGACGATCTCGCGCGAGTCGGAATCGATGACGATGGCGGTGATGGATTGGGTGGAGGAGTCGAGTCCGAGATAGAGGGGCATGGCAGGAGCGAGGTGTCGGTTGATTAGAATCGGGGTTCAGCAGATCCTGTTTGGCGGCTTTTTCTTCAGATGTAAATATTCGATGGGACCCGGAGGACAGCCGCGAAGGCTGTTCACTAGCGCTTAAAACGCTTCGCCACATCTTGCTGTGACAAGGTCTTCCCCTGCTCGGCCTGCCCGAGGCCTTTTTCAATTTTCGCGAGAAAAACAAGCCGTTCGATCACGAACTCAAACGAAGTGTCTTCTGGAAGTTCAGCGACGGCTTTGATAAACGCACGAATAGACGTGCCGCCTAGCCGGGAAGATCAGGCGGACGTTTCAGCACCTTGATAATAAAGGCCCGTGATCGTCCGAAGGGGCAATACCCATACTCCACCGTTTTCGTTGGCAAGAACGACATTGTTACCGGTGGGCGGCAGAAAACAAAAATCCGCGTGCGGGACGGGATATTCCTTGCCGTCCGCCATCCGGATCGTGAATGGCTGATTGGTTTCGATTGCGGCCTGAATGTTGTCTTTGGTCATGCCCTGAAGGTACCACAAAAAAGGCGGATCGTCGAACGACCCGCCCCTTTCCGCAGACAGTTTAGCCCTTAAAAATATACTCGTTGAACAGGTTTTCGAGGTACTCAATCCGACCGGAGGTTTTTTCTGCCTCGCCCTGTTTCTGGGCGATGGCCTCGAGTTTCGGCAGGGTCATTTTGCCTTGCATGATCTCTTTGCCGAAACCTTTGCGGAACCCGGCGTAGCGGTCTTTGGTGAACTGCTCCATGGTGCCGTCTTTGCGGATTTTATCGGCGATGATCAGGCCTTTCGCGAACGCGTCCATGCCGCCGATGTGCGCGTGGAACAAGTCGATCGTGTCGAACGAGCCGCGGCGCACTTTGGCGTCGAAGTTGAGGCCGCCGTGTTTCATGCCGCGTTGCTTGAGCAGGATGCACATGACTTGAACCGTCTCCATGATGTTCATCGCGAACTGGTCGGTGTCCCAGCCCACGGTCATGTCGCCGCGGTTGATGTCGAGGCTGCCGAGTTTGCCGGCGTCGGCGGCGACCATGCACTCGTGTTCCCAGGTGTGGGTCGCGAGGGTGGCGTGGTTGGCTTCGATGTTGAGCGCGAAGCGGTCCATCAGGTCGTATTCGCGCAGGAAGTTGAGGCAGGTGGCCGAGTCGAAATCGTACTGGTGGGTGCTCGGTTCTTTCGGCTTGGGTTCGATGAAGAAGGTGCCTTTGAAGCCGATTTTTTTGCCGTAGGCGACCGCCATGTGGAACATCTGCGCGAGCTGGTCGAGTTCCTGTTTCATGTTGGTGTTGATCAGCGACACGTAGCCTTCGCGACCGCCCCAGAACACGTAACCGGTGCCGCCGAGTTCGACGGTGGCATCCATGGCGCGGCGGATTTGCGCGGCGGCGTGGGCGAACACCAGCGGGTCGGGATTGGTTGCGGCACCGTGGCTGTAACGCGGGTGCGAAAAGTTGTTGGCGGTGCCCCAGAGCAGTTTCACGCCGGTGGCTTTTTGCAGTTGCTTGGCGTGGTCGACGATCTCGCCGAGGTTCTTGGCGCTGGCCCGAACGCTGTCGCCTTCGGGGGCGATATCGCGGTCGTGGAAGCACCAGTAGGGAACGCCGAGTTTGGTGAAGAACTCGAACGCGGCATCCATGGTGTTGTGCGCGATGTGCATCGGCGAGTCACCAATATCCCAGGGACGGTCGTAGACGCCGCCGCCGAACGGGTCGGCGCCGGTGCCTTTAAAGGTGTGCCAGTAGCAGACGGCGAACTTGAGGTGCGCCTCCATGGTCTTGCCGGCGACTTTTTTCTTCGGATTGTAGTATTTGAACGCGAGCGGATTGTCGGAGTCCGGTCCCTCGTATTTGATTTTGCGGGATACTTCGGGGAAATATTTTTTAGCCATGGCAGGTGCTCCGTTGGTTGCAGAAAGGGTGAAGGGTTATCGGCGGGGCGCGCCGGGTCTTAGGAATGAAAAACGGATTTTAAATTGGCGCGGCTCGTCTCGGCGATGAACTCCGCGCCGGGTTCGTAGTTGAACACCTCGACCGATACCCAACCATCATAACCGCTGGACTCCAGTGCGGCGGCGATCGGTGTGAAGTCGACGTCGCCCATGCCGGGTCCGAGCAGGTTGGGATCGTTGGCGTGAAAATGGACGGTGTAGTCCTTGCTCGCCTCGATGATCTCAGGGATCGGGGTCTCTTCGTCGCTCATCGCTTTGACGTCGAGATGCAGACGGCACGCGGGGTGGTCGACCCGGTCAATCAGCCGGATGGTCTCGGCAGCGGTGGTGAGAAAATTGGTTTCTTTGCGGCCGAGGGGTTCAAGCGCGATGGTCACTTGGTGTTCGCCGGCTTCTTCGGCGATCGCATGGAGCACTTCGGCGGCGCGGTCGGCGGCGTCCTTGTAGTCCCAACTGGGTTCGAGATTGCGCTGCTTCGGACTCCCCCAGACCATCACCGAACCACCCATGGCGCGGCAGATGCGGGCGAGGTGCTTGCCGAACTCAATCGTCTCCGCGCGCACCGCCGCGTCCGTCGTGGTCAGGTGCAGTCCCTCGGGCGCGACCAGCAGCCAGTGCAGTCCGATCACGTCCAGCCCTTCGGCGTTGGCCTGACGCATAAATTCCTGCGCCTCGTTTTCGGTCAGCGTGCTCGGATCATCCTTGAGCATGAACGGTGCCACCTCGACCCCGTCGTAGCCAGCGGCCTTCATGTGGCGGCAGGCCGCCGCGAACGAGCGGTCACGATAGGTTTCGTTGCAAATGGCGAATTTCATGGCCCTCTCCTTGGCCGGAAATACGCCGCGAGACAATACTGATTCGTTCGGAATCGGGCCTGCGGCCCGGAAGATGGAAGGTCAAAGATCGAAGATGGCGGGTGATCTCAAATCTAAAACGCTGGACGGCGAGGGGCCTCCCGAGCCGATTGCCCTGAGTTCAATTATAAACTCAATCACCTCAGGTTGATTTCAACTCTCGAACCTCAACACTCAAACGCTGGAGGTCGAGAGGGCGATCTCAAATTTCGGATCTCAAATTTCAAACTCGATCGCCAACCTCCGACGCAGGTCGGCCCTCCATCTTCCATCTTCCATCTTCCATCTTCCGACCGCAGGTCGAACGAACTACTGCTTTTTGACGTAGGCTTCCTGCTTCTGAATCTCGCTGGCAAGAAAGCGCCGAACGATGCCCGGCGCGGTCTCCATGGTCACATCGCCGTTGATGTGTTTTTCGACTTTGCTGCCGACCCAACGCCGACCGCGAACCCAAATCACCCAGTCTTCGACGAACAGACGCTTGAGCTCCTGCGAGATGGTCACGGCTTCGTCGCCGCTGATCTCGAACTCTTCTTTATGCGTCTCGTGCTTGTCCCGAACCAGTTGCAAGGTATGCACGCCTTTGGTCAGCATATCCACTTCGAACACTTCGGACGCATTGTCCGTGGCGCTGCGGCGCGGCTTGGTCACGCCGGCTTTCTCGCCGTCGACAATCACCGTCACGCCCGCCGGATACGTCGTCACCACCAGCTTGCCGGCGTTCTTCACCAGTTCGAAGGTTTCGGTGATGTCCTTGCCGCGTTCGACGGTGACCGTCCGGCTCATGGTTTCGTAGCCGGTCTTTTCAATCTTCAAGGTGTGCGTGCCGGGCTCGACCGGGCGGAGGTGGGCGATGGTCTCGCCTTTGAGTTGGTCGTCGAGGTAGACCCGCGCCTTGGTCGGCACGCTGCTCACGCGGATGCCGCCGGGCAGCGCGACCATTTCGGCTTGAACGCTGGCGCTCTCGCCGGCGAGGATCGACACACGTTCGGAGTAGGGCCTGTAGCCGTCGAGCGCGAGCGCGATGTCGTAGCGGCCGGTGTCGAGATTTTCAATGGTAACCGGCGTCACGCCTTTGCGCCCGCCGTCGAGGGTCACGGCAGCACCTTCGGGGAACGATCGGATGCTCAGGCCGCCAGTGTTTGACTGCAGTTCGCCGAACACCTTCTTCGGCACACGGCTGTCGATCGTGACCTGCACCGTGCTCGACTTGTAGCCGATCTTGCTGAACGAAACCGGATACGTGCCGAGCGGACAATCGGGCACGAGCAACGGGGTGTTACCGGTGGCGATGGTGCCGACTTTGACCTGCGCGCCGGACGGCTCGGACTCTACCAACAGCAAACCGCGAACGGGTTCGAGGCGCATTGTGATTGAGACTTCCTGGTTGAAGACCGTCACCGTTTTGCGTGCGGTACGGTACCCCGGGCGGCTGGCGGTGATCAAGTGGTCGCCCGCCGCGACGCCGTTGATCTCCATGCCGGCAAGACGCCCGTTGAAGGTGATCTCGGCGCTGTCGGGTTCGGTGATGACGATGATACGGCCGGCCGGGGAGTCGCCGGACTGGCTCCCCTGATTGCAAGCGGCCGCAAAAAACGACACGGCGAGCATCGCGAGGAAAAGAACGAAGGGAGGGAGCTTCTGGTTCATGACAGGTTTCTTTTGCGGTGAACTTATTAGCGCGGGATCCGTTGTTGGACTTGGTTGAGCATGGTTTGCGCGTCCTGATGGCGGGGATCGGTTCGGTCGGGAATGACCAGGCAGATGGTGCGCAGGGTTTCGGCGGCGGTTTCCCACTGCGAGGTGCGCCGGGCTTTCTCGACTTGGAAGTTGAGGTTCTCCACCTGATCTTTCAGTTCGCCCGAAGCCTGTTGCAGTAGCTCGCGGGCTTCGCGGTAGTACTCGGGTTTCTCGTCGATGGTCTCGAGGTAGTACTCGACCTGTTCAAGGTCCTTGATCGAGTCCCAGAGATTGCCGTGGCTGGCCGAGCGTTCAGACCATTTCTTCAGACCCGTCTGAAACGAAGCCTGGGCGAGCTCCTTGAGTTTTTCCGGCGGCTGGCTGAGCGCCTTCAGCCCAAACTCGGTCTCGGCGAAGGCGTCGATGATCTCGATGGCGCCATTCAGGTCGTCCGGCAGGGTGAGTTGGTTGCGCGCGCGGGCGCGGTGCGTTTTCGGGCCGATGGAAATACTCAGATCGACCGACTCGTAGGTGCCGCTGGCGCGCGAGGTATATTCGCCGCGGGTGGCAAAGAATCGGGTGGCGTTGAGGTCGTCGCGCAGATCGCGTACGATTTTCTCGTTGATGGTCTTGGTCTTGGCGGCCTGGCGGTTGTCGCGCAAGTCGTTCATCTGCATGGTGAGTTGTTTGTTCTGCAGGCTCAGCGCGAAACGATAGATGTTGTCATTGCTGGCGAGTACTTTCTCGTATTCGAACTGCAGCGGTTCCTGCCCGGCGGTGCCCCCCACCGGCTCCACGGCTTCGGGACCGCCCTTGCCCATGTCGCCGAGAATTTTCGGCAGGATGAGCAGCAGCGCGAGCAGCACGGCGGCGGCGGCGATCAGCCAGAGAAAGCCGGGCACATGGCGGCGCGCGGAAGCGGCGGCGACGATTTTCGTGTCATCTGTGTCGAGTCCGAGATCGAGTTCGTTCTCGGAGATGGGCCGGGACACGATCACGCTGGTGCGCGGTTCGGGTTCGGCCTCGAGCAGACGGCTGCGAATAACTTTGATGTCGGTCTCGCCGATGGTGATCACATCGTTGGAACGCAGCATCGATTCCTGCACCGTCTGGTGGTTGACCAAGGTCGCGTTGGTGCTGCCGAGGTCGGCGATCCACAGTCCGCCATCGCGGAAAAACAAGCGGCACTGGAACCGCGACAGCGCCGCGTCGTCCAGTTTGATGTCGTTTTCCGGGGCGCGTCCGATGCGCGCGCCGTGTTCGGGAATCGAGAGGAATTGGCCGCGGTTCGCGCCCTGCACGATCTCAAGATGGGGAGAGTTGCTCGACATAACCCGTTTTTACTGCCCGGCATACCTTTGTGCAAGAGAAACGCGCGCTGCGCGCGGAAGATGGAAAATCGAAGATGGAAGATCGAAGATGAAAGATCGCGGGGGCGTTCGGGGGGCGAAGGTAGCCCCTACCAAGCGGGTGCCTCACCGCGTTTTTCCACGAGGTAGCCCCCGGTGTAGCGAGGCACGAGCGGAACCGGGGGTAGTGACCGATCACGAGAGGAGTCCCGGCGGGACGGTAAGACAAGGTGCACCCCCACCTTCCAGCCGCAGGTCGAGTCCCGCCACCTTCCATCTTCCACCTTCCATCTTCCACCTTCTATCTTCAAAAAGAAAGAGCGCCTAAGCGCTCTTTCTTTTTAGCTATCGTGCTCTGGCGTTCTTCAACGCGCGCGCGGTCTCGCGATCGGACATGCGGCGTTTGATCGTCTCGCGTTTATCGAGCACGTTCTTGCCTTTGCCGAGGCCGAGTTCGACTTTGATCAGGCGGTCTTTGGTGTAGAGCTTTAACGGAATCAGCGCGAGGCCTTGCTGCGCCACCTGGCCCATCAGACGGATGATTTCCGCCTTGTGCAGCAGCAGACGTTTCAGGCGGTCGGGCGCCGGCGTAAACGCACTGCCGTGGGAATAGGGCTCGACGTGCAACTGGTGGAGAAAGACTTGCTGTTTGTGGAACTGGGCAAAGGCCTCCTCGATGCTCACCCGGTTCTCGCGGATGGCCTTCACCTCACAGCCACGCAACTCGATCCCGGCTTCGATGGTATCGATGATCTCAAAGTTGCGCCGGGCCTTGCGATTGGTCGCAAGCGCGTTGGCATCTTTCTTTTTCTTTTTGCTCATAAAATAAAAAAGCGCGCCGAAGGGGCGCGCTTGTCCCCGGATGGTGAAGGGGTCTCGTTCGGATGGAAGACGACTACAGCCTTGAGCTACTATAGCCTTGAGCTATTACAGCTTGAGCAGCGGATTGTCGTCTTCGTCGGTGTCCTCGATGATTTCGCATTCGAGGAAGCCCATCGCGATTTCTTTCAGCGCGATGTCCATCTTCTCCTGGTGGGGAGAGTCCGGTTTGACCATCGGGCGCTGTCCGGAGTTCAGTTGGCGAACCCGGCGGGAGACCATATTGATGAGAAGCGGAATGTTCGGTTCCTTCTCTTTGGCTTGGTTCAAATAATCGATGTTCACACGTGTCCTTGTGTTCTGGAAAGCGTTGGCGCTGAAAACGTTCTAAATTGAGGGGCGGAGCTTAACATGGGGGAATCTCACGAAAGTCAAGCCTTATGGCAAGAGTTTGCCAACCTATGGCAGGGTTTTGCCACCTTATGGCAGGAGTTTGCCACTCTATGGCAAGGTCTCGCCATAGGATCTGTGGCCTGAAATGCCGTTATTTGTCCCTCGATTTACCCAGGAAACAGCGGATCGCCACTGCGCCGTAGCGATGCGGCTTCCCTTGCTGGGCAAATTCTTGGTCGGACCAGATCGACTGCAGGAGCACCTCGCCCTTTTTCATGCGGATGCCGAGCCCGACTTTGTAGTTGGGCACGAGGTGTTCGATGTCGATGTCATGATCCGGGATGCCGTTATCCCCTTGCAGGAAGAGGTTCCAGGCCACCGCACGCGCCCCGGCTTCGGCGAATAGGTAACAGCTAATTTTGTCTTCGTCGTAAAGGTTGCCACTGTTTCTCTGCCCGTCACTAAGCCACTCGGCACGGTCCCGCCGGCCTTCCTCCAGTTGATACGTTTGCCCAGGAGGAGAAACTGAAGCCGGGGAGGCGGACATCACCCGCGGGCCAAAATCCTCGGGCAGGTTGAAGCCGGCCCGAACCATCAGCGCGGCCTCCGCATTGACCAAAGCATTACCGAGTTCGAGCCCGCCGCGCGGAATGAAATCCAGATATCCCTTGGTCGGCTCGGGGGTGAATTTCCATAGCCGGTCATACTCCACTTGCACCACCGGCAAGGTTTCCAATTGGGTGCCCCACCCCACCGGGTCACGGCTGCGAATTTTCTCATGGACCCATTTCTGCAACTGCCCTCCTGCGGGTTCTCCGGTCACGCCGAGCGAAAGCGTGAAAGAGTCCGCGCGGTTACCGGACAGAACTCGATCCTCGCTAACGCTCATGCGCAGATAGCCCGCGTAGGGTCTGTCCTCCGGGCCGGGTTGCTGCTCGATGTCGTTCGGCGTATACGAGGTTTGCGCCAAGCCAAATCCCAGGGAGGAGTGCTCCCCTTTTACATCAGCTAAGGGAAGCAGTGAAATCTTCTTGGCCCACTTCGGTTCTTCCCCCTTGAGCCAGTTACAATGGACACTGTACCCGCCGGTGTAAAATCGATCGGAGTCGGACAACACATCATTTTCCATGTGAAAGGTGACGGCACTGCGATCAGCCCCGTAGCTCGAGCTGGCGCCCCTCCCAAAAGCCACCTCATCAGAATACGGCGGGGCTGTGTTTTTATCGCGTTCGTTGCCCTGTACCTGCCCGCAGGACAGGCTGAACAGCAGTACGCAAGCGAGGTGGATGATCTTCCCTTTTTGTCCGTTCATGCGGATATTCGCTCCATGGAAATAATTGAATGAAAGGACCGGAACTCTTGAGCCCAAATCCTGTATGACCATTGCGCGACTTGGTACCGTTCTTACGGGTTCCCCATTCTTTTATCTATTTTTTGTCCGGGCTATCCGACCAGTTCGGCAATCGGATCGAGGTCGACTACACGCACCGGACGGCCGCTTGGGTTGTCGACGGTGGTGGTCGCCGGATCGAGTCCGAGCTGGTGGTACAGCGTCGCCATGAGTAGGAATACCGGCGGCCACTCGATGCCCATTTGATCGCGTTCGACGAGAATTTTCTTGGCGGATGCGAGGTACATCGTCGCTCTGCGACGGCATCTAATCGGGGACAACTTCCGTGGGCTGAAGCCCACGGCTAGCCTACATCGCCGCTACGCGGCGGAGCAGGCAAGCGAACACTGATAGCTGCTCAATTCTCCGAACCCGGCACGGCCTCGGGGACCGAACTGCCGACGGCCTCGGCCTTGCGGTCCTTGGCGCCTTTGGCCTTGGGCGCGTTTTCCTGGCCGACTTTGCCGGTGGCGGAACCGGACGCGCCGGAGCGGCGGAGTTCGGCGGCGCGGCGGGCAGTCGGGCGTTTGATTTTCTTCCATTCATCGACGTCGGCCTTGAGCACTTCGACCGCTTTTTTCAGTTGCGGGTCGCGGCCATCGGGAATGTCGGTGGGGTGGAGATCGACGATGTGGTCTGGCACGGCACCGTTCATTTCCATGTCCTCGCCGGTGTCGCCGACGAACCAACCGCGGCGCGGCAGGCTAAGGCTGCCGATGTCCAGAATCTTGCGGCTGGGCATGGAGATCACCGCGCCTTGGGTCGGCACCCCGACCAATTGGCCGCGTTTCATGGTCTTGATCGCGTGCGAGAAAATCTCACCGTTGGACCCGGTGTACTGGTTGCACAGCACGACGATCGGCTTGTCCCATTTGGTGTAGACGAGGTAGCCGCGCGGGTAGCTGACCACGCCGTTGCGCGGGATGGTGAACGCGTGGTCGGGCTGGGACAGGATGGCGAGCATGCGGTCGGCGGTGAAGCCGCCGCCGTTGTTACGGATGTCGAGCACGAGGGCTTCTTTGCCGTAGGCGATGCTGTGCATCTCGTGTTCGAAGCGGTTGAACTTTTCCCAGTTCATCTGGTCGACGTGGATGTAGGCGTAGCGGTCGTCGGACCACTCGGAGACGAGCTGTTCGTTGTGATCGCGCCAGGCTTCCTCGACCCGGTCGCGGATTTTCTTGTAGCTGTCAGGTACCAGCAACATCTCGCGTTGTTCGC
>Ga0209828_1004237_pt1 | contig 10390 bp, 11 predicted proteins | sample MaitaG_FD_187429 | JGI IMG/M metagenome (GOLD analysis project Ga0209828, IMG submission 187429) | Marine algal microbial communities from Maine, USA - Maine_Asex2 metaG (SPAdes) (version 2) | ecosystem: Host-associated > Algae > Red algae > Unclassified | place: Maine, USA | collected 2015-01-05
TCTCGGTCGTCGTCGTCAGGACTGTCTTCATCGTCGTCGTCGTCATCGAAGTCGTCGTCTAGCTCGTCTTCGTCGTCCCGGTCGTCGTCGTCAGGACTGTCTTCGTCTTCATCGTCGTCATCGAAGTCGTCGTCTTCGTCGTCATCGAAGTCTTCGTCTTCATCGTCGTCATCGAAGTCGTCGTCTAGCTCGTCTTCGTCGTCTCGGTCGTCGTCGTCAGGACTGTCTTCATCGTCTTCGTCGTCATCGAAGTCTTCATCGTCTTCGTCGTCATCGAAGTCGTCGTCCAGCTCGTCGTCGGGATCGTCTTCGTCATCGAGGTCAGCCACTGGCTCATCGACATTGTCGTTGTCGACAATGTCTTTGTGGTCGTTGTCGTTGGTGTCGTTGGTGTCGTTGTCGTGCGATTCTGGTTGATCGAGCGCTGGTTCGCGAGGTGCACTGGGGCCTGCGGCATCGCTCTCATCGAGCCACCCACCGGCAACCGGGGTCAGCTCGGCGGCGTCGAGGTTTGGCGCGTCGATTGACCAGTCATCGGTATCGGATGGCAACCGTTCGGTCGTGGCAGCTGCGAATGCGCCCCCGGTTGGTGCGCTGGAGTCGTGTTCAATGCCCCACTCGACGACGATTGCCAGGAACTGGCCGACCGCCTCTGCGCTTAGCGTCGAGCTTTTTTGTGCGGAAGCGATGATCTCGAGTCGTTCAGGCTCGCGCACGCGATCGCACTGCAGCGCAGAGAAGCCTGCATCTCTCGATGCGGTCGCGATGTCGTCGATGTCGCGACGGCTCGATGCCGACAAAAGGGCTTGGTGGCGCGCCAACCATTGTGTGATGGCTTCATGCAGTTGCATCGATATCTCTGCTCATGTTCGATCCTCGCCGCATCGTAGACGTTCACGCGGGTGACCTCCGCCACACGCAAAGCGTCAGCCACCTCACGGTCCTGGTGGCGCCTGGTCATCAGAGTGAAACGCACAGGTACTCGCTTGACCAAAGGAATGTATCTATGTCCCGCTTTCGCTTCCCAACAACTTTCTTAGCTGCGGTCGTCGTGATCGCATTACTGGGTGCATGCAGCGCCGAGTCGCTCGCAGAATTTGCAACCGAGCGCTATGTCGAATCACAGACCGATGGCGAGGTCGATATCGACTTCGGGAACGGCGGATTCAGCGTGTCGACCGAAGAGGGCGACTTCGCACTCAACCTCGATGGCGAAAATGGAGCCCTTGTCTTCGATAGCGATGAGGGCAGTGGTGTAGTGAACTTTGATGCCGAAGACGGCACGATCACCTATGACACCGACGAGGGCAGCGGAGTAGTGACCTTCGATGTCGACGAAAACTCTGAGACCGGTTCAATCACGTTTGACAGCGACCAAGGCAGTGGCGCGGTCAACATCGATGCCGACGACGGCACGATCACCTACGACACTGACGAGGGCGCTGGCACCATCAACTTTGGCGCCTCCGAGGCACCTGACGGTTGGCCCTCATTTATTGGCGCCCCCACAACGACGAGCGATACACCGGCGGTCTACACCAGCCTCAACGACGGGTCGGCGGCAACGATGAGCGGCACCTTCACCCACGACGTGAACGAGGACTTTGCCGGTGCAGTGGTAGCTCGCGTCGAGCAGGCAGGATTTGTCACCGATTACACCCAGTCCGGCGACGGCTCGCTCTTCGCTCAATTCTCGAATGTCACCACTAAGGTCCTTGTGATGACTGACGGCCGCGGCGCTACGACCGTCACCGTGACAGCGGGCTAGGGCGAGTCCGGCGCTAACACCCGCAACATACGCGAGACGAGCAGGTCGATATCGACCTGCTCGAGGCGCGTCGGGTCGCTAAACGATCGAACGATGAACGGCCCTTCGACGATTTCGAAGGCGGTATGAATATCGATCGATGGATCGAGTTCACCGCGGGTGCGAGCCCGCTTGATAATCGTTCCGAGAGCCTGACTGCGGCCGGCCATCATCGAGGCTTGCAGCCGCGCTAGTTCGGGGTCGTGGTGCGACGCCGCGAAGATGTCGAAGTACAAGGCTCGCAGTTGATGGTCGGCGAAGATTGGCCTCACTTCGTGCAAAAACGCTGTGAGGTCGTCGCGCAGCGAGCCAGTGTCAGGGATCTTCGGCACCGGAGTCACGCCGTCGAGCGCTTGCACCAGTAGCTCGTTCTTGTTGGTGAAGTGTCGGTAAATGGTCGTCTTGGCAACGCCCGAACGACGAGCTACCTCATCGATCGTGAACGATCGCACGCCGACCTCGAGCGCGAGTTCGGTAGCTGCGGTCAGCATCTTGCGCCGAGCTTCGGCGCTTCGTGGGCGAGCCATCAATAATCCTGTGTGCATTCGAATCTTGTGTGACGTGTGACCGATGAGAAATGGGTTGCAATTTCTTCGACGATCCGTAACGATACTAGCACGTAGCGTAACTCCGTGGAAGAGGAAGCATGTCTCAGGCGCTCTATCGATTCGGCAAGTTTGCGGCCAGCCGACCGTGGGTGGTCATCGGCACGTGGGTTCTCGTCTCGCTCGTGGTGATTGGCTCGTCAGTTACGTTCGGTGCCGACTACGAGGATTCGTTCGCTGTGCCAGGCCTCGACAGCCAGGACGCTGTTGACCTCTTAACCAAGGCCCAGTCAGATTCTGCTGGCCTCACGAGCCACGTTGTGGTTACGCCAAAGGATGGCACTTCGTTCTTCTCATCGCCTGAAGCGGTAGCGGAAATCGCTGAGATCCAGACTGAGCTTGCTGCACTGCCGAAGTTGCTCAACGTGAGCGACATAACGGGTGCCCTAGCAGCTGGCCCCGAAGTTGCCGTGCAGAGTGGCGTGGTTTCGCCTGACGGCACGATCGCAAGCTTCCGATTGCAGTACCCGGTCACCGAAGAGCTCAATCCCGAAGATCTTGAGAATCTCAAGGAGTGGCGCGTTGAGGCAGCCGAGTCGTCGCCGCTTCAGATTGAAGCCGGCGGCGAATTGTTCTTCACCTTTGAAGAGCCGCAGACAAGTGGCGGCGAAATGATCGGTCTGATCGCTGCGGTAATCATCTTGTTGGTCGCGTTCGGCTCGTTCATCGCAATGGGCTTGCCGATCGGCATGGCGCTGTTTGGCCTTGCACTGGGGATCAGCTCGATGTCGCTGGTCGGCCATCTCATCGATGTGCCCAGCTGGGCCCCGAAGATGGGATCGATGGTCGGCCTCGGCGTCGGCATCGACTACGCATTGTTCATTGTCACCCGCCATCGAGAGTTTCTCGGCCGAGGCATGACGGTCCAAGAGTCGGTCGGCCGGGCTGCGGCAACTGCCGGCCAGGCCGTGATCTTTGCCGGAGGCACCGTGGTGGTCGCAATTCTTGGTCTCGCCGTAGCCGGCATCCCGTTCGTGACAGCGGCGGGCATCTCCACATCGCTGATCGTGCTGATCATGGTGACGGCTTCGATAACGCTGTTGCCCGCATTCCTCGGTCTTGCCGGTCATCGCATTGACAAGGTCGGGTTTGGTAAACGAGCTAAAGCTTCAGCGTCAAGCGAAGTCGGCCAAGGCTGGCGGCGGTGGGGTACACACGTATCGAAGCACCCATGGGCCTATGCGCTGGGCGTCACTGGATTTCTGCTCTTCCTTTCGTCGCCGCTGCTCGGGCTGCAACTTGGCTTCCCTGACGAAGGCACCTTGCCCGACAGCCGCACCGAACGGCGGGCCTATGACCTCAACGCCGAAGGCTTTGGCCCCGGTATTAACGGCCCACTCGTAATCGCCGTCAACGTCGCCGAAGACGCTTCGATCGTTGAGCCGCTGGCTGCAGCGATCGCCGGTGACTCAGGCATCGCAGCAGTGGTGCCACCACAAGTCGACCTTGATGCGGGCGTCGCAACAATCTTGGCGTTCCCCAGCACCTCGCCTCAAGACAGCGAGACCCTTGACACCATCAAGCGGTTGCGCGCTGAGGTGTTTCCCCCGGTGCTCGACGCAAGTCCTGCGGTCGCTCACGTCGGTGGTGGCACCCCGAGCTTCGCCGATATTGGTGACAAGGTTGCCGACCGACTTCCGTACTTCATCGGCGCCGTGATCCTGCTGTCGTTCTTGCTGCTGATGCTGGTCTTTCGTTCAATCCTGGTGCCGCTCAAAGCGGCGCTACTCAACTTGCTGAGCATCGGCGCCGCGTATGGCGTGCTGGTCGCGGTGTTCCAGTGGGGGTGGGGACTCAACCTGATCGGGCTTGAGGCGACCGTGCCGATCGTGTCGTTCTTGCCGATGTTCATGTTCGCGATTCTGTTCGGCTTGTCGATGGACTACGAAGTCTTCTTGCTGTCGAGAGTGCGCGAGGAATATCTGCTCACTGGCGACAATGACGCTTCGGTGATCCGTGGGCTTGCCGGCACCGGCCGAGTGATCACCTCGGCTGCGCTCATCATGATCTCGGTCTTCTTGGGATTCGTGCTCGGCGACGACTCGGTCATCAAGATGATGGGTTTGGGGCTGGCGACCGCAATCTTTGTCGACGCAACGATCGTGCGCATGGTGCTGGTGCCGGCCACGATGAAGCTGATGGGTGACGCCAACTGGTGGTTGCCCGGCTGGCTTGACAAGCTATTGCCCACCATTGATATCGAAGGCGAAGCCGGGCTTCCACCAGCCGAATATGAACCCAAAGCAGCGTTGCCTGCTGCTGCCGAAAAGGAACCAGCGCTGGTCTAGTCGCCTGCGCGCCAACGTTGGAGGCCGCCCATGCCGTATTGGTGCAACACCAGCGCTCGGGTCGGTGTGATCGCGAGAAACGATGTCTCGGGCGAGTTGTCGGGTCCACCCGGGGCGAACGCGTTGAGGTCATAGTCGAACACGCCGTCCCACAAGCGACGCTTCGTTTCGACGTCAGAGAACAGCTCGGCCGTGCCCCACAACTCGACGCCATCGCCAACCTCGGTGACCTGCCAATGCAGGGCCACATTGGGATTCGCGGCCACGTTGCGAGCCTTGACCGAGGTGGCGCCGAGCATTGTCCAGCACACATCGCCCTCCCAGCACGGGTGAATCGGCACCACGTCAGGTGCGCCGTCAGCACCGACGGTTGCGATGTGCGCCCACGGGCTCAGCCCGGTGGCAATGGTCTTGACGCCTTCGAGATCAATGTGTTCGTCCATGTTCTGACACTAGGTCGAGTCCTAAGGTGAGAGCGTGAGAAATCTCAGAGTCGTCGGTGCCGGTCTGCCTCGCACAGGCACCACTTCGCTCAAGGCTGGTCTCGAACAGCTGCTCGACGGTCGCTGCTATCACATGTTCGAACTGATGAACCGGGTCGAGACCGACGGTCTTGCCTGGTACCAGGCGCTCGAAGGCGACCTCGACGCACTAGATCAGGTCACCAATGGGTGGGAAGCCGTCGTCGACTGGCCGGCATCGTTGTTCTGGCGGGAACTCGCCGAACGAAACCCCGACGCGCTCGTCGTGTTGTCGCATCGCGGTTCAGCTGAAACATGGTGGGGCAGCGTCGACGCCACGGTGTGGGCGGGAATGCGTCGGCCCGACCTCGAGCCACTCTTCGCGGCCTTCAATGAACAGATGCGGGCCAAGGCAGGGCTGGGCGACGACTGGGACGATCCCGACGTGGCCAAGGCGTACTACGACGCCACGTACGAAGCGGTCGTAGCCGAGATTCCCGCCGACCGGCTCGTGATCTGGCAACCGAGCGATGGGTGGGCTCCGCTGTGTGCTGCCCTCGGCGTGGCCGAGCCCGATGAGGACTTCTTCCATCGCAACGATCGGGCCGAGTTTCGCTCGCGAGCTGGATTCGAGTAGCGGCTCTGCGCTAAGAACGAGATCACGAACCGCTGCGTAAGGAGCTGTCCATGGCTGTTGAACGATTCGCCGTTGAAGCGAGCCACATCATGATGTTCGCCCGGGCGATTGGTGATCCGAACCCGGTGTATGAGAACGAGTCATACGCCCAAGGGACCGAGGCGGGCGGCATTATTGCCCCACCGACGTTCGCGCAGGCCAGCGCTCAGTTCGATCCGAACTACCGGCTGCGCCCCAAGATCGGTGAGCCGTGGATGGGTTCAGGGGCTGAAGCGACCGGCATAGCACCAAAAGCGCCAGACGAAGCTGACGACACGCCGACCGGCATGGGGGCCCGCGGGCTACACGCGGAGCAACACTTTGAGTATCACCGCCACATTCGACCAGGCGACATTTTGAGCACCACGGTCAAGCCGGGCGAGACGTGGGAGAAGCAGTCGAAGCGAGCTGGAACGCTCAAGTTCAGCGAGACCGTCACCGAGTACCGAGACCAAACCGGCGAGCTGGTCATTACCGCTCGCAGTATTGGTGTGCAGACCGAAAAAGCCGTCGAGAACTAAGCCGAGTAGCAGGAGAACATCATGGCTCTAAGCGCATCACAACTAAGCGTTGGCGATACTCACTCTGAGGTGTTGGTCGAAGACCTCAAACGAACCCAACTCGTGCAGTACGCCGGCGCGTCTGGTGACTACAACCCGGTGCATACCGACGAGAAGTTCGTCACCGAGATGGCGGGGTATCCAACGGTGTTTGCCCACGGCATGTTGACAATGGGTATGACCGGCGCACTGGTCACCAACTACGTCGGCGATGCTCGCCTCACCAACTACGGCGTGCGGTTCGTGAACCAGGTCTGGCCCGGCGACACGTTGACCGGCACGGCCGAGGTCACTGACATCCGCGAACAAGACGGTACGCATCTCGTCGACCTATTGCTTACGACGGTGAATCAAGAGGGCACGCCGGTGTTGACCGGTACCGCCACCGCTCGCATCGATCCCTGACACGCAGTCGCGCCAACGCGAAAAGGCGACCCCACTCAGGGGTCGCCTTCGCAGATTTCTGTTGTGCTCTGGCCGTTAGCCGGTGAACTGAGGTACTGGGCTCACTGTGTCGGCGGCTGGCGCAGCGGTTGCGACAGGTACCGGCGTTGCTGCTACCACGGGGTTCGTGTTGGGAACCGGCGTAGCCGTAGCAGTGGTCGTGAACGGCTTGTACTCGATTGCGTCGTTAGTGTTCGGCGTCGGAGAGCCCTCAGGCACTGCCGTGGCCGTTGACCCGCAGTTCCACTGGGTGTTGAGCGCAGCCGTGTCATAGGGGCATGAGCCCTGTGCCTCGACGTCGCCTGGTGCTGCGAAGAGAATCGCGGCCCCAGCCAATGTGAAGACCGCTAGAGCGATCGCCGCAATACTGGCAATGTGACGTAGTGCTTTCGTAGTGAACATAGGTGCCCACCTCCGTGGTTCGATTGAAGCCCCGGACTGTACTGCGATTCCCACAAGTATGACGCGCGGCCCCACCGTACATTCTGTTAACCACCCAACACACGGGTCGCTGGCGCCCGACTCCTAGCGGTTGCTGTGCCTCGCAGCATGTGGCAAAGAAATTGATTTCATGCGCAGCGCGGCGAGCAGAATCAACACCGCAGCGCATGCCGCATACGCGCCGAACAGCACGCGTGAGCCTTCGGCCCCGTAGACGACGGGGGCCAGCACCGAGGTAATCGCCGCAGTCGCCATGCCGACGACCTCGAGAATGGCGCCGCCGATGGCCGATCGGTCTGCGCCCGCTGCTTCGAGTACGAGTACCTGCCCGCCCATGCTTGCGAACGATTCGGCGGTTCCCTGAAAGAAGCCGACTGCCGCGAACATGACAACACCAGTGGCGAGCCCAAACAAGACGATGCACGGCAACGACAGCAGCAGGGCCGGAAGCACCACTCGCACGCCCCCAACGCGCTCTGCGAGCGCTCCTGCCTTAGCGGGAATGATCAGCAGCGGCGCGCCCGTGACGAATAAGGCGAGAGCGATAGCCGTCGTGCTCGCCCCAAGGTCGGTGAGGTAGCGATCGATGATCGAGTCGAAGATGCCGATGAAACCAAACACCATGATCTGGGCGACGATCGCAATTTGCACTCGTGGAGCTCGCAACAGCGCGCCGACGTCGCTGTAGTCGACTGCCGCCGTGGCGATTTCGGCGTTTGACGCGTAACGAGCGGCGGGTACGCCAACGATGGCGATGAGCACGGCGACGACGATAAAGGGCGTCTCAAACGAGATAGCCCCAAGCAGCGCACCGAGTAGGGGACCGGTGAGAAACCCAGCGACACCGGTCGACAGCATTGCGCCGACCTTCGCGCCACCGCCGGCGATGTCGAGGCCGATGAGCGCCTTGCGGGCAACGACGCCGAAGAGCCCGAGTGAGATGCCCGACATTCCCCGACAGACCGCCAGCAGCCAGAACGTGTTGGCGAACGCAAAGCCAGCCGCGCCGACGATGCCGATCGCGACCGCCACCCATGCCAGCGATCGAATGTGGCCGCGGTCGAGCAGTGGAGCGAGCAGCAGCTGGGTCACGAGCGCAGCCAAGAACCCCATCGATGCAACGAAGCCGAGCTGCCAGTCGGCGAGGCCATATCGGTCTTGCACGTCGGCAAGAAACACGAACACCAACCCGATCGAGGTAGCCATGAGGAAGTTCAGGGCATAGAGCCACCGCCGGGACATCTCGCAACACTACGGGTGCTTCCTCGAAGTTGGTCGCACCCCGAGTGGTAGCTTCGCGATCGACTAGGGGGAACTATGACCGGACCGCTCGATGGGTACACCGTCGTTGATATCTCGGCTGTCGTGTCGGGGCCAATGTGTGCCCGGGTGCTAGGCGACCAGGGCGCGGACGTGATCAAGATTGAGCCGCACGGGCTCGGTGATATCACTCGGGCTGGCGGCTATCGGGTCGACGACATCTCAGCGATGTTCCTGTCGTGCAACCGGGGCAAGCGCAGCGTGGCGCTTGATCTTGGCCAACCGGCTGGGATCGAGGCCGTGAAGCGATTGGTGGCGAACGCTGATGTCTTTGTGCAGAACTTCCGGCCGGGTGCGTGCGAACGTATGGGTATTGGGTTCGACGCTCTACACGAGGTCAATCCCGACCTGATCTACGTGTCAATTTCAGGTTTCGGGCCAACGGGTCCCTACAGCCAGTGGCGGGTGTATGACCCGATCATTCAGGCGATCTCGGGGGTGGCGTCGGTGCAGCGCAGTCTCGATATCCCTATCCCTGACTTGGTGCGCACGATCATCGGCGACAAGTCGACGGCACTCACTGCAGCCCAGGCGGTCACCGCGGCGCTGCTGGCCCGCGAACGAGGTCGGGCACGAGGTCAGCACCTTGAGGTGCCCATGCTCGACTCGCTGCTGTACTTCTTGTGGCCCGACAACTTTAACGGCGAGACCTTTACCGGCGACGTGACGCCGGGGCCGTTGCTGCACGACATCTATCGAATGCAGCAGACCGCTGACGGTCACCTGGTGTACTTCGCTGTCTCCGACAGCGAATGGGAAGGCTTGGTCAATGCCCTCGGCCATCCCGAGTGGTGGGATGAGCCGCGCTTCAGCGATATGACCGAACGCACCAAACCCGGCAACTTCGAGGCACTTGGCGCGCTGTTAAACAACGCCTTCCTCGAGTGGCCAACCAACGAAGTCTTGGCCCAATTGCATGAACACGAGGTTCCGGCCGCGCCCGTCAATCAGCTGACCGATGTGTTCGAGGATCCTCAGGTGGTGCACAACGGGTCGATCCACTCGTGGTCTCACCCGGTGGTCGGGCCGACCCGTTCAGCACGGCCGCCGGTGCGGTTCTCAGAGACGCAAGGCGAACCGGTCTGGCGCGCAGATGGTCTTGGCCAATCAACGAGAGAGGTCCTCGCTGAGATCGGTGGCTACAGCGACGAGGAACTCGCTGCGCTCACCGCTGCCAACGTCGTGTCGTAAATCGCCCTCTTGTGCGCCGCCAATCAATCTTTTGCTAGTCTAAGACGCACTTGTTTATACTGTTTGCGCATGCTTGAGATTGTTCTGACTGGCACCGGATCGCCGATTCCAAATGCAAACCGAGCCGGGCCCTCGACCCTGGTCAAGGCTGGCGACACGCACGTCCTCGTCGACTGCGGGCGAGGTGTCGTTATGCGCATGGCGGCTGCGGGTTCGATGCCGCCATTTTTGGCGGCTGTGCTGATCACGCATCTGCATAGCGATCACATCACCGACGTGAACGACATCATCACGACGCACTGGGTTCTCTCTCAGGGCAACGCGACACTCAAGGTGTATGGCCCGCCGGGCACGGCCGAATTCGTGCGGCGACAGCTGCATGCCCTCGAATTCGATGTCGGGTATCGGATTGCCCACCACGATGCTTTGACCAAAGGACCACAGGTTGACGTCTTGTCGATTGTCACTCGGGCGTAGTCGACGCGGCACAGACGGCGGCCCGAGCTGGCGCCGAGCGTCTGGTGCTGACCCACCTGGTGCCGGCACCGACCCCCGACCAGTATCCCGAGTGGATCGCTCGGGCCGCCGAGCACTACG
>Ga0209828_1004240_pt1 | contig 10384 bp, 10 predicted proteins | sample MaitaG_FD_187429 | JGI IMG/M metagenome (GOLD analysis project Ga0209828, IMG submission 187429) | Marine algal microbial communities from Maine, USA - Maine_Asex2 metaG (SPAdes) (version 2) | ecosystem: Host-associated > Algae > Red algae > Unclassified | place: Maine, USA | collected 2015-01-05
ACGAAGATCAACGCAATCGTGCTGATCCAAAACGACATCGGTATCTGAAGCGTTTGGTAGACCTCAGGTCCTTTGTCCAGAATCGACCCCGGCACCGCGTCAGGAATCGGGTTGAACGCCTGTTGCCGGATCGTCAGGTACGTGATCAGACTGCCGATGAAGAACATGCCTAAGGATGCCAGAAACAGCAAGAACACAAATTTTGCTTGATAGTGTTCCCGGCGCGATGGGTTCATGGTGAGTGATGGTTTGAGCATGATCGTAGCTGAGCTAAAACGAGCGACAGTTCTCCCATCAAATAACCGTTAGTACTCCGTGGTCGACAACGAGGAATCTTCGGTTGTTGGAAACGCGTCGACGCTCTCCATGTTGCTGCCTGTGTCAAGCAATGTCATGCCGACAAACAGGCTGACGAAGATCAATGACGAGAAGAACACCAAAATGTTAAGGCTTTTATCCCACCACATGTGCATGAAAAATGCACAGACGAGGAACGCTTTCATTGTCGCGATGACCATCGCAACGATGAATCCAAATTCGCCCAGTTCGATGTTCGACGTCACGACGGTGGCGATCGTCAGGAAAATAAGTGACCCGAAGACAATAAACAACAACGGCAGCGGGGCCGCGTGATTGAATGTGGGGTGATCGTGTGAATGGTCAGACATGGTTTTCAATCAATCAGATAGAGCAATGGGAACAGGTAAATCCAGATCAAGTCGACCAAGTGCCAATACAAACCGACATAGTCAACGGGCCCAAAATAATCTTCTCGCCAGTGTCCCTGTTGAGAACGATAGTAAATCCAAGCCAACGCCACGACTCCACCAATAATGTGAATCGCGTGCAAGCCAGTCATGCAGTAGTAAATGCTGAAGAAGGCACCAACACTCTTTGGCATTGAATGTTCAGGTTCACCGTGGTGTCCGCCGGCGGCAAGCTCGCCTTCGGCATGTTCGCCATCGGCATGTTCGCCATCGGCATGTTCGCCTTCGGCATGTTCCTCCCCAGTATGTCCTTCTTCAGAATGCTCCTCACCATTAGCGTGGTCATGTCCATCATCGCCTTGGGCGTGATCATGGCCCTCGTCATCTAGCATCGCCGCGTGAAGCATCATGGGTTGATGGCTGACGCTGGCGTGCTGTTGGTGGCCCGAACCGATCGCGTTCTGATAGACGACGCCACCGAAAACGCCAGCAAAGTAGCCACCAACGGTGATCGCCATACCCAAGAAGAACTTGCCCATGACGGGTTTGTCAGTGAGTTTGCCGAAAATCGAGGTCCCTGCAAAACCAATCAACAACAATGTGGGAATCACAGAGAGTTTGATCAGGTAAGGCGACAGTCCGAGGAAACCCGTCGCATGATGCCCTTCGGAATAGTTAAAAAAGCTCTTGGGGAAGATTCCAAGATCCCATTTGTGGCTGTATTCAACCGCTTTAACACCCAAGAATATCGTGGCACATACCATCGTTACCAAAATATAAAGTTCGCAGTTTTTGTTCTTACCCTTTTGAGCACTACGCACTGCCAACGCCATTGTCAGGCTGCTGAACAGCAGGACAATCGTGTTGAGACAACCGAGCACCTTATCCAAATGGTGATGAGCCAGTTGAAAAATATCGGGATGATGACTGCGGTACAGGATGTACGCAACGAACAATCCACTGAAGAACAAAATTTCGGTGACCAAGAAAAGCCAAATTCCCAGTTTCCCGGAATCGTATTGCTGTTCAGGCCCATCGAAGTGATGTGCAATAAAGGGTTCATGATCGTGGTGATCATGATCGTGATCATGTTGATCCGTTGTATCGGCAACTGCCATGGATGGCTCCGGTAATCGGACCCGCTCCGTTATGGCGCGGGTTGGTTAATTTCAGACGTTGATAGGGTTGATTTTGGTTCTCTGATAAATCGACCAGGTGCGAATTTTGAATTCACGTTTGGTCTTAATCTCTGTGAAGCGGACTTTATCGGATTCGCTTCGCATTCTTATCGCAGTTCATTCTTATCGCAGTTCAATCTTATCGCAGTTCTTAGTGATGAACAGGTTCTTTACGAGCCGGTAATTTGTCAGGATCAGCAAACTCGCGTGGAAGAAACGTATCCAATTCTTCATCGTAGACTTGCGAATCGAAATCGTAGGGATCGTTCATCGTTGGTTGATGAATGAAGTTGTGGAAATCAGGAGGTGAGCTTGATTGCCACTCCATCGACGCAGCGCGGAACGGGTTCGAGCTACATCGAGGCCCTTTAAAGGCAGCGTAAACGAGCACCGCGTAAGCCCACACAATTCCGAGCCCCAGTACAAAAGCACCGATCGTTGAAATCTGATGGAAAATTTGAAACTCAGGATCGTAAGACGCATAGCGTCGAGGCATTCCTCGCGCACCCATCACAAATTGTGGAAAGAACGTCACGTTGAATCCAATGAACACTAACGCACAAGAAATTCGTCCTAATGTATCGTTGTACATGCGGCCAAACATTTTTGGCCACCAGTGGAACAAACCGCCAAGCAGCGCAGTCAACGTTCCACCGACCATCACAAAGTGAAAGTGAGCAACGACAAAGTATGTGTCGTGCAAGTGAATGTCGACTGAAAGGGCTCCAAGAAACAAACCAGTCAAACCACCGATGCCGAACAGGAAGATGAACGACAACGCGTAAAGCATCGGCGTGTTGAGCAGGATGGAGCCTTTGAACAATGTCGCCAGCCAGTTGAAAACTTTCACAGCAGACGGAATCGCAACGGTGAATGTGATCGCGCTGAAGATCAAAGTTACGATTGGCGACTGGCCGCTGGTGAACATGTGGTGCCCCCAGACCAGGAATCCAAGCAACGCAATGGCGACGCTGGAGAACGCAATGAAGCTGTAACCAAAGATACGTTTCTGGCTGTAGACTGAAATCAGTTCACTGATCACGCCCATCGCCGGCAGGATCATGATGTAAACTGCGGGGTGCGAATAGAACCAGAAAAAGTGTTGGAACAGAACTGGGTCGCCACCATAGCGCGGATCAAAAATACCGATGTGCATCGTTTTTTCAGCGATCAACATCAGCAGCGTGATACCCAAAACGGGTGTCGCCAAAACCTGAATGATTGAAGTCGCGTAAAGAGACCACAGAAACAGTGGAAGCTTAAACCAAGTCTGTCCGGGGGCACGCATCGTGTTAACGGTGACCAAGAAATTCAGACCTGTGAAGATCGAACTGAAACCTAGAATGAAAGCACCAAAGGTTGCGTAGATCACACCCGTTTCGGTTTCAATACTATAGGGCGTGTAGAACGTCCAGCCGGTATCGAGTCCACCACCGAACAGGATCGCCGCCAATAAACAGCCTGTCCCTGCAATCCAGAGATAGAAACTACACAGATTCATCCTCGGGAAGGCAACATCTTTTGCCCCCAACATCATCGGCAACACAAAGTTACCCAATGCCGCCGGAACGCTGGGGATGATGAATGCGAACACCATCACCGCACCGTGCAGCGTGAACATTTTGTTGTAGTTGTCATAGGACAACATGCCACTGTCAAACTTAAACAAGTGGGATCGCAAAACCAGTGCGAAAATGCCTGCCAAGAACAGCGCGGCGGTAACGCCGACCAAATACATCACGCCGATGCGTTTGTGGTCAAGCGTGAAAGCCCAAGACTTCCAGCCTTTGGTGCAGTTCAAGTAATTGGTTTCTGGCGTGCCAAAAATTTTGTTGCGAATTTCTGCGGTTGCCATGTTGATAAGCCTCGTAAGCAAAATTGCTTGTTGAAAGTTCTGTTGTTCTCAATTCGTTGGTCGTTACTGCCGGCCCTAGTACCGGCCCTAGAACCGGCGGTCACTACGCTTCGTCTTCGGTCTCTTCTTGGCCGGCTTCATCTTCATCGTCGCCTTCTGCATCGTCGCCTTCTTCATCGTCGCCTTCTCCATCGTCATCCGCTGCATCGTCGTCAGCGGCCTGTTCTATGTTTGCCTGCTCAAGGTCATTTACAGCTTCAGCGGTTTCGTTGGTCGCCTCTTCTGGGTTACCGGCGTCGCCGCCTTCGGCGCGGAGTCCACTTTCGATGTCACCACCGGCAACATCCGCTGAATTGTTGAGGTACTTTAAATAAGCGATCACTTGATTGACGTCTTCTTGGGTCAGCTTGCCCTTGAAACTGTTCATTTTAGAGACAGGTCCGTAGCCTTGAACGATCTTCTTCGCTGGATACCAGATCGACTCAAGTACATAATCTTCGTTGACGGCGACTTGACCGTCCATCAAGGGACGTTCTTTCATCGAGTACAGCAGATTCAGCGCCGGGCCGGTTGCGGCTTCTCCGTTGATCTTATGGCAACCTGAGCAATTAATTTTGTAGATGCGTTCGCCATTTTTCCACGGGTAATATTCTTCCTCGATCCACTGAGTGTTTTCCTGACGGTGTTCTTCGGTGTCATGAACCTCAGCCAGCGTCCGCATCTTCGAGTGCTCGCGTCCGCAGTATTCCGTACAGGACAGACGATACTGACCCGACTTGGTAGGCACCATGTAGGCGTAAGTGTAACGACCGGGAACGATGTCCATCTTCTGGCGAAACGCGGGGATGAACATGCTGTGCAAAACGTCAGTGGATTGCATGATCAGTTTTGTCGGGCGTCCGTTTACCAGATGCAGTTCGGACGAACTGTCGCCGTTGGGATAAGTAAACACCCAGTTCCAGCGACTGGCGGTGACTTGAATTTCCTCAGCCGTATCGCTGGGCGTTTTGGAATCGAAGTAGCCACTGGCCCCCGAGAAAAACATATAAACCAACAATACCGACGGTCCTACCGACCACGCGATCTCAATCAACGTGTTGTGCGATGAACTTGGCAGCGGCTTGATCTCGTCACCTTTTCGGCGGTACTTAACGCAGAAGTACACCATTGCGAACACGATCGCGATGAAGAAAATCGTCGAGACCCAAAAGATCCACATGTACAGATAATCGACACTGGAGGCGAACGTGGACGCCTGTTCGGGGAACCAATAAGACGAATCCCAGAACTGCATGAACGAACTAGCGCCTTCATGTTCAATCGAAGATTGAGGGACTTTTGTCCCCGACAGTGTTGATTCCTCAACACGCTTAATCAGTTCTTCGTTGGTAGATTGTAGTAGTAAATGCAAATTCATTTTTCGCACACGCGGGTTTCTATTAGTTTTCTAAAATCAAATGAAGGAGATTAAGCCGTCACTTGATTTGATGATAAGTTCTTGTTGGGTCGTTGGGTTCTGCCTTTACGGAAGAACCAATAAGGGATCAGCCCAACAGCCAATCCAATAATCGTCAGCAATCCGCCCAGTCGCATCAACGCCATTGCTTGAAAAGTGTATTTTCCAGTCGTCTCATCGAACACAAAGCATCCCAAACCATAACTGGCCATGTTGATCGGCGATCCTATTTTGCCTTCGGCCGCTTCGATCAATGCCAGTCGCATCGTTTTGGGGTCGTAGTCCAATCCGTGGATGTAGCGAACGATTTTGCCTTTTGGAGAAAGCAAAATAAATACAGGTGGATGCGAGTACAGCTTTTGTGATTCGACATATTTGTATTCAAACCCGGTTTCGTCAGCCAGCGAGCGGATGTTTTTCTCTTCGCCGACCAGGAAATGGAATCCGTCTTTGGCTGAGCTAAGGTTGTAACGTTTTGTGTAAATGTCAATGTTTTGTTTGGCGCGGTCGGGCGTTTCCGAAGGGTCGATTGTTACCGACACCATTTCGAAATCGGATCCAATCTTAAAGTCGATTTGCTTTAACGTGTCGACCATGTTCTCCAATTGCACGCTGCACAGTTTCGGGCAGTTGGAGTAATTGAAAGACAGCACAACAGGTTTGCCGTTTTTGAAAAAGTCACCGACTCGAACAAGGTTATTTTTATGGTCGCGAAACGGAGTGGTCAAATCTAGCACGTCGCCCTCTTTGGGAACGACGCCTGTGCCGACTTTGACATCAGGTTTCTTGTTGACGCCGTAGGGGTCTTTGGCAGCATCGACCTGCTGTTCAATCTGCGCCGACGCCATCGAACTCAAGGCCAGCAGCAACAATACAATCCACGCTCCTACCGTTGCCATCAAAGTGATGCCACGAGGGTCAAAGGAACGAATTGTGAGTGACTGCGGTTGCATGGTTTATTCTTGGTAATGAATCTTGTAATTCGGTAGCTGGAGTCGCCAGACTTCAGGGTTCCAGGATGTTTAGTTCCCGAAGTCTGGCGACTCCGGCTACGTCGAAACACTTAAATATTGATACTACTTCTTATATTTCTCTAAGACCTTTTGTTTTGCTTCAGCGATTGGCATGATGCCTTCGCCGCCGCTGAGGATCGCTTTTTGTGCGTCGACCTGCTCTCTGGCAGGCTGATTCACAAATTGCCCGTCTCTGGCGTCGATCCATTGCTGGCTCCAGACGTTGTAAACGCCGCTGACGAACAGGATCGTAATCAGCGTCACCAAGGCACTGATGAAACCCCACATTACTACGACCGGAACATTGATGTCATCATAACGAGGAGCCTCCTGTGGCTTTTCGTCGCTGCTGATACTAGCGTCAGAATGCGTTGTCATAACTTGCTCGAACTTCTGTTGCGAAGAGTCTTAATGTCAGCCATCTCACTAAAAACGTTGGAATAACGATTTTAATGGCTCAGCCCGTAAGCTGCTGAGACAAAATGGCCCAAGTGTGATTTGAATTTTTGTCTGCGTGAAATAATTTAATGAACTTCGTGATTGAGCGCTTCACCCAGTCGTGGGTCCTGCAGCGGAACCAGCGGGCGATTGCGAGCAACCAAGCAGAAGATCGCAATGAACGCGGCCACCATACCAACGGTGCAGGCGATGTCGCCCAAAAAGTAAAAGAAGCTGGTCGTTTCCAACCCGCGACTGTGTCCGCCGGGAGCATGGTTGTAGTGCGGCATCACCAACCAGAAGTGATCCAGCCAGTGCATCACCAACAGGTAAATTGTCGCCCCGGTTAGGAACATTCTGTTTCGCCGAACGGTCCGACCCATCATCGCCAAAAATGGAATGAACAAATGGCCGATCAGGAGGATGTAACTCAGCGTTTTCCAGCCAGTTTTATTGATGCGGATGTCGTACCAAAAGGTTTCTTCGGGAATGTTCGCGTACCAGATCAACAGGAACTGCTGAACGCGATGTAGCCCCAAAACACGACGAAGCCAAACATGAGCTTGCCCATGTCGTGATAGTGTTCGGTTGTGATTTCGTCAGTGACCCGCCCCGTGCGTTGCAGCCACAGCGCGGTCAGCGTAATGGTCGCCAACGCACTTAACACTCCGCCGGCGAAAAAATAAACGGGGAACATCGTGCTGAACCAAAACGGTTCCAGCGACATTTCGAGATCAAAGGAGGCAAAGACTACCGAGGCAGCAAACGCGATCAACGCCGGTGCCGATATCGCTTGCATCCGATGCGTCAGCTTGATGCCGCCTTCTTTGTCTTGACGAAGGGACGTAAACAGGAAGAATGCTGCCGCGATGCCCCAGAATGCAAAGTACACAACCCAGCGGAATGCAAAAAATGTAGGGTTCAGGTACGACGCTTTCATCTGCTCAAGCGGTGGCAGTTGATCCGTTGACGCATCAGCCAACCCTTCAGCTCCACCGTGGATTGACCAACCCCCGTCGACCCACGGATAAAGGTAGCTCGAACCAGCCAAAGTCGTGACCAAGATTGGCAAAAACAGAATCGCCATATAGGGCGTACACATCGCGTACAGTTCGGCGATCCGTCGTAGCGTGACGCTCCAACCGGCGCGCGTTAGGTGCATGATGATCACAAAGAACAGGCAACCCAAGCAGATCGACAGCAGAAACGCAAAGTTTGCCAGATACGAGTACAGGAATCTTTCGGGACCTTGTAACAGGATGAACGAAAGGACAATTCCGACCGCAGCGACGATCAGTGCCACTGGAATCGTGCGAACGTATCCATCACTCAGCGATACGATCGGTGAAGTAATTTTTGCTGGTCGAGTTTCGTGCATGGTCAGTTCAGTATCTATCACGCTACGGTAAGTAGCTGGATTGTCTGGTTGGTTCGTGTTCGTTTTGGATCTGGTTTAAAGATCTAAATGAAGATCCTTGTTCGCCGGGGCCTTAACGAGACCCACGACGGAGTCTTAATCTTCGTTTTCGTCTTTGTTTTCGTTTTCGTCTTTTTTCTCTTCGCTGGCGTTTTCATCTTCCACCACCGGAATATCAGATTTGATGCCCGTTTCTTGCAACGCTTTCACATACGCGACGATCGCCCAGCGGTCTTGGACGGGGATTTGAGCCTTATAAGGGCCCATGTTTCCACGTCCATTGGTAATCGTGTCATAGATGCGTCCGACGGGGTTCTTTGCGTCGTCTTTCACATCCGCTTCATGCAGCGAACGCGCCGAGGTCCACGTTGCAGCGCCGGTTGCCGCCAGCGCCATCGCCCGTTGATTCACCAGTCCGTTGCCGGCACCTGCGTAGCCATGACAGGCCGCGCAGTAAATTTCAAAACGCTGCTGTCCACGGTCGAGGACTTCTTCGGTCAGTTCAAATTCATCCGGCAGCGTCGTTACGTATTTTTCAAGGTTGTCTTCTTCGGCGGGTGCTGCTGCGGCCGCGTCGTCGCCTTCTTTCTCCGTGTCGTCCTTCTCCGTGTCATCACTTTCCGCATCGTCCTTGACGCGCGTCAACGCGTTACCACCGGAGGTGATTGTGTATGCGAAATCTGATTTGATACCGTAGTTCAATTCGCTGTCGATATCCAACGATCCAAAGGCAATCGCGCCATCGACCGGACGCCGAGCGGAGCGGAGATCATCGTACATTAGACGAACGCCATCGAGTTCGTTAGAAAGATTTGCCGCCATCGTTTGTGTCTTTGATTTATGTTGCCAATCCATGTCGGGAACGACGTGCAATCGCGGATGGCGATTGGTCATTCCCCACTGGCTGAAGATTGCCGCCGGCGGCAGCATCAACAAAATCGCGCCCAAGATTCCTACCGTCGCGAGCCACTTGGGTAGTTCGGTATCGGTCAAGTCCTGGTTGACTTCGTCGATCGAAACAGCACCCCATTCGTTCAGCTGGCTTTCGGATGCAGAACGTGAGAACTTTTCATCAGCCGTTTCCAGCATCAAAAAGAACTTGTCGTTGGTGACGCGTTTGAATCGAGACACGCGATGCAGCGGGTTTGAAAAACGAGGCAGCTTGTTCAAAATCCACATGCCGAAGAACGTTGCAAAGGCACTTGATAGAACGATGATCTCAAAGGTAACCGGAATGTTCGCCGGAATACTAAAGATGGGCTTGCCGCTGATCAAGAATTTGTAGCCTGGAAATGGCCAAAACGTGTCTTGGCCGTTGGCGTAGCATTGCAGACCGAGTCCCAACACAACCGCACCTAAACCGATTGCCAAAACGATGAAGGGAAGAATCGACCGCTTGATTCCGATCGCCGGATCAATTCCGTGAACGGGAAACGGCGAGTAGGCGTCCATCTTGGTGTAACCGGCTTCTCGAGCCTCGTTACAGGCGTGAACCAACGTTTCGGGATCGTCAAACTGAGCCAGCAATCCGACCAGTTCTTGCTCTTTCGATTCGTTGTTTGATTTTTCAGCCATGTCTAACGTCTTTGTTAAAAAATTATCTCTAAGCGATAAGCTCGATGTGCGATTCTCAGTCCCGGTTAACTAGTGATGGTCTCTGGGCATGATGCCCTTCACCTCTGCCATCGCGATCACCGGCATGAAGCGGCAGAACAGCAAAAACAAAGTGAAGAACAATCCAAAACTACCAATCAACATGCCAAGGTCGACCCACGTCGGCGTAAAGTACGCCCAACTGGAGGGTACAAAATCACGACACAAGGACGTGATCGTAATCACGAAGCGCTCAAACCACATGCCGATGTTGACGAAAATACAAACGATCACCATGAACCAAGGCGTCGTACGGCACCACTTGAACCAGAACAATTGGGGAATCATCACGTTGCAGCTGACCATGATCCAGTAAGCCCACCAGTAGTTACCAAAGGCTCGGTTCCAGAACGCGAACGCTTCCCACGGAACACCCGAGTACCACGCAATGAAGAACTCGATGCCGTAAGCGGTACCTACCATCAGGCCCGTCGCCATGATGATCTTATTCATGTTTTCAAGATGCCTGAGCGTGATGAGTTTTTGCAACCCAAAAAGTTCTCGCGCCGGCACCAGCAGCGTCACCACCATCGCGAAACCGCTAAAGATCGCTCCAGCAACAAAGTAAGGCGGGAAGATCGTCGTGTGCCAACCGGGTACTTGGGATACCGCAAAGTCAAAACTAACAATCGTGTGTACCGAAAGGACCAGCGGCGTCGCCAGAGCG
>Ga0209828_1004241_pt1 | contig 10384 bp, 9 predicted proteins | sample MaitaG_FD_187429 | JGI IMG/M metagenome (GOLD analysis project Ga0209828, IMG submission 187429) | Marine algal microbial communities from Maine, USA - Maine_Asex2 metaG (SPAdes) (version 2) | ecosystem: Host-associated > Algae > Red algae > Unclassified | place: Maine, USA | collected 2015-01-05
TACCGCGTCGAATTCGACGGCGCAGCAATCTGCTACCAACAACGAGTCGGCTGCGTCACCTTCGTACCCGTTGGCGTTGTCGCCCCCGGCGCCCGCACCAACATCGACGCCAACCTCTCCTAACAACAGCCAGGCCTGCCGAGCAGGTTGGGTCTATCGAGCTACGGCCTCACGGTCGGCGTCGACCATCATTGCGACGAGTTCTTTGAAGTTCACCTTGGGCTGCCAGCCCAAGTCCTTTGCCGCCTTTGAGGCGTCGCCGAGTAAAAAGTCGACCTCTGCCGGGCGTTCATAACGGGCGTCGTACCGCACATGATCTTCCCAATTCAAGCCGACGTGACTGAATGCAGCCTCGCAATAGTCGCGAACTGAATGCGCTTCGCCGGTTGCGATGACGTAGTCGTCGGGGGTGTCTTGCTGCAGCATCAACCACATCGCTTCGACGTAGTCGCCTGCGAATCCCCAGTCACGCTTTGCATCGAGGTTTCCGAGATACAGCAGTTCTTGCTGACCTGACTCGATCATTGCCACGGCGCGACTGATTTTGCGCGTCACGAACGTCTCGCCGCGTCGCGGGCTCTCGTGGTTGAAGAGAATCCCGCTTACGGTGAACATGTCGTAGCTCTCCCGATAGTTCACGCACATGTTGTGTGCGAAAAGCTTGGCTGCCGCGTAGGGCGAGCGTGGGTGAAAGGGTGATGATTCATTTTGCGGAGGTGTTGTCAAGCCAAACATCTCCGACGACGATGCTTGGTAGAACTTGGTTTGAGACGAGTTCATGCGAATCGCTTCGAGTAGACGAATGACGCCGGTGCCGACGATGTCGGTGGTGAACTCGGGCATCTCAAAGCTCACCTTGACATGCGATTGGGCGGCGAGGTTGTAGACCTCGTCTGGCTGTATCTCACGAATCAACCGCGCGAGCGCAGAGCTGTCACCGAGATCGCCATAGTGAAGCTGGAATCGTCGTTCGACTTCTTGAGGCGCCTGATAGAGATGGTCGAGCCGCCATGTGGTTACGGAACTCGAACGTCGAACGAGACCGTGTACTTCATAGCCCTTCGCAAGAAGATACTCGGCAAGGTAGGAGCCGTCTTGGCCGGAGACCCCAGTGATAAATGCGATTGGCACAACTGTCCTATTCGGTAACGCCGCGCAACGCGTGCTTGTTGTCGCAGAACCATTCGTAGGTTGAGCGTAGACCTTCAGCCAGCGAGGTCTTCGCCGTCCAGCCGAGACCGTTGAGGCGGGTGACATCGAGAACCTTGCGCGGGGTGCCATCTGGTTTCGATGGATCAAACACGAGTTCGGCGCTCGGGCAAACGATCGAGCGGATGGTCTCGGCAAGTTCCTGAATCGATAAGTCGACGCCGGTTCCGAGGTTGATGTGCATGCTGTTCGAGTAATTCTCCATGAGAAAGCGGCACCCATCGGCGAGGTCGTCGACGTGCAGGAACTCACGTTGGGCTGCGCCCGTGCCCCAGACTTCAACCTCACCGCCGCCGCTCTGTCGTGCATCATCGAACTTGCGCATCAACGCTGGCAGAACGTGTGAGGTCGCGAGATCGAAGTTGTCTCCCGGGCCGTACAGATTCGTCGGCATCGCAGAGATGAAGTCGCAGCCGTACTGCTGGCGGTAGTACTGGCAGAGTTTGATACCCGCGATCTTGGCGATCGCGTACGGTTCGTTGGTCGGCTCGAGCGGCCCAGTGAGCAGCTCCTCTTCTCGAATCGGCTGTGTCGCGTTGCGCGGATAGATGCAGCTCGAACCGAGATACAGCAGTTTCGTTACGCCGACATGGCGGGATGCCTCAACGACAGTCGAATGGATCATGAGGTTGTCGTAGATGAAGTCAGCTGGATACGTGCTGTTGGCCAAGATGCCGCCGACGCGCCCAGCTACGAGATACACGTACTCGGGCTGATGCTGCACGAACCACTCTCGAACGTCGCTTTGGTCGCGAAGGTCGAGCTCTTCTCTGGTCGCTGTAAGCAGGTTCTCGTAACCCGCAGCAGCAAGGTTGCGCACGATTGCGGAGCCGACCAATCCTCGATGTCCCGCAACGAAGATCCGAGCATCTGGAGCGATGACAGTCACGGGGTGGGCTGCTCGACCGGTGAAGAAGCGGGCATGTGAACAATCTAAGGCGCGCTGGCAAGGAAGTTGTCGCTCAGGCGCGACATCGTCGACGATAGGGTTTCGACGTCGGGCTTATGGCACGCTCGCCACTGACTCGCAATCGAGTTGACTATCCACGCCGAAGCCGCCGAAGCAGGTGTCGTTGCCGTTGCCACCTTGCATAAAGTCCCATCCGCCTTTGCCTCGCAGAATGTCGTCGCCGTCATCACCGAACGCAGTATCGCCGCCCTTGCCGAGCACAAGTTCGTCGTCGCCGTCTCCGCCGGAAATCGTGTCTTGGCCAATGCCGCCGTGGATAAAGTCGTTGCCGCCTTCGCCGGAGATGATGTCGCGGCCGACTCGCCCGAAGAGTCGATCGGCGCCCGCGCCGCCATTGATGATGTCGTGTCCCCAGCTGCCATACAGGCGGTCGTCGCCGTCGCCGCCATTGACTCTGTCATCGCCAATCTGGCCATTCATGACGTCGCTTCCGGGTCCGCCGAACATGGTGTCGTTGCCTTTGCCGGCGAAGACAAGATCGTTGCCAATGCCCGCGACGATCAGGTCGTCACCGCCGAGCGCACAAACGGTGTCGTCGCCCATGCCGGCCACGATCTCTTCGCCAAGATCCGTGCCGAGAATTACATCGGCGAGCGGCGTTGGCGTCTGACCAGCTGCGAGGTTGACGGTCACCGTTTTTCCAGCGCAAAGAGGAATGCACGCGACACTCGGCACCGAGAACCCAGCTCGTGCATTGATGCTCGGGTTGGACTCAAGACGGCTCTCGATCGCGGCAGGTGAGCCGGCTCCGTCTTCGGCGACTAACGCGGCACACGCGGCGACGATCGGCGTGGCGAAACTTGACCCAGTCGTTAGTGATGTGATGCCACCCAGCCCAGTCGTTGCGACCTGCGAGCCGGGTGCGGCAATATCGGTTGAGCTATCGATATTGGCTGACGGCAACAACGTGCCCTCGAACGCCGTCGCGGTCACGGAAAGAACTGGGTCCAGGCAAGCGGGAAAGGCGGACAGTCCGTTCTGTGCTTGATTTCCTGTTGGCGCGACGACCAGGACGCCGCTGGCTCGAAGCGTCATGACAACGTCGTAGAAGTCGGGCCACAGCGTTGGTCCGCACTGCGCAGTAGTGAACAGAGCATCACTTGCAATGCTGACATTAATGACGTCAACGGCCGGCCGATTCGCAGCGATGTAATCGAGCGCCAAGAGGACATCAGCGAGATCAAGCCCCACTGCACCGCCGACCTTGAAGACTTCAAGCGCAGCCTCAGGAGCAATGCCACGGGGTGCCACAATGCCGTCGCTCGTGATGATTCCGGCAATCTCGGTGCCATGGCCGTCGTCATCGAGAGCGGCCCCGGGCCCAGACTGCTCGTTCGTCCCGTTTGGGCAGCTCTGTGCGCTGGTTGGCACATAACAACGTTCAAAGACGACCGATGAGGCGAGGTCAGGATGTTGTGCGTCGATTCCTGAATCCAGCACGGCGATGACCGAACCTGCGCCGCGTATCCCCATCGCATACATCTGCTCAGCGCCCACCTGTGGGCGCGCTGCGTTCAACTCAGATGAGTTCGGTTGCGAAGTTCCAGCGAACCGGACGCTCTGCGGCGGAATCGTCACTGATGAGATGCCGTCGAGCTGCTGCAGGGTGGCAAGGTCGTCTAGGTTGGTTACCTGCACCATGAGAACTGGCGCTGTTTGAAGTTCAGCCACAACCTGGACATTTGCCGGCAGTGAGTTGAGTACCGCCACCCGGGCGTCTGGGCCATTCGAGGCAATCGTGAGCGATACCGACAGCGTGCCTTTGCTGGCAAGAGCGTCAACGACATCATCAGAAACGGGTTGGGCTTGCGCAGCGTCCATGCTCGCAATAGCAACGAAGCAGGCCAGCGCAACTACGGCGACTGACGCGCACGCCAAACGAATACTTCGAAGTTGCGAGCCCATGACGAGATAGTACTGTTGGGTTGTTCCCAGTTGCGGCGCGAACATACATGCACCATCAGTGGTGTTTTCTCTACCTATAGCTATTTCTAGGGGACGCGCGCAGCCGTTTCGCACGCCACCGCAGCGTCTTGGCCGAAACCGCCGTCGCAGACATCAGCGGCTGCGCCGCCGTCAAGTCGATCCCAGCCACCTTCGCCCAGCAACTCGTCGCTGGCTCCCTGGCCGTACAGCTCATCACCACCGCGACCACCACGAATCAAATCGTTGCCTCCACCGCCCCAAATCTGGTCGTCACCAAGTCCACCAGCGAGTCGATCGTTACCTGCGCCGCCGTACACCAGGTCGGCACCGCTGCCGGCTGTCACAGTGTCAGCGCCGTTTCCGCCATCGATCCTGTCGGTGCCACCCCCGCCAAAGATGGTGTCGTCGCCCGCATGGCCACTGATAATGTCCCATCCGCCTCCGCCACCGAGATAGTCCCGGCCGTCACGGCCATACAACGTGTCGCCTGCCGCCCCACCAAACAGCCGATCGTTGCCTGCCTGGCCGTTCAAGAGATCCCGGCCATTGTTGCCATAGATGCGGTCAGCGCCGTCGCCTCCCCAGATTCGGTCATCGCCCGAGCCACCGTTTACGACGTCATTGCCGCCGCCGGCACAAATCCTGTCGTTGCCGCCGAGACCATTGATCGTGTCGGCGCCATTCGTTCCCACAATGACGTCGGCGCCACTCGTGGGGGCACCTTGGCCCGTCCTCATATTGACCGTGGCAGCAAAACCGTCGCAGCCTGGATAAAGCTCATTGACCCCCGCTAGATCTCCAGCAGCGAGACGCTTGACAGTGCGACCAGGGATGTGACCATCCATGACTTCTGCGAAGTTCACACCGTCGTTGACTGTGCCGACATGTCCGAGCCCGAGTACGTGGCCGAGCTCGTGGAGTATGACCGTCTCAAGGTCGTACCACAGTGGCGCTCCACCGGCGCCGTCGAGAAAGAGGTACCTGGTGTTGACTTGGATATCAAAGCTGACCTGCCCGTTTGGGAGTGGGTACCAGAACGCTTCGGCGAGGGCAATTGAGTTCGGCTGGTTGAGAAACGAGATCGTGTTGTTGTCATCGTTCACGTTGAGCCCGCCGACGCTCACCGTGCCGCCGTAGTGAAAGTCGATGGTGGAACCTGGATCGTTCTCCCATTGGTCCGCAGCCCGACGAATTGCGTTGATCGTTACGTTGGTCGAGGCCGGGGCGCCCGCAAGATCGATCTTGAACGTTGCCGGAGGAGTGAAGGACTGCCACGGACTGCTTTCGATTGTGAAGTCGTTCGTGCCGGCAAAGTTGGCCGCAGCGAGCGAGCGGTAGGCAACTCCATGTTCGCCATCGATAACCACAAAAGCTTGATCCGCAGAGGCGCCGTGGGCCGCCTGGATCACCGCAAGATGTGCTTCCGCTGCGGGTGCCAACGCGATCTGAATATGGTCGTCGATTTCAAAAACAGGGGTGTGGGAAACACGAATGAATCGCCCGTTGGCCGCCATGCCACCTTTGGTCGCCACAAAGACGGTGCCGTCGACACTGCCCGAGTCGACCGAGCGAACGTCGAGCTCAGCGACCGTGAACGGGAGACCATCGAGTTCGACATAGCGCACAGCCGAAACGGTTCCATTAACAACAGCCTGGGCGCTGGCCACGACGTGCGGATCGAGCACAATATCGCTTTGGGCTCGCGTGGCGCTTTGAGCAGGTGGAGCCGTAGCGACGGCAATGGCCAGGGTTGCAACGATTGTGAGTAGCCCGATGATTTGGCTAACTGCGCCCTGGGTCGCGACGGACCGAGGTGCGTTGTTGTGCGTTGCTGTTTTGTATCCCACGACCCGTTGACCGCCTGCTCGCATGTTCCCCGGCGACCATCTCTGCGGCCGCGCTTGCTTGCTATTCGACTACTGACCCTATTGAGAGTTGTTCATAATCGTTGAACCAGCGGCTTGCGTATGAGCCATATTCCTGGGCAAGCCATTGAATGTCTGCACTGAATGTCTCCTTCGCCCAAAGCCGCAACCAATCAGGCAGGTCAGCGCTCGCTGACGTGTGGCGACGCTTTCCGATGTTCTCAAACGGCAACGTCACAGGATCCACGCCAATATGTTGCGCGACCTCCGTGAGAAGTTCATGCGGCTGCTCCGCAACCCGCTCGAAGAAGGACACATAGATCTGATCAGGCGTAAAGACCTGTCGCACTCGCTCGATCATTTGGCGGTATTGCGTGCGGTTCGCCACTCCAGGACGGACCGTGAGCGGGCGGATGCGTTCCTCATCTTGCAGGATCGATGGGTCTGCGGCGATTTCAGCCTTGAGTCGCAGTTTCATGTGCGACCACACCCGCTCGGCAGGATCACGCAAGATAATCAGAAGCCGGACTTTTGGGTTAACCCTTTTGATGTGCTCAAGGCCTGCGGTGTCAAGCATCGAGTAGGCCGGCGTGATCTCACCGACCGAAAGTGCGTTGTCCGGAGCCAGCCCGAATACCGACCGATACCAGTCATCGTCGCGTTCTGATGTTGCGAGTTCTCCAACACGTTGTGCGTTGGTCAGGTCGTCAAGGGTCGCATTCTTCGGGAGCAGTTCTTTGATGAGCGCGCCCAGGGTGGGAATTCTGCCGTCGTGCCAACGCCGATGCTCGGGAATGTACAACTCGTCGAAGTAGTGGACTTCTTTGAAAACCTGTGGGGGAGTCCATACATCGGGATGTTGTTGTAGCTGTCCGGTGAGCCAGGTTGAACCGCTGCGATGCACGCCGAGGCCGATGAAGTCCGGAGGACGCCCGGGCATCGTGACCTTCATTCAGAGACTCCCACGGTCGTGACGGTGTGGCTGCAGGCGACAAGCAGCGCCTGCCGAGCCAAATGATAGGCGTCGGTTGCCTCACGAATTAGGTCTTGTGGGAAGTCGACTTTTGGGCGTTCGCGGTTACGAACGATGGTTCCGGACTGAATGTTTGTCGACGGATCTCCCGAGCCTTCTTGCCCTGTTTGTTCGAACGTCTCGTACTCGGTGCTCAAATCGGTCTTGAGATCGAGGAACCCGGTGAGCGCTGCAAGCAGACGGTCTGGGTCGTCAACGATCGTTTCAGCATCGAAGTAAAAGGACTGGTCCGTATTCGCTGCCTCATGGGCGAGACGTTGCACTCGGTTCACGTAGTAGCTGGTTGCGCCCTGGGGCGTGGCGTACGGCACGGTCTCGCCGGTGCGGCGCACCATCTCGACGATGGACGGCAGCGTGTCTTGGGGCAACCGCAACGCAAAGATCGACTTGACGTCGCCGCTCGTGCCAACCTCGGCACTGACGCCGTTGCCGTTGTGCAGGAGCTTGTCGAGCGTGTACCGCGAGCCCGCAATACCGGGTCCACTCAGCGCTCGGACTTGTTGACGCATGATGACAAGGTCGGCTGGGTGCCGGTAACTGCGATGAAGTTCGACGTACCCAGAGATCGCGGGGTTGCTCGCCAGGATGTGCGACAGCAGCGTCGTGTACGCCCGCATGTGGCTTTGGTACAGAATGTGTTCGCGTGAACGAAGCACATCGCTGATCACGCGCGCTTTGGCTTGCAGCACCAGGATCTTCTGAAACACTGATTCGGGCACGACATCGTGCAGCTTGGGGCGCGCCATGATCACCGATCCTTGATGGTGTTGCGCATGGAGCGCTCTTCTTCTCTGTACTGCTCGATGACTTGCTCGGGCGGTCCAGTTGCCAAGACTTTTCCATCACGCAGCCAGATGACGTGGTCGCACGCTTCGCGAACCTCGCGCATGTTGTGGGTGGCAAGGATGACCGTGCCGGCTTCGCTCTTGATTTCGTTGAGTCGCGCCAGGCTCTTGTCTTTGAAGTTTCGGTCGCCGACCGTCAAGGATTCGTCGAGTAGCAAGATTTCAGGCGCCACAGCCGTGGAGACCGCAAAGCGAAGCCGCTGTTTCATGCCGCTTGAGTAGGTCCGGAATGGCAGATCGATAAATTGACCAAGTTCGGTGTACTCAACAATGCCGGGGGCGAGCTCAGCGATTTCCTCGCGTGAAAATCCCAATCCGAGAAGGCCCAGGTCGACATTGGTGCGACCCGTCAACAGGCCCTTGGTCGGCGCCCCGAGCATTTGCGGCTGTGAACTGACCAGTACTTTGCCCTCGGCTGGGGGGATGATGCCGGCGATGGCTTTGAGTAGCGTCGATTTGCCAGCGCCGTTGTGGCCAATCAGCCCGAGCGCCTCGCCTTGGCGGAGTTCGATGTTGATATCGGTCAGCGCATCGACGATGACTTTGCGTCGCCGTTCCCTCAAGCTTTGCGCAACCCGGCCAATCGCAGTGCCAGGCGAATGGGCGAAGACTTCAAACTTGACGTGAAGATTCTTGGTGAGGACAGTGATCGACATCGAGTTGGGTGACGGTCTTCAGCCGGAGTAGATCGCCGACGAAAAGCGACGTTCGGCCCGAATGAACCAGGCTAGCCCCGCAACGGGTAGCACAAGTCCCCACAGCAGTACTGAAACGACGACCCAACCCATCTGGGGTGCGGTGTAGTCCATAACTGCCCACTGCTGCACCTTGACGAAGGCATAGAACGGGTTGAACGACATGATGCGAAGTAGCAGTTCATCGTTCGCCCGGCCAACGATGAACTGCTCAATGGGAAATATGACGCCGCTGGTGTACATGAGGAACAACATGACTTGGGGCAAGGCGCTACGCAGGTCAGCAAAGTTGCTGATCACGCGAACGAGAACAAGTCCTGCGCCAAAGCAGAACGCAAATGTCAGTATGGCGATGAATGGGACAAGTAGCCAGGTCACGCCTGGCCGAATGCCACGCAAGACAACGAATGCGAGCATCACCACGATTTCGTATCGGTAGGCAAGCTCAGCCTTGAAGAGTTGAGCGAGAGGAAAAACTGCCCTCGGCATGAACGTTGACGTGCCGAGTGCTTGATCGGAGCTCAGGGACCCTGCGGCTCCAGTCACCGCCCGGCGCATGAATCCAAACGTAATTTTTCCCGTTGCGAGATAGGCGAGAAAGTCGGCGGCTGCAAGTCCTCGTGCTCCATCGAGGAGCACCCCGAACATGAAGAAGTAGATGCCGATAAACAGCACCGGCTCGATGAGCAACCACAATCGACCAAGGGTGTTTTCTGCGTGGCCAGCTTCAACCCGACCCCGCGCTTCGGCACGCGCATAGTGTCGGGTCGCCCACAGCTGCTTGGCGTAGGAACCAAAAGAGGTTGAGGTCCCGGGCTCATAGAGATGTGCATATGGGTCAGGGCTGACGGTAGTCATCGCAGGCTGCTCGGGAGATCAGTGGACCGTAGAAGTGTAAAGGTTGCGGGGTCCACTCGACCATCACGCACGGCACAGTAATTGGCGTACTCCGTCTGCTTTCTCGGGCTTAGGTCGGTTGTGTTCGTCCAATGGTCGAACTCGTCAACGCTGGTGTCTTTGAGTTCATAGATGCACGGAGTCTGGACCTCACGGTCGACAAGTTCGATGTCGGGTTGCAGGGCTTCCCACATGCGAGCTTTCCGATATCGAACGTTGGCGCTATTCGGGTGTAGGCGCGGCTCCTTGTTCACCTCATCGTTGGCTGCATACCAGTCGCCCTGAGGTGATTTGTAGATGGTTTGGCATCGCACGGACCACAGCTCAGCAGCCTGGTGATCGATCGTTGAGAACGCCTCGCTGAGAGCGCCTGATTGCCCAGGAATTGGCACCATGTCGAGATCCCATTTGAATACGTAATCGAAGCTGCAGTGGCTCAGGCACCAGTTGTAGTAGTAGGCGAGATTGTGCACCGAGTCTTCAGGGGTTGCCCAATGCTCGTCACCACAACGTGCAATAGAGAACGGGTAGCTGACGATCTTGATGCGGTCGCCATGTTCGTGCTCAACGGCGATTCGTGCGACCTCGGCAACTGTCGCATCGGTGCTTGCATTGTCGATAAAGACGACCTCGTCGAAGAGGCCAAGAATCTCAGGGAGCACAATCGGCACGTTCGCGGCTTCGTTCTTCGCTCGCAACATTGCAGAGACACCAGGCACTGTGCGCTGGATCGGTAGCTCAAAGGTATACCGCGGGTTGTTCTCAACGTTGGTGAGCGGCATGGCTTGTGGTGCGGCGATACGGCTTTCGACAGCTGACTTGGCTTTGGACGCGAGGCGGCGCGCTCGTTGCGTCAGATCTTGCGCTTGTACCACCACGCAACGATACAGACTTCATCTGTGGCGAGCGTGCGTCGGCGAGCTGTACCCGCCTATTCGGTACTT
>Ga0209828_1004243_pt1 | contig 10378 bp, 8 predicted proteins | sample MaitaG_FD_187429 | JGI IMG/M metagenome (GOLD analysis project Ga0209828, IMG submission 187429) | Marine algal microbial communities from Maine, USA - Maine_Asex2 metaG (SPAdes) (version 2) | ecosystem: Host-associated > Algae > Red algae > Unclassified | place: Maine, USA | collected 2015-01-05
TGACCTATGCGGGCCGCCAGCGTCTGTTGCATCCTTGCGCTATCGTTGTGCGTAGCCCGAAGATGTATCTGATAGCCTGTGAAGATACTTGCACTCTCCCAAAATCAAAATCGGAATCGAGCTCAAGCCCAGATTCGGATTCGGATTCGGATTCGGATTCGGCAAGGAAACCGAAAGTCTATCAGTTTCAATGTATGCAAAGCATTTCAGTGGGAACCAAACGCTCTAACGTTGATGGGTTCGACTTGCACCGGTTTATCGAAGAGCAGCGACTTGAGGTCCCATTACTTCCGCCATCCGGCATCTCAGCTCCAGCGAACGTGAGACTGGTCCTCTATGTATACCCACCATCGACCGGACCTGGTGACGCTCTGATCAATGATCTCAGGGCCTATCCCCTCGCCATCGACCAGCAGCTGACTCTGTCTACAGATCAGTCCTTCCACATTCTGTGTATTGATTGCATAGTGCCCACCGAGTCTTTGGCCGTCTGGATACTAGGCCGCCATGACCGAGTAGAGGTGATCTCACCGCACTGGCTCCGACAGCTCATCAGGAAGAGAATTGCCGCCATGCAATTACGCTACTGCACATAGCTGACCTGGCTGACCTGGCTGACATAGCTGACCTGGCTGACCACCATGCTCGACTGCGAAAAACGGGTTCGCGGTCATAGTCGATACTCGCGTCGCTGAATAACAAGGACACGCTCGTGAGTATTCGCCATTACAGCCTCTCCAATACCCTGAGACACAGGGGACCAACCGTAACAAGAAAAGTGATCAAAACGATCCATTCATTAGCCGAGAAATGGCTTCCACGACAGTTCCGCGATTCAACCAACAGACTGGATTACCGTCTGCGCGATGCGATCGCCAAACACTCACCCGAAGACTATGTGGTCAATACAAACGTATTGCCTGTCTATCGATTCGTCGACCTGTATCGCGCCATTGATGCTCTTGGCAGCACAAACTCAGAGTCCGGAGGCACCGCCATCGACAAGATCGATACGAAGGCCAAGGAAGATCTCACCGATCTTCTGCGCGCAGATCTGTCCGGATGGTGCTCTCGCAAGATCGTTCGATCCAGCGAATCAGCCTGGACAGTGGCTGATGATATTGAAGAGTTCCTGCCCACCAACTGCTTCTGGATTTTTACCTGCCCAATGAGGGTCTCAGCGCATCCTGTTATCGTACGGCTTAACCACAACGCCTATGACGAACAAGCAAATCTGGAAGTCGCAGCCTGTGGCTCGGCGGCGGCCAAGTTGTTGCTGGACCAGGTACTTGAACACAGCCTGGCGCATTCGATCTATCGACACAAACTGTTGTCCGTGGGTTTTCAGACCGGCAACAAGGACGAGTTAGGCGACATAGAGAAACATGAACGTCTTAGGATAGGTTTCCGGCTCGCAAGTCCGGTAACCAAGGACCAGCTCGTGATTGACGACCAGGTCTTTAGCACCTTGTACCGCAACGTGGTTGACCTGCATCGACGCAGCGCCTTGCTCAAGCAGCACGGTGTGCCTTTGCGTCGCGGTGTACTGCTGTATGGCCCACCCGGTACCGGCAAAACCTACGCCTGTCGCTATCTGTTCAGTGAATTGCCAGAGACAACGCGCATCGTGGCCACGGGCAGTGCGTTGCATAAGATCAGTCAGGTATTTGATCTTGCCAGGCTCTATCAGCCTTCACTGATCGTTCTCGAAGATGTCGATCTTGTCTTCGCTTCCCGCGATATCAATCTCTATAGTTCATCACTAGGGGATCTGCTGGATCAGATGGATGGCCTGAGGCCCCACGAAGACGTCAGCGTCATCCTCACCACCAACTCTATTGAACGCCTGGAATCTGCTATCAAGGACCGACCCGGTCGCATCAGTCAATGCATCTATCTCGGGCCACCTGTTGCTGCGCTGAGACATCGCTATCTGGCCCACTACATTGAACCTTACGACAGTGCAGCTATTGACTGGTCGCAACTGGTGACACGTAGCGAGGGTGCCACACCCGCCTTCATCAAGGAGTGGGTGCATCGGGCCGTACAGTTTGCCACTGAGCGCATCAACCACGACCACCCGACACTACAATTGATTACGCAAGATTTCGAACTGGCCCACGAGGAAATGACTCGATACACTGATGAATCCGGTAAACGCATTATCGGCTTCATTGGCGGCTAAGTAATCGCTACGAATCGCCGTCTAGCCCGTGCAGTTCTAACCCTATATCCGTTTTTTGATGACAACGGACTTATCGATTAAAGGCTGACCAAGGCGCCAGTTCTGACCTTCTGAATGGAGAGTTCTGCTGGGTGCGTCGCAGTGCCAGATAATGCTTTAGCTTGTTGGCTTCAATCACCGTTCCCTTAAAACTACAAGGCACAAAAGAAGGTTGGCAGGCATTGTAGTGTTTAAACGACACAACGCCTAGCCTATTAAATTCAAACCGTACCGCTTAGCGATTACCTGATATCGGTTTTCTTATCAACGTTAACAGGCGTTGCCTGCACATTGGCAACCTCAGAGTCATGATCTTGCATCACTTGCTTTAACAAGGTCACATCTACTTTTTCACCATAACGCAGCTTCAGACCCTGAAAGTAGGTAGACACCTGATTCCTGCCATTATTTTTTGCTACGTACAGACACTCATCTGCTTTTTCAAATAACTTCTTTTCATCTCTCGTATCTTTGGGCGCACAGGAAATCCCGATAGATACCTTCACCGACATTTCTTTTCCATCATGTAAAACGACATGAGATTCAATTCGTTTGCGATACAGTTCCATCAGCTCTGCTGCTTCTTCAGGCTCTGTGTCCGGTAGTAGCATACAAAATTCTTCACCACCATAACGGAACACCTGATCACCGGTATCAGGTCGAATACAACTTTGCATAACCCGTGCAACCGTCTGCAGCACAGCATCACCTGCTTTGTGCCCATGCGTATCATTGAATAATTTGAAATGATCAATATCCGATACCGCCAGACTCAACGATTGTCCGGTCCGATTGGCATCATCAAGCATTGTAAGCAGCGTATCCTCAAAGTGACGGGTATTGTAAAGCCCGGTCATTTCATCTGTTATTGATTTATTATACAAGCGGCTCTTATGCAAATTAACCGCCGCCTGATCAGCAAGACCTTGACACAGACTTAAGTCTTCTTCGGTGAAACGTCCTATCTGATCCAACACCCGGACACCATTATCATTAGTGCGAACTTTATTTGTCAAGGCGATTACACCTTCAACCTGATCACCGCGCATCAATGGCACACAGCAAATACAATACACTACGTTTTTGCCCACTTGCTCAATGTAGTTTTTATCATTCTTGCGAATGGCCTTGCGCCCAGCTGCACATTTACCGGCGATACCTTCACCAAGATCAAATGACTTGGTTGATGTAATACCGCTATTGATATCATCACGTACATGTCGCGGGATATTGCCCCAAACCACTCGAATTTCAAGCTTACCGGTTGCCTTGTTCAACAGCATCAAATTCCCTTTCTGAGCACTAACCGCGTCAACCGCTGTAGATAAAGTCTCAGTGCATAGCCGCTTAAAATCGTTGACGTGCGCCAATTGCTGATTAACGTCATACAAGGTCTGTATGTTTCTTAGTATCCGGTGATTCTTTTCATACTTAAGAGTCGAATCAACATTGGTTGTTGCAATCGATGCAAGCTCTTGCAGAAAAGGGTATTCGTCTTCACTTATCTGGCTTCCATCATGCTTCTCACCCAGTGTCAGAATACCAAGCACTTCACCATTTTTGATTAACGGGCACCAAAGATCTGATTCCAGAATGCCCAGGTGCCATTTAAACCAGGCACTTTCAAATCGCGCATCGCGCTGCAAGTCTCTGACACTGAATACATTCCCCTGCCGGATGATTTGCCAAAGCAAACCATTATTCTGCGGAAACTTGAACATATAAAGTGACTCAGTAGATTCGTCACTCATCGGAAATTCTGGATCAAGACCGGAAAACGCCTTCACGCGATAGTAATTTTCCCCCGGCTCCAGGTCGTCGCGAAGCAGTACAGTACTATTGACCGCGCCATACTTCTCGCGAACCACAGCCATAAAGTTGCCCAGTAATTCATTAAGATTAAGAATGTCGCCAAAGCCTTTACCCGACTGCAGCAAAGCGCGCATCTCGAAAATCAGAATATCCTGGTGGATTGCCTTCTTGCGATAGTAATCCAGCTCTTCATCAACAGATATTGGACCCTGCCCACGCCTGGGCTGTCGAGCTGGCGTGGTTTCTGCCATGTGTTCGTCATTGGCCACAGACGGACTGTCGATCTCAAAAGTAGAGTCATCGACTTCATTATATAGTTCAACGTTAGTTGACCCTGTCACAGTGCAACCTCCATCGGCAGATGATTTGATGAATGCATCATCATTAATCGGTCATCTGCGATTAAAATTGAGCGAGATAAGCGAGCAGGATACTAATGAGGACGAAATGCACAAAAAGCCGAATTACCAGACAATACTATTCAAAAGAAACTACGAGCTAGAAAAAAATCGCTACTTGCGCTTGTATTGCCAGCTTTTGTCTGCCATAACCAAGGCTTTTAAGAAAAGGACCCTGCGACGACTCGATTAAGGCTCGTTATGGGAAATCTACTCTGCTATAGCAAACCCACTCTGCGGTAAATGAAGAAATTGAAGCTTTGAAAAACGCCAATGCCGCGATTGCTCCAGTTGCGGGTAACGGACTGCAAGCGTTGCATGACGCAATCGGTGTTGCGGACTGCTTGTGCGAGGGTCTATCATGACAAACGAACCGTCAGCATCCGAATGGGAGCCAGACGCTGCGATAGGCTACGGGCGTATCAACGGACGTCGGTGGCGTTGCACTGACCCGAATATTCCGGACACTTTGCGTCAGGAGTTAGTCAATGTCCTTATGCAGGGTCGTCGTGAACTGCGTGTGAGTAAAGGATCACAAGCCCCGGGCTCCTCACATCCAGCGCGTCGGAAGGTGCATACGGCAAAGGTCGCTCTTGGCGAGCGTGGGCCGCGGTGGTGGGAAGCCATGTCGGATTCAGATATTGAGATGAGAATGAAGGCAAGCTTGATCGCATTGCTATCATCACGAGGGGTTGAAAAAACCGTCTGCCCTTCAGAAATTGTTCGTGTGACACGTGGAGCAGACTGGCGTCCATTGTTGCCTGTTATTCGGAACCTTGCGTTTGAGCTATCTGAACTGCAACAGCTCCGGATACTGCAAAAAGGTAAGTCTGCTGGCCCCCATTGTCGTGGACCCATTCGAATAGCTCAAGGTGATCGGTTTACAGATCTTCGCATCGATTGACAGGCCTTCGGGTATATAGTCTGGCTTCCCAGTCGCTGGGTTCCGTTGTTGCGGATTCTCTGGCAACTAGTAATCCCAGCCACCATTTCTCCAGCGTGAATAATACCGATAACCCGATCGCCAGGATGTGTAGAAAACCGACTACCACCGAGTTTTCAGCTTATAGGCGGCGTCCTCATCTTTTCGAGCAGCAGTAGGCTTCGACGAGTAATGTTGCCGCTTCTGTATCGCCGCGCCCGGCAGCAATGGACAACCATTTTCGGCTTCTCGGGGGTCAGAATCCATTTCTTCCAAACCTGTAGGGTAGAGTCTGCCAACGGCCTTCTGCGCCCCAAGATCACCACGCTCTGCAGCATCGCGCATCCATTGAAGCGCTTAGTAGCTATCACGACGCACACCATCGCCGCGAAAGAGACGCAATGAAAGATCGTGCGCCGCCCTGGGATCGTTTCTCGCCATTTCTTCCAAGGCTGGAATACGTCCCTCGGGGTCAGCGTCTGGAACCTTGCTAGAAGGGTCGAAACGCGCGGTGTCCTTGTCGACCTCCTCACAACCATTAGTGTCACATAGGCGCATAGTGTCTCCCGATGGCGCAGGAGTTGAGGCGCAGCCAACTATCAGACACGCAAACGACAAAATGCATATTGTAGAAACAATCATCAAATTCTCCACATTTTAGTACCAATTTCCATGTGATTTACACGGCGTTATTCTGTATGTTTGATCGACCACGTTACCCCGTGTCAAGGGACAAGTTTCAAAGGGAGTTTAAATAGCACGATATTCCACAAATTAAAAATAGCGACTGCCGTGCGCATCGGATTCAGCGCATTGTCTTGAACGATGTGATCAGACATTAGGCACATTAGCAGTAGACGACGGTAGTGGTGCTCCTTGGTACGCCGAGTTCAACACTCGTACTAAAGTATCAACCATCGAACCTCTACTACGTCTGGCAGTTCAACAGTCAAACTGTTTTGTCATCACATCTATCGGTAACTCGCGCACAGAATCAAGACTGTCTGCTATCACCGATAAACAGCGCAACTCTGGTGATTTCCGTGCCGGTTCAAATCAGCAAAAAGGACAACGGGTTGCTGCTGACTATTTCATGGAACCCGCTATCATCATCAACAATTCCACCACAGGAAAAGTAGCTGGCGGCTTGGCTGGTATGCTCGGCGGAGGTGCTTTGGCAGGGCTGGCAGGTGGAATGACTGCCAAAGAGTCGGTCGTGACGTTGTCCCTCTATGACATTCGCTCCTCGGTCCAGATCTCGGCAGCAGAGGGCAGTTCATCGTCGAAAAACTATGGCGGCGTCGTTGGTCTATTCGGGGGCGGTGGTGCTGCTGGCCTGGGTGGCTTTTCACGCACGCCAGAAGGCAAGGCTACGGTTGCAGCATTTCTGGATGCCTACAATGGCATGGTGGTCTCGCTTAAAAACTATAAGGCGCAAGAAGTTGAAGGTGGCTTGGGCACAGGGGGCACGCTCAAGGTCAACTAGAGCATGTACGACTGTGTCTGTCAGGCACCATGCCAAACAGACACAGTCGTAGTACCGGCGATAAATTGCACGTGTCGCAGAAATAGAAGGAAGGCTGCTCATACGCTGTCTTCTCGGCTTCATACCTTCACGCGCGGTCTCTACCATATTATCCCGTCTAAATCGTTGTACTCTACAGCCATAAATCACAGTATCAGGCACGTCAGAAAAATAAAGATATGACGCATGGTCGATTTCCGAAGACGAACGCCATAGCGACAATTCAAAATACCTGACTGAATTCGTATTAGCCAAAGCTCATGTTTTTAGTCTTCACAAACGTGACGACATATTTCCGATTACCCATTTCATATAGGCGAACGGTTCGACTCCAATGGCTTTAGCTGACTCGATCAGAGAAACATGCTGGCACTGGCGTATGCACCTTCCGGTGAATCACAAAAAGCCACGATCTGCGTCCTAGAGCAAATGGCCTAGTGGCATTCTCAATCAACACATTGCTGACGCGCAGCTTTAAGCCCCGGGGCTGATCAAAATCGTTCGAGAACAATTCTCCAGAATTAACGACACGCGTCGGCAAGGTAGTATTATGTTCACGTCACCGGACACCTTGTGTGCGGCGTTGGCCATGTTTCAATTCAAATGGCCCTCGCTACTACAGTTCGATGAGATGAGCCATGGCAACCAGACAGTTATGGGCAACTAGCGTCGACTCTACCACCTGAGCAGTGTTGCTTCGGATAGCCAGATGCGCCAGATCCTTGATCCGGTCAAGCCTTGCGAACTTCGTAGGGCATTTCGTGCCGTGCATTCAAGTGCACAACGGGGCAAGGTGCTCGAAGACTTTGCGATCTTCGACAATCGGTACTTGCTGTCCATCGACGGCACCGGACTGTTCTCTTCAACCAAGGTTAAATGTGCGCAGTGTGGGGTGAAAAAGCACCGCAACGGTGTGACCGAGTACTACCACCAGTCGCTAGTGGCGGTCATCGTGCATCCTGAGCAAAAGACAGTGTTGCCAATGGACTTTGAGCCTATTGTAAAAAGTGATGGAGATAAGAAAAACGACTGTGAGCGAAACGCCTCAAAGCGGTTGCTTGCCGCTATAAACCAAGGGTATTCCAAGTGCAAATTCATCGTGCTGGAGGATGCGCTGGCTGCCAATGCGCCACATATTCAATTGCTTATGGACTGCGACATGGACTTCATCATCAATATCAAGCCGGTGGGTAACGCCTCGTTGTTCGACGCGATGCACGAGCGTTTTTTACTCAAACAGGTTACCGAGGGGGAACAAACTCAGAGTGATGGCAGCGCTCGGGGCTATCGTTTTGCCGCCGACATGCCGTTGAACGCATCGCATCCGAACATCCGGGTGAACATGATCGAATACTGGGAAGTAGACAAGCTCGACCCTGAAAAGGTGACGTTGAACATGAGCTGGATCACTAATCTGCAGATCAGCCCGGAGAACGTTTTTGATATCGTACAAGCTGCCAGAACGCGCTGGAAAGTGGAAGACGAAACGTTCAACACGTTAAAGAACCAGGGTTATAACTACGACGAGCATAACTACGGCCACGGCAAGCAGAATTTATCCAGTACATTGGTCGGACTGATGCTGCTATCGTTTCTTATCGACCAACTACAACAACATTCCTGCCAGCTTTACAAGCAGGCACGTAAAGCCTTGCGGGTGCAGAAAGTCATTTGGGAGAGCATGCGTAGCGTGATTCGACTGATTGAGATATCCGACTGGGAAACACTCTGGCGACTACTGGGCTCGAATGGTTCTGAAAAACCGACACTCGGATTTTCAGATACCAGTTGAATCAAATCAGTCTGCTCGTTTCACCGCCTCGCGCTCCTTCTCACCTCTACAGATCACAAATCGCCCTATTGATCATAAACGCTCACAGCCGCGCTCGGCCTTAATAATCTACCGCTGCAATTCGTACCATCATGGGAGTTGGCAGGGAATTGCTGGTGTCGGGTAATACCAGTGCACCCACAATGATGATCGCCGATAGAACTGTCGATGCGATACTTAAGGCTTGATCTCCACACCCTATCTACTCAAGCGAATAGTAACCCACAAGGCTGGAAATCTCGCTACTGACAAATGCTTGCAATCGCTCATTAGGCTGTTGCCCAATAATTCTCTCGAGCATTGGATCATCAATATCCAGTGCAGAGCCAGACATTTGTTCCAACACTTTATGCCCACAAAAAGGCACATACGCTTCTGAGTAACCACCTTCATGCGCCATGACAATCTTGCCGTCGGTTTCTGCCATTAGCATAGCTGACATCTCTTTAAACGTTACTGATGAACACATCATACGCGCAAGAGGATCAGTTGATGCTGCATCAAAGCCACAGGCAACAATCACAAGCTCGGGTTTGAATTCACGTAACTTTGCAACAACCAATCGTTCCATCGCTTCAAGGTAACTAGCATGACCACTACCAGGTGGTAGCGGTATATTCATATTAGCACCAGGCGCTTTTATGCTACCAGTTTTTTCGATCCCCCCTGAATCCTGTGGATAACAACGTTCCTGGTGAATGGATATGGATAAACAGTCTGGGTCGTCATAATAGATGGCCTCGGTACCGTTGCCATGATGCACATCCCAATCCACGACCGCTACGCGGTTAACAAGTTGAGCAGCACGCGCAGCCTCAATTGCAATGGGAATATTGGCCAACAGGCAAAACCCGTTTGGGAAATCGGGCAAGCAGTGATGCCCGGGGGGGCGAGACAAGGCATAGGCATTTTTAGCGCTACCCTCTAACACGCTGGCGACCGCCTGCTTAACCAGTCCAGCCGACAAACTCGCTATCTCAAAACCACCAGGGCCAAAAGGTGTTCTTAAACCCAGCTCTCCACCACCTGAATCTGACAGCTGCTTAAATTCGTTTATGTAGGCCTCAGGGTGAACTCGAAGCAGATCTTGTTTTGTTACCGCTGCGGTGCTACTTAAATGCAGTTCAGCACTTAAGCCCGTTACGTCAATCAGGTTGCGTAAGCGGCGTTTGGTTTCTGGTGCTTCCGGCAATCCGCCAGCGACCATGGGTTGCACCAATCCACCCACCGGTAACATTTGTGCGTAATTGCCACCACCGTGCCAAAAGCAACGTTCATCGAAATAGAAGTGCGTACTGGGCGGTTTATCGATGGTGTCAGTCACTATTTTTCTCTGATCAGTTTGTTTGTCTGCTTTTGAATATACCTTGTTTAATAGCCTAAGCAAATCGTTTAAAACCTGCTTAACTGTTTTGTTACACACGCACAGCTAAACCATCAGCACAGCATTAGTATTAGTATTTTGACAAACGTATCAACGGGCAGCGTGTTTGCCAAAGCACTGGATCAAATCAGCTTGAAGAAGCAGTACGATTCCTCGCAAGATTAGCTGAGTAAGCTCAACAGGCCTCTATATACGGAGTTAGGCCTAAGCGCACTTTTGTAGAAGCTGTTGCAATATTTATTTTAAAAAACCAACAAAGGCGAAACCGAAAACGCTAGGCGG
>Ga0209828_1004244_pt1 | contig 10377 bp, 9 predicted proteins | sample MaitaG_FD_187429 | JGI IMG/M metagenome (GOLD analysis project Ga0209828, IMG submission 187429) | Marine algal microbial communities from Maine, USA - Maine_Asex2 metaG (SPAdes) (version 2) | ecosystem: Host-associated > Algae > Red algae > Unclassified | place: Maine, USA | collected 2015-01-05
GGGTCGATCAACTCACCGCGTTGGAGCAGTCCGGCGGCACCAACACCTCGCTCTAACCGTCGCTCGCGACGCAGGAGCGAGCAATGTCAGAGCCTGCGTGGAAACGCCTCGCGACGCAGGAGCGAGCAATGTCAGAGCCTGCGTGGAAACGCCTCGCGACGCAGGAGCGAGCAATGTCAGAGCCTGTAGCCCTCGAACTTGGCGCGGAGGGTGCGCTTGGAGAACTTGCCGACCGAAGTCTTGGGAATTTCGTCGACCTGTTCGACTGCGTCGGGGAACCACCAGCGCACGACCCGGTCGTCGAGGTGCGCGTGCAACTCTTCGATGGTGAGCGATTGGCCTTCGTGCAACACAACGCAGGCAATCGGTCGCTCCCCCCATTTCAGGTGCGGGATGCCAATCACGGCGGCCTCCGCGACCGCAGGGTGGGCCATGATCTCGTTCTCAAGTTCGACGGAACTGACCCATTCGCCCCCGGACTTGATGATGTCCTTCGTGCGGTCGACGATTCGCACGTAGCCGTGCTCGTCGACGGCGCCCATGTCGCCCGTGCGGAGCCACCCGTCGGCGGTGAATGACTGCGGTGATCGATCATCGTTGTAGTAGCCGCTCGTGACCCACGAACCGGCCACCTGGATCTCGCCCGATGACTCGCCATCCTGCAGAACGGGATCCAGGGTGTCGGGGTCGACGACCCGCAGGCTGATCCCGAACACCGGCCGACCAATGCTGGCCCGGTAGTCGGCCTTCGCTTCTTCATCGAGCCCAGCGAGCTCCGGCGCAAGGTGGCAACACGTGCCGATCGGGCTCGTCTCGGTCATTCCCCAGGCGTGCAGAATCGGAACACCGATCGCCTCGCGGTAACCCTCGGAAAGCGATTTCGGGACCGATGAACCGCCACACGGAATCGCCCGCAGGCTCGACACGTCGCGGCCTTCAAGTTCGGGCAGCACGCCCATCCAGATCGTCGGCACACCGGCGCTGATCGTCACCCTTTCCGATTCGAGCAGATCGGCGAGCTGGGCTGGTGCCATGCGCGGTCCCGGCAGAACGAGGTTCGCCCCCGCCGCAATGGCAGCGTGGGCTTGGCCCCAAGCATTCGCGTGGAACATCGGCACCACCGGCATCACTGTGTCGGTCTGGCTAATTGCCATTGCGTCGACCATCATCAACGCCATCGTGTGCAGATACGTCGAACGGTGGGTGTAGACCACGCCCTTCGGGTTGCCGGTCGTGCCCGACGTATAACACATGCTCGCGGCTTGATTTTCGTCGATCGATGGCCATTCGGCCGGCTCAGCATCGGCGAGGAGTGCTTCGTACTCATGGACCTCGACGCCGTCTATCGCCTCGGGCATCTCCCCCGCTCCGTCGTCGATGATGACGACGTGGCGCACGGTCGTCAGTTCGTGAATGTGAGGCCAGAACTGGTCGACGAGCGATTTGTCGACGAAGACAACTTCATCCTCGGCGTGATTGACGATGTAAACCAGCTGCTCAGGAAACAGGCGAATGTTCAGCGTGTGCAGAATCCGACCAGAGCATGGTGCCGCGAAGTAGAGCTCAAGGTGTTGCGAGGTGTTCCAGCTGAACGTGGCAACGCGACCGGTCGCGGAGATGCCAAGCCGATCGAGCACGGATGCGACCTTGCGAGTTCGCACCGTCCACTCGGCGAACGTCATTCGTTCGATGCCGTCGGTCGTACCCGTCACGATCTCTCGACTGCCGAAATACATCTCGGCCCGTTCGAAGATGTACTGAATCGTCAACGGACGCTGCTGCATCAGACCATGCATGATGACTTCCCCTCAGAGATCGAGTAGCGAGTCGAGTCCGATCGTGAGCCCGGGTCGGTCGCCGACTGCCTTTGCTGCCAGCAGAACTCCTGGCATGAACGAAGTGCGATCGTAGCTGTCTTGGCGAATCGTCAGAGACTGCCCCAGCGCTCCGAGGATGACCTCTTGATGCGCGATCATGCCGCGCATACGGACCGAGTGCACCCGGATGCCGCCGGGACCCTCGCCGCCTCGGGCCCCCTTGAGCACTTCGACTTCGGTGGGGTCCGCGGCCCAGTCGTCTGATGCTTCGGCCATTCGGTTGACGGTCGCCATGGCCGTACCTGACGGCGCGTCGACCTTGTTGTCGTGATGCAGTTCGATGATCTCGCCCGAATCGAAATACGGCGCCGCCATTTCAGCGAACCGCATCATAAGAACGGCCGATATCGCGAAGTTTGCGGCAATGACACAGTTCGACGAGGTGAAGTGGTTCCGCACGAGTTCGTAGTCGGCGTCGCCGAGCCCCGTCGTTCCAACGACGGCATGTATGCCGTTATCGCCGAGCCATGGCAAGTTCTTGCGGGCCGCTTCGGCTTGGGTGAAATCGATCGCAACCTCGACCTTCAGGTCGAGGAAGGCATCGAGCGTGTCGGCGATTTCCAGATCGCCCTCGGACGGACCACCGAGGCGCGAGAGTCGGGTTCCGGCCCGCACCGGGTCGTAGGCGGCAACCAGTTCAACGTCAGGATCGCTCACGACCGCTCGGCACACCGAGATGCCCATACGCCCACCAGCTCCGACCACACCAACACGAATTGTCACGTCGCAAATCTAGTGCGTCGGCGTCGTGAGCTGTTTTCTCGGCCCGGACCAACGACGCCCGAAAACAAGTTCGAGCGCCGACCCGGAGGCCAGCGCTCGAACTGAATTGGCACGATTCAGCCGCTGTTGCGGCCCGCGTTATGGGTTAGCGACGGCGGCGGCGACGACCGCCATCACCACGACCCCGACCGCTGTCGGGAGGCGATGATGCCGGGCCGAGATCGCTGTAGCGATCCTTCTGGTCGGCTTCGAAGGCTGCTTCGAAGGAGACAGCCTCGCTGTCGTTATCACCATTGCTGGATGACGAAGAGTCATTGTCGCGACCGGAGTCGCGGCGGCTACGGCCGCCGGAATCACGACCACCGGAGCTGCGACCACCACGGTCGCCGCGATCACGGTCACCGCCGCCGGAGCTCACGGCGCTGGAGCGTTCGCCGCCACCGCTGTCGCCATCGTCACCGTCATCGAGACCAGCCGGCTTGAGGCTGACCTTTCCGTTCGGGTCGATGTCTTCAACGATGACGGGAACTTCGTCGCCGAGCGACAGTTCGTCTTCGACTCGATCGATGCGGCGCTTGCCGCCGATTTTCGAGATGTGAAGCAGTCCGTCGCGACCCGGGAGGATGTTGACGAATGCGCCGAAGTTCGTGATGTTGACCACGCGGCCCTTGTACTCGACGCCGATTTCCGGCGTCGGTGGGTCGAGGATCAGCTTGATCTGACGCTCGGCTTCTTCGACCGCCGCGCGATCGCTCGATGCGATCGAAACCGTGCCAACCATGCCGTCGTCGTCGACGCTGATGTCGGCGCCGGTTTCGGCCTGCATCGCGTTGATGACCTTGCCCTTTGGGCCGATGACCTCGCCGATCTTGTCGATCGGGATCTCGAGGCTGACGATGCGAGGAGCGTTCTCGTTGACGTCGGCGCGCGGTGCGGCAATGGCATCGTGCATCGACGCAAGAACCTGCAAACGAGCATCCTTGGCCTGATCGAGCGCCGCGGTCAGAACTTCCGACGGAATGCCGTCGATCTTGGTGTCCATCTGCAAGGCGGTGATGAACTCGGAAGTACCGGCGACCTTGAAGTCCATGTCGCCCATGGCATCCTCGGCACCAAGGATGTCGGTGATCGTCACGTAGTGACCGTCGTGGGCGACAAGGCCCATGGCGATACCGGCGACCGGCGCCTTGATCGGCACACCGGCGTCCATCATCGAGAGCGAGGATCCGCAGACCGATGCCATCGACGACGAGCCGTTCGACCCCATGACCTCGGAGACGAGTCGCAGGGTGTACGGGAATTCGTCGAACTCGGGGATGACGGGAACGAGGGCCTTCTCGGCGAGGGCACCGTGGCCGATCTCGCGGCGCTTCGGGCCCCGCATGAAACCAGTTTCGCCGGTGCAGTACGGCGGGAAGTTGTAGTGGTGGATGTAGCGCTTGCGATCGATCGGATCGATGCCATCGATCATTTGATCCATGCGCTTGGTGCCCAGCGTCGTGATGTTCAGAACCTGGGTTTCGCCCCGGGTGAACAAGCCTGAGCCGTGGGCCGTCGACACAACACCGACGCGTGATTCGAGACCACGGAGATCGGCAGGACCACGACCATCGATGCGCAAGCCCGACTGGACGATGCGATCGCGGACGACCTTCTTGGTGAGCTTGCGGAACGCACCGCTGACCTTTGACTCGAAGCCGTCTTCTTCGCCGAACCGATCCCGAAGTTCGAGAACCAAGACCGACTTAAGGGCATCTTCGGCCTGGCCGCGTTCGGCCTTGTCGGAGATTGTCTGCGTCTCAGCGACGCGATCGGTGGCTGCCGCGGCAACCGCTTCGTAGATCTCGTCGGACGTGTCGCTGGTGACGGTGTAGGCCATGGTCGGCTTGGCGCCGGCCTGAGCGATCAGCTTGCGCTGGAGTTCGATTGCTTCGCGGATCCAGGTCTTCGATGCTTCGAGACCCGATGCGAGGACGTCCTCGGTCACCATCGGTGCGCCCTCGGCGAAACGAACCGCGGCACCTTCGGTACCGCCAGCTTCGACCATCGAGATTGCGACGTCGCCATCGTCGAGCATGCGCCCGGCAACAACCATTTCGAAGTTCGACTCGGCGCCTTCTTCATACGTTGGGAATGGAATCCACTCGCCTTCGGCGGACCAAGCGATGCGGGTTGCCCCGATCGGGCCGTCGAAGGGGATCTCGGACATCGAAAGTGCACACGATGCGGCGTTGATCGCCAGCACGTCGTAGGGGTTCTCCTGATCAGCACCGAGCACGGTGCCGACGACGTGAACCTCGTTGCGGAACCCATCCGGGAACGCGGGCCGAAGCGGGCGGTCGGTCAGACGACAGACAAGGATTGCCTGCTCCGAGGCCCGACCTTCACGTCGGAAGAACGAGCCCGGGATCTTGCCCGCGGCGTACATGCGCTCCTCGATATCGACGGTAAGTGGGAAGAAGCTCGCACCGTCGCGAGGCTTCTTGGCTGCGGTCGCCGTGACGAGCACCTGGGTGTCGCCGAGGCGACCGATGACGGCGCCTCCCGCTTGACCGGCAAGAACGCCGGTCTCAAATGACATGGTCTTTTCCGGGGCACCGGTAACCGGTGTGGAAACGCCAATGGCTTCTTTTGTAGCCATACGTTGAAATGCTCCTTCAGCATGTGCCCAGCACAAAGACGTGCCGGGGCTCTCTGGCACAACGGCCGCATGTCAGGCGGCACCGAGGTGCAGGTACAAGCTGGAGCCAGTTCCCAGTTGGAGAGAACCGAACGCTGCTGGTCGATCCAGCCGTTCGGGCATCTGCAACTGACAACTGACCTCGGCAGCTCGAAACCTCTTGTGTGGCGGCAGGCACCTTGCTTGTCGCCAAGAGTGCTCCGCCACCTCGGCGGAACACTCCCCCTAGTGTGCTACCTACGCAGGCCCAGCTCGGCGATGATCGCGCGATACCGCTCGATATCAATCTTCGTCAGGTAGTCGAGAAGTCGACGCCGACGACCAACCAACATCAACAAGCCACGACGGCTGTGATGGTCCTTCTTGTGCACCTTGAGGTGCTCGGTGAGGTGGTTGATCCGGTCGGACAAAAGCGCAATCTGGACCTCGGGTGAACCGGTGTCCTGGTCTGAGCGCTTGTGCTTTTCGATCGTGTCGCCCTTGGGGGGCAGATTCTCAGCCATGATTTGTGAAGATTCCTATCAAACGGGTTTCGGACCCAGCCGCATCTCCCGCTGGAAAAACCGCAATACGACTCGACCGAAGAATGTCGACGGAGTCCACCGGGTTTTGCCTGGCGCGGAGCGAGGCCTCGCATTGGAAGCGATAAGGGGTTTGCTCGGTCATCGACCGAACTCGGTAAGGCTAGCGGTGTTGCACCCGGTTACGCGATTTGCCTCGTGATCGGTATGACCTACGAAAACACCACTAAGAAAACACCACTAAGAAAACACCACTAAGAAAACACCACGCCAGGCTTGATGCGACCGTCGATTCGTTCGTGCACTGCGATGAGCTCGCCGTTGTGAACAATGAACCATGGACCAGGCCCGGTCACGAGATCTTCCGCAAGCGGGCGCCCGAACAAAATCACCTTGGCGGTCTCGTCGTCGACGACCACTTGGTCGTAGTCGCTGAGCGCCGCGAGCGGCGGAATGGTGGTGACCGATTCGACCGGGTTCGCCTGATCGACACCGAAGGATCCGATCGCGGTGCGGCGCAACGCCTGCAGGCTCGCGCCCCCGCCGAGGTCGGTGCCAATGTCGGCCCCGAGGGTGCGGATATAGGTGCCAGCGGAACACTCGACTTCCATGCCGAAGGCGGCGAGCCCACCCGACGCGTGACGAGGCTCGTCGGGAAGCGCGGAGACCTCGAGGCGGTGCACGGTGACCGGCCGAGGTTTACGCTCGACCGTCTTGCCCTCGCGGGCCAATTGGTGCAGACGTTTCCCATCGATCTTGATCGCCGAGACCATCGGCGGGATCTGTTCGATCGGCCCGATGTAGGCGTTCGCTGCCGCACGAATGTCTTCGATCGTGATGCCGGGCATGTCGTGGGTCGCCGTCACCTCACCATCGGCGTCGAGCGAGTTGGTCTCGACGCCCAGGCGAACCTCAGCAACGTAGGTCTTCGGTAGCGCGGTGATGAACCGCAGTAGCTTTGTCGCTCGCCCCACACCCAGTACCAGCACACCGGTTGCGCCCGGATCGAGGGTGCCCGAATGGCCGACCTTGCGAGTGCCGAGTACACCACGGGCTTTGGCTACGACATCGTGACTCGTCCACTCGACATCCTTGTCGACGACTGCAAAGCCGAATGGCCCGACCTCGGCCACCGCTACTCTTCTTCGTCGCTGCGATACGGCGTCGTCTCAGCCTCGTTGGAGCGCAACAGCTCGTCGATGCGTTCCCCTGCGACGAGGCCGGGATCGAGCTGAAAGACAATTTCCGGCGTCTTGCGCAATCGAGCTTGTTGACCGACCGCTTTGCGAACTCGCGACGCATGTTTGTGCACGGCCGAGATGTCCGCGTCTTCGAGATCAAGGCTCGACAGATACACGTGCGCGCGGAACAGATCACTATCGACCTCGACCCCCGACACCGTGACCAGACCTAGCTCGTCGTCATCGATGCGAGCCAGCTCGTCTGAGATGATCTGCCGCAACAATTCACCGACCCGATCGGTCCGCTCGTAGTCGCTGCGACCACGCGAACTCCGAGACGACGATCGAGTGTTTCGACCCCCACGCGATTTTTTCGCCATTACCGAACCTCCGTCGTTCGTAACTACTGGCGGCCATCGAACTCAGTCATCGAGTTCCATCCACTGCCGATCTATACCGAGCACCGTAACGTCGGGAAACGACCAGATGAATCGTTCGACATCATCGGCGAGCTGCTCGGCAACGCGGGCGGTGCCGCTCACAATGGCCACGCCGATGTCGCAGCGCTGCCAGGTGTCCTGGCCCGCGACCTCGGCAACCGATACCGAAAAGCGCTGGCGCGTGCCTTCGATGATCGGTTTGATGAGGCCGCGTTTCTGCTTCAGTGATTGCGACGCTTCACAATGAAGCTTCGCAACGAGCGCCAGCACAACCATGAGACAGACCGGGCCTCACCAGCCCGGACCACGGGATCAGACCCGCGGAATCTCTTTCTCTTCGTACGTTTCGATGACGTCACCCTGCTTGAGGTCCTGGAAGTCGCTGAGCCCAATACCGCACTCGAGACCGTTCCGAACCTCGGCAATGTCGTCCTGGAAACGCTTGAGCGATTGGATCTTGCCCTTCCAGATGATTGTGCCTTCACGCAGGAAGCGCACTTTGTCGCCTCGCTTGATCACGCCGTTGTCGACGAAACAACCGGCGATCGCGCCGATGCCCTTGACTCGGAACAGTTCACGGACCGACGCTTCGCCGGTGACGATCTCTTCGAAGATCGGTTCGAGCATGCCGAGCATGGCCGCTTCGATATCTTCGAGGACTTTGTAGATGATCTCGTAGTTACGGACTTCGACGCCCTCGGCGACGGCAAGGTCACGGGCCTTGCGGTCGGGACGAACGTTGAAGCCGATGATGGTGGCTTCCGAAGCGGCAGCCAACTGGATGTCGTTTTCGGTCAGGCCACCAACGCCGGTGTGCACGAATGCGAGGTCGACCTCGGGCCGCTCGAGCTTGCGCAAGCTGTCGACCAGGGCTTCGAGTGAACCCTGCACGTCGGCCTTCACGATCAGATTGAGCGTGACTTGCTGACCCGATTGGATGTTCTTGAAGAGGTCTTCGAGCTTCGCTCCGCCACCAGAACCAGCGTCACGGCCGAGGGCCGAAACCCGCTGCCAATGTTCACGAGTATCGGCGACCTTGCTCGCGATCTTCTCGTTCGGGGCAACCAGGAACTGGTCGCCCGACATCGAGACGTCGGACAAGCCGAGGACCTCAACCGGTGACGATGGACCGGCGGTCTTGACCTGTTCACCCTTGTCGTTCACCAACGCTCGGATCCGGCCCCATGCCGCACCAGCGATCATTGGCTCGCCAACCGACAACGTGCCGTGTTGGACGAGAACGGTCGACACCGGCCCACGGCCAACATCGAGATTCGATTCGAGGACGACGCCCATCGCACGGCCTTCGGGCACGGCGGTGAGTTCAGCAACCTCGGCCACGAGCACCAGCTGATCGAGCAATTCCTCGATACCGATGTTCTGTAGCGCCGAGATGCGAGCGGTGATCGTATCGCCGCCCCATTCTTCGGGCACGAGGTCGTAGTCGGCAAGCTGCTGCAAGACCCGGTCAGGGTTCGCGTTGTCACGGTCGATCTTGTTCACGGCGACGACGATCGGGACTTGAGCGGCCTTAGCGTGGTTGATCGCCTCGATCGTCTGCGGCATAACGCCATCGTCGGCGGCAACGACGAGGACGACGATGTCGGTCGCTTGGGCACCACGGGCGCGAATGGCAGTGAACGCCTCGTGACCAGGGGTGTCGATGAAAGTCAGAGCTGCGCCATTACGTTCGACCTGGTACGCACCGATGTGCTGGGTGATACCGCCCGCTTCGCCGTCGACGACATTCGCGTTCCGGATCTGATCAAGCAGCTTGGTCTTACCGTGATCGACGTGACCCATGACGGTGATAACGGGTGGCCGCGTCGTCTGCGGGAGTTCGTCGAATGCTGGCATTTCGAGGAGAGAGCGCATCTCTTCCTCTTTCTCTTCACCGAGGTCGACGAGGCGAATCGTCGCGCCGATATCGGCCGCAAACAACTCGATCATTTCGTCGGTGAGTGGCTGCGTGGCCGTAATCATCTCGCCGTTCATCAGCAAGAAACGAACGACGTCAGCCGCGGTGCGGTTCAGCTTGGTGCCAAGCTCTTGCGGTGTCGAGTGGCGTTCGACAACCACGACCCCTTCGGGTACCGGCGAGTTCTCCGGGCTGTAGGTCGGGACATCGACCGGCTGCAACTCTTCGAGGCTGCGACGGCGACGACGACTCTTACGACGGCGGGGTCCACGCTGTGGGCCACGGCCGACGCCGGGACGACCCGGTGTCGACGGACGAGCGCCGCCACCAGCAGAAGGAGCTGAACCACCTGGACGAGGGCGAGCGCCACCACCCTGGGCTGGGCCCCGGTCGGCACCCGCGCGACCACCACGGCCGGGCGGAGGAGGAATAGGTTTGCCGGTAAGCGACCGCGGCGGAGGGGGCGGCGGAATCGGCTTGCCAGAGGGGCCCGTGGGCACCTGCTTCGCATCGGGACGCCGTTGCGGACCTGGTGTTGGTGCCGCCTTGGCTGCCGGCGCGTCGGCCGGCGGTGCAGCAGCTGCAGCAGGCGCGGACGCAGGGACATCGACTCGGGCGGGAGGTGCGGCCGGTGTTTCTGGCGGCGCGACGGGCGCAGGACGGGTCGGGCCGGAGCTACCGGACGACGTAACGACGCGGCGCGGTGGCGCGGGCGGCGCTGCCGGAGCTGGTGCGGCCGCGGGTGCAGCAGGCGCTGGCGCCGGGGCGGCGGGGGCCGCAGGCGACGCATCGGCCGGTGCAGTGGCTGGGGCTGCGGGGGCAGCCGCAGCCGGAGCTGGGGCGGCCGGCGCGGGTTGTTCGGCTGGGGCTGGCGCGGGCGCAGCAGGCGCCTCGGCAGCTGGGGCGGGGGGTGCACTGGCGGCGGCCTGGGACGGCGGCGGCTTTTTCGAGGAGACGACGGGAGCAGCGGCCGCTTCAACAGCGGCGGGCTCCTCGACTTCTTCCTCGACGACCTCGCGGATCAGACCTTCACGTTC
>Ga0209828_1004253_pt1 | contig 10363 bp, 8 predicted proteins | sample MaitaG_FD_187429 | JGI IMG/M metagenome (GOLD analysis project Ga0209828, IMG submission 187429) | Marine algal microbial communities from Maine, USA - Maine_Asex2 metaG (SPAdes) (version 2) | ecosystem: Host-associated > Algae > Red algae > Unclassified | place: Maine, USA | collected 2015-01-05
TTGTTTCTTCTGCAAACCAAAGATCTACGGCTGAAGATTATCCCTACTATTACAATGGCACGTTTGCTACCTACAGAGGCGAACGGATTAACGAAGTATTAGGAGAGGACAAGACATTTGGTGCAGACGATTTTAAGCGCATGCAACTGGATGACCTCAGTATAAAAGCGCGTGATTTTCTCCCTATATTCTTAGATGTTATAAATTACTCAACGTTTGAAAAATATAAAGAGTATGAAGCTACACTTAAAGACTGGAATTATAGATACACAAAAGATACAAAGGCTGGGACCATTTTTTATGCATGGTATGGGGAGTATAAGAAGATGATATTTGATGAGCTGACGGAATATCGGAAAGAACTCTATGTAAAATATCCATTTGATTGGAAGGTATTTGAATTAACTACCAAGTATCCAGATCACCTTATTTTTGATATCACTGACACAGGCAAAACTGAAAACAGAGATGATATAATTAAAGCGAGTTATCTAGAGGCTTGCAATAAATTAGAAACTAGAGACGATTTGATTTGGAGTGCATACCGCCCCTTACGGATAGATCATGTTGCAAAGATATCTGGTTTAGGAAGGAATGGCATTGCAGTAGGAGGAACTGGTGAAGCATTGAATGCTACAAGAAGCACGTTTGGACCATCGTGGCGTATGGTGGTGGCAATGGGGGAAAAAATAGACGCGTACGGCGTTTATCCAGGCGGACAGTCTGGGAATCCAACATCAAAATACTATGCAGACATGATGCAGAAATGGATTGATGGCGAATATTACCAATTACAATTAGAAGCCGACCCAAGTGCTATACAAGCTACACGTGCACTTGCAATAAAACCTAAACAGTGAAAAAGACAGTCTTAGATATTATATTTTTGAGTTGTCTGATTTTTTTTGGGCAATTTATCCTTCCTTGGTACATACTTGTAATTTTAAGTTTCCTGTATGGTACTTCCTTAGCACGTTCTTGGAGATCAGCTTTTTTTATCACCTTTTGTGCTGTCTTTCTGGTTTGGGCGCTCTACCCTCTTGTCATCAGCCTGCAAGATGCGTTTAGAACTGCAGAGGTTATCGGTGCGGTGTTTGGTGGTTTAGGGGCTGGACCTATTTTGCTGATAAACGGATTAGTCTTTGGGTTTCTAGGTGGGCTTGCAGGGCTGTCTGGGTATTTTATTCAGAAAATTAATTAGACAAAGAGAAGGTAGGTACGATTTTCGTAACATATACAGGTGTATATATGTAAGCATTCTCCTCTATCCTTTAAATTATATATTTGCGTTTAATAATAAATTGCAAAAAGCGTAATACTCGCTTTTTTCTAAGCATAATATTAAGGCGCTTTACGTTAATACACATATGAGAACAAAATTCAGCTTCCTCCTATTTTTATTCTCTCTGATCCAACTGCAGAGCCAAGCTGGTTTAGACCAGATATTAAAGCGCAGCTCCACAGACCTAGGCATCGACTATAAGCACCTAAAACTGAACGAAGCAAGTTTTGTCCAAGCAGTAGATGCCTTCGTTGGACACGAGATGATGGCGCAATCTATAGAAGCACAGGTAGCAGCGCACATTAATGCTTACAATCTTATCGTATTAAGGGAAATTACGAAGTCATATCCAATATCTAGCGTAAAAAAAGATGCGCGTTTTTTTGATAAAAAGCACAGCGTATTTGGACAAGAAAAAAGTCTGAACGAAATAGAAAAAGGCATCTTAACTTTGAAGAAAGATCCGCGCATTCATTTTCTTTTAGTATGTGGTGCCAAGTCGTGTCCCATGTTATCACAAGAATTGATTTTCATGGGAAATCTAGAAGAACAGCTGGATAAAGCAACACAACTCGCCATGGAATCTCCACATATGGTGCGTATAAATGATGATAAAAAGGAGATAAAAGCGAATGCAATTTTCAGTTGGTTCGCGAATGATTTTGGCGGAGATCCTAAGGCATTTATTACCAAGTATTTTCCCAATAAAGATCTGACTGATTATAAGATAGGAATGCAGAATTATGACTGGTCATTAAATAGCATTGCCCCTGTCACAGCAACTACTAAGCGTTATATCGCTACTCGGTTATATAATAAAGGAGAATTTGAAATCCATATGTTTAATAATTACTATAGACAGACTGCCTCTGGTGGTGGTTTTGATAGAGAAGATTTCTTTACTATACTAACAGCAGCTACTATAGGGATTACCAACAGAATAAATATTGGGTTGGGTTTCAAAACGAGAAGTGTTTACATGTTAATGAATGGAAATGGTGATTTCTTTCCAGCTTTAGAATTCAGAAACGAAGGAAAAATATTTGCTCCATCTGGTTTTAACCCTGTTAATACGCGCACGGGTATTACGGCATACTACGGATTTGTTAGGTATGCTCCTTTTGCTGATCACAGTAACATTAGTATCGCCCATACCTTATTCGTTCCCAACGGGGATGATTTAGAAGGCAATGATAGAAAGGGGTATATAGACTGGGATAATATTAGCATATTTAATCAGCTTTTTTACACCAAGCCATTGGGTCTCCATAGAGAGTTATTCATGGATATAGGACTGCAAGTTGAGAATGCTGGAAAGCATCTCTTTAATGGTTCTGAAACAAATGGTTTTACGCAAATAGGTTTTCCTGTTACAGCGATTCTAAATTACTTTCCGAAAGGCAATTTTACAATTTATGGTTTGGTAAATGTAGCTCCTCGTCTCACTATTTCTTCCAATGGTTCTAAAACCTATGGTGCAAATGCCTTTGGCCAACTTGGAGGAGGTATGAAATATATTATTGGATCAAATTTTGAAGTTGAAGCCTTGTTTACATTCTTTGAAGACACGACACCGAGCAGAAATGCACAAACATATAACATCGGACTGCGGTATATTCACAGGTAAAAATATAGTTATATATTTCTGCCACATAACTAGGTTAGCATTATAAGACAATTTTTAGAGAGGACTTTAATTTCAATAGCCCTTGTCAGGGCTATTGAAATTAAAGTTTTTATTGAAGAAGTATTCTAATCAGCTAATTAAAGAGTTTCCAATTTTAGATATTCCCCAACCCGCAAAGTATTGCTTGAACGTGGACGCTTCTAAAGCAAAGATACCGTCATTATTTGTCAATGCAATAGGTCTCCAAAAGCTGTTATCAAATGCCATCCATGTGCCTGTCAAAACGTTTCCCGTTGCCTCTGTACTTCCCCATGGATTTCGTAGAACAATATACTTTCTACCGTTATTATATGCCCATCCAAAAATTGAATAACAATGGTTAGCTACTAAGTTTGCATCACTGTATATAACTTTATCTGGCGAGCTATCACCACTTGAATATGTCCAAGCCGTCATAGGGTTAATTGTTTTTCTTGACATACTGTTTCTTCTTACTGAAGTATATATATCATTTGCTGAATAATCAGAGGTTCTAAAATAGGTTCTGTCACCATCAATCAGCTGTGCTGTCGCTTTTACACAATCACCAAATGCAGTCGCAGTTATGTCTGGTCTATCTGTATTATTTTCTGTAATCCATTTTGCGAACGCTTTTTCATACACGCCACACCATATTTCTGCATTTTCGCTTGAACGCGCATATCTTAGATTTCCTGAAGCATTGGTAATGAGTTGTTCACTTACTTCAATCTCACGCGTAGAGCTATCTTTACCACCACCTTTAGAGAAAAGTTTAATCTTGTTTAAGAACTGTTGTTGACCTATTCCACTTGCTCTTGTTCTGTGGGCAATTACATACGGATACGTCCATGCAACTGAAGAAAGAGCTGCCATAAAATAGCAATTTGCTACTGCACCCTGAACAGGGTCATTTCCTTCGGCCGCTTCGTTAAAGAAATTTCCTATGTCTTGCCAACTGCTACCACTAGGTGTCCACTCTGTATTTGCAGACCCACTTTTTAGGGTTAATAAATACGGTAGCACCTTACTATCTATATATGTATTTGAGATAGCTTTTTTTTCTATTTCTGACATATCAATTTGCAATGACAATGTTCCATCTGGAAGTAATTCAGCGTTTATGATAGGTAAATCTTCAATTTTGCTCTTTGAAAATTCTTTTTTCTTTTTCAAGTCAGACAGCTTAGTAATTTCAGATAGAATACTCTCTATTTCGGTAGGAATTGATAAATCACGTACTTTTATTTCTTTTATAGAGACCTTTTTAATCTTGTTGTTTTTTTGAAGTCGCACGCCTGGATACAGTGGAGAATCGAACTTTGGATCAAATAATTTTTCGTAAGGTCTCTCGAGAATTTCCTCTAGTAGATACCTAGTATTCTTTTGTTCTTTCCAGTTGATTTTCTTTTCCGTAATTAACTCTGCTAAAGCGTATGGATTAACTACTCCAATGTTTAAATCAGATTGATTTTTTGACATGATTCATTTTTTTAAAGTGAAGTAAAAATTTATTTATAGTTTAGTTTTTATTGCCGCTAGCAAATTGATAAACACCATATATCTTTAGATTTGAAATTTGAACTAGAAAATAATACTTGTGACAAGAGTAAATTTTGCCTCTAAAAATTAATTACTTTAGAATTATATCAATTGATTTGTCTTTTTGTTACCTAACATTGACTAAGTAAAACCATTTGACCACATTCAGCTATATTGCTGAGTGTTCCAGTGCTAGACATGGAAGTCAATACTAAAATGTTATGTGCGCTCTAACAAAAAAAAATAACAGATGAAAAAAACGTTCGCATCCCAAGGAGATCTTGAAGAAAAAAAGATTTCATTTGTTGAATTAGCAACAGGTGCATATGGATACACAGCACAAGGTGATCCCAATAGTGGCATAATTATCGGAGATGATTCGGTTATGGTAATAGAAGCGCAAGCTACCCCTCTCATGGCAGAAGATGTTATTGCTAAAGTAAGATCAGTCACCGATAAGCCGATCAAATACTTAGTATTGACACATTATCATGCAGTGCGTGTCTTAGGCGCTTCTGCTTATCATGCCGAGGAAGTTATTTGCTCGCATAAAACTTGGGAAATGATTAAAGAGAGAGGCCAACAAGATTGGGAATCTGAGTTTGGAAGGTTTCCACGGTTATTTAGAGGCCATGAAAGTATTTCAGGATTGACTTGGCCAACGATGACATTCACAGATAGAATGACAGTTGATCTTGGAAATAAAAAAGTGGAACTCATGCATATTGGAGAGGGGCATACCCGTGGAGATATCATTGTATGGTTACCCGAGGATAAGGTCTGTTTCGCCGGCGACTTAGTGGAGCATGGAGCTACACCGTATTGTGGGGATGCGCAGCTAAAAAAGTGGCCAGCAACTTTACAGCGATTGATGGCATTGAAGCCAGCTGCAATGGTGCCTGGAAGAGGAGACGCATTGACTACTGCATCCCAATGTATAGAAGCTATTACTGGAACGGAAAAATACACGACTATGCTTTATGATATCGCTAAAAAAAGTGTCCAAGCAGGTGAAAATTTGAAGACCTGTTACAATACCATGCTTAAAGAAATGACACCGTTATTTGGACATTGGGTCATTTTCGAACATTGTATGCACTTCAATGCAAAACGCGCTTATGATGAGGCCAGTGGTATGGAACATCCTGAAATATGGACAGATGAGAAGGACATTGCAATGTGGAAAAAGCTCAATGCGGAGTAACTGGTAATAGATGCTTAATACACTTCTGTTTTACTACTTCTCGAACTTATACAATCGAATAATTGGCAGTTAGATTATGTTTCTAGTAAATGAATATTATTTCGGATGCACTAAAATGATTCTCAGAGTAACGCAATACATAATTTCCTTTTTTTAATAAAGACGTATGAATTATCAATTCGCCTTGGCTGTTTATCTTCCCATTGTAGATGACACTCCCATTCATATCATATATATCTATTGTAACAGCCTGTTTCCATTTGTTATTTAGAACTAAGTTATTTGCAAAATATTTACTGGTAATGATTTGTTCCTCTTTTGTGTTTTGGTGTTTATCTGTAGCAGTAATTGTAATTTCTTCAATAGAAAAATCTGCAAAAAGAACAGATTCGTCTCTCAAGTCTTGCGCATTTAATAAACTCCTATATATCCCCCACTTTGGTCTTACAAACGATCCGCCAGGTTTCCAATTAATTATATTATCATTTGCATATTCAAACAGTATAGTTTCATCTGACATACGTTGAATTTGTATTTGGTATGTTCCAGACGTACCATATTTTATAATTTCATCCACTTGCAACCAAGTATCTATAAACGGTGCTAAGTCCGTTCGCTTTAATCGTTCTGTATCGTCTTTTTCTGAATAACGCAATTCCAGTTGATCAGGGTTGCCCTTCCTAGCTAATATACTGTACATAGGAAGACTGGAATAATCTCCACCTACAGATTTTAGCTGATGCAAATGCGTGAAATTGGGTGATGATTGGAAGCCGCTTGGCAATTTAAATTTCCATCGATAATGGACTACTTCATCTTCTACTCCAAGAAGATTGTCTGGAGATTTATCGTACGTTTTGATCTCATTGCGTTGCCTGTCAAAATTTATACATCTATCGTCATCAGGCGTTGTATGTATATGAAATCGAAACACAAATTTATTGAGATCTTCATCAAATACTTCATCAATATGATCTCCAAAATCAATATGATTACAATCTGGCACCTCAATAGGATTATATCCTGGTGCCAAAACAGAGCTTATTAATCCATAGGTATCTCCTTGACCATTGGCGGATAGAACAACTTGTGCACCTATGCTATTCCATAGAACCAGAAAGCCAAGTATTGCTATACATTTCATTTTAGTTTGTATTATCTTTAATTAATATGTATTGAACGCATTAAATTACGGTGTACATATCTTCCGTTCCATACTCTTATCCGTGCAGCAAATTAAAGATAGTAAGAAAATTGTATCTAAACGACTGTCCTACGTTGACATTAGAAACGCAACCATTTAAAGCGACTTCACTGGAATTTGGCGAAGTTAGTGTAGCTTTTGTAGCTTAGCAAAGCGATAAAAAAAGCGCCAATTATTTAAGTAATAATAAATTGAAAACAGCTCTGGTTGTTTCCATTCTAATACAAATGCTTATGGAGAATAATAAAACTAAAGTGGCTATCATCGGTCCAGGAAACATAGGTACCGACTTGATGATAAAGGTGATCCGCCTATCCAAGTACTTGGAGATGTCAGCAATGGTAGGTATAGATCCCACTTCTGATGGATTAGCAAGAGCCAAGAGCATGGGCTTTGCCACAACAGCGAAGGGCATTGCGGGTTTAGAAATCATGCCAGAATGGAAAGACATAAAAATAATTTTTGATGCAACCTCTGCAAAAGCCCACGCGTATAACTGGGGCATCGTAGAAAAATATCAAGACAAACGCATTATCGATTTAACACCCGCTGCTATCGGTCCTTTTCTGGTGCCATCTGTTAATTTTGATGCGACGCACAATGTCAAAAATGTCAATATGGTGACCTGCGGAGGACAAGCGACAATACCAATGGTTGCAGCAGTTAATCGAGTAGCTAAAGTCCACTACGGAGAAATTGTAGCATCCATTGCGAGTAAATCGGCTGGCCCAGGTACACGTGCTAATATTGATGAATTTACAGAGACGACCGCGCAAGCAATAGAGCAGGTCGGTGGAGCAGATAAAGGAAAAGCACTCATAATTCTGAATCCTGCTGACCCGCCGCTAGTGATGAGAGATACTGTATTCACTTTGAGCGAGCAAGGAGATAGAGCAGCTATCAAAAAAAGCATAGAACAGATGGTCGCTCAAGTCCAGAAATATGTACCAGGCTATTCGCTCCATCAAGAGGTGCAGTTTGATGATGTACCTGCAGATAATCCCGTTTATATAGAAGGCTTAGGGCATCGGCATGGATTAAAAACGACCATCTTGTTGCGTGTAGAAGGGGCTGGTCATTATTTACCAGAATATGCGGGCAACCTAGATATCATGACCTCAGCAGCCATGTCAACGGCTGATCGTTTTGTAGAAATGGATACAGCTACAGCTTAATTGTATTAAAAAATAGAACTAATAAAATCCCTCTATGGAAAAACTATATATACAAGATGTAACGCTTAGAGATGGAATGCATCCGATCCAACATCAATATACAAAACAGCAAATCCTAGACATCGCAATTGCTCTAGATAAGGCAAAAGTAGATGCAATAGAAGTTGCCCATGGCGATGGTCTTACCGGAGGTAGTTTTAATTATGGATTTGGTGCGCATACAGATTGGCAGTGGATAGAAGGTGTTGCAGAGCACTTAAATCATGCTAATTTGACGACGTTGCTTATTCCTGGAATAGGCACGATCGAAGATTTAAAAAGAGCGAAGGATCTAGGTGTGGAATCGGTCCGTGTAGCCACACATTCTACAGAGGCAGATATCTCTGCGCAACATATTGAAGCAGCGCGTAACATGGGTATGGATGTTTCAGGTTTTCTTATGATGGCACATATGAATGATGCCGTCAACTTAGCCAAGCAAGCAAAGTTAATGGAAGACTATGGTGCTCATTGTGTCTATGTAACAGATTCTGCCGGCGCTTTGCTGATGGATGGCGTACGTGATAGAGTTAGAGAATTCAAATCCATCTTAAAGCCTGAAACAGAAATAGGAATCCATTGTCACCATAACTTATCATTGGGAGTTGCTAATACTATCGTGGCTATGGAAGCAGGGGCTACGCGATTAGATGCCTCCTTAGCTGGCATGGGTGCAGGTGCTGGTAACTGTCCTTTAGAAGTATTGATCGCTGTGCTTAATAGAATGGATGCCAAACACAACTCTGACCTCTTCCAACTTATGGATATTGCAGATGATGTGATACGTCCGTTACAGCAGCGACCTGTACAGGTAGATAGAGAAACCTTGTCTTTGGGCTACTCGGGAGTGTATTCTAGTTTTCTATTACATGCTGAACGCGCTGCTAAGAAATATGGTTTAGATACAAGAACCATTTTAAATGAATTAGGTAATCGCAAGATGGTCGGTGGGCAGGAAGATATGATTATCGATGTTGCCTTGGACTTAGTGAATGCTGCAAAGAAGAATTAAACGCGTTGCATCTTAGTATTTAAACATGTTCAGAACTCATAGATAGGCGTAATAGTTTTGTGTTTCCGCATAAGCAACATGGAGGGTCTTAGAGTCGCAGCTCTGCTGGGACCGAGTGAACAACGAGCCCGCAATACTGCGGCCCTTATATCGCTCAGCGATATAAGGGATATGCCCAAACCAAACTTATTTATGTATTTATAGCATATCGGTGTCACAATGACGAACACGGTGTCTTAAGATAGGTTCTTATAAAAAACGCCTTCTTGATTCATGAAGGTATTATGCTTTCTATTTAAGTCTAATTTCTTTCCAATAAAATTTGTCGCTTGTAAACCCAGTTCGTGGTAGATACAAGAAGTAGCCGCAAAGTCCCAAACACTCCCACCGCCCAATTCTTTCTTTGGCAACTTTAGCATACACGCAGGCCCATTTTCCACAACGCGGATGGCATTCAATACAGCCCCCGCGCCTGCCATTTCTTTGACCCCATCTAATTGCAATTTTTCTACTTTATCCCGAAGTAAGTTTTCTATTTCCGTAGCTTGTGGGGTATCCTTCAACTCTTTATCTGTGACGTAGGTCAAATGCGTATTGTTGTTCTTAACAATCCATGGAATTCCATTTCTAAACGCACCATTTCCTCTAATCGCGTGATATAAATCATCTGTACTGGGATCATATACGACTCCAATAAAAGGTGTTCCATCTTGCGCAACTAAAGCAATAGACACGGAGAAACCTGCTTGCTTTTTTATAAATGCCAACGTTCCATCCATAGGATCAACGCACCAAAAGTATTTTTTCTCAAATCTGCCGCCATCATCTTCTGACTCTTCAGTCAGCAATGCAATATTATAGGTATTACAGCTTTGCACTAGATGAGAGCGAATAACTAGCTCACATGCTTTGTCTACTTCCGTAACAACTTGTGATGCATAACTTGTTCCTCCACTTTTCTCCTCTACGGATATATTTTCATACCTATATTTCTGAATGACTTTTCCAGCGGCCAAGGCGGCATCGATCGCGATTTTAGATAATTCTGACAGATTCATTTCTATTCTTTAACGAAGTTCTTTAATCACTGCTCTTGTTATACGTTCGCTATAACTATTAATTTTCCAATGTCCAGGACTCCAGCCTTTTAGGAAGCGATGGAAATCAGCCCAAGCTACAGGATATAACGATCGCCACTCCTTCTCTAGTGCTTCAGTTGTATTTTCAAGCGCGTTATGCAAATGCGTAAAATAGGTATCT
>Ga0209828_1004254_pt1 | contig 10362 bp, 4 predicted proteins | sample MaitaG_FD_187429 | JGI IMG/M metagenome (GOLD analysis project Ga0209828, IMG submission 187429) | Marine algal microbial communities from Maine, USA - Maine_Asex2 metaG (SPAdes) (version 2) | ecosystem: Host-associated > Algae > Red algae > Unclassified | place: Maine, USA | collected 2015-01-05
TACCGCGTCGAATTCGACGGCGCAGCAATCTGCTACCAACAACGAGTCGGCTGCGTCACCTTCGTACCCGTTGGCGTTGTCGCCCCCGGCGCCCGCACCAACATCGACGCCAACCTCTCCTAACAACCCCACAGCGTTTGGGTAACCCCAAACGCGCTTGGTACCCCAGCGCGTAGCGACCACTACGCGTTTGGCGTGTTCCCCAGTACTCGCTGAGGGGAAACGAATACGACAACGCGCTCGTCTTCGGCCATCACGCGGTCGTACTCGTGCCAGTCGTCGTGGGATCCACCGGCAGCAGAAAATACATCGCGTAGAAGAAGACGCACAGCGTCAGCATCCATGCCGACAGGAATGTCGCTCGGCCCAACCAAGTCTGCGGGGCCGGTCACCCCTACCCAGTTCCAACCACGGCGCGCTGCGATCGTAACCTCGGATCCTCGACGGACATGGCCGACTCGGGCGGCGCGGCCGCGCGAGACCAATGCAACAGACGCTTCGCCAGTGACCGGATGGTCGACTACTCCACAGTTGACCACACTCGACAAAACCCGGCCATCAGCCTGAGTCGTGCTGACGGTTGCAAGACCTGTTTCGGTGGCCAGGAAGGTACGAACATCAGATAGATCTGGCATGGCTTCTCCTATGTAGTTGTATTCAATAGGGCAACGAGGCGTTCCCGAGCGGTGTCCACCTCATGTGGCGGCCCGCCCTTCAGCGCTTCGACGAGCGCTTCGTGCGCATCGACAGATAGCGGATCAATTTCGATCGCGCGGCGCGCCCACTGCGTGGCTTCGTCTGACCGACCAGCGTGTTGCAGCGCAGCGAGTCGCAGACATGCATTGAGCACCTGTCGCTCGAACTGTGCCCGTTCTTGAAGAATCCACTCATCGTCCAAGCCTTCGAGGAAGGGCCCTTGATAGGCATCAACGGCGTCGCTCAATGAGGCAATGGACTTGGAGGCAACACCGGTCGCCTCATGCAACGCCGCATCGGTGAGCGCGCCCTGTAGTCGGGCGACGTCAAGGTGCATACCTTCAACCCGCAGCGACAGAACCTCGCCATCAGAGAGAATAAACCACGGTAATGCAGTCTTGGTGCGATCGGGTTCAAGCGCCCTTGACAGGTACGAAAGCGTGACCCGCAGATTTCGACGCCCAGCCTGAAGGTCCAGATTCGGCCAAAGTGCATCGATAGCCGCCTCGCGGGTAGTGCGACGGCGTGCCGCTAGGAAACCCAGTAACGCTCGCACCCGACCACGCCGCCAATCGGGGGCGTCATGGTGTCCTGGCACAACCAACTCTTGCGAACCGAACAGTCGCACACCAACAAACGCATCAGGCGCATGGGGTCGATCCCCGAGTGCTACTGCAGCACGTCGCGCAACCTCCATCTCGCTTCCCGCAGCGAGTAACTCGAGCGCTCGCCGGCCCTTGCCTTCGAGACTGTTCAGAATTTCAGTCGCGAGCTCGTGTCTGTGGTCGGGTAAACGCAAAGCAAGCTCGGCTGCCCATCGTGCCGGAAGCAACACGCCGATCTGTTCGCTCGTCGGCCAATTGTGCAACAGTTCGTCAGAGATCGTTCCGGTTTCGCGACCGGCGACAAAGGACTGAAACAAAGCTCCGGCCTGCCCGTAGAAATTCTCGATCATGAACGCATCAAGCAACGGACGATCTTGAGGCCGCAGTCCGTACCACATCGCAGCACCCATAAACCATGCCTGGAGCGTGAAACCGCCCGTTGGCGGTAGTCGTTCGGCGAGATCACCTATGAGCTCAGCGGCCCGCTCTTCATCACCGTTGTGGATTGCATCGGCAACATCTGCGAGTCCTTCACAGACACGGGAGTAGAGGCTGAACCACTCCGCCTCGGGAGCAACTCTGACCGGTTGTTCATCAATTTCGATACCTCGATAGCGCCGGAACAATTCACTCGTGGCACGCCACGAACGCTCGAGACCTTCAAAGCGGCCGGGTTCTAACAAGATGGCATCAAGCGATCGAAGCGCGTCGTCGGGGCGGCCCGAGAACCAGTACGTGAGGCCATACGTGACACTGCGGACCTTGCGTTCAGCCAAACGGTCCTCGGTCTCCTCGAGCAAGGCAAGCGCATCGAACGGTCGACCCAACGACACGAGCGTTTCGAGTTGCAGAGAGATGTTCCAATCAGGACCGACCAGGGATTCCAGCTCGTCACGCGATTCGCTGATGAGTGCGAGCACCGTGGCGTTGTCGCCTTCGCTGCGAGCCAGCGTGACTTCTCGCATGAACTGTCCATGGGCTGCATAGTCAACGCCTTGCTGATACAACTCAGCGAGTCGCTCAGCAATCGCGACACACGCTTCGGAATCGTCGGCCGACCATGCTGCGGCGAACCGCATCTCGCACACGACAGCCTCAAGGTCGAACTCGTTGGCCTGCCGACAGCGCTCGGTGATCTCGTCGAGTTCGAGATCACTGAGCGACCCAGCTACGAGCCCTGTGCGAAGCAGCTGAAGCAGTTGGCGAAGCAGTGCATGCTCCGGAGACGTGATGCCTCGCAACCAGCGGTCCACGCGATCTATGGGAACCCGATCAGCACCGGCAATGATGTGACGCAAGACGACCTTGCGCGCCTCGGTGCTCAGTGCACCTTCGGCGAGGACCGACACAGCCCGGTCAACGTCACCGGCAGCCTCTGCGTGAGCGGCAGCGGTTCGCCGGGCGTCTTGCAGCCGTTCGCCGTCGACAAGCCCTGCAAGCGGTTCACGCCACAGGTCATGAACCAAGATTTCTCCGCCAGGGCGACCGTCCACGAGCGGAACCGCAACAAGATCTGCAGCGCTTCCCTCAAGCACTTCTCGAGCAAGGTTCTCGTCGACTTCTCCCAACGCCGCGGCCACAGCAAGGTCACCCTGCTGGCGTCGACTGAGCCCCGCAAGCACCTTTTGATAGAGATATGCGCCGGCAACGTCGCTGCCAGCTGATGCAGTGAGCGCCAATACCGCAGGCCACCCACCAGCGTGATACAGCGCAGGTGGGTCAACATCAGCCTCGCTCGCAAACGCATCCACTTCCTGGTCGGTAAAGAGCAACTCGCCGCCGTCGATAACAAACGATGGGTCTGCGGTGATCAGCAACGCCGTAAGCAACGGATTCTCGCGTGATGCAACAAGCACGTGAGCATTCGAGGGAAGAGCCTCTCGCAGCTCAAGCACGTACGAGACACCCGACTCGTCGAGCAAATGGAGGTCGTCGAACACAACGCCAGTCCGAGCAGGCGCAGCAGACCACAGATATTCGGCCACTCGCTCAACGTGCGGATCGACCAACAAGGTGCCGTTGGGCCCGAAGAGCCGTTGGCACACGGCTGCATGTAGCGACGTGGCAGTCCAATCGGGCCTGCACCGAACAAGTACTTCGGATCCGCGCCCGAGCGTCGCGCTCTCGAACATTGCTTGTCGTAGCAGCGTGGACTTGCCAAGCCCAGCTCCGCCGAGAATCACCCCCAGGCCGCCCTCCCATCGCGCGTCGACCGCAATAATCAGCCGTTCACGAAGAACGACGTTCGGTGTCTGGGGCACCCGAGCAGTATCGCAAATGACACCCACCGGCGTCGAGCCAACGTTCGGCTAACGCCCCGCTAGCGGCACCGTGTTTCACTAATGTTGTGCAGCGGGAAGCCATTGACCCAAGAACATTGGGCGCCGAGTCAATCGGTTCTTTCCTTGCACTTCGTGGGCTTGCGACAATAACGTCAGCAGAGCCGGACCCGGCGGGTTTATGCGAGAAGCAGCCATTTCACTGGAATGGCACCGAGCTAGTCATATGCTCGACTGGATCGGCCTCTTGGGGTGACCTCGAGGCGGTTCCAGTCGATGTTTCTTTAGTGGCGGGAACCATGCTATTCCAGTTTCGCGGTGATGGTTCGACCGACCAAGTTTCTGGTACTTCGCCCGAGTACCGCGAGCAACTCGTGACGTACTTGGGTCAGGCACAAGGTCATGCCATAGCTGACGCAGCCGGCAATGGCGTGACGCAGCGATTGTTCGTTACACCGGACTGGCGATCGGAGTATGCGGACCGGTAAGGGTTGGCGCAACCGCGCTCGCTCTTCTCGGAACTGGTTCGCATACTCGTTTTCCTTCTCATCAACTTCTCTCTTCTTCGACTTCTCTGCTCATCAACATTGTGCTCAGAAGCACTGCTGGTCGCGGGCCTCGGCCACTCGAAGCGGCTGGCTGTGCCTGGACTTCCTCACAGAGCGGCTAGTAGGACACTGATGGACGATGTCCTAGGTTGACTCCATGACAATCGTACGAAGCAAGGTCTCAGCACGCGCCAGCGCCATCGTTGTCCACCACGGCACGGTTTTCTTGTCCGGCCAAGTAGCTGAAGATCCCGACGCAGATATTCAGGAACAGACACGATCGACCCTCGCTCGCATCGATGCCCTACTTGTTGAGGCAGGGTCCGATCGCGAACACCTGCTTTCCGCCACGATCTATCTGCGCGATATCGACAACCACTTCGCCCTTATGAACGAAGTCTGGAACGCTTGGGTTCCCGAAGGTCACGCCCCTGCGCGCGCCTGCGTCGAAGCGCACATGGCGCGGTCGGCGCTGCTCGTCGAGATTTGTGTCATCGCTGCGATTGCCACATCGGCGGACAGCTAGAGCGACTGATACCTCGCTTACGCGGCGGGCTCGTCTCGCAACAAGCCGTGATCGGCGAGCAACGCATCAGGGGTAGCGTCTCTGCCGCGAAACATTCGATAGACCTCTGCTGCCGGACGGCTGCCACCCAACCCGAGCACGGTCTCTTGAAATCGCTGGGCGACCGCACTAAGTTCGGTGTCGTTGTCCAAGCCGACCTCGCGAAACGCAGCGAACGCGTCCGCTGCGAGGACCTCGGCCCACTTGTATGAGTAGTAGCCGGCGGCGTACCCACCCGAGAACAGGTGTCCGAACGCGGGTAGGGGAGACTCTTCGTCTAGACGAGGCGCGACCAGTGTTGCCGTGGCGATCTCAATGTCAAGTACGGCTGGATCATCGATAGCAGGGTCAACACCAAACCGTTCGTGCAACGCCATGTCACTCTTGGCGAAGTGGAGTTGGCGAAGTGTTGCGTTCGCAACCATGAAGTTACGACTCTCGATGATGCGGTCAATCGTGTCGTCGTCGAGCGGCTCGCCGGTGTCGACGTGTGCAGTGAGTGCGCGAAGAAAGGGCTTGTGTTCCATCCAGTATTCGTTGAACTGGCTAGCGAGTTCCACCGAGTCCCACTCGACCAAATTCATGCCTGAGGCGCCTCCCTCGTCGATCTCGGTGAACATGTGTTGCGTCGCATGGCCAAACTCATGAAAGAGCGTGCGTACCTCGTCGAGCGACATGAGGCCCGGTCGTCCATCGGCGGGAGGGCGAGCGTTCATGACGAACAGCGCGATGGGCAACGAACTTGGAAGGTCGCCCACAGCGAGCAACCGGTCACGACCAACAACGGTGTTCATCCAAGCGCCTCCGCGCTTCTCCCCCGGCCGACTATACGGATCGACATAGAAGCCGGCGATGATCTCTGCGTTTCGACGCACCTCAAAGAACTGCACCGACGGGTCCCATGTCGGAACCGTCGCGTCGGTGCTCTCAGTTATCTCGACCCCGTAGAGCTTTGCGATCAAGTCGAACAGGCCGTCTAAGACCCGTGGAAGCTGGAAGTAGTCACGCAGCGCTTCCGCGTCATAGCCATAACGATCCTCTTGGAGACGTTCTGTCCAGAACGGGATATCCCATGGCGCAAGGCCGCCTTCGGGGGCACCTTGGACCTCAGCAGCGAACGTAGCAAGGTCGTCGATCTCAGCTTCTGCGACAGGGCGCGCCGCGGCCTCGAGCGTGGCAAGCAAGTCCCAAACCGCCGTCGTAGACGGTGCCATCTTGGCATCAAGGCTGAGGTCGGCGTAGTTCGCAAACCCGACAAGGCGGGCCTGTTCTTGCCGCAGCTCAAGAATCTCGCGAAGCACAGGGCGATTATCGTGACCGCCAGCGACACCACGACCACGGAAGGCTCGGTACATCTCTTCTCGCAGCGTGCGGTCAGCCGCTTGCTGGCAGATACCCAGGTAGCTCACGGCATTGACCAGGAAGTGCCAGGCGCCCTCGGCAACGCCGTCATCGACGGCTTGGGATTTTGCGATCTCAACAACTGCTTCGGGAATGCCAGCAAGCCTTGCCTCGTCGACTACGGCGACGCGTGATGCTTTTTCCTCTTTCAGCAAGTTGGTCTTGAACGTGTTGCTGAGTTCGGCAAGACGTTCCTTGATCTCCTTGTAGCGAGCCTGTTGTTCGCCAGCGAGTGCAACCCCCGAACGCTCCATGCCTCGAATGGACTCGTCCAGAATCCGTTTCCGAGCAGTTGACAAGTTCTTGCCTTCGCTACTCGATCGAAGCTGCACCATGGCGTCATAGATCGGGCGGCTCTGACTCATCTTGCTCGACAACGCAATGACCTGCGGCCGCACATCGTCATACGCTTCCTGCAGCGCATCGTTGTACTTCACGCTCGTGAGGTGCAACACCGTGCCGACCACAGATCCGAGACGGTGTTCGATGACCTCGACTGGTTCCATGAGCCCGACCCACGTTGGCACAAGCGACGCCTCAAGGGCTTCGAACTCGGCACGGCACTCGTCGACGAGCATCGCGATACCAGCGGCAACATCGCTCGCATCAATCGAGGACCAGACGGGCAGGTGAGCGAGCGGGCCACTTGCGGTCGTCTCACTGAGACGTGCGAGTGAAGCAGATGCAGCAGCGTTCATGGCCCAAGGTTACCGACCATCGCGCAACTGATCCGCGCAACCACGAATCGACCACTCGGGCGATCCTTGAGCTACCGATCCCAGGAAGTGCTCCACGAGATAGGCCGATCTACCTAGAGCAACATTGCTCCCGGCTTGTGTCGTACAGACGACTCAGTTCTAAGGCCAAATTGCCGAAAAACAGGTATGAGTGTTTTACCCCCCAGATTCCCTCGACGCCTTCGCCGAATTCTCTTTGGCGTGCTCGGAACCTTTGGACTAGCTGCCTGTGTCTTCATCGCAGTGTCCTACTTCTTCCATACGACCACGCTGGACGTGTACGCACTGTCATCGCCAAGCACCGTTGAGGCCTTCGCCGATGGCGAACCTCAAGTCACGGTGGAGTTCTATGACGCTCCCGTTGGCGGTCAGCTCGTGGGGGCGGTCGACGTCGTCTCAACCGACGTTGTCGTCAACAATCAGAACCTGCGAATCACGACCACAGAGCGGACTCGCCAACTACCGCGCGGTTCGTACCTGCAGGTGTGTGTCGACGGACGCTCCGATGGGAACAGCGCGTGCGCAAGTCAGGGTCGGGCCACGACTTCTGCCAACGGGCAAGCCGTTGCAACTAACGTGAACGATTCAGTCTCGTGCACCCGCACCGCTTTCGCGCCAGAACGATTCTGGCTCAACTCAACAACGCCTGCGTACATGGACGTGCGATGCGACTCAGTCACACCGCCGCTCAGACTCGCGTACTCCCAAGACAGCAGCGTGCTCCTCGATGGTAAACGACTCGACCTCGCCGAAGGGTCACTCGCAGACCTAACGGAGCTGATCAACAAACATCTGCTCGAGCACCCTGCAGATGAGGTCGCGGACCACGACCACCCGGCCGAGCAGGCAGTCTTGATAGAAGGGGCAGACCTCTTCGTTCAGGGTGAGGCCCACGAAGACAATCAGCAACTCGAATTGCTCGGTTCAGAACTCACCATTACGAATGGCAACACCATTGATCTATCAGATCTCGTTGCAGCCCCGACTGTCGTAGCGACCGATGACCAGATTCTAAGTGGCGCCCTCGCTGGCACGACTCTGCAAATTGAGCTGGAAGACGGCGGCGCCATCGCGGTCGACCTCTCGACCCTGACCCAAGACGCTGACGACCAGCAACTCACGCTGGTGGGTGGCGAGCTCATACTGAACAACGGAACTGGAACTGACTCGGTCGTCGATCTCGGACGCTTCCTTGACAACACCGACGCGTTCTGGTCGGTTGCATGTGACCCCGACACACTCCAAGTTCTTGCGCTCACCGGTAGCGACTGGAGCTGTCTTGATCCAACTGCTGACGAAACACTCACCACGATCGGCTTCGATGCGTCAAACCAGACGATCGACTACGTCGACGAGAATGGCGTGCTGAGTTCGCTGCCGATCACGGCTTTGGAGACAACCACCCTGGTGAGTGACACGCTGTCGATCGGCAACCAGATCGGCACGTACACGAACGAAGACGGCAACACCGTCAGCCTCATTGAGACGGTGACGTCACTTGTCTCGAACGGCGATGGAACTCTGACCTACACAAATGAAGCGGGCATAAGTACGGTCCTGGACACCACCACGGCGGAAACGCTCACAACGTTGACGAATACTGTCGTCGGCAATCCAATCGGCACGTACACCGGTGAGAACGGTCAAACGGTCGACCTGAGCGAAACGATCACACTGCTTGTCGACAATGGCGACGGCACGCTGACGTTCTGGCACGAGAACGGACAGCCGACAAACCTGGACATTCGCGATCTCGAAACGCTCACGAGCGTCACAGACGTGCTTGCGTCAGGCAATCGAATTGGCATGTACACCGACGAAGATGGCAACACGGTCGATCTACTCGAATCAATCACCGCTTTGACTGACAACGGCGACGGCACCTTTACCTTTGTAAACGAAGCGGGCAACCCAACAACGCTCGACACCTCTTCCCTCGAAACCCTCACCTCGATCAGCAACGTGCTGAGCGATGGCAACCTGATCGGTGTGTACACCGACGAAGACGGCAACACCGTCGACCTCCTCGAAACCGTCACCGAACTCACATCAAACGGGCAGTCGCTGGAGTTCACTGACGAAAACGGCAACACCACCACAATCAATATCGCCGGACTCGAAACCCTCTCCACCGTCACCCAAGTCCTCACCAACGGCCACCTCATCGGCGTCTACACCGACGAAAACGGCAACACCGTCGACCTGCTCGAAACCGTCACCGAACTCACATCAACCGGACAAACCCTGGAGTTCACCGATGAAAACGGAATCGTCACCGCCATCTCAATGACCGACCTTGAGACGCTGTCAACTGTGACCCAGGTGTTGACCGACGGTCACTTGATTGGTGTGTACACCGACGAAGACGGCAACACCGTCGACCTCCTCGAAACCGTCACCGAACTCACATCAAACGGCCAATCGTTGGAGTTCACTGACGAAAACGGAATCGTCACCGCCATCTCAATGACCGACCTTGAGACGCTGTCAACTGTGACCCAGGTGTTGACCGACGGTCACTTGATTGGTGTGTACACCGACGAAGACGGCAACACCGTCGACCTCCTCGAAACCGTCACCGAGTTGACCAGCAACGGGCAAACCCTGGAGTTCACCGACGAAAACGGCAACACCACCACAATTGACATCGCAGGACTCGAAACCCTCTCCACCGTCACCCAAGTCCTCACCAACGGCCACCTCATTGGCGTCTACACCGACGAAAACGGCAACACCGTCGACCTCCTCGAAACCGTCACCGAACTCGCCAGCAACGGACAAACGCTCGAATTCACCGACGAAAACGGCAACACCACCACAATCGACATCGCCGGACTCGAAACCCTCTCCACCGTCACCCAAGTCCTCACCACCGGCCACCTCATTGGCGTCTACACCGACGAAGACGGCAACACCGTCGACCTCCTCGAAACCGTCACCGAACTCGCAAGCAACGGCCAAACCATCGAGTTCACCGACGAAAACGGCAACACGACCACAATCGACATCGCAGGACTCGAAACACTCTCCACCGTCACCCAGGTGTTGACCAACGGCCACTTGATTGGCGTCTACACCGACGAAGACGGCAACACCGTCGACCTCCTCGAAACCGTCACCGGACTCGCCAGCAACGGACAAACGCTCGAATTCACCGACGAAAACGGCGCCGTCACCGCAATCGACATCGCAGGACTCGAGACGCTCTCCACCGTCACCCAAGTCCTCACCAACGGCCACCTCATCGGCGTCTACACCGACGAAGACGGCAACACCGTCGACCTCCTCGAAACCGTCACCGAGTTGACCAGCAACGGGCAAACCCTGGAGTTCACCGACGAAAACGGAATCGTCACCACAATCGACATCGCAGGACTCGAAACACTCTCCACCGTCACCCAAGTCCTCACCAACGGCCACCTTATTGGCGTCTACACCGACGAAGACGGCAACACCGTCGACCTCCTCGAAACCGTCACCGGACTCACATCAAACGGACAAACGCTCGAATTCACCGACGAACACGGCGCC
>Ga0209828_1004255_pt1 | contig 10358 bp, 5 predicted proteins | sample MaitaG_FD_187429 | JGI IMG/M metagenome (GOLD analysis project Ga0209828, IMG submission 187429) | Marine algal microbial communities from Maine, USA - Maine_Asex2 metaG (SPAdes) (version 2) | ecosystem: Host-associated > Algae > Red algae > Unclassified | place: Maine, USA | collected 2015-01-05
GGAGGAGAATCTGCTGATTGGTCTGCGTGCACGCACGGACGGGTTAAAAACAATTCCGGATCTGGTCTACGAACTGTTTCCCGTACTGGCGCAGATGCTCAAGCGTCGCGGGGGTGACCTTTCCGGCGGACAGCAGCAACAACTGGCCATTGGCCGGGCACTGGTGACTCAACCCGATATCCTGCTACTGGACGAACCCACAGAAGGCATCCAGCCCAACATTGTGCATGACATAGGCACGATCATTCAGACCCTGAACAAGGAGGTCGGACTGACGGTATTACTGGTGGAACAGAAGCTTCCCTTCGCCAGGCGTGTGGGTGAGAATTTTCTATTGATGGATCGTGGTCAGATAGTATCCAGCGGTGCAATGCCAACGCTTTCTGAAGAGCTGGTTCGCCAGTATCTGACTGTGTAGTGGCCTGCCAGATTACTGGGTAGGAGTATCAGTTGATGGTAATACCAGGCATATCCCTGACCGCCACAAATGCATCGACCGCTGTACATCCTTGTGCGGTACAGATCAACGGATTGATCTCCAGCTCTACTAATCGTTCACCTAGCTGCATGGCTGCCTGCTGAACAGACATGATGGCATCGAGCAACAATACTCTGTCCACTACCGCCCTACCCCGAAATCCATCGAGCAAGGGGGCACATCGGAGTTGCAGTAATCTTCTGTCCACTTCTTCACGCGTTACAGGCAGAAGGCAATGAACCGAATCATTGAGAATTTCTGTAGTGATTCCACCGGCTCCGAGTGTCATGAGCAAGCCATGAACCGGATCGCTAATGACGCTGACAAGTAATTCTGCAACCGTGCCTTCCACATACTCTTCTATAAGGCAACCGCCTGCGCAGTCGATACGATTGATAGCACGTTCCAACTCGCGTCGGTTACCAATACCCAGCTCTATCGCGTTGGCCTCACTTTTATGAACAACGCCCAGACCCTTAGCAACCACGGGGTACGTAAAAGCAGAGGATGCTTTGTCCAGAGCACGACTAAGCCTGCGCGATGAGCGCAAATCAGCGAACGACAGGCGAACGTTTACCGGTACAGGTACACCGAACCGGTTGAGCCAGCGTTTTGCCGTGCTCTCATCAAGCAGTCTTGGAGCATGGGCATCCAGTGCGGCTGTCTGAATCAGTCCCCAGGCTTCCTGACTCGCTCGTCTGGCACTGGGGCGCTCAACAGCACGGCCAGTTCCGTCTACAACCGTCAGTACCGTGCTCTTGAAATCAGCACCGGGCTTTTCATCCAGCCAAACCGGTTGCGATGGCTTGAAGTGACCCGACGTCTCCAGCCATGCCGCGTTGCGCAGAGCACGCAGCCCATCGCCCAGTCCGCACAGAGCAACGGCGCCATGTTGTTGTACCAGCTGGATGACAGGCTCCGGCATGTTTTCTGGCAAAGTTGCCACGACAGCAACAACACCGGGCCATTGAGACGCTGCCGCGAGATAGGCCACCAAGGCACCATGCCACGATGGCGCAGTACACCGGTCGCTGCGCGGAAAATCCAGTACCAGCAGCGCGATGTCGGCCACTCTTGCATTAGGCTCATTGGCCGATTGAGAATCTGACTCTTCAGTTGACGGTATCTGCAACATTCCGCTGACCATGCCTCGCATGGCTGCATCGTCGTTCCAGATAATGGTGTGATAGTCCAGTGGGTTGGCAAGGCGCAAGTCATCACCGAGCACCACACGCAGATCATCAGCCTGTTTTTGCTGCAGAGCGGGGAACGTGAGTCCGGCAGACAAGCCCATGTCAGAGACCAATGCAGCTTCACCACCTGAACAGCTCATCGACAACACTCTGGCCCCCCTGACTTTGTGTGGAAGATCAAGCACCTTGAGTGTTTCTATAAACTCGCCCAAGCCACTGACCCGGCACATTCCCATGCGTTCTATGAACGCACTTGACGCTGTATCGTCACCGGATAAGGATCGGGTATGAGACATCAAAGCTGCTCGAGCTAATGAGGTTATACCTGTCTTCAAGATTACGATTCGCTTGCCCAGTTGCTGAGCCAGTAATGCAAGTTGCTCGAACGCGCGGATATCTGAGAAACCTTCTACATGAAGACCCAACGCCGTGACCCTGTCGTCGTGGAGTACGGCCGTTGCCAATTCCGCCAGGCTGGTCTGAGCTTGATTGCCTGCAGTAATCAGATAAGCCAGTGACAGACCACGCCGTTGCATAGACAAATTGATGGCAATGTTAGACGACTGCGTGATGATGGCAACACCGCGCTTAACCGACAGCCCACCGTGTTGATCGGGCCACAACGTTACGTTGTCCAGATAGTTGATCAGGCCGTAGCAGTTCGGACCGATTATGGGCATGTCACCGGCTGCATCTACCAGGCGCCGCTGACGTGATTCGGCGTCTCGGTCCAATTCAGCGGTTTCGCTAAAACCGGCAGCAAAGCAGATCACGCCGCCTGCGCCAAGCTCTCGCAAGGAACTGACCAGTTCAATAGTGGCTTCATTGTTGACACCCATGTAACAGGCGTCTGGCACACCCGGCAGATTGTCAACTGAGCGAAAACAGGGTTCGCCACCCAGTTGCTCTCGCGAGGGATGCACCGGCCAGATTGCGCCCTCGAAGCCTGAACGACGGCATTGTTCAATAACAGCTTCAGCCCAATGGCCACCAAACACGGCAATGGATTCAGGCTTTAACAGTCTGTCTAATCGATGTTTGGACAAGGCCTGACTCAAGGGTTATACAAAGGGGAATAACGAAAACAGCGCAGAAGGCTGCCATCTGGAGACGAGATAGGCGCGCGTGAACGATCACCAGCCCGCGCTAGCATAACGCAGGTTCGTACCCTACGCCACATTGTGAAAGGCGGGGTTTGACAGTCTGCACCTACGAGGTTTTTCCTCTGGCCGGACTATCGCCTGAACGCCTCTTTCCCACCTATCCAGACTCTCTGGACCTGTAGATCTCGCACATCAGGTTCCGTTAACGGATCACCCGTTAGCGCAATAATATCAGCCAGTTTGCCCACCTCCAATGAGCCACGATCATGTTCAAGGTAGTTCTGCCAGGCTGCATCAATGGTCATGGCTCGCAAGGCACGCATTCGGTCAATAACCAACGAAGGCCCCAACACGTGCTCTTCCAGCGTCAATCTTTGCGTAGCACTCCACAGCATACTCATCGGGCTAACAGGGGTCACCGGCGCATCAGAGTGTATTGAGTAGCGCAATTGAGCCAGATCGGCTTGAGCCAGAGGGCTGATTCGACTGGCCCGAGCATCTCCCAGCACCCGCGTTCGATACCAGTCACCCCAATAATAGGTATGGGCAGGAAAGAATGTAGCGCTTGCGCCCAATCGGGCCAGGGCTTCTAGCTGGTCCTGCCGGATCGTCTGGGCGTGTACGATCAGGTGTCGTGAATCGGCTCTTGGCGTCTGCCTGTGTGCGGCTGTCAGTGATGCGATAACCAGATCAATGGCGGCATCTCCATTTGCGTGCATGGCGAGTTGAAAGCCTGCACTGTGATACCGCAACACTAGTTTTTTGAAAATAACTTCCGGCATACTCGGCACTCCCCGAAATCCCACTGGCAGGCTGGTATCTGTCAGGTAAGGCTCTGACAACCATGCTGTTCTACCCTGTGGACTACCATCGACCACCAGCTTGAGTGCCGATATGGAAAATCGCTGAGACCTCCCTTGCCATCCGATGGCATCAGCCAGAGCCTTCGATGGTGAGGCTGGTGGGCTCGTAGTCAGTGGCAACGTTATCTGGCTAGCCATCTTGTCGTAAGCTGGCCATACAACAATGCGTTGTGGCAACACATTCAGACGTTGCAACCAGCGCAGCATAAGCATGGAAGGCTTATCGGCAAAGCCATTCTGTACCGTGGTAATACCGTTGTGCAGATACTGGTCACGAGCCGACAACACGGTATCAAACAGACTTCGATACGGTAGTTGCCTCAGCAAGAAACTGAGTCTAGGTGCTGCAGATTCCTGCAATAAGCCTGTTAATCGACCTTGCATATCCCGGTCTGGTTCATGGTTGACAACCGACACTTTCAATTCAGCACGTTCACTGACACTGCTATCGTAAAACCCGAGCAGGTGCAGCGCCCGGGTATTGGCAACACCCATATGACCCGATCGATGCCATAGGTAAACAGGGTGCCCGGGGGCCGCCTTGTCGAGCTCGTGACGGGTTGGGTGCCGCTGCACAGGGAGAGACGCGTTATCGTAGTTGAAGCCAACAATCCACTGCCCTTCTGGATACGTTTCAGCCTCTAATGTGATGGCTTTGAGTAATTGAGCCATGGTGCCAGTAGTACCAACTGGCGGCGGCGTCAGGTCGAGACCCGCCTGCGCCAACCCAGCGCTGGGAAAGTGGCTGTGCGCATCAACAAAACCGGGCAGCATAGTTTTTCCTTTCATGTCTACTACGGAAGTAAACAGAGGTAGGTCACGTGACAGACGTTCTTGCCGCCCTACCGCCTTGATATACCGCCCTTGCATCAGAAGCGCATCGGCCACCGTATCCTTATCATCGAGGGTCAATATATGTGCGTTAACCAGCAAAATAGAACGTGGCCAGCATGCCAGTGCTACCAGCACCATACTGGTTAACATTGCTAACAACATTGAGGTGCGCTTCATGTTTTTATGGACACCATTACGTGACTGTAGTCAGGAAGCGCCACCTTGATCACGGCCTGACTTCTTTGCTTACGTATACTGACAGGCTGGGTTTAAGGGAGTTCGGCAATGATCAGTAAAGAGCAGGTTTCATCGTGTAGCACGTGGCTACGGCGATTGATAACGATCGCTGCAATGACTGTGCTTTTAAGCATCATAAGCATAATTCCCGCCTACGCACAGGGCGCTGATACTTTTGCACCTATTATCGAACTCGAGGAAATGGCCGAGAGCGTTGCTGATCGCACACAAGTTTTTACCGTCCAGATAGCCGAAGACGAATTACTCAAAGATGCCACGCTCTACTATCGACGGGAGGGTCAGCTGCCGTTCACACCCGCCCCTATGGAACCGCTGGGTGATACCGGTTATTTCAGCGTATCCATTCCTACCAGCACCACCGATCTTCGCACCATCGAGTATTACGTTCAGGCTCGCGATGAAGCTGGCAACCGCACAGTCAGCGGATTTGCATTCGACCCTTATAAACGCATGCTTACCGCTTCTATTAAAAACAAGTCGATCGAATCCAGCAGCAATACGAAGCCATTGGCAGAGCCGCCCAGTGTTAATCCACCATTGCTGAAGCGTCGGTGGGTTCAGATAACGCTGGGTGTACTGGCAGTGGGTGCGCTGGCCTCACTAGCCAGTGATAATGGTGGCAGTGACTCAGAAGTCGTTCCATTGACATTTAATCTGCAGTGAGATTGACAACCATGACAATCACTAATCCTTCATTCAAGACTGCTGCAGCTGTATTGTTGAGTAGCGTTGTACTCAGTGCCTGTTCAAGCGATGGAACAGTAACGACGTTAGACGCAAGGCCCAGCGTGTCTATCGGATTACCGCAAGTCCTGCTGGACTCTCCCAACGTTGATCCTGCCTTGCTTCGACCAGCTGTTGTTCTGTCGAATGGCGCCGTCGTCAACATGACTCGAGGTGAGGGTAATACCTGGAGTGGCACGATTAACGTCGCCCCGGCCAATCAATACACCGCCACTGTTACCTGGGTTGAAAATATCAATGGCCGCGAACTACCACTGGCCAGTCTTGAGCAGTCTCTTGAAGTTGCTGCTGATGGGACCGTTGTGCGTAGCGTTGCCACGGGTTACTCCACCATGATAGACAATGATAGGGGTGGAAAAACCAACCTTGAGGAACGTGACAATGGAACAGATCCTTTTCAGAATCCTAATGATGATGATCCATCTGATCCACCCAACGACAGTAGCTCTCAGGTACCTGCCGCGCCAGTGACAGGTGAGCCCGCACCTACCCCGGTAACGGTACCAGTTGCAACGCCAGAACCTACACCTACACCTACACCTACACCTACTCCTACTCCTACTCCTACTCCTACTCCTACTCCTACTCCTACTCCTACTCCTACTCCTACTCCTACTCCTACACCGGCGCCTATACCTACTCCTATTCTTCCGACACCTGTGCCTGAACCTATGCCTGTGGCGGCTGATGTTGTGATACCAAGAGTTGCAGTAAGTGCAGTGCCAGACATCGATGGTGCCAACGTGACGCTGGATGCCTCAGGTAATCTCAGCGGTGAGTGGGCCGCTGCCATCCAGAGCGACAATAGCGGTGCAGAACTGTATATCAACAATCTGATCATCGACGTTGATGCTGAGAAACCAGACGGCTCCGCGTTCCGACGATGGGCAGCAATGCACGATGGAACGTTTCTCTACGTTGTCGTTATCGTTGATGACAATGGTGACCGGCAACGTGATTCCGGATCTGACATTGCCCAGGACGACAGCCTTGAGCTTTTTATAGACGGTGACAACAGCAAGCTAACACGCTATGGAAGCAACGACTTTCATCGAATCTTTCCAGTGCAACTCGCAGGCGCAGACAAACAGTCTGCAACGACAGGCGATATCGCCGGTCCCAATTCATCCACGGCACCTCTGATCATCCAGTTCGCCACCGGACCTGGCATTGGCCCACGTGGAATACGTCGGCCACAATTTGAGCGAGACGTCTACGAGTTACGTATTAACCTTGCCTCTGCAGGAATCAGCACGGATGCAGCGTTTGGTCTTGAGCTTCAGATTAATGATGATGATGGAGGCGGTGACCGCGATTCAAAGTGGGCCTGGTATCAGCCGTCGGGCACGACCGGCGATACGGAAGCTACGGTATCGAATCCATCGTTGATGGGTACCGCGGTTCTCGAATAGGGTATTGGTGCTGGTTGTTACTCGTTACTGGCGATAAGCATTTGCTTGATCTGCCTGAGATTCCTGCTCTCCGCCAGCAATACCGCATCAATGCCGTTGGCATCACGAACCCGTGTGTTTGCACCAGCCCGTATCAAGGAACCCACCAGTCGCTCTCGGTCTCGTCCCACTGCGGCGATCAATGCAGTTCGTCCCAGTGCATCTGACGTATCCAGATTTGCACCGGCCGCGACCATTTGCAGGACTAAGTGCTCGTACCCTTTTTTAGTGGCTTCTATAACCGGATAGGAACTGTGCAAGGTCGGCGCGTTGACATCAGCACCTGCGTCGACCAGATACTTGGCTATCACAGGCTGCTCCAATGCTATCGCTGCGGCCAGTGGAGACTGCCCGTCATTCGATCGACCATTCACGTTCGCCCCGGCGGCAATCAGACTACCCACCAGTTTTATAAGCGATGACGGGGGCGCTTGCTTGATTGCCATCACCAGGATGTCACCCGATAGCTGGCCCACCAGACCCTTGTTGCGGACCATCAGTGTCACTACGGCCGCACAGCCTGAACTTACCGCTCTGTTCAGGTGCGACTGTCCCTGGTAGATATGGTCAACAATAATGTCAGGGTGTTCCTTGAGCGCGGTTTCTACCGGGACGCGATCACACTGCTGTACCTGAGCGGCAAAATGCGCGTGCAAAGCAGCCTTATAGCTGCTTTTTTCTCGCAGATGCTCAGATAACAGACCGATGCATTCTGGCTTTCTGATGTGCTTGGCGATGGGCCTACCTTGCACCAGCTCTGGTGTCAGCAGATCACCTTCGGCATTGAGCAGCGAGGTCAGCCGTTGTACATGGCAAGCACGTATCGCCCGCCTATACTCACCGTACAGAGTCTGTAGCTGAGCATCCCGCTGCTCGTCAGTCATCGTCTCTGCAAGTACTGAATCAGGTATTCCGGCAAATCCGGGATTGAATCGAGCCGCTACCATCAGGACAAACCGCTCTCCACCCAGACGCCTGTCTGTCGCCATTGCATGGTCCATGGCGGTGAGTCCACGGTAATCTTTGCGCGTAATCGATGCTCCCTGACTCAGCAGAAACGCAACCACTTCACTATGGTTGCTGGTGATGGCCACCATCAGTGGTGTACGACGCTCTGAATTCAACGCCGCATTGTCAACGTGAGCACCGCCTTCGAGAAGCCTTTCGACGACGGACAGGTTGCCCATTTTGGCGGCCAGCATCAACGGCGTATTGCCGTTCACAACAGCGTCCGGCCGCGCGTTGTCGTTCAAGAGCACATCAACTTGTGGCAGATCACGATTGGCGATCGCGCTCATCAACTTGCTCTCCAGACTAGCGGGAAGGTAGTTGCAAGCGGGTTTAAGCCGTTCGAGTACAGCCTGATTGATGGAATCGCTGGAGCAACGCCAACTCAGCAAACCACTCACCGGGCTAATCGTAGGCGTGAATGTCATTGCCTTCTCGCCAATTTTCTCTTCAAAATCAACCAGCAGAACACCACCACGGCTGACAGCGACCCGCTTTACGCTCGTGCCGAAGATGCTCTTCGCTGGTGGAAGTTCGGCATCCGCATTATCGTGAGGCATGACGCCGTGTTTAACGTAGTGATCAGAAACCCGCAGCTTGACGTGGGAGGTTAGATTGAAGGCCTCTGACAGCAACGCTGCACGCACATAAAGCCCCCTGGAATGCCAGCTTTGGAGCGCTCCAGCCCCTGCGGCGGCAATGGCCAGCACTATAATCAGCAGTTTCACGTGATTCTTGACGACTCATGAATAAAAAACGGCAGCTGTAAAGCACGATCCCTTGCCCTACCTCTTGCGTATCGACAGAAAACACCCCACCCTTGACGGATGGGTTGGCAAAACCATTCGCCATGACGCCACGGCCCCGAAGCTTGCGTCTGAACCTGATCACACTTATTAATTTCTAAACAGGAGTCCGCTTCATCCATGAATATGCCGGTTAGCCATCCCGCTTTTGTTCACGTGCGCAGCGAGCACATCCAGTCTCTGGACATAGACGTTCACGAATTCAAACACTCAGCCACTGGCACTCCCCATGTTCATCTGGCCACGAAAAATCCAGAAAATGTGTTTCTGGTGGGTCTCAGAACTGTGCCAACAGATTCCACGGGGGTTGCCCATATTCTGGAGCACACCGTGCTCTGCGGCAGTGAGAAGTACCCGGTTCGTGATCCCTTCTTCATGATGATTCGGCGCTCACTCAACACATTCATGAACGCGTTTACCTCGAGCGACTGGACGGCATATCCTTTCGCCAGCCAGAATCGCAAGGATTACTTCAACCTGCTGGACGTGTATCTCGATGCGGTGTTCTTCTCGAGACTACACGAACTGGACTTTGCTCAGGAAGGACACAGGGTTGAGTTCGAAGAAGCAGACAATCCGGACAGTGATCTGGTTTTCAAGGGTGTTGTCTTCAACGAAATGAAAGGCGCTATGAGCGCACCAACCAGCATGTTATGGCAAACACTGAGCAAGCATCTCTTCCCTAACAATACCTACCACTACAACAGCGGTGGCGATCCGGAACATATTCCTGATCTCAGCTACTCACAGCTTAAGTCTTTCTACGACACTCACTATCACCCTTCAAACGCTGTCTTCATGACTTACGGTGATATTGCACCAGAAGAACTCCAGGCACGATTTCAGGATCAGGTGCTGAGCCGCTTCGAAGAGCTGGATCGCACCATTCAGGTTGAACCGGCCAAGCGCTATCACTCACCGGTTCGCGTGCAGGAATCCTATGCCACACAAGAGGAAGAGACAGCGGATAAAACCCATGTCGTTGTCGGCTGGTTGCTGGGCGAAAGTGTTAATCTGGACGACCGACTTAAATCTCATCTGCTATCCAGCGTGCTGCTGGACAACAGTGCATCACCGCTTATGCGCGCACTAGAGCAAAGCGATCTGGGTAATTCTCCTTCTCCTCTATGTGGTCTGGAAGACAGCAATCGAGAAATGGTGTTCGCTTGTGGATTGGAGGGCTCGAATTCTGATCAGTCTCTGGCCGTCGAGAAGATGATACTGGATGTACTTGAAAAAGTAGCTCAGGATGGTGTGCCACAAGATCAGGTGGAAGCTGTATTGCATCAGCTGGAAATGAGCCAGCGTGAGATTCGGGGCGATGGTATGCCGTTTGGACTGCAGCTCGTACTAAGCGGACTACCGTCTGCCATGCAGCGTGGCGACACACTGGCTGCCATAGATCTTGATCCTGCACTGGAGAGGCTTCGAAAAGCCACCGAGAACCCTCAATTTATTCCCGAACTGGTTAAGGAGCTGTTGCTGGATAATTCTCACCGCGTTACGTTGACTCTCTCCCCGGATGCAGGCATCAGTGAGCGACGCAACTTTGCCGAGCGCGCTCGACTGGCCAAAATGAAGTCGGAGCTTGCACAGGGCGAAGCAACTCGAATAGTAGAT
>Ga0209828_1004258_pt1 | contig 10352 bp, 8 predicted proteins | sample MaitaG_FD_187429 | JGI IMG/M metagenome (GOLD analysis project Ga0209828, IMG submission 187429) | Marine algal microbial communities from Maine, USA - Maine_Asex2 metaG (SPAdes) (version 2) | ecosystem: Host-associated > Algae > Red algae > Unclassified | place: Maine, USA | collected 2015-01-05
TAAAAAATAAGCAAGGTACCCCCCATTAAGTGCAGTTTTAATGCACTTTCAACGCCCGTTGCAGGGGGGTAGTAGTTTATTATGGTTACTTGCTTGTGGTGGCGTTTGTAGTTTTTTCTAAGATTTCAATGCGTTGCAATAGCACCTCATCTTTCTCAATTAAAGCTTTTGCTAATTTTTCATTTTTATCATTGCTTTCTTGCAACGCGGCTATTAAAATAGGAATCAACTTTTCATAATCCATTCCTAAATATTGAGTACCATCTTCATCTTGCAAAGTGTTTTCTTTTACAATAGTTGGCAATACTTTTTGTACCTCTTGGGCAATTAAGCCATATTGTTGGTTGGTAGGAAGCCCATGGTTGGCTACTGCATCAGATTTATAGTTGTAAGTTGTTGCGTTAAGTTGGTTAATTAGCGAAAGCCCGTTGTTTATTGATTGTATATTTTCTTTCAAGTTTCTATCTGATGGATGAATTATTTGACCTGAGACTGCTACATCTCCATTAACATGAAATTTATGCAAAGGATTTTGAGTTCCAACACCAACATTGCCATTATTGGCTACTGTAAGTTTTGGGGCACCATTTATGGCCAAATTTGTTTTACCCGAAATACTACCAATATCCATGTCGTTTGCACCACTTGAACTACCAACATAACCCACATAGTTGTTGCTTGCATTAAAAAATTGAGCATAACCCGAGCTGCCCGTTGTTGAAAAACGGGCAATGCTTGGTGCGCTGCCATGCACATTAATACTGCTTCCACCTGATGTGCTTCCAATATATACTTTACCTGTAAGGTATTGTGCGTTAGATCCAACCTGCGTCCATATACTTGAACCACCATTGTCGTTAGCTGGCAACCATTGCCAACCGTTCCATTTAAGAACTTGACCAGATGTTGCGCCTTGCTGCGCAATACCTAATGGGCTAGAAGATTGACCATTGCCCGAAATTGTTGCATTGGTTTGAGATTGTGTTAATGATTGAAAATTACCGGAAACACGTCCAATAAAATCGCTTCCATTATAAGAGATAACGCCATCTTGCACTGAAGCAGCAGCTCCAAGTTTTATTCCTCCATTAATATCTAAGCGCTCGGTAGGACCTGCGTTGCCAATCCCAACATAACCATTATCCGCAATAGTCATTCTAAATACGGGGCTGCTAGAAGATGCATTGGTTGTCATAAAATGCATTTTTCCTCCAGGATTCAAATTTCTAATATTTAAATTACCTAGGTCAGCATCAATATTAATGTCAGATGCAAACAACTTTCCAATATTTAGGAAGTTAGTTGTTCCAGCCGCATCAAACATTTCAATAGTAGGAAATAGGTCTTTTAAGATTAAGTCTTTTGCTTGAACCTTTCCTATCACTGTTAATTTTTCACCTGGTACGGTTGTACCAATTCCTACATTGCCAGTATTAGAGTTATAAATATTCGATCCAGAGGTGTTCCATTGGCCGAATAGTAAACTCACACTCAATAAGGTTATCAATAAGCTGCTTAAATACTTAATCATGTGATTCATTTTAAAAAAATTAGAAAATTATTTACTTGAAGTCTCAGAGTTTTCCAATGCTTCAATTCTGTTTACCAATTGGTTGTTTTCTGTAGATAGTTCTTTAACTGCCTGAATTAAAACTGGTATCAACTTTTCATAATCCATTCCTAAATAACTTGTACCATCTTCATCTTGTAAAGTGTTTTCCTTTACAATTGTAGGTAGTACTTTTTGTACATCTTGTGCAATTAAGCCATATTGTTGGTTGGTAGGAAGCCCATGATTGTCTGATGCTTCAGCATTGTAATTGTAGGTAGCAGGATTAAGTTGGTTAATTAGCGAAAGCCCATTTTCTATTGGTTGAATGTTTTCTTTTAAATTTCTATCTGAAGGATGAATTATTTGACCTGCAACGGCCACATCTCCGTTTACATGTAGTTTGTGCAATGGGTTTGTTGTTCCTATCCCAATATTGCCTGCTAGGTCTGCTGTTAATCTAGGATTTATTGCCGTAACCAAATGAACTTTTCCGGTGCTACTGCCAAAGTCCATATCGTTTGCTCCATTAAAACTACCAACATAGCCAACATAATTATTTGCTCCATTAAAAAATTGAGCATAGCTTGAGCTACTTGTGCTAGAAAAACGAGCTACACTTGGTGCACTTCCATGCACATTGATACTGCTGCCTCCAGCTGTTCCACCTATATATACTTTTCCTGTAAGATATTGAGCGTTAAATCCTACTTGTGTCCAAACACTCGAGCCTGCATTGTCATTTGATGGCGCCCAGGATGAACCATTCCATTTAAGTACTTGACCAGAAGATGCCCCTTGTTGCGCCAACCCTACTGGACTTGTTGATTGACCGTTACCCGATAGTGTTGCATCAGTTGTAGTTTGTGTGAAAGATTCCCAAGTTGAACCAACTACACCTTCAAAGTCACTGTTGTATTGCATAGTTCCAAAAAGATTTTGCAACGCAACTCCCATTCTTATTCCACCATCAACATATAACTTTTCATTGAACCATGTTGGACTATCATCTATAGTTAAATTTCCAGTTTCAGATAAGGACATTCTTTTAAGTGATGTGGCACCAGTCCAAAAATCAATGTGAAAACCATCACTTGAACGTAATAACAAACTACCATTATAGGATGTTAAACCCGCCCCACTTGCACCTGAGCTGAACCGTCCATTTAGTTGACTACCGTTGTACAATAGGACTCCATGTGAACCTCCACCTCCATTGTTTTCGATAATTACATTCCGCTCAAAAAGATGAAGACCGGTAGACGGATTGGTTTTGTTTATTCCAACTCCACCAGTATTGGTATTGTAAATATCTGTTCCTGATGTTGCCCATTGGCCAAATCCGACTGTGCAAATTGCTACTGCAATTGTAAATGTGATTAGTTTGATGATAATAGTTTTCATAATAAAATTTGTGTGTGTTCAATTATTTACTGCTTGTATTGTTTAAATTCAATTCAGTTAATATTTTTTCAATGTTTTTCTTTTGATCTTGGTTTTCCAATTTTAGCGCTTCATTCTCTGTGCTCAATTCTTTTACCGCTTGCACTAAAATGGGAATTAGTTTTTCGTAATCCATCCCTAAATAGCTTGTACCATCCTCATCTTGTAAAGTGTTTTCTTTTACAATTGCAGGTAATACTTTTTGCACTTCTTGTGCAATTAAGCCATATTGTTGGTTGGTAGAAAGCCCATGGTTGGCTGCTGCTTTAGCCTTATAGTTGTAAGTAGCAGGGTTTAGTTGGTTAATTAGTGAAAGCCCATTATCTATTGATTGTATATTTTCTTTTAAGTTTCTATCTGAAGGATGCACGATTTGACCTGATACGGCAACATCACCTACAACATGTAGTTTGTGCAATGGGGATGTCGTTCCAATTCCAACATCACCAGATTGTGTAACTGTTAACCTAGGATTTGAAGCTGTTACTAAATGTGTTTTACCTGATACACTGCCAAAATCCATATCGTTTGCATTGGTAAAAGCACCTGCATATCCTGCATAAGAAGTACCGTTGGTATAAAATTGCATGTATGCATCTGCACCCGTGCTTGAAAAGCGAGCCACACTTGGGGCACTGCCATTTACGTTTAATGTACTTCCTCCTGCATTTGAACCTATATAAACTTTACCGGTAAGAAATTGAGCGTTGGATCCCACTTGTGTCCAAACACTCGCCAAATTATTCCAGTTTGTTCCATTACTAAATTGCATGGAACCCGAATTATATCTTAAAGTACCAGCTGAATGAGTAGCTGTTGATCCAATTTCTATTGCACCTTGCACCGTTAATTTTTGGGTGGGAGCTGCAAATGGATTTCCAACATACACTTTTCCATCATCATAAATTTGCAATCTGGTTGTTGGAGTGCTCAAATTAGTAGTGCCGAAATATAGATGATTGCTTGCACCACTTGTAGTGATGTATGCCGGCATATTTTCAGACCTAAAATAATTTTGGCTACCGGAAAATGGTCCAACAATTAGCTTAGTTGTGGCTCCATCAACAAATCTCAAAACACCGTTGCTTTTATCAATTCTTATACTACCATCTTTAACATGTAATTTTTCGCTTATAGTAGCTCCAGTGCCGATACCCACAAAACCGGAAGATGTATTATAAATGTTTGAACCTGATGTTGTCCATTGAGCAAATGCCATGGTGGTAGATAGTATTGAAATCCCTACCAAGATTAGTTTTAACTTTTTCATTTTACGGGCGTTTTATGATTAATTGATAACTCAAAGTTGAATTCTATATGACAAGGGTTCAAACCAAATATTTGGAATGTTTGAGTTTAGCTAACATCCATTTTAAATTATATATCAACATATTCCATTGATTATCATTTATTTAAATCCTGTCAATTTTTGACTTCCGAACATAGTTGCCAAATTTTCGTATATTTTGACTTTGGGAGCCATCTTAAGAAGCTACAATTGGATGAATTTCAGTAACTTAAATAAAAATATTTTCGACCTTGGCTGATAAAGAAAAGATCATTTCTCTGTACGAGTTGTTAGAAACGCTAACCACCAGTGAGAGGGGTTATTGCAGCAAACAATTAAGTCTCGCAAAAAGTAAAAGTGATTTTTATAGCAAGCTTTTTAAAGGAATAATTAAAAAATTAGATAAGGTAAACGCTCATATTCAACTAGATGAACAATTGCAAAAACAGTTTAAGAAGGATTTAGGAAAGCAAAGTTTTTCTGCTGCCAAAAACTACTTGTACAATCAAATTTTAAATTTCTTACAAGATTACAGCGCGCAATCCTCAATCAACCAGCAATTAAGCGATTTATATAATCAAAGCGTAGTTCTTGCTGCAAAACGATTGCGCCAACAAAGTTTGGTATTGATTGAAAAAGGTTTGGCGCTTGCAAAAAAACATGAGTTGTATGCTTTTGAATGTATGTTTAGCCACCGAAAAGTTGTAGAACTCAAACTAATGAATCACTTTTCCAATATGGAAGATAGCATTGCCGACCTTAATCAAAGTCTTCTTAAGCACAATACTTTTTTGAAACTAGACGCCTTTAGGTGTGAACTTATGGAAACATATCACACCTATTATCATTTTAATCATAACCACCCAAAAGTAAAATCGATACTCAACAACCCAATTATTACTGATCCCTTACCTATTAAAACTTATACCATAGAAAACCTGCATTTAAAGATCATAAGTGCTATTCATTCATTTTCAAACAATAAGGAAAAACAATTTGAATTGAATAAGAGTCTGTTGTTTTTGCACAAAGCGTATCCCAACATTACTGTTAATGGCAATTGGCTTTCTGTAAAATCATATGTTTATTTACAGTCTGTAATTTCTTTAAAACGACTTGACTTACTTAATGAAGCTTGGGCAATATTTGATTCATGCGATTTTGCTAACAAAATTGGTTTTGTTAGACAGCAGTTTTTAAGATACCACTTAATTTTTTTACAACACTACATAGTAAAATTAGATGAAAATGCTTTTGAGCTTACAGTAAAAGAGTATGAACATTTTTATGCCAAAAATGAGAAATATTGCCAACCAGATAAAAAAATTTCACTACCATTTCATATAGCTATAGTTTATTTTGACCTTAACAAATTTGAAAAAACCTTGCATTGGATTGAAGTAATTTATGTTACTGGAAATATGGAAACAAAAAGAAATTACCGAACAGCAAGCAGAATCATAGAAATTGTTGCGCATTATGAGCTAGGAAACATTGAATTGTTGGAGTCATTAGTAAGAAGTTGTTACCGTTATTTTGAAAAACTGAACAAAAAAACCGAATTGGATAAAGTTTTTATTGGGTTTGTGCGAAAATTACCTCAAATAAAAAGTGAAAATGAACTGTTAACTCACTTTAAACAAACCAAAGTTTCTATTGATAAAGTTATCAAAACACATCCGTTAGAGGCAAATCAATTGGAATACTTTGACATTCAAACATGGTTAGAAAGTAAAATCACCGGTAAACCTTTTGCCGAATTACGTAGAAGTAAAGCTTAACTAAAGTGATCTCTCACTTTATCAAAAAATGACTTTTCCTTTTTACCTGGACTAGGAGTAAAGTTTTCTGATTCTTTGAGTTGTTCCAAAATCTTCTTTTCGTCTTTGGTTAATTTTTTAGGTGTCCAAACATTTACTTCTACCAATTGATCACCTTTGCCATAGCCTTGTACATCTGGCAAACCCTTGCCGCGCATTTTAAGTATAGTTCCACTTTGTATACCCGATTTTATGTCAATTTTAGCTTTGCCAATTATGGTCGGCACTTCAGCCTTTGTTCCTAATGCGGCATCAGCCATATTTAAGTATAAAGTGTAAACAACATTATCGCCTTCACGTTTTAAAAATTCGTGTGGTTTTTCTGAAATTAATATCAATAAATCTCCATTAGCACCGCCACGTTCTCCAGCATTTCCCTTGCCTGCCATTTGCAATTGCATGCCATCTTGCACACCTGCAGGTATATCAATAGTTAAAGTTTCTTCTCCATAGGTTCTTCCATCACCAGCGCAAGTTGTGCATTTATTAGTTATGGTTCTACCCTGCCCTTGACAATTTGGGCAAGTTGCTGTTGTACTCATTTGTCCTAATATGGTATTAGACACTTTGCGCACTGCACCTGAGCCACCACATGTGCCACAATTGCTAAAGGAGTTATTGTCTTTTGCGCCACTGCCACTGCAAGTATTGCAACTATTGTATTTTTTAAGTTTAACCTTTTTTTGTGCGCCATCTGCAACATCTTGCAAGGTCATTTCAACCTTAATTCTAACATTGCTGCCACGTTTACCTCTGCGTTGCTGGCCACCTCTGCCTCTTCCGCCACCACCTCCGAAAAATTCTTCAAAAATGCTACCACCACCGCCACCACCAGAGGCACCGCCACCAAAAATATCGCCAAATTGTTCAAAAATATCACGTACATCATAGGCTTGGCCTCCGCCACCACCGCCACCAAAGCGGCCGTTTACTCCTTGATGTCCGAAACGGTCATAACGCGCACGCTTTTGTTCGTCACTTAATATTTCATAAGCCTCTGCAGCTTCTTTAAACTTTTCTTCCGCTGCATCATTGTCAGGGTTTCTATCAGGATGATACTTCATAGCCACCTTACGATAAGCTTTCTTTATCTCATCTGCTGAAGCACTTTTGCCAACGCCTAAGGTTTCGTAATAATCTTGTTTTGCCATATCTATTTGCCTACAACTACCTTGGCGTAGCGTATTATTTTATCATTCAACTTATATCCTTTCTCAATTACATCTAGCACCTTGCCGGTTGCATCTTTATCAGGGGCAGGTATTTCTGTCAATGCTTCATGCACTTCAGCATCAAATGTTTCACCCATACTTTCCATGCACTCTAAACCTTTGGCCTTAAGTATCCCGTCCAATTTGTTTTTTATCAATTTAAAGCCATCTACTACCGCGGCAATATCTTCAGCCTTTTCTGCTGAACCAAATGCTCTATCAAAATCATCTATTACTGGCAGAAGGTTCTTTATTACATCTTCACTTGCCGAGCCAATTAAATCAATCCGTTCTTTGGCTGTTCTGCGTTTCATATTATCAAACTCAGCAACCAACCTTAAATACTTATCATTAACCTCTTGCAATTGAGCAGTAACTTTTTCATTGGCACCTTTTAGGTTTTCCAACTCTTTGTTTTCCTTTTTGCTAAAGAAACCGCTTTTCTTTTTCTTCTTTTTATCATCTTTCACAGCATCCATATTTTCCTCTACTTCCTCTGCAACATCATCTTCTTCATTAGCCTCATTTTGCAATTCTTCTAACTTTTCATTCAACTCCTCTTCAAAGTTGTTTTCATTATTTTCTTCAGTAATCATGAATTTATTTTTGCCTTATGTATTGTGTAACAATTACTATCAAAGTATTTGCCAAGCGCAAATTTGCGTCAAAATGGCACAACATTAACTAAAATTGAAAAATTAAACTGTCAATTATACGATTTTGATATTAAAATGGCGTGAATAAAATGCAGTTATTTTTTTGCTGAGCGAAACTTAAAATTTAAGTATAGCCATAGTTACGGTTCAATTTTAAGATGTGGCAAAGTGAATAAAGAACCAATTTTACAAGTTCATTTTAGGGTCAAGATGGTATTAGGGCAAATGATACTGTTTTGACCTTAAAATGTGAGGTGACTTAACGTCTACGTTTCGACTTACGGCAGTTTCTACAGTGGCTTTTAAGCTTTGCCTCTATTTGAGCAACCGAAAGATTTTTACCAATGATTTTTCCGTTGGGATCTAACAGGTAATTACTAGGAATGTCGGTTAATCCATAATCCAATGCAGTTAGTGATTCCCATCCTTTTAAATCACTCACATGAAATTTCCAGCTAATTTTATCCTTCTTAATTGCCCTTTTCCAGGATGATTTTCGAGTATCCAATGAAAAGCTATAAATTTCAAAGCCTTTCGCTTTTCTATACCTCTTGTTAGTGTAATTATCATATAAATCTTTCAATTCAGGATGATGTTTCCTGCAAGGTCCGCACCAACTAGCCCAAAAATCTAACAATACAAACTCTCCTTGTAAATCTGCCAACTCATACTCTTTTCCAAAAGCACTTTTAGCGGTAATATTTGGCACCTCATCACCATAAGCATAAGTACCTGGTTTAGGTTGTGGCATAACAAAACTAGATGTTGCCAAACCTAATAAGCAAATTGCCATTAGTGCACTTACAATTTTTAAATATTTGAGCTTCATATTAATTTAAAGGTATTACCCTTTATATAGTGTACGCAAATATTCGTCCAAAGTTGTTTAAACCGTAAATTATTAATTGTCAGCTGTATAGTACAAAGGCCATTTATAGCCTTGTAATGTTTGCCCCCAAAGCTTGTAAGCGAGCATCAATGTATTGGTAGCCTCTATCAATTTGGTTAATGTTGTAAATAGTACTCTTCCCTTCTGCGGATAATGCTGCTATTAACAAGGATATGCCTGCACGTATATCAGGACTAGTCATTGAAATGCCTGTAAAAGCACTTTGCCTTCCCAGCCCAATAACTGTTGCTCTATGTGGGTCACAAAGCACAATTTGTGCGCCCATATCAATCAATTTATCTACAAAAAATAACCTGCTTTCAAACATTTTTTGATGAATAACTACACTGCCAATCCCTTGGGTAGCAACCACCAATACAATGCTAATCAAGTCGGGCGTAAAACCAGGCCAAGGTGCATCTGCAATGGTTAATATAGAACCATCTATCCTTGTTCCTAAAGTGTAAGGTTTTGACCCTTCAACATGTATATCATCACCACTAACTTCAAATGACACGCCTAGTTTTCTAAACACATCAGGTATAATTCCTAACTCCTTGTAATCAGTATTTTTTATGGTAATGTCTGAACCAGTCATAGCGGCTAAACCCATAAAACTACCTACTTCAATCATATCGGCAAGCATTCGGTGTTCGGTGCCACCCAACTCATCAACGCCTTCAATTTTTAGCAAGTTTGAGCCTATACCTTCAATTTTGGCACCCATTCTATTTAGCATTTTACATAACTGCTGTAAATACGGTTCGCATGCTGCATTGTAAATAGTGGTGAGCCCTTTGGCTAGCACAGCGGCCATTACCACATTTGCAGTACCTGTAACTGAAGCTTCTTCCAACAACATGTACTTGCCTTGTAATTGGCTAGCATCAACTTTATAAATAGTATTGTTATTTGACAATTCAAATTTGGCTCCTAATTCCATAAATCCTCTAAAATGAGTATCTAATGGTCGCCTGCCAATTTTATCGCCACCGGGTTTTGGAATAGAAGCTTTTTTAAATCTAGCCAACAATGGCCCAACCAACATTACAGAACCTCTTAATCTACCAGCTTTAGATCTAAAACCTTCAGTTTCCAAAACTGCTAAATCAACATTAGCAGCTTCAAATGAATAAGTGTCATCACTAATCGTTTCAACTTTCACGCCTAAATCGCGCAAAAGATCAATTAGTAAAATAACATCACGAATATTGGGAATGTTAGCAATGGTTACCTTTTCAGGTGTGAGCAGCACTGCAGAAAGAATTTGCAATGCTTCATTTTTTGCTCCTTGAGGTGTTATTTCTCCACTGAGTTTATTACCTCCAATTACTTCAAATGCATCCATGCCCTAAAATTAATGGCATGTTAGATCAAATGAAATTTATCTAACAAATATTAACCAACAGTTAAGTTGTTTAATATCTTTTTTTATAGTTTGACTTGGAGTAACGCTTGTTTTTATTTTTGTTATTGCTGTTGCGGTTGTTGTGCTT
>Ga0209828_1004260_pt1 | contig 10348 bp, 5 predicted proteins | sample MaitaG_FD_187429 | JGI IMG/M metagenome (GOLD analysis project Ga0209828, IMG submission 187429) | Marine algal microbial communities from Maine, USA - Maine_Asex2 metaG (SPAdes) (version 2) | ecosystem: Host-associated > Algae > Red algae > Unclassified | place: Maine, USA | collected 2015-01-05
TTAATCAAAGAGATGAAACTAGTACATCCAAAGAAAAAGATTAAGAAATAAGCATCTTATTCACAAAAAGAATACGAGCCCGAAGTTTATGCAAGTTGTGTTAAACTTCGGGCATTTTTAAATGTGATGTTTTATCAAAGACGAATTCCACACTTGCATCAGTAACTAAAAGCAAGTCACCCAAAACGTAAAGTATCATACAAATCAGCGAAAGCTGAATTCTAAAAAATATATAAGCACCTTTCTTGCTTTATATCTAATTTTACAATTATGAGAAAATTAGGATTAGCGTCAGTTATATTTTGCTTTATCATTTGTATGGGTTCGGGTATCATCTATCTAGATAACCTATACAATTACGCGAATCAGGATATACCATCATACATAACACTAGACAATACGGATGATAACTTTATATCCGATGAGCTAGCAACACTGGGTCGAGTGCTCTTCTATGATAAGCAATTATCATTAGATAATAGAACTTCTTGTGCCAGTTGTCATCAGCAAGGTGCTGCATTCGGAGATACGGATCAGGTCAGTACGGGGTCTTTTGGAATAACTGGTAGGCATTCTATGAGATTAGTCAATGCAAGATTCTCTGCTGAGGAACGATTCTTCTGGGATGAGCGGGCATCTACATTAGAAGAACAGACGACCAAGCCTATACAAGATGCTATCGAGATGGGATACAGTGGGCAATTTGGAGATCCTGACATTAATGGTCTGATCGAAAAGATGGAAGGTATAGATTATTATGATACACTTTTTGAGTTTGCTTTTGGGGATAGTTTCATTTCTGAAGAAAGAATGCAATTGGCATTAGCACAGTTCGTCAGAAGCATACAATCTTTTGACTCACGATATGACAGTGGGCGTATGGGTGTGACTCATGACTCTATACCTTTTCCAAATTTCACCATGGAAGAAAATCGTGGTAAGAGATTGTTTCTGCGACCTGTACAATTTGGCAATGGTGGGAATCGAATAGGTGGAGGAATAGGTTGTGCAGGATGTCACAATGCCCCAGAATTTTCAATAAGCTCTAACAGCCGGACAAATGGTGTCATCCTCGCAGCTAACGGTTTTGACATAGATGAAGGCGTCAATAGGTCACCTACTCTTAGAGACATCTTCAATCCCGTAGGCGAACTTAACGGTCCACTTATGCATAATGGATTATTCGATGATATTTCTCAGGTTATAGAACATTACAATGACATCGAGACCGCTACAGGTATCCCTAATATTGTAGTAGACCCAAGGTTAAAAAATGGAGCTTTCACTCAGAAACTTAATATGACCGAAGAAGAGAAGAGTAGTGTGATTGCTTTCCTTAAGACTCTAACTGGAATAGATGTATATACTAACGAGAAGTGGTCTGACCCCTTTGATGACAATGGTGATATAGAAGTACTATTGACTTCTACGAGTACGCAAGATTTGAGCTCATCGCAGTTTGTATTTTCTCCTAATCCTGTTGTCGATCATATTAGAATGAGTGATCTAAATAATGTATCTCGAATTGATATTATAAATATTAATGGTCAGGTAATGATGTCTGTAGATACAGACAGAAGAACTGAGCTCGATATAGACGTATCAAATTTTGAGAATAGCGTATACGTGATTAGAGGTGTGGATAAAAATCACGATCAGATTTCATCTCAGAAGTTTGTTAAGCTGTAACTCTGTAAATTATCTTCATGATATATTATACCATTTAAACATTAGAATGTCGTAAATATTATAATAGAATTAGCCAATCTCTGCGTTAAAAATACTCACCATAACCTGTGCCGCCCACGGCGGCAGCTACCGCTAGGACTCAGCCCACCTACTTTCGTGGTTTACTCTTTTCGAGTATTGTCATACTCGATTCGTCTGCGACGAAATCATTCGTGCATGTCTTAATCTTAACAAATTCTATTCTATAATCTTAACCGACATCTTAAAATTTAAATGGTATTAGTGAGACAATTTCAAGTCAATAACTATTGATAAAATAAAAAGAGAGAAATCCGTAATATAGATTTCTTTCTATTTTTCTATGTACAATTATCTTCTTTAAGGATGTTCAGATATACTATAACTCCCAATAATTCAATGACTTATACTAATATTTATTGTTTACTATACCTGATAACTGACTGAATTTGCAATGTAACGGGGTAACGCATCTACCCAATTTGTCATAATTTTTGGTCAGGTCGCCCACCTCCGAAGGTTATCGGAGTTCCATCATTACAAGATGACAAATGTCACCTTGTTGATTTGCGCCACCATTCTGTCTTGCCAAATTGTTTCCCTACTATTTATTTTACCCAGAACTTACGTTCTGGGCTATAAAGGTGTGGCACCTTCGGCGCCATTTGCTTACTTCTGAATATCCCTCCTTTAGAGTTTTATGATTTTATAGTAAGCTTCAAAGTCTCTATTATAACATTTAGCAATATAACTACCTGATCTTAAGTGACTCATTGTTATTGTTTTCTTTGTCATACCAATAGGTATTGCTTCTTTGGCTACAAGTGAGCCTATACTGTTATATATTTCCACCTTGATATCTGATGTTACAATATTGACATCACTGATATCTATCGTAAGAATATCTTGTGTCGGATTAGGGTATACTTTTATAGGCTGATAAGTGAAATCATTTGTGCTGCTTATGACAGGACTGGTACAGAACATTTCCTCTACCTCCAAATTAAAATTTCCATCATTAGTAAGTAGGGTGTCTCCCATCACATCAACAAGAAGAAAATTACCTTCTCCATAACGGCAACATATGCCATCGCCTGCAAAGTCATATACAAACAATGAATAACAGGAATTGTTACTTAGGCAGATATCCTTTCTGTATTCAGGTGTACTTTCGTCTATGTTACCTGATTCTACAAGTTCTCCATCGTCTTCATTAAATATTGCCCAAGAGGTTTCTAGTGGATAATTATCTGTAAAAATAATTAGGGTTACATAATCAAATTCTGAATCCAAATTAGTGACTACAGATGTTGTGTTATTAGTGCTTACAGCATCTTCTTCATTATTAATCTTTAGTAAGTTCAGTGTGATGTTGTTCTCATCTTGTAAGTTCTCATTGAGACTTATCCGTATGTCTTCCGATGATAAGTATGGAATATCTACATCAAATTCTACAGTCTCTACTGACTGTCCATTGAGAATGACTTCTACCTCTGTATTTGTAATTGTTGTTCCTCCATAATTTAATATTGTAGCAGTCAGTTCTACTTCTCCTCTACATTTTACATCGACCTGCCCAGTTTCTATTCCAGCTTCTAATGCATGCAATTTGCTGATAACAGTCTTTAGAGTATCATTTTTGTTATATCCATCTTCGATGTGAGATACAACAACGCTGAGGTCGTAATCCCCAATCGAGGAAAAATCTTGAGGAATCTCAAATTGGTATTCTTTATCACTTAGACGTTCTAATGTATCGCTGATACTAAGTGTTTCTACTAATTGCTCATTTTTGAAAAGTAGTAACTCGAAGTTACTCATCTGTTTCAGTCCTGTATTAGAGACTGTTGTTTTTACTAATTCAGCATCTCCTAATGATGCAGAACTTATCGGCTCTAAGATTTCTGTGATAGATAGGTCAAAGTTAGATTTTATCTCAGCCCAAAAAGAAACCCAAGGTCTGGCTTGCTTAATGATAAGCTGATCCTCTGCCGTAACCTTATATTCTATATCCATCCCAAATCCATCTACACCTACCACATCATACAGAATTGCAAACTCATCATGTATAACCTTAAGGTAAGTTCTCATCTGATCCAGATAGCTGTGGTCCATCACTAATTGCCCATTGGGAACCAAGTTAGATCTCCTTAGTACAATATATCCGCCTGCAGGATCTTCACTCAGCAGTATTTCTTCTGGAATAGAATTAGCATCTGGATTAGTAATCAGAAATTCTCCTACTTGAGTATTGAGGTAGAATGTGTTATCAGTCTGATATATGGGATCAAGACTCACACCTACCCCATTAGACTTTTCTTCTTCAAAGTTAGGATGGCAGAGTACTCCCATAGCGGCAATATAATGATCTATTCGATAGAAGTCTCGCTCATCAAATGCTCTGAAGTTCCACATACTTGCATATACCTGCTTAATAGACTTAGATATATGTCCTTCCTCTGGATGCTGTGTCTTAGAAGTATATAGTCCTGCTCCGCTAAATCCTGGCAAGTCCTCATTATTAGTACTAGATCGACACCTTACTGATGTCCCTTCTGGAAATGATTCATGCATGGCCTGTAATTCGTCGAGCATCCATTGAGGCATGTCTGCAGCTTTGATTTCTTTTCTGAAATCCTTAAGCATATCTATACGTGTCTCCAGATCATTTATGAATTCTGGATCAGAGATCATTTCTTCTACATCATTATAGAATCCATTATACTTCATGAACTCATCATAGAAATAGAAAGGTACTCCAAATCCGTTAGGTATTGTCCCTTCTGGAAAACCAAATGTTCTCATCGTCGCTAAGTTAGTGCATTTAGCTCCGAATGAAGTAGACATCTCAAAGCCAATGTCATCTAATGGAAGAATATCTGTCTGAGATAGGTCTCGATTAGGAATCTGATCCTCAGTCGGCCTTAGTTTCTCATACCAATCATTCACATCCTCCAGGCTTGCCTCACGTATCTCATAGTCATCTTCTGTTACCTTATAATAGACATATTTTCCTATAAGATCAGCAATAGCTGGGATCTCTAACGGTTCCTTAATATACGCATTAGGAACATTGTCTTGTATTGCCCTTAAATTGACATGTGATAGAGGTGTCTGTACTACAGAGGTTATAATACCGCCGACTCTAGGTAATGAGTTAGGTAATGCATCATACAATACAACATCTCTGGAGCCTGGATTATCATCCAGATCCATCTTTCTGAAAAAACCGTATCCTTCGGCCTGATTAAAAGGCAAGAAGTCAACGTCTGCAAAATATTCGGACTCTAATACCACACCTATTCGAGACCCTTGGTAATCCTCCTTATGTTGGCCATTATATTCTGCCTCACCACCACTTCCTATAAAGTGCTGAAAGTTATTCCTTAAAAACGGCATATTTTTAGCAAGCAACTCAAATGTCTGACGTGTCTCATCAAACGTATACGCTTCTCCAAAAGAATAGTTAAATGTGTACACACCACTACTTCCATTAGGAGAGCTCGCATTAGGATTATATATTATCTCTCCAGCTGTGACATCATCAGAGTATCGATTTACATTGATGGTAGCCAAAAAATCTGCATGAATATAATGGGTGTTGCTATTAATGAAATATATCTCTGGTTTCGTCGACCCTTGATTCACAATAGCAAACTTGACAAACTCTTGATTGTTAAGGAATGGTGCCCAAGGAATATCATCGCTGACTACAGCTAATTCTGAGAATACTTCTCTGCTCTCGATAGCCGCTGTCCCGTCATTAAGCGGAATCTCTCTCCCAGCATTAAGTGGAGAGCGACTTGGTAAATTATTGAACTCTGTGATATCATCTATACCATCACCATCCACATCAGCTGGATCTGTCACAGAGTATGCCGTAATCTTATAATTCTCCAAAGGATACGCAGACATTGGCTCTGATATCGTCATAATACCATCGATACCAAGAGTCATAGAAGTAATCGACTCATAGTCACCTTCTGGTGCATGCTCTGCAGACAACAAGTAATATTTATCTGATTGTCCTTCTATTTCTAATTGCACTTGCCCAAATACATTTACCCTATAATCTGTGATAGGGACATCTTGGGCAATACAGACATTAAATATCAGTGCAAAAGAAATTAAGAAGAATAATTTTGATTTGTACATAGTGCTCGCTTGTGTTAGTAGAACCCTTTAGTGATGGATACGCATTTACCAAGTATAACGCTGCACCAACACTAAATTTAAAAAAACAAGAGCTCCTTCTCATGCAGTATATTCAGAACTCTTTTTCAGTATATGCTAATATACTTAAATAAGAGTCTTACTTGCGCAAACACATGCCAAGACGTCGTCGTGGATTATTATTATTAACTCATTCTGAGATTTTATCTGTAGGTTAAGCATTAATTCCTAACCCAACTTATCCTTCTTGTGGTGAGCCTTGTATCTTCCCTTTCCAAACTTTGTACCGTTAAATTCGGTTATTTTCCTTAATTCTATTTGGTCTACATCAGATAATTCTATGAAATCCTTACACTTCTCTGAGCAGCAATTATTCCATAGTGATCCACAATTATCACATTGTATAAATAATATATGACATGCATCATTAGCACAATTAGTATGTGTATCTGAAGACGCTCCACATTGGTGACATTGAGATATTATCTCTTCTCCGATCTTCTCACCTAATCGATCATCAAAGACAAAGTTCTTACCCAAAAACTTATTCTTTAGATCGAGTGCCTGAGCCTGCCTCGCATATTCTATTATCCCGCCTTCCAGCTGGAAGACATTCTGGAAGCCCTTATGCTTAAGATAGGCGCTGGCCTTCTCACATCGGATACCACCTGTACAGTACATAATAATATTCTTATCCTTCTGATCTTCTAACATCTTCTCTACATGCGGTAACGCTTCACGGAATGTCTCTACATCTGGTGTTATGGCATTTTCAAAATGACCGACCTCACTCTCGTAATGGTTTCTCATATCTACGACTACTGTCTGCTCATCCTCGCTTAGTGTATTAAATTCTGAAGCCGTTAAGTGCTGACCGATATTTGTTACATCAAAGCTCTCATCATTTAGCCCATCCGCTACGATCTTATTTCGGAGTTTGATCTTGAGTTTATAAAATGACTTTCCATTATCCTCGATCGCCTTATTAAGCCTTACCGCTTTCAGAAATGATATAGTGTCTAAGGCTTCTACCAGAGCATTATAATTATCTTCTATCACGGATATCTGAGCATTGACTCCTTCAGTAGATATATATATTCTACCTAAGACCTCTATGTCATCCAGCAGTATGTATAGATGATCTCTAAATAATGTAGGATTAGGTATGTGTGCATACTTGTAGAAAGACAACGTGACTCGTGGTCTTGAGTCTTTATCTATGACCTCTTTAAGTAACTTTTTGTCGACTATATTATATAGTCTCATCGCTTTTGCATTAAACGTGAGTGAAATAAAATAACAAAAGTAGAATTACTTACTCAATTAATCCAAACCTCCCCCCGGCTTTTATTATAACCATAAGCCAACCTCTACTTTTCCATACCTTCGAGTTGTATATTCATTATGAAATATGAAATATGAAAGTATAAATATCGATCTTACAAAACTTGCACTCAGCCTTTCTACTATCATTACATCGGATATATCACATGTATTGGTTGCTCCACTTAATTGGGGCTTAGGTCATGCCACAAGGTGTATGCCTATCATCGACATCCTACTATCTGAAGGTAAGGTAGTGACAATCGCTTCTGATGGAGAAGCCCTAACATTTTTGCAAGAGGAGTATCCGCAACTGACATGTGTAGAATTACCTTCTTATAGAATAAGATACAATAGCCAGAATACGCTATCCATCATTAGAAGTAATTGCCTTAATATATTTTCGGCTATCCGATCTGAATATAAAGCTGCTAAGCAAATCGCAGATTCTATAAAGCCTGATTTGATTATATCAGACAGTCGATTTGGGTGTAAGCACTCTTATATCCCAAGTTATATTATCAGTCATCAGCTATCACTTCATTTTACATCTTCACTAATTCGATTTACTGCTAATAAGATTAATACTCATTTATTAAATTCATTTGACAAGTGTCTAGTGCCAGATAACGAATCTAATCTATCAGGCAAACTGAGTCATAACGCTGCAATTAAAAATCAAATAAAAATAGGACCTCTTAGCAGGATGAAAAAATATGAACAAAAGATCAAATACGATATCGCAGTCATCCTCTCTGGACCAGAGCCAGCCAGAACAAAATTAGAAACATCATTATTCCTCCAACTTCAATCATCAAAACTAAAAGTTATAGCAGTAAGAGGCACAAGCACACGATATGAAGGCCCTGAGTATGCATTCGAAATTATAAATAGAGCCAATAGCACATTAATAAATGATATCCTGATGTCTAGCAAGCTTGTAATTAGTAGGTCAGGATATAGCTCCATTATGGATTATGCTGCAACAGATAGTCAAGCTATACTCATACCGACACCTGGGCAACCAGAGCAAGAATATCTTGCCCACCACTTATCTGAGGACCCAAAATACACGATGTTATCAGAAGAAAAACTAAACTCGAAGAATTTTAGCTTAAATCTATGGCTAAATAAAATTTTAGATCATACATTTAAATTAATGTCATAAGTCAATAAACATTACAGTAACAGGTATTTTCTTTCCTTAGGGTTAAATAAAGATTGTGTGTTATGTCGCTTTAAGCTAAGTATTATAGTCCATCTCGCAGTTGCAAAAGATGAAAAATCTTATATCTTAGCCTCGTTAGGAATTTATAGATTAATTAAATAATAATTTAAATGAAAAAAACTTTACTGTTAGCGATTACTTTTAGCTTAATGGCTGTTGTATCTCAAGCTCAATTAGCTCCGGGATCTGCTTTACCAGCAAATATTACGGGTAGTGATGTCCTCACTGATGAAGCTGTAGATGTACAGGCATGGCTTGACGATGGAAAATTTGTTGTAATTGATGTCTTCGCAACATGGTGCCCTCCATGCTGGGATTTTCATACATCAGGATGGTTAGATGATATGAACGAAAGATATGGTCCAGAAGGTACAGATCAGATTAGAATATTAGGTGTAGAGGCAGATGCTAGTACTGCAGAATCTCTTTTATATATGGCAGTTAATGGTGGCTCTAATGCAACGACTTCTTTAGGAAACTGGACACAAGATCCAGCTACAGGAGAGAACATTACTTACAGTATGATACAGAATCCTGATGCTGCCTCTACTTTAAGTATTGGATATTGGCCGTCATTATATATGATACAGCCTTCTGGGTCATTGGTAGAGCTTGGAACTCTAGTCCCTAATCCAAGAACGGATGAGGAATTTTGGTTAAATGCACTTGGTATTTCTGGTGTTGCTTCTACTAGATTAGGTGGAGAACTGGGTTTTTCAGATTTCTGTTTTGAACTAACAACAGAAGATGCAGAAGTCTCGATATTCAATGCATCTGCAGTTGAGATTGCTTCTGCAAGTTTTGAAGTTATGATTAATGGAGCAACTGTTGGTACTTATGAGTATGATGGCGATCCTATCATGCCTTTCCTTACGGGTACTATAACAATTCCAGGTCTCACAATTACAGAAGCATCAGACGTAGAAATCAATGTGGTTTCTATAAATGGTGAGGAAGGAGAATATGGAGAAATAACTGCAAGAGCAGGTAAATATGAGTTAGTGACTAAGCAATTCACATTATTATTTACAACTGACCAGTATGCACTAGAGACATCTTGGGTAGTCACTGACGATAATGGTAATGAGCTTGATTCTTTTGGTCCTTATGCTTCTGGTCCTGATCAGTTTGGTGGAGGTGGAGCTGATGCTAACACGACACATGAATATGTGATCAATGTTCCTGCAGATGCTACTTGTCTTACATTTACAATTAATGATTCTTACGGCGACGGTATGGGTACTGTTACTCAACAACATGCGACTATGGACACTCCTCCAGGTGTAGAAATCCTTGACCAATGGGGTAATGAAGTGAAAACTAATATAATTGTTGTAGAGAACAATACACTGACTGAGCTAACTGGTGAAGGATATAACTGGGGAAGCACAATCGACATTCTTGTCAATACTGAGATGACTACAGGAGTAGAAGCGATCACAGAATTAGAAGGATCTAAGGTATATCCTAATCCAGTATCTGAGACACTTAATGTAGAGCTTAACTTCTCAGAAGTCACTGACTACAATGTAACTATTAACGATATATATGGTAAGACAGTAAGAGCATTAGGAAACTTCTCTAATACTCAACTTAACTCACAATATGATGTGTCTGATCTTGCATCAGGTATGTACTTCATCACTGTGAAGTCTGACAATGGACAGAATACAATGAAATTCACAAAGAGCTAATCTTATAAATTTCTAAAAAGTAAAGCCAGCTATTGAGTACAATAGCTGGCTTTTTTATTTGTGATATACCATTTGCATTTTAAAATGTCGTGTAAATATTCTGAATTAAATTTGTTAAGATTAAGGCAAAAAACGGAGTCATAGTGGTAGCTATGCCAAGTATTTTTAACGTTGAGATTAGCTAATTTAAGCGGAATATATGCGACATTCTAATTTGCAAATG
>Ga0209828_1004261_pt1 | contig 10347 bp, 4 predicted proteins | sample MaitaG_FD_187429 | JGI IMG/M metagenome (GOLD analysis project Ga0209828, IMG submission 187429) | Marine algal microbial communities from Maine, USA - Maine_Asex2 metaG (SPAdes) (version 2) | ecosystem: Host-associated > Algae > Red algae > Unclassified | place: Maine, USA | collected 2015-01-05
TATACCTCTTACGAGGTGTTTGTAGATGGTGTCTCAGTAACAGATATTTTAAGTATCGATGCATCAGGTGTAATTTGCTACGAAAGTGAAACAATAAATGGAACTGTAGTCTCCATTATTTTATACACTGATTGTTGTTGTAAGACATTAGAACTTGTAAGTTATCCTGATTGCGCTGTTTGTGAACCGCAATATACCTTAACTATAGATCCAATAGGATTAAACTGTGAGCTGACTGAATTTGTAAGTGCTAATTATGAATTGACTCTAAGTTGTGATGCTTGTGCAGAAAACCAATGTAATTCAATCTTTTTTCAGGAATGGGATTTCAGCGCAGATAATCAATTTAATGTTGTAATAGACCAGGTAACACTGGCTTGTGGAGAAACCTTAATTGTTACTTCACAAATAGAGAGTTGTGCTAATGTAGGCTATGGCTATTTCTATGCAACAAGCGAAAATATGAATGTAAATCTTTTGTGTGGACAACTGATCTCTAATGAGGTCACTGTTATTCACGAAAGTATGCTTTTATTAGAAAACGAAGTAGAAGCATGTTGCACTACTTGTTATTGTAGTGTAACGAGTATTGACGGACCGAACACAGTCGAAGACGGTCAAGTTATTTCTTTAGAAGCAGATCTTACTTGTCCGGGTGGTTGGACTTCTTTAACATGGAGTTGGCCAGGCGGAAGTATAACATCAAATTTTCCAGATAGTACTATTTTATTCGGAGCTGGCCTTGTGCCAGGAGATTATACGATTACGGTTTCCGCGACAAATGATGATGGCTGTGATGGGACTTATGCATCGCATTCTGTCGAGATTCTTGATGCCGGCGGAGGAGGTGGATGCAACTGTAATGTGACAGCAGATGTAGACGATGCTAATTGTGAAATAGGAGTAACCGTAACTGGTCTTGATTGCGCGAACTATTCCATAAGTGTATTGAAATTTAGTAGTCAGAATGGATCTTGTTCTGGTAGTAGTTGCTCTGTCGGAATGAATCTTCCAGCTGTGTCCCAAGTATTTGTAGGTGGAGATTGTGGAGCGAATACAAATGAACTGAGTGATTATGAAGTCAGGCTTGTTCCTGATAATGGTTCAGGCTGTTTGCCGAAAGAATCTTGCGTGATACTGGATTGCTCAGAGCAATTATGTCAAAACACTTTCGAAGTAATTGGAAACGATATAGTCTATTCAAATCAAGATTTTGGTGATTTTAGTTGGACAAGATTAATTGCACTTTATTTAGTGGGGTGTAATGGTTCTGATGTTTTGCTGTGGGGTAATGATATAAATCCTAATAATATATGTCAGCAAGATGTATTGTTAGTTGACGAAGGATGTGGTGATGAAAATCTTAATTACTGTAGCTACGAAGATTTAAAAGGCTATGCAGAAGAGGTTCTAGAAAATGTCTGTCCAGGTGCTCAAATTGGATACGATGAAAGTAATAATTCATGGGAATTAATTATGCCCAGTACTTCTTGCGGCTATCAAGGTTTAAGATTGCAAGGTGCTAACATTGAATCGATTTTTGACGAGGATAATAAATGCAAAGATGTTAATTTTTTAGTAGTAAACGAGATAAGTACAGACTCCTGTAACTGCAATGATCAGTAACTAATAAATATAAATAAAATGAAAAAGTATATAAGCTCAGTTTTCAGTATGATAATTCTAAGTCTACTTTTAATTGGAAAAACAAATGCATGCGAAATAATTATAAAAAAAGAAGGGTGTTGCATAAAGGTGACATTGGAATGCCCGAATTTTGGTTATGCAAACCTTGATTTTGGAGACGGATCGCCTCAGGTCAAACTCGATGACCCCAATAAAGGTATAGTTCATTGCTATGATTTACCTGGGCCTTATACGATAAGAGCAAGATGTTTCGACCCCGTGGGAGCGCCATTAGGCTATAGTCAAAGGGCTGTCAATATCACTCAGGAAGACATTGAATCTTGTAGCGATTGTAGTACATGTACTCTTCAAACTTTTAGTGTAGATGCGACTGAAGCTCCTAGAGCGATCTGGATACAAGAATACAATGATGGAATAAATACGAACAACAATGAACAACGTTGTTATTTGTCAGATAATTTAACCTCTACAAGTAATGTTACAGTGCAAAATAATCATTTTGTATACAGTGTATTTTCAAAAGTTAAAGCATGTTATCCAGACTGTGATTGGTCAAATGCTAAAATGACTTGGCAATTAAGTGGGCCAATTGTAACGATTGAAATGCAAAATTGGCCAGTTGTTTTTGAGGGGATATTTTTTATTTCTTCTACTCCTGAAATGGTTCCAATTGCTACGAATTGCAACTAAATGTTTAATTATTTAAATGTAAATAAAATGAAAAAGTATACAAGCTCAATTTTCAGCATGATAATTCTAAGTCTATTTGTAATTGGAAAAACAGATGCATGCGAAATAATTACAAAAAAAGAAGGGTGTTGCATAAAGGTGACATTGGAATGCCCGAATTTTGGTTATGCAGACCTTGATTTTGGAGACGGATCGCCTCAGGTCAAACTCGATGACCCCAATAAAGGTATAGTTCATTGCTATGATTTACCAGGGTTTTATACGATAAGAGCGAGATGTTTTGATCCAGTGGGAGCGCCACTAGGGACTGATATCACTAAAGAGGATATGAAGTCTTGCGATGACTGCAACGAATTTCTTTGTGTAGATCGGTATGGGAATGAACGCTATGTCGACGATTGTTCACTTTGTGATAATTATCCAACTGAAAACAAAGATGAATGTGAATGTGAGGCTGGGTGTAGTCTTTATGGAGGTGTTACTAACATTTCTTGCCACGAAGATGATCAGGGTAATCTGAAAAGTGCAAGACTTTTACGAGCTGCAGGATGTACCGGGGAAAATGATGGTGAATTTCTTTTCGCCTGGTATAAAGATGGCGATATTATTGAAACAACTACTGGTACAGGTTTAGATCTAGACAATAATGATTATATACCTATTGGCATGCCAGATGGACCAAAGGCCGCTACTCCAAGATATGGTGCAGGAAATGGTGAATATTGGTTCGTTGTGACAAATGAAGGTTGCTGCCCGGGTCTATCTGTAGAGAGTAATCACGTTTATGTTGGTTGTTGGTAGAACTTACCATGGGTAAGACAGCGATTCCTATGCACACTTTATACGTGTGAAAAAAAAAAGAATGTTTTAAACTAAATTTTATTAAAATGAAAAAATCATTTCTAAACAAATTGTTGACTGTATTTGGGGTTTTAATGATCAGTATAGTTGCTACAAATTCTCTCACTGGGCAAATCAAAGTCATCAGCGACGCCAGTATTATTGTGGGTGTTGACGATGGGCCAGTCTCTAGTGCAAAGCTTGAAGTAAATAGTGAAACACAAGGGTTTCTTACTCCACGAATGTCCAACCAACAGAAAGAACTAATTCCAAGTCCTGCAGATGGTTTACTCGTTTATGTGGCTGAGTTATCAGACGACCTAAGAGGATTTTGGTACTACGATAACATACAAGGGAAATGGCTAAAACTATTTGCAGGATGTAATCCAGAGTAGGACTAATCAGAGTTAAGTGATTCTACCTAACCATTTAATTAAGAAAATATGATATCTGACAATTTAAAAAGTGATATGAAAAATATGCTTAACATATTCCAGGCGCTCTCGTTCATCCTAGTATTTGGTTGCACACTTCATGCGCAGACCTCTCCAGGAGGAGTTACACAATCAAAGGCTTGGTTAAAATCTGATGCCTCTGAACTTAATGCTAACCAACGGTCGAGCGAAAAATTTAATTTCCATCCTCCATGTATTGTAAATAGTGGATTCTTTGGTAAAGACTTTACATCGAAAAACATCAGTGTTTTTATGGTAGACTTTACGAAAACTGATGAGCAAATTATTTTGTCAGGAAATCATGATGCAGATAAAATACAGTTTAATGCAAGTGAAGTTGTAAATCGGAAATCTCTTCCTTTTGAAGCTACTGAAAATGCTGCTAAGATTTTGTTCTATAAAGATAGATGGAATAGATCTACGTCCTTTAATGAGGAGATATTCTTAGAGACACCTGGAGAAAAACAGATTGCAGAAATGATCGTCTTTGGGAAGGCCATTAATAGAGAACAGCAAGAAAAAATAGAATCATATTTATCTATTAAATATGGAATTTCTTTGACAGAGAACTTCCAATATGTCAGCTCCAATGGAAGTAAAATATTCAAGTTAAAAAGAGAAAATAACTATAAGCACAGAGTAACGGCTTTAGGACGCGATGATAATTCAGCACTGTATCAAAAGCAGTCCATGAACTCAAATGGTGATGTCTATTTCGTACTAGCTCTAGATAAACTAAAAGAATATAACAGAGATAATACAGGAACAATATTAGACCAAAGCTTCATTTTCTGGTCTGATGATAATGGTGCAATGGATGTTGTAGAAAGATCTTCCAGTGATGCTACTATTGAAAGAAGCTGGCGAGTAGATCTTAATGCTATGCAAGAGGAGAGTAAAGAAGTATTTCTCTATATGTCTTTGCCAGAAAAACTGCTCGGACAGGTGCGTGAAAATTGGTACGTAAGTATATCTGCAGATGCAGATGGTTTGTCTGATGATAGCCAAGATGTACCAGTTCAGATCTCAGAAAAAGGGAAAATACAAGCAAAAATTACATTTGATACATCCAAAGGGACTGAACAGTTTATTCATATCCGAAACAGTGATTACAAGGTGTCAGAAGCTCCGTTGGTAGAGCTTTATCCTAACCCAGTTTCTGTAGATTCAAAATGTAAGATTAGACTACTCAATCTTCCTCAAGGAGATGTACAGATTACCATTCGAGATATCACAGGAAAACGGCTTTCTACGCAATCATTCTTCGCAAAATCAAAGGCTGAAGAACTTGATTTAGAATTCTCAAATGTAGGTATGCATACTGTAGAAATAGAATATGCAGAAACCCGATTAACCAAAACAATAATTGTCTTAGACTAAACTCTATAAGTTATGCTAATCCTACCAATAAATACGTTTATCACCAACTCAAAATCCTACAAGACATTGTTAACAATGCTATGTCTTGTCACAATGCAATTCATAGTAAGCGCTTCTACTAATAACTATACACCTGTCGAAGAGTACAAGGCAGATATTCAGACAGGAGTTATAGGAAAGACGAGCGCAAATGATTACGATGCTCCACAGGACAATGTCTTCAACTTCGAAATTAGTTCAGGCTCTTATGGGCAAGAGTTATACATGCTCGAGTATGATGTAGAAGGCGTGTTAGCACATGCTGGAGAATCTTTCATAATTAATGAAACATATAATTATCCTGCTAGTTATGTGAAGTTTAATAAAGGAAAACAAACTGCAGTACACTTTATTAGTGGAGATGAAATCAATAAAGGATTTAATTCCATTCGCTTTAATGCAAATGCTAAAAACTTGTATCAGTACAAGGTATCTAATGTTAAGATTTCAAAGTTGCAAGCGGATCCGACGCATACAATTCATTTACATCAAACAAAATTTGATATACATTCAAAAAATAAAATCCTTATAACAGGTAAAAATGCAAATGCTGCATTTACACATGTATTAGTGGAAGGGAAAGAGTTTGCGATACAAGGGGAAGATTTTCAACAATGGGTAGATGTAAGTACAGAGGAAAGATATAAAAGAGATATTGATTTGGTGTTTGTGAGTAGAACACAGAAATCTGTAGTGAAGACAATCACTTTGAGTGAGTCAATGGTAGAAGCGGATATTCTTTTTGAAAAAACGGCAAAACAAGAAATGTTTGCAGGGGCTATAACCTTGGACTTTGTTGGACAGATAGATTTCAAAGATGCCAGTATAGAATTTCCACACAGTGCACTTTCGAATGATATCCAATTAAGTATCCAGGATGTGCGCGGCTCAGAAGTTGCTCCTTTAAATTTAGGATTAGTAAATACTACAAGAAATAAACAAGCGTATAGATTTGGACCGCACAGAACGCAATTCCAGAAGGAAGTTGCTATAAGTATTCCGTATGATAAGGCTTTAATCCCTACTGGGTATTCTGAGAAAGATTTGAAGGCCTTCTATTTCGATGAAAGTAAAAAGATTTGGTCCGCGGTACAAGTAGATAGTGTGGACGTAGTAAATCACAAATTACTTTTAAAAACAAATCACTTCAGTGATTATATAAATGGTATTATCCAGTTACCAGAAAGTCCTTCAACAAGTAGCTTTACGCCTACGATGATGACAGACTTAGAGGTTGCATCACCGTTTTCAGGCATGAATATTATGTCGCCACCGCAAGTAAGTCAGAAAGGAGATGCTGCAATTAGTTATCCTTTAAATCTACCTCCAGGAAGAAGAGGTATGACGCCTGCCTTAGGTTTGCAATATTCCAGTGATGGAGGTAGTGGTTGGTTAGGACTCGGTTGGAGTATGCCAATGCAAAGTATTTCTATTGATACCCGTTGGGGTGTTCCTAAGTTTGATGCAAATAATGAGACTGAGTTGTATCTGCTAAATGGTCAACAATTAATACTATCCAAGGGGTCAAATCTTGAAGATATTTACATGCCCAATCGGCATTACAAAGGCACCTGTGATACAGAACTATTAGCTCGGAATGAGATAGGTGATCGTTATTTCCAAGAAAGAAAGCTTGGAAGTTTGTCTAAAATTATTCGATTAAACAATGATCCCAAAGAATATACCTGGAAAGTAGTTACTGCAGATGGTGTGACGCATGAATATGGAATTACAGCGGATGGACGACTCGCAGGGGACTTCGGTATAGGCACATGGTATCTTGAAAAGTCTACAGATAAATATGGAAATTATATTGAATACATATACGATAATGAATCTGTCAGTTCAGATGATCCCACTTTAGGTGGAACACGCGTTTATCTCAGTCAGATAAAATACACGGGAGGTAAAAATTTGGAGCCTGCTTTTCATGTTGTATTTAACCGCTCAGGACTTGAGAGATCTGACAAAGTTATTAACGGAAGACTAGGTGTAAAACAAGTGGATGATAAGCTACTAGAATCCATTGTAGTTAGCTACGGTGAAGGTGAAGATATGCAATACAGAAGTTACACGTTTAATTATAAGGCAGGTGATGGCGTTTTCTTTAAGACTTTACTGGAGAGTATCGATGAACGTGTCAATGAAGAAGAAATTTGGTATACGCATGAAATGGAATACCATAATGATTTAGATGGATGCGGTGATGTTTTTGCAGAAGAAGATGATGATGTAGAATTGCCATGTATTCCGGCTACTGATTGTTCTGATATAGATCAAGATGGACATTGTGATGAAGATGATAATTGTCCAGAAATTTATAACCCACAACAAGAGCCTTGTAATTACTCATATCCTTGTGGAGTTGGAGATTCTGACGATGATACCATTAATGATGGTTGTGATAATTGTCCTGAAGATCCGAATACGGATCAGCTTGATTCAGATAATGATCAAATAGGAGATGCGTGTGATAATTGTGACTATGTAGCAAACGAAGGCCAAATTGATACAGATAACGATGGTGTAGGAGATAGTTGTGATTTATGTCCGGAAGACCCTAGTATCACATTACTCATATCAAATCCTGGAGAAATGGATGGAGATAATGATGGTGTAGGAACACCGTGTGATAACTGTCCAGAAGACGCGAATCCAGACCAATTAGATTCAGATGGAGATGGCATAGGAGACGCATGCGATAACTGTCCTTTTTATGATAATCCTGGTCAGGTTGATCAAGACGGAGATGGTGTAGGTTACTACTGTGATATATGTCCTTATGTACATAATGAAAGCCAAGAAAACTGTGAACAAGATGCGGACTTAACGACTAATTTGACAATCTTTCCTAATGTGGTTAATGGTGTCACAGATATGTTTTTTACTATTCGGGTTCAAGAGGTGCTAGGTGGAAAAACAGCAGGAAAGATTACTGTTGTATTGCCAAAAGATTTTCGCTTTAACTTTACATGGGACCCGAATGCTACGATGGCCGGATTTCTCCCTGTTAATAATTCAAATTGGGATTATGACGACAGCTATCCTACTTTACACGTATGGACAACAGATGATGTCATAGAAGGGAATTCAAGTTTAAATTTAGGAGCTGTGGGCGTGTTTACACCTACAACTACAGGACCCACGATATATACTTCCACTGTCTTAGCAGGATCTGGAAATGAGGTGCATGTGGGTAACAATTCTGATGAAGAAGCCATCATAGTGTTTTCTAGTTTTTCCCCTGATATTGATCCAGTAGATAGATCTTATATTAAGGATTTGGATAAAGAACTACACATGGATTACCTGTCAAATAAATATGAGCTTAATCCAATAGAACAAAGAAGTAATGTTTCAAATTACGTGGAGTATAAGATTGCTTTCCAAGAGAAGAGTCAGGCAATAGTGTCTTACACGAACCTAAAAGGGAAGGAAACTACAGTGCGCGCTAGCGATTTAGATAAGAGCAGAATTTATATTGTAGCACAAAAAGGGTCACTAAGATTTGACAGTGATGATAAGAGTGTAAAAATAAAAAAGCTAAAAGATTTAAAGGGTTTAGAAAGTTTTAAGATTAATGGGAAGAAAAAGGAAGGAGATGCAGAAAGTGGCATTCGTCTTCCATCCGTAAAATCATTGATGAAATTTAGATCCCCTTCAGAATTGAATGGCGATGGGGATGATTGTGATTACCTTTCAGATCCGTTTCTTATACCTGTAGGAGGACCTGGGTATTCGACTGTGTCTTCAGCATTAGGATCCAGCAAGTCAAGATCTATTTCTGTGGGCATGGATTTCTTTGGAGGTATAGGATGTAACCCAACCGGCAAAGCTGGATTGGTGGGAGTAGATGGTGGAATTAGTGGCTCAAGAGGCTGGAATAATTCTGACATAGCTAATATAGATATGAATGGTGACGGTTTGCCTGATCAAGTGAATAAAGAAGATGGTAAACTCAACTTATACATTCATAAGATTGTATACGAAAATGGCAATCCAGTACATTCGTTTTCAGATCAAGCGATAGAATTAGTACTGGGCAAAAAAGAAACCTATAAAGGTGTGTCGACTAGTCTAGAAGGTCATTTAGGGATTTCTGCAGGAACATTCGGTGTTGGAGTGAATGCGGGCTTATCCGGTACGACCTCTTGGGAAGAAACATCCATATTTATCACAGATGGTAATGGCGATGGATTACCAGATATTTCTATTGATGGTACTGTATATTTCAATAGGTTGAATGAAGATGGAGAACCTGTTTTTGATGAGTCAAGTGAGTTAACTGAGAACATGATTGTGAAGGGGGAGATTGCTGAAGTTATTTTGCCTCCAGAATTAGAGCAGTTTTATCTAGACATGCCAGCTTATGATGTTGTCAAAGTGTGGGAGGCACCCCATGATGGTACAATTATTATTGACAATGGATTGCGAGAGAGTAATGCAAGAGTTTCTATTGAAACAGATCATAATGGTTTCTATAGTCGGTCAGGATTTACCCCTAATGAACAAGGAACTTGTCGGCTGTATGCTGGAGATCTTCTAGGGGCAGACCCGTTAATCTCAGACTTGAATTCGGACTTTGAAGATAATTTAAATCTAAGATGTACAGATGGTAATGTGCCTGATCCTTGTACAGATGATATAGCTAATTGCTTATCGTGTAATGAAGGGGAGTATGCATGTACAGAATGCATTCCTTTTATCTATAATACAGTGGATATATTAGATGGGGAATTTGATTTAGATCATGCAGGCTTAACGGTCCGTGCAGCAAATGATATTGAAGATGGAGGCGATGCACAATATATTGCAGGTCAGAATGTACAGATGTTATATACCCAAACATTTGGAGGATTTAATGTACACGAAGGAGGTCTTTATCTAGCAGATATTAAAGACTGCCTTCCACCAAATTATTTTGGTGGATTGATAGAAAACGAAAATCCAGGAACGGAAACTTCAAGTATCCGTGTCAAAAAAGGACAACGTATTTATTTTCGTTTACATACAGAAAGAAATTTGGCTAACCCAGAGATCCATTGGGACCCTACTGTAGAATATACGAGTATATCAGGTTTGCCTATTAAGAGCGACGATCATGTAGATTTTTTAGGCATTGAGCCTTTCTCAAGTAGTTATTCAGAAGGATTTGTACTGGGTGCAGAGAGTTCTATTGTTCATCTAAACGGAGGTTCAGAATCTGGCTCTTATGCACATGAAATTGTTATGGATGAGGTAAAGATTGGAAAGCCAATTGGACCAGTAGAATTCAGAGTGCGCGCATGGGATGCAG
>Ga0209828_1004265_pt1 | contig 10343 bp, 8 predicted proteins | sample MaitaG_FD_187429 | JGI IMG/M metagenome (GOLD analysis project Ga0209828, IMG submission 187429) | Marine algal microbial communities from Maine, USA - Maine_Asex2 metaG (SPAdes) (version 2) | ecosystem: Host-associated > Algae > Red algae > Unclassified | place: Maine, USA | collected 2015-01-05
ACCCATTTTCAAAATGAACCCTCCATAAACACTAGGTTGTAGCCTATGTTTTGAATAGGTGGCGAAAACAGGAGAATCAACACAAAGGGAGAAATCATTACAAATGGGAAAATAACTGTTTATCTGAATAAGATAGAGTAGAGAAATGTCTTAGACAGGGAGGCGCATTAAAATTGTTAGCCATAAAGGCCGATTTTGATAATCCTATTTGAAATCCGCTAAAAGTGTTTTGATTCTGCGAATGGCTTCTCGCAATGTTTCTTCATTTGCAGCATATGAAATTCGAATACAGTCATCGTTTCCAAAGGCACTTCCAGAGACAATGGCAACATGTGCGTTATTCAAAATTTCCATTGCAAAACTATCTGCATCATAGATCGTATCCTTTCCATTTGTTTTGCCAAAATAGTGACTCACATTTGGGAAAATATAAAAGGCACCTTGGGGATCATTGACCTTAAATCCTTCAATCTCTTGAAGCAATTTTATGACAATATGTTTGCGTCTTTCAAATTCGACAGCCATCTTCCTCGTAGGACCTAAGTCTGAGCTAAGCGCCTTTGCTGCAGCATATTGACCAAATGCATTAGCTCCAGACGTAAACTGTCCTTGAATTTTGGAACATGCTGACGCGAGCCATTCTGGAGCAGCCATATATCCAAGTCTCCAACCTGTCATCGCAAACCCTTTAGACATGCCATTCACCGTGATTGTTCGATCAAACATCCCTTCCAAACTTGCGAATGATGTGTGAGGATCTCCAAAGTTGATATATTCATAAATCTCGTCTGACACCACAAAGATGTCCTTATGTCTTCTCAAGACTTCAGCTATTGCTTCTAGTTCTGCTTTGGTATATACTGATCCCGTAGGATTGCATGGAGAAGAAAAAATAATCAGTTTAGTATTTTTCGTAATCGTATCTTCTAGTTGAGCAGCACTTACTTTAAAATCATTTTCAATGGGAGCTTTTAAGAGGACAGGTTTTCCTCCAGCAAATTTTACAATCTCAATATATGACACCCAGTATGGCGTGAATATGATGACCTCATCAGTATGATTACAAAGTGCAAGACAAATATTTGCGATGCATTGTTTGGCACCATTAGACACGACGATCTGCTTGAGATTATAGTCTAGGCCATTATCCCTTTTTAGTTTTTCAATTATTGATTGACGGTATTCTAATAGACCGGGTACTGGTGTATAACTAGTAATACCTTTATCCAATGCTTCCTTTGCAGCATCTTTTATATGTTCAGGAGTATCAAAGTCAGGCTGGCCTATACTCAAAGAAATAACATCGTGTCCTTGAGACTGTAACTCTCTTGCAAGTGATGACATTTTCAAAGTCGCTGATTCACCTAGAGACTTAATCTGATCTGATAAAAAGTGTGTGTAATCTGTTGACATATACTCAATTATTTTTCAAAACAAAAGTACCATAATTTCATACGTATTTATACATTACAGGCTTTTCTCATATCATTTATTTTTTCATGATTCAAGTTTTTGTAACAGGTGGCACCTTTGATAAAGATTATAATTTCCTAACTGGCAAATTGTATTTTAAGGATACTCATTTGCAAAGTATGTTTCAGCGTGGCAGATGCACCCTAGATATAGATGTAAAGACACTCATGATGGTCGACAGTCTAGAAATGACTGAAGCAGACAGAGAGATCATTGTACACCAATGTCGGTCTTCTGCTCACAAACATATTGTGATTACTCACGGGACCGATACGATGGCAATCACAGCAAAAATCATAGCAGAAGCTGATATACCAAACAAGACGATCGTACTGACCGGAGCCATGATTCCGTATGCATTTGGGTCTTCATCTGATGGGTTCTTTAACTTAGGAAGCTCCATTGCATTTGCTCAGACTTTAGAGAATGGGGTGTATATAAGCATGAATGGCAGGTTTTTTGCTTGGAATAATGTCAAGAAAAACACGATAAATGGATTTTTTGAATCACTTTCGTAAAGCTAGTTGATCAATCCGTATATTCGTGACGTAGTCTCTTAAGTAAAATGATGTAACATCTACATTTTCAATTTAGAACATATTGCTCTAATTCATAATGTTATTGATGATTATGTTGTAATTTCATTTTGAAATTGAAAACAACAGACTTAAATTACTGTCTTATAATAAATTACCGATGAAAAAAGGCTTACTCGTTGTCTTGTTTTTTTGTGTTTTAGGCTCATTTTCTTTGCATGCTCAGATCAAAAATGGTCTGTCTTTCAAAGGCCTAGTCATGGATTATCAAACATTTAATGGTGGAGAATTTACTGATTTCACGTCCTATCATCCTGGATTTGAAATTGGATATCATAGATTCTTAACGCCTAATCTCAGTATTAATGTGCCACTGAAGATTGGTGTTGTTCAAAGTCATGATCGCGTATTGATGATCGATGATCCATTTCACAAAACGATCTTTGGACTAGATGCAAAGGTCAATTATGAGTTTCTACAAAACAGTAGATTTAGTCCTTACGCTTTGTTGGGTATTGGTGGTGTAGCAGAAACAATTGGGGAATTCAATGCTCAGGTGCCTGTAGGTCTTGGAATAAATATCAAAATGGATCCCAGAGCATCTATCAATTTCCAATCTGAATATCGAAAATCCCTAAGTAATGATCGTGATAATTTTCATCATGGATTAGGATTTATTTATATGCTCGGTAAGAAACCAATGGAAAAAGAAATGGAAAAAGAAATGACAGATGAAAACGATTCAGACGGTGATGGATTAACCGATGATGTCGATCTGTGTCCGCAAGATGCTGGGCCGACTGAGTTAAACGGTTGTCCTGATACAGATGCTGATGGTGTCCCTGACTATGAAGATAGATGTCCTCAAACTGCGGGACCTGTGGAGTCTAGAGGCTGTCCGGATTCAGACGGTGATGGCGTTTCTGATAATGATGATGAATGTCCTAACATGGCAGGTGCCATTTCAAATAATGGATGTCCAATGGAAGATGATAACGATGGCGATGGTATTAGAAATGCAATCGATGATTGTCCAGATCAACCAGGACCTGTAAGTAATAGAGGATGTCCTACAGATTCGTCCAATACGGATGATCGAGATGGAGATGGTGTGCTAGATAGTCAAGATAGATGTCCAGATCAAAGAGGCTCTGTCGCTACAGGTGGTTGTCCTGATACAGATGGGGATGGTGTCGCTGATCCAGATGATCAATGTCCACAAACGGCAGGTACTATTTCAAATAATGGTTGTCCTGAAACCTCAGATGCTGATTCAGATGGTATTTTAGATGGAGATGATCGTTGTCCAAATGAATTTGGCTCAGCGGCTACTGGTGGTTGTCCTGATAGTGATAATGATGGTGTTGCCAATATTGATGATTCTTGTCCAAACGAAGCTGGCCCATCAGTGTATAATGGTTGTCCAGATTCTGATGGTGATGGTATTGCAAATAATAGAGATAATTGTCCTAATATAGCAGGACCAGTTTCAAATAATGGTTGTCCTGAAACGACTCAGGCACCAGTTGTGACTACGCCAACTCAACCTTCGAGTTCTCAACCAACTTATGCGCCGCAGTCTGGCGATGGTTATATCACAATTGAAGAAGCTAATATTCTGGAGATTGCGATGAGAGCGATCCAATTCCAAACTGCTAGAGATGTTATTACCAGAGAGTCGTATCAATATCTGAATTCTATTTCTGATTTAATACAGAGATATCCGAACTACAGATTAGTGATCAGTGGTCACACGGATAGCACAGGACCTGCTGCACAAAACTTGAGATTATCTACAGAGCGAGCACTAGCTTGTTTCGAATATTTAGTGTCAAGAGGCGTAGATTCAAGTAGAATGGAGTACGAAGGCTTTGGAGAGACTAAGCCAATAGCAGATAATAGCTCATTGAGAGGAAGACAGTTGAATAGAAGAGTGGAGTTTGTAATGGAGCGCATTCAGTAAAGAAAGAGATGTCACTTTTGATCAGTGACAAGACTACATAATAAGACCTGCATCATTTTGGTGTGGGTCTTTTATTTTATTTGGATATTGCAGACGATGTTAATGCGTTAATATTATCTGTCTTGCATACGATTTATAAAATAATAAGGATATTAAGAATTGAAGATCAGATCGTGTCCATCTTAAAAATCTTACACATCATGTTGAAGACGATTAACGCTTAAAATAAGCTTTTACAATGAATTCATCTCTTACTTCATAAATAGCAATGAGTTCAAATGGATCTACACCTTTTCTACCCGTAATCAACTCGTGATCAATCACAGTGTCTCCCATGACAATTCTATTCATTATTTTAGAATGTAAATTTAGGGACTGATCAAAAATATCCGTGTATATATTTCTCAGCTGTTTGAGGTCATTACAGAACGGATAGTCTTTAGGAAAATTATATAATTTTATCGTAGGAGAATGACAAGAGACAAAAGCCTCAATGTCTCTATTATTGTAAGCATCTACTTGCTGCTGAATAACTGTTTCTGGTTTCATGGTATTTAGATTGTGAAAAGATATATAATTTAGCCAAAGTAATGTAGCTCCTTTTATACAAGATATCAGGATTATAATGCTACATACCATTAACCTATCTTGCACACGATTTATGAGAACGAGGTTTATGCCTTTGGTACTTTTATAAATAAAAGAATCATACAAATCACAGCTGCGAATAGTGATGTTCTCAGCATCCACGCCAAAGCTGGCCAATCTGTAACGTGGCCATCTCCAAATGGTAATGCTAAGAAAATTAATGTTGCTGCAAAACTTAATCGATATGCAAGACTTTGAATCGAAAAATAAGTTGCTCGCTGATTCGCATGGACAACTGGAGCGATGACAGCATTAATTGGTGCAGACGTCATCATCATAGAAAAATTTCTGAATAGCACCACCAGCACAATATACATACTGAGTACTGTACCTAACATTCCAATGATAAATGCTTGGATGATAATCGCTACAAAGAGGACTTTATAAATACCAAATCGTTCTGTCCATGTGACACTCATCTTTGCTGCGTATGCAGCAATAAATCGCGTTCCTGCATATAAAAGACCTGATGCAATGGCTGCATCCATAATGCCCAGATCACCCCTCGCTTCTAGTAACTTTAAATATGGCTGATAAAACTCATACGGTATGTGTGTCATGGCGTACATCAAGACAGAAAAAATAAAAAGCCATAACAATTGTGGATTTTTTAAATATTGAAAACAAATTAATAATTGTTTAAAAAATGGTTCGGATTCCTTTTGTTTCAAGCCAGGTTCTGTAAAATAAAAACAGACAATTAGTGCTGGAGAGACAATGGCCGCAGATAAATAATATGGTAAATATAAATTGATGGATCCTAGAAATCCACCAATTAAAACTGCAATAGCACTTGCAATTTGGATCCAACTTTGGACGCTTGCTTCTCTCTGACCATACTCTTCTTCTTTGCCGGCATCTACTATAGATTCGTAAAAAAAGGAAGTGTCTGTACCTGATCTGAAAGAAATGGCAGCCGCTAAAAGCACTTGTCCACTTGCGAGAGTCATGAAACTGTAAGACAATCCAAAAACCAAATAAGAAAGTATAAATAAAATCGAAGAAATAATGAGTGTTTTCTTTCGACCTATTTTATCAGAAAAATAACCAGAAGGAACTTCTATAAAAACAACACTGATATAATAAACCGATTCAAGTAGCAAGACCTCTTGCAAAGACACGATATTATTAAAGAATAAAAAGAATACAGGAAGATATGCCATCGCCGCTGTGAGCGATCGATACCAAGGATATAGTTTTATATTTCTTTCGTATGAATTGATGTTATGCTTTTTCGTAGGCCTCTTTTAACCATTTGATTAATTCGGTATCGACTTGATTCGTGTCTATTATTCTAACTCGATGGCTGACCATCGCATTAAAACTACCGGAAGCTTCAAGTCGATCAGTTGTGTCTTTTCCCTTGTTATTAATTCCGATGTCAAGCCGTGTTTTTGTACTTGGTTGAATTAAGCCAAATTGTTTGGTGCGCCGAAGACTAACATATGTTTTTTTGGGAGCAAGCTCAACGTCCTTACCAAATTTCATTATCTCTTTCACTAAGGCATTATAAATTAGACGTAAGCCTTCTTTGCCTTTTCCATATTGCGCATCAATTAAATCAGAAGTCTTTGGAGGGCCAGTATCGGATTCTCTTGCTTTGTGGACAACAAGATTCGCAAAGCCATGAGTAAAGCCGTACTTTGACTTTAAGAGTTTCATCATTTCTCCGTGTTTCTCCAAGCCAGAAGATTTAACTATATCGACCCACTCTTGAAAAGGGTTGCCATACTTTTCTTCGATGCTTTTCATCATTTTTTCGACCATGATGTATCGTTTGAGTTTAGCTGTTAAATCTACCTTTCTTTTGGCAAAGAATATAATTTAATTGTTGAGTAAGGCATATAATTTACTTGACTATTGAGCTTGTGATATTACGTTTATAGTTAAATGTTATGATTCTTCATGTTGATAAATTAGGCCTAAATAGTCGATCGTCACACTGGGATATTTATATAACTACTTAATTAAAGTAGTGATTTATAAAAATAGAACTTTCGAATTAATAGAATCACAAGGCTTCCGATACCACAAATGTACTGCCCCCTATAAATATAACATCTCCACTATTTGCCTTCCTTAATGCAGCACGTTCTGCACCAGAGACAGTGGTGTATGATCTGCCAGACAAGCCGATTAATTCAGCAAATGTTTTTAATTCTACTCCGTCTAGTGCTCTTCTAATTTGAGCTGTGCAAAAATAATATTGAGCGCCCTGTGGGAATTTAGCTAGTAGAGATTTCCAATTTTTATCTTTTACAAAACCAATAACAATATGCAAGTTTTTATTCTTAAATGTCAATAAGCGTCTGACGACATAATCTATTCCAGCTTCATTATGTGCACTATCAAGAATCGTGAGTGGCGATCTACGTTTTACTTGCCATCGCCCCATATAATTCGTCAAGTCGTGTATGTCCACTAGTGACTTTTTAATAACTGATTTTTCTATTTTTTGATTTTTTGAATTTTTATAGATGGCATAAGCACTCAGTGCTGTTCTAATGTTCTTGATTTGAAATGGACCTGTGATTGTTGACTTTAATCTGATTGATATTTCTTGCAGTTTAATATCATATTGACTTATGGTGAGATTTTCTTTGATCAGCTTAATCTGGCAAACTGATTGTGCATAAGATAATTTACTGTTTTTCTTTTTGGCTTTTTTAAGAAATACTTCTTTAACCGTAGCTTGCTTTTCACCGATCAAGACTGGTATTCTCTTTTTTATAATACCAGCTTTCTCTTTGGCAATTGATGTAAGGGTATTGCCTAACATATCCGTATGGTCTAGACTAATATTTGTAATCACAGAAAGTTCAGGCGAAATAATATTGGTAGAATCGAGTCTTCCACCAAGGCCAGTTTCAATAATAGCGATGTCTACTTTTTTTTGATTAAAATGGTAGAATGCCAGTGCAACGGTGATTTCAAAGAATGAAGCTTTAATTGTCTTTAATGTTGGCAATATTAATTCTACAAATTCTATGACTGCTTTGCGACTGATATATTGACCATTGATTTTTATTCGTTCTCTAAAATCTTTATAGTGAGGTGATGTATATAAACCTACAGTTAATTTTTCAGTTTGGAATAAAGCACTTAAAATATGAGACGTTGTCCCTTTACCATTTGTCCCTGCGATGTGAATTGTAGGGAATTTGTCCTGAGGATTTCCTAAGCTATTGCAAAGTGCTTTGATATTTGTCAGGTCTTTTTTGAAAGCAGATTTACCTGACTTCTGATACATTGGTAATTGTGTATATAAGAAATCAATCGTCTCTTTATAAGTCATTTTGCTTAATTCAAGCACCTAATGTAACTATCTTTTTACTAATGGAAAAACAAGTTCTTCAAAGGTGTGTAAATCATAGTGCACAAAATCAGGTATTTGATTCCTTGTTGAATAACGCAAGTTTTCGGAGAGCAATACCGTTTAGTTATGCAAAATCTAAGCCCTGAAAGGCCTGAAAGGGCGTCGTCATTTAGCGTGGTGTGAAGTGCCACGGTAAATGATAAGTAAAAAGTCCTATTTGGCGGTATTTTTTGTAAGATCGTGCAAATGTATTTTATATAAAAAGTAAAAGAATGGAAATCGCTCTATTGAAAACACAAACTAAACGGCATTTGGTCCGAGATCTTTTGCTGAATTGGGTTTCAAAGAACTACAAGTGAAGGTCTCTGACCTCTCATTTTCTATCGAGTGTAATATGAATTTCTACACTCTTCATGGACCATATACAGATATACCGCTCTGTGAGCATATAAGTCAAAATTTCATGTTGTAATTTTGAATTATTATATATACGCTCTTTCTTGAATTAGCGTTTTAATCACATGAATCAGTCTCTTTCCATTTTCGCTCTTGTGATTCTTTCTTTGTTAATGTCTTGTTCAGCAGATGAACCAGAAATAGAGGTTTTTCCAGAATCGCGTCCTTTCGTTCGTTCTTTTGAGGAAGAAGCTGCTAAAAGAGGAATCACCTTTGATTTTGAAGAAACTGGACTTGAAATTTTGCTCGGCCCCACTAGAGTGGATAACGCCGCTGGAGTATGCAGATTTGCAGACAATAGTATTGAAATTGAAAAAACCGTATGGGAGAATCTGTCTTCGACAGGAAAGGAGCAACTTATCTTCCATGAATTAGGGCATTGTGTCTTGCAAAGGCTTCATCGAAATGTCGTATTGAATAACGGAGAATGGGGGAGCATCATGAGAGGGAGTCCAATTCCTGAGGATAGAGGTGTAGCCGTGAACTATAGCGGAACTAGAAAAGAATACTACATTGATGAATTATTTGATGAAAATACACCTTTTCCAGATTGGGTAAATATCAATAGAACTTACACTGAAGATCTAGCTACAGATACAATTTTAGTTGTCAAAGAATCAAGCGAATTAAATACCTCAAAATTTATAGATACGGGAAGAAATTTTCAAATAGAGTTTGAAATTGACAATAATGGATTGTCTCGTGCAGGATTCTCATGGGGTGGTTTGAATTTCAATAATGCTGCATATATCCTTGTAAACAAGGAAAGAAGCTTCCAATATTCAAATGGATTCTCAAATGATGGCTTTCTGTTAAATTTTAAGGAAGTAAACGATTTAAATCCAATAACTAATCTATTGACAATCAGAAAGATAGATGATTCGTATTACTTTTTTGTCAATAAAGAATTTATTTATTGGACAGATTTTGTTCAGTTTAGTGGGTCCAATTTCACCACTTTTGCTGCAAATAGTGCAGGTAATTTAGAAGAAAACTATGACATGTTGCTTAGAAACTTGACGATCACATATTTAGATTAAATTATTTCAAATCAATCCTGAAATTGAACTCGAAGTATAGTCTAATTTGTCTACATTTATCGCGTTAACCCCCCAGAGCTAAGCTCCTATTATTCACTAAAACTGTATAAATGGGATGGTTCAAGAGATTGAAAGACGGAATTCAAACAAAAACCAAATCCAAAAGGGAAGCTCCCGATGGATTATGGCATAAATGTAAGGATTGTGGAAAGGCGAATACATTCAAAGAGCTAAGTGAAAACTACTTCATTTGCCCTAGTTGTGATTATCATACCAGAATTGGATCACATGATTATTTTGATTTAATATTTGATGGTAAATATGAATTACTATATGAAAATATTAGATCAAAGGATTTCCTACAGTTCCAAGATTTAAAATCATATTCAGAAAGACTAGATCAAGCCTATGAAAGGACTGACTTGCCAGATGCAATTTCAGTAGCAACAGGAAAGGTAAATAAAAAGCCTATTACCATCGCTGCAATGGATTTTACATTTATTGGCGGTTCTATGGGCTCTGTAGTCGGAGAAAAAATATCAAAAGCGGTGGATCATTGCATACAGATCAAATCTCCGCTCATGATAATCTCTAAATCTGGAGGTGCTCGTATGATGGAATCTGCTTTTTCATTAATGCAAATGGCAAAAACATCCACAAAATTGGCTCAACTCTCTAGAGCAAAGCTGCCATATTTTTCATTTATGACGGATCCAACTACAGGAGGAGTCACAGCTTCATTCGCAATGCTAGGTGACATAAACTTCGCAGAGCCAAAGGCTTTAATCGGTTTCGCAGGGCCTCGAGTTATCAAAGAAACCATCAAAAAGGACTTGCCTGAAGGCTTTCAGACCTCAGAATTCCTTCTAGATCATGGATTTTTAGATTTTATCATCAATCGCAAGAATCTA
>Ga0209828_1004268_pt1 | contig 10341 bp, 9 predicted proteins | sample MaitaG_FD_187429 | JGI IMG/M metagenome (GOLD analysis project Ga0209828, IMG submission 187429) | Marine algal microbial communities from Maine, USA - Maine_Asex2 metaG (SPAdes) (version 2) | ecosystem: Host-associated > Algae > Red algae > Unclassified | place: Maine, USA | collected 2015-01-05
AATAAGGGAGGAGCAAAGGTTCCGGAAAGGATACCGTCATCAGTCAAAAAAAACTCTCCGATATCAATACCAGGAGCAGGCTGGTTACTTCCCCAAGCACTTCCAAAAGCGTCTGTTACTGTACCACCAACCCTTGCAATTACTGGTAATCCTCCGTCTTCTCTTGAGAAAGTTAACCCATACTGAGCAAAAAACTGATTATCTATTTCTAATCCTTCACTTGAAGGTATACCATTGATTGTCTCAAAATCTAGAGTAACACAACCGAGATCTAATTGGCTGTTACCAGTATATGAAATCAACAAAAACAAGAAAATTAAAACAGCATAAAGCTTCATAATATTCTAAACTAGACAATATTGATGGAAATACGACAATAAAATCGATTAAAAAAGTGATATGTAACATAAAAACGTGGAGTTTGACTTAGTTTAGACAAACGGAAATTTTTTAATAAAATACTTCTATGAGACATCTAATATCATTAGCCATTACATTTAGTGTATTGACCTTATCAGCGCAATGGGGACCTGAAGGTATAAAATATAGCAGTGAAGAGAGTTATGGAGGTTATACAATGTTTGAAAATTCCTTATCAACATTCTTAGTCGATAACTGTGGAGAAATAGTCAATACATGGGAAGTGACTAACTCAGAACTCCACACTAAACTTTTACCTGACGGTCAACTTATCTATCTTCAGAATAATAGAGTTTATATAAGAGATTGGGATGATAATATACAAGAGGTCATTGCACCCGGAGATGATGATATTATACTTGTTTATGAGGTAATAGAATTAGAAAACAAAAACCTTTTATGTCTCGCGAGAGAGCTGTTTAGTGAAAGTGATTTTGATGACATAGGATATGAATTTAGCCCAGGAGAAAGTGCTAGTAGAATCGATGCAGTCGTTGAGCTTGATAGGGCAACAGGTGATGTAGTCTGGAGATGGAATCTTTCTGACCATGTCATACAAGAGAGAGATATTGCTCAACCTAATTATGGAGTTGTGAAGGACAATCCACAATTATTAGATCTGGATGCTGTACTAGAATATGATTGGACTTTCCAAGAGTCATTTATGATCAATGGGATGGACTACAATGCTGAATTGGATCAGATAGTATTGAGTATCCGTAAAATCAATGAAATCGCAATTATCGATCACTCCACCACAACAGAAGAAGCTGCGGGAAGCACAGGAGGAAAATATGGTAAGGGCGGAGATATCCTCTATCGGTGGGGTAATCCGCAGAATTATGGTTATGGAGACGAAGACGACCACCTCAGTTACTACCAACATAATCCTAACTGGATTCACTATGGGGAGCATGCAGGGAGTATCATCTATTACAACAATGGTCTCACACGACCAGGGAATTTTTCAGAAGCGTATATCATAAAGACTCCACATTTTGAAGGTAACTACATTAGAGAAGATGATCAGGCTTTTGGTCCTGAGGTTCCTACTGAAATTTACTCTGAGAACACGACGAATATATCAGACCTCTTTTCAGAATATACTTCAGGAGCTAAAGTACTTCCAAATGGAAACATCTTTATCACAGAAGGAGATGAAGCGATTTTGAGGGAGTTTACACCAGATGGAATACTAGTTTGGGAATACCATGTGCCACTGAGTGGGTATATCTTCAGAGGAGTGAGATATGGTGCAGATTATCCAGCATTCGAAGGGAGAGATTTGACACCCCAAGGCACAGTCGAGCAGCCACCAAGTGACTACGAATGCTCTATTGTGACAACTACTGGTGACTTAACTGAATCGACACTAGAGATACTCTTTTCGCAAAATAAAGTTGACATTGTTAACCCCGACTTACTGTACTATGCAGCTAAAATAATCTCTCTTTCTGGTATGACAGTACAGAAATTTGAAAGTGATCAATTTCATGAGAAGATGACACTCATGACACAGCAATCAGGACTCTACATACTTCAGATCATGGATAGAGATAGTGGAAAATTACTAAATTCTGTGAAGTTTATGATTATATAATACTTTAACTATTTATAAATCAAAATCGGCATAGTAATCAGTTTCGCGACTAGTTTGTGACTTGGTCAGGTAAGTGATCTGACCTACGTGATAGCTTGTATGCTCAATGACATGAATCAGAGCTGAGTATTGTGTCAGAGTGAAGACCTGGACCTTAACTTCCTTCAGCCAGTTATCACTTGGCACAGCATCTAGATGATTGAGACCATCTAATATTGCTGCAGTAATTAGCGTCTTCAGAGTTTCGCTTGAGATAGTATGTTGAGATTTAAATTCACTCTCTCTTACTCTGATATCAGCTTCACCACCAATTCCATGACAAAGATACTGTCTAATATTACCACAGAGATGTAGAATAAGATTACCTACAGAATTAGTTACTTCATTAGGGGAATACCAAAGTTGATCATCATTGAGTAAATCTATACATTGGAGTATCCTTGATAAGCATTCATCTTTCAGTCTTAGTGAAGCTTCAGAGATTATAGCATGGTGTAAACTACTTTGATTCATTACTTCAGTAAGAGTTGGAGCGGACAGTGATCACTTCCCATATAGTCATTATGAGTGAAGACATCTTTGACTTGGTCCATGTACTTCTCAGATACTAAGAAGTAATCAATCCGCCATCCTGCATTCCGAGCACGAGCACCAGTCCTGAGACTCCAGTATGTATAGATCACTTCTTCAGGATAAAGATGACGGTAACTGTCTACTAGAGAAGCTTTCGCTAAAATATTAGAGAAACCATCGATCTCTTTTTGTGTATAACCACTTGTCTTATTGTAGTTAGATTTTGGATTGGCAAGGTCTATAGCCTGGTGTGCTACATTGAAATCTCCAGTAACAATGATTGGTTTTTTCTTTTGGAGCTTGGTGAGATATTTAGCAAAAGCGATATCCCACTCACAACGATAATCAAGTCTCTTCATTCCCGAACCTCCATTAGGAACGTAGACATTAATGAGGTAGAAGTCCTTAGTCTCAACTCCGATCACTCTCCCTTCTTCATCATGCTCAGCGACTCCAATATCCTTAAGGACTGAGATTGGTTCCTCTTTGCAGATGATACAGACACCAGAGTATCCTTTCTTGGTTGCAGAGTTAGAGTAGATATGATAATCTGTAAGGTCGGCTAAGGCTTCTGCTACTTGATCGTCCTGCGCTTTAGTCTCTTGAAGGCAAAAGTAGTCAGCATCTAATGTTTTAAATTGATCAAAAAAATCTTTTTTGACTTGAGCACGGATACCATTGACATTCCAAGAGATGATATTCATAGTGATTGAAAGTTTTGAGTTGTTAAAAACGCAAATTTAATGCTAATAAAAATCAAGAGTGACTAATCTAACTCAGAAATAGAAAGGGCTCCTCATCAGACGATAGGAACCCTAATCATTTCTCTATTTGATTAATTTCTTCTTATTCAACTAAATGAAATTGTGTAGCTTGGATAGTCTCTTCACTGTTCCCTTCTACTTTCGTGATAAAGACCACAACTTCCATATTTTCATCAACCCATGTCCCGTCTTCTTCTGGTAGGGTATAGGCAAATTCCTTGGTGATATTGTTTCCTATTTCTAAGTCGTTTGTAAAGAAATCACCTCTAGTTTCCGTTATGATTTCTCTAAGTACATGATTGTGTTCATAGTCATCTTCTATGACTTGACCATTTTTCTGAGCATCGATGATGTGACTCTCAGTTAGCATGACAGTAATATTGAAGCTTCCTTCTAAGTTTCTAACAGGAGCACCAACAATCTCCATATTGAGTGTACGAGATGTTGCATCATAAGTACTACTATGGAGCAGAGTAAGGTAGTTTGGTTTTTCTAATTCTCTCTCAACATATGATTGCCAAAGATCGACATTATCTATCCCGTGGAAGTTTTGATCTTCGTAGTTAATTCTGTTGATAATGGCAGCTGGCTTACCTTGGTAAGTAAATAATTGTTCAAGTTCCTTTGCCTTGTCAAATCTAAAGTCATAAATACTATGTCCAACGACGGGGTTAGAGAGAAAGTCACCGTGTACACCTACTCCTATTAAATTTCCATCGAATAATTGGATAAGGGATGCAAGCTTAGTTGAACCAGCAGGACATCCTTGGCAAGATGCTCCAGTGAGATCTTCAAGGACAATGACTCGTTCTGATTCTGGCGGTTCAAATTCAGGAATAGAAATAGGTTTTTCATCACAACTTGAGAGTAGAGAAAGCAGAAAAACTGTAAGGATAAAATCGAGTGTTTTCATAATTTTAAAGTGTTATGCTTTACTTTATTTAGAATACAGAGCTAACTTCAAATCTTACTCCACTAAAGGCTGGTTCTAATCGGCAGATACCTCCTGTACAAACCACACCTTCTACTTGCTTAATATAACTTAACGAATAACGATTACTGTTATTGACATAGTAGACATCAAACCTTGGATAGTGTAAAGCCAACGACTCTCCATTGCTATCTGTTGGTGATTCCTTTCCAGGTGCAGCATTGAACATATCAGAGACAACAAATGACCAATGTGGAGCTAGACTCACTTCTACTTGAGCAAAAAGCCAATCTCCAAAATCGTGCTTGACACCATCTTTGTCACCAGTGAGCATATACTGTAACTCTGTTCTGATAGATTTCTTACGGTCCAACTTATAGAGGAAATCTAAGTAAGGCACGAAAGTTTCGACAATGGGCACTTCTGACTTTGCTTCGTAGATTTCTTGGTTATAGCGTTGGACCTGTACACCAGAAGTGACTTGCCATTTTCTCTTATATTTGTAGACTACTTCTGTATAGAGTTCTCTATAGAGTAAGTTGTTATCGAAGTCAGTGATATTACTCATATTGACTCCAAGAGTAAGATTCTTCTTTACACGATACTTGATATCTGCTTGGAAGGCAAGTTCTTCAATATCCTGTGTTGCAGGCTGGTATCTTGTAGTGAGTCTATAAGTATTTTCTCTGTTCATCGGAGGGATGAAATTGACCAAACCAAAATTGGTAGCGAGAAGGGGGTCGGCTCTAAAGTTGAAGTTTTCGGTTCTTTTTCCTTCGAGGGTAATCCCTAAACCGTGGCCAGCATAACTGAGACTATTGTAAAAGACTGTACCACTATCTCTGATATATTTTCCACGTGAAGTACCAGCCAGATCGGTCTTGGTAGCGAATTGATCGAAGAAAACATCAGGTGACTTGTATGCTGCTTCTGTGTACCAGACAAATGGACCTACGTTCAAGGTATTGTAGAACGATCCGAGGTAGGTATTATAAGTCAAGTCAAATCTATCAACTTCTTGATAGCCTTTCAATATTCCCACTATGTTACCTACTACTTCATCACTCAGTGTACGGTTAACAAATCCGAAACCAGGAGCTAGAGAGACTTGGTCTTCTGCTCCAAGTTGGAGGAAACCCTCAAGACTTGCTCCTTTGATTGTCGGAGAATATGTGTCAAATAGAAATCTTTGTCTTCCTGTAAATGCTTTAAAGGCCCAATTGTCAGAAATCTTATAGATTCCACGTACTCCGAGCAAGGCATTGTCAATCAGCTGTGGACGAGCTTCATAGGCTCTGTAAATAATACCTGACCCTATCTGATCATAGATATGGCCAGCAGTCAAAGTCAACTTACCAACCTCTTTAGAGATATAGTATCTCCCTAGACCTTGTGCTGTGTAGGAGACATTTGGATTGAAGAGGTTAGAGTTGTTGAAGAGATCAAATCGAACTCCAGCTGTAAATCCTTTGAAAGAGTACGCTAAATCTAACCAGGCCTCTGCTCCAGCAAGCTCATGGTCATACTGTGGGATCTCATCAGCACCAATCAATGAATCTCTCAAGAAAATATTAGCTCTTGCTTGAAATCCTCCTGACAGTCTTCCGACATCCTGAGCATTTACCTGAGTAAAGAAAAGGACTGAAATATAAAGTATTAAGTATTTTTTCATTGATTACTTGACTTATAGATAATTTTTCAATTGTAACAAATATAGCAACTCATTCCGATACTGTTAACTTATGTATAGATAAGTCGTTAAACTGAGGTTAACTTGTGTAACGAGGAGGACTTTTTGTGCTGTTTTAGTGTAATTTGAAGTAAGAAAGGGTAAGATCACATTCCATTTTCGATATTACCTTACTTTTGTAAAACTAAAAACTGAATTAAATAAAAAATAGATGAAAAATTTACTTGGACTAATCGTTACACTTCTTGTACTAATCTCAGCAACTCACCTCTCAGCTCAGTCACCATTTCCACAGGCAGACGTTAAAACATTAGATGGAGAGACAGTGAACACTGGAGATTACTTTGGTGAAGGTAAGATTACAGTGATTAGCTTCTGGGCGACATGGTGTAGCCCTTGTAAGAGAGAGTTAGATGCAATCGGAGAATACTATGAAGAGTGGCAAGAAGATTATGATGTACAACTCCTTGCAGTTACAATTGATAATGCAAGAAGTCTAGCTAAGGTGCCAGGTATCATAGAGACAAAGGGATGGGAGTACACAGTACTTACCGATGCCAACCAAGACCTCATGAGAACACTTAACTTCCAAACAATCCCGCAAACATTTCTTGTAGACCAGGAAGGAAATATTGTCTATACGCATAATGGTTACAATAGTGGTGATGAGTTTGAACTCGAAGATGAAATCATTAAGCTCGCTGAAAAGTAAGCACAAGAAAATTCAGCGAATACTGTATTTCCTCGATTAGAGGAAGCAAACAATTAAAGTATAAATAAAAGAATGAAAACATTCATAATAACACTCATACTAAGTGTTGGTGCAATCATGATATCAGCGCAAGCAGATCTCACAGATAAACTCAATAAAGCTACGAATCAATATCTAGCAGCGCTAGTAGATTCAGATGTAGATTTCTTACTTGATGCTGTCCACCCTAATATCTTACAGATGGGAGGTGGAGAAGAATACATCAGAAAAGATGTGATTTCTGATTTAGAGATGTTTCGTAACTCAGGAATCACTTACACAAGTGGGAATGCACTCGATCCTTCAGAATCATATCTAGTAAAGGGGGAGACTTACTACCTCGTACCACATGAGTGGACAGCTAAGTTAGGAGACAACTATTATAAGTCGAGACAGTATGTGCTTGCAAACTCAAGTGATGATGGAGAGACATGGTCATTTATCAATGTGTCAAAGTACTCAGCTAAGAACCTAGCTGTGTATATTCCAGGTTTTGATGAGAGTATAGAATTTCCCCTAGGAAGTCCATTCGAGTCAGTAGATTAGAACTCCTTGATTTACTTAGGTAAATAAGCGAATAGAGATAAAAGAGAAAAGCTCTGCGGTTTGTAATCGCAGGGCTTTTTCAGTTTAATAGTAAATGTCATAATCAATCTATTCTGGATATCTTTGCTTCTGTAAACCAGATATGGGCATATGGTGATAACCCTTTATATAAATAGAGTCCTGATTATCCGAAGTTAGAAAGAGTTTGTTACCAATTTAATGCAACTAATGCCAAACTACGAAATTAATCGTAGTTAAATTTTGTAGTACGAATAATTTCGTATATCATTGTATATTGATCGAATGATACATCTATTATAATGGCAAAGAAAAAACCTCAACCTACAGATTCTGAATTACAAATTCTTCAGTTACTCTGGCAATATGGAGCATCTTCAGTAAGGAACATCAACGATGTTCTCAATGAAAAAAGGGAAGTTGGATACACTACGACTTTAAAGATGATGCAGATTATGCGGGAAAAAGAATTGGTATTGAGGGATGATAGTCAGCGTACACATATCTATAGTGCAGCTATAAAAGAGCAAGATACTCAGAAAAGGTTGTTGGATAATTTCGTTGAATCAGCATTCAGAGGAGCATCTATGAAAATGGTCATGCAAGCACTAGGTAATCATGAAGCATCTGAAGAGGAGTTAAGTGAAATTAAAGCTCTGATAGAATCAATAGAAAAAAAGAATAAATCATGAATCTATCTAACCAAATCATTTCAGAAAAAGTCATCCATGCTCTTGGATGGACTGTTTTGCATTCGGTCTGGCAAGTAAGTTTACTTGCATTAATAATGGCTATCATTCTCTGGTTCTTGAAAAACAAAAGCGCCAAAATTAGATACACAATTGGTTGTGCTATTTTGGTTTTAATGATTGGAATATCTCAAATCACTTTTCTTTATCAATGGTTGAATTTCAAAACTTTAGAAAAAGTAAATGCATCTATCAATATTGAATCAGATATCTTTTTTATTGATGAATCTTTTCTGGTATTTCTCTCTTCTGAGTCCAACTGGTCAGAAAAACTCATGACCTATCTCAATGGTCACATCCATATTATCGTAGCATTTTGGATCATTGGTTTTTTCCTTTTTGCAATCAGGTTGTTTGGAGGATTAAATCAAATCATAAAAATTCGTCGTACTGCTCTACATGAAATTGACGACAAATGGAAAATTATTATGGCTAGTCTATCCGAACGGCTCCCAATAAAAAGAGTGGTCCAACTAGCAGAATCTGCATTGATAAAAGTGCCAATGGTCATAGGATACTCCAAACCATTGATCTTATTTCCAATTGGTGCTTTAAATCAACTTGAGCAAAAAGAAGTGGAGGCAATTTTGGCACATGAACTAGGACATATATTTAGGAATGATTATGTAGTCAACATCCTTCAATCTATTGTTGATGTTTGCTTTTACTTCCACCCTGCGGCATGGTGGATTTCTTCTCAAATTAGAATAGAGAGGGAAATTTGTTGTGATGATTTAGCGATAGAGGTTACCAAATGTTCTTTGACTTATGCCAAAGCGATGGTGCAAATACAAGGACACTCTAACACAGCTCCAATGATGGCAATGGCTATTGACAAAGACAATAAGCAACTTCTAAATAGAATAAAAAGAATATTAAATCAACCGACTAAAAACACCTATCCAATGAAAAAACTTATCACATCCTTTTTATTGTTATTTCTAATTTTTGGTTTGACAATTTACGCGAATACTTCTTATGACTATCAACTGTCACATCAAGAGGAGTTAGAGAATCTTATTGAAAACGAGTCAGCCATTACGATACACTTGGATACAATTATACCAACTGAAAAGAAACCTCTTCTGAACTCTGGGGAACAAAACCGCTCTGACATTGTCAAAAAGACCGATAATCAGATGATTAAGTTCTCTATTGAAAACGATAGAATTTCCAATCTGGAAATAGATGGTAAAAAAATTGACAAACGAGACTATTATAAACATCAAGATTTGATAGATGACTTAAAAGAGAACCAACCTCTGCCACCAAGTCCACCAAGTCCACCAAGTCCACCACCAAGTCCACCATCACCACCAGCTTCTCCTGTCCCTCCCAATGCACCTGCACCACCGACAGCGCCATCACCACCGACAGCACCAGTAGCTCCATTAGCACCACCGGCAGCGCCAGTAGCACCTATTCCTCCTGCGCCACCAACAAAGAAAGGAGGGATGTCATCTGAGCCGAAAGTGACATTAAATAGAAGTGAGAAGGATGAAAAGATAATTATTGAAAATGATACAAGAGACTTAGAGGAATCGTTGAATATTTCTGTAATTAGCAATCAAAAGGTTGTTGATGGAGAAAGGGTAGAAATTACAGAAAAGGTAGATTTTGAAAAAACGATGGCTGAAATTGAAGAGGAAATAAATAGGATTGGAGACTATAAGGGGAACAACCAGAATTCAATCAATAGTGATAGTACCAGAGACAGCTCTTTTGATTTCCAAGCTTATATCAATGGAAATAAATACCCTGAATCACTCTCAAAAATACATCGCAATTACGGTTTAGAAATATATGAAATCAACAAGGAAGGTAGTTTTACGAAAGAAATAGAAAAGTTGTCTAGAAAATATTCCAAAGACTTAGAAAAAGAATTGGAGGCACTAAAACGAAAGGCAAGAAAACATATAGAGACCCAGCGAACATCAATTGAAAAACTACGGGAACAAAGAAAGTTAGCTCATGTCCAACAGAGCTATAATGAGCAGTTATATCAACTAAAGCTAACCAATGAATTGTTAGATGACGGATTAATTGATAGTGTCCGGAACTTTAATTTTCAATTAAAGGACAATCACATGAAGGTGAATGAGAACAAGTATTCAGGGACGCGGCACGCAAAATACTTAAAAATGTATGAGGAAACAATGGGTATAAAAGCAGATAAAAAATTGAGTTATCAACTCAGGAACAACGGAGCAAATTGAGTTTAGAATCAAAAATCTAAACCATTTAATTCCTCATTGATAAGGTGAGATTCATAACCCATGCGACTTGCTTTTTGGAAGAG
>Ga0209828_1004272_pt1 | contig 10332 bp, 10 predicted proteins | sample MaitaG_FD_187429 | JGI IMG/M metagenome (GOLD analysis project Ga0209828, IMG submission 187429) | Marine algal microbial communities from Maine, USA - Maine_Asex2 metaG (SPAdes) (version 2) | ecosystem: Host-associated > Algae > Red algae > Unclassified | place: Maine, USA | collected 2015-01-05
CCATACAAAAAGCGCAATGAGCTAGGTTTCACCAATTGATACTTTTCAGAAAGCCACTTGCTCAGAAAGAAATTAAAAGGCTCTGCCTCGAGAATTTGTCGGGCGTAATAATACTTTTTCTCAACCGATTCTGAATGTCCTACGAATTTTTTGAACTCGTTCAACTCCGATGTTTTGTAAACCACATAGTAGTTCAAGAAATTACGGTAGGCTGGTGAAATCATTGCTGCTTCTGCATTGATCCATTCCTCCTTTACGACTTCTGTCATGACACGAGGCAATTCGTCCACCGTCTTTTTTGTTTGATTTCTATTGCCGCGAATAATTGGATAAGCAAAAAGTTGATGCAGATAATTGTAGCGAATTTCAGACTTAATAAAATCTTGAAACGCTGAGCTCATTTTTCCTTTATCAGAATGCCCTTTGAAGAACTTGCCTTGCTTTTTATTTTGATTGAACAACTCAATTTCAAAGACATCAATCAATTGCGAACTCATTTTTTCTTTTTGAACGGAGTCTTCGAAAGAAGGTGTAAATTCAAACCGAAAATCATGCAAAAAGTTATTTTCGACAGCCTGTGCGCCTTCAAAGTACGCACTTGACTGCAGAGAGTCGGCATGAAAGTTCAAGGTCATTTCATCCCCTGCCGCAGCATAAATCGGAATGCTGTAGTTGTCGTACTTCAGTTCAACGAGTGCCATTTCTCCCAATGGAATTTCGAGCTCGAACTTACCATCCTTCAGAATGGCTGTATCCGCATCCCAAGAAAGACCCAAATGCGTTGCATCGTGCAACAAGATGATCGTGTCATTGTCGGGCGCTTCAATAGAGCCGGAGAGTTTCAGCTTGTCGTCTGCCTGTAGATTCAGGGCAGTCAAAGTGATCAGTAAGCCGTATATCAGACTGAGTGTAAGATGTTTCATTGCTATTAAGATGGTGAGAAGTCCCTCAAGTTACATGAGAAGAGAACAAAGTAGACGCCAATTAGCCGTTGCGAAAGCCAGCCAAGGCACAAGATCAGCTGATCGTAAAAACTTTCCACTACGGAAGTCAGCCGAGGTCGAGCGAACAAAGGCCGAAAACAGTCACCGTCGATGCCAGAGAATCTGGTTTGACGGTGATTGTTTTCGGCACTTCAATCGTTCATTTTGTGGGTACTATAGGTGTTCGTTGAAAGCACCCATGAGGTTCTCAGCAATCATTTCTGCCGGGCGACCCTCGATGTGATGCCTCTCAATCATGTGTACCAAGATACCATCTTTGAACAAGGCAATAGAAGGCGATGAGGGCGGAAATGGCATCATGTAGGAACGTGCACGATTCGTAGCATCTCCGTCAACTCCAGCAAACACAGTAGCCATTACATCTGGCTTCTTGTCATTTTGGATGGCCATTCGAGCAGCTGGGCGGCAATTGGCTGCAGCACAACCACAAACCGAGTTCACTACTACCAGCACACTGCCTTCTTTCTTATCCAGTACTGCCTCAACTTCCTCCACTGTTTTCCACTCTTGGAATCCAACTTCAGTGAGTTCACCACGCATTGGGGCTACTAATTCTTCCGGATACATATCTTACAATTTTGAATGAATTAAATCTATATAAACCAATGTTTTTCAATCGGTTACTGTCCAGTAATATTTAGGGTCTCGTAAATGTGGCCTTGTAAATCTTTGCCATCTCCTATGAGATCGTTGAGGCTCAAACCCTCGGTTACTCGGTCGATCGATAGTTGTAAAGCTTTCCACAAGGAGCGCAATGAACAATCAATTGAGCCGGTACAAAAACGGCTGTCTGAATGGTCGGCTTCTGGCTCATCCTCAAAGAGTCGACCTCCAAGCGAAGACAATACGTTGCTCAATAAGATTTCTGAAGCGGGGCGAGCCAAACGGTAGCCCCCATTTTGTCCACGAGAACTCACCACGAATTCGTGCATGCGGAGGGTCCTCAATATTTTAGCAACATTGTGGGCCGACATAGCTTCTTGCTCACTGATTTGGGCAATGGTCAAGCCGTTTTGTTGCTCTGTTCTAGCCAGAGTCAACAAAATTCTCAATCCATAACCTTCGCTAGCGCTGATTTTCATGATGTCTTGTTAACTTAATTCGAGTGATTAGCGTAATTGGCGTGATCAACACGCTGCATTTCTGACAACACTTTAAAACATGTCCAATTCTAATTTTGCCTCTTCACTCATCATATCCTTGCTCCAAGGTGGATCGAAAGTCATTTCAACGGTCACCTCTCCCACTCCTTGCGCCTGCTCGATGGCTACCCGAACTTCAATCGGTAAGCTATCTGCAACCGGGCAATTCGGAGCAGTTACCGTCATCAAACAATGAACATTGTTCAAAGGCGGATACACTTGCAGATCATAAATCAATCCCAAATCGTAAATATTCACAGGAATTTCAGGATCAAACACACCTTTGATGTGCCCCATGATTTCCTCTTTCAGTTCTCTTGCGTCTTTCATCGATTCGAGTTTTCGTATCCCAAGGCATACAGTTTCATACGTTGCACCATTGCCGAAAGTCCGTTACTTCTTTGCGAAGTCAACATCCCTCGTAGGCCAATCGCATCTATAAATGCCAAGTCATTTTTCACAATGTCTTGGGCTTTCTGCTCCGACAACGTACGAATCAAGAGGGCAATAATTCCCTTTGTGATCACGGTGTTGCTATCGCCATGAAATTTCATCACTCCATCCACACAATCGGCATGCAGCCAAACGGTAGATTGGCAACCCTTTACCACATTGTTGTCGGTTTTCCATTCGTCCTTCATGACCGGCAACTCTTGCCCGAGCTCGATCAGGTATTCGTATCGATCCATTGGATCGTCGAACATCGCGAACTCTTCACCGAGTTCTTTTCCTATTTCGTCTATGCTAGCCAATTGCTCTCTGTAATCTTGTGTAATCTGTAATGACTAAGAGAGCATTTTGATGGCTCTCTTGAGTGCTTTTATGAAAATGTGTACTTCTTCCTCCGTATTATAAATACTGAAAGATGCTCTACAAGTTCCGTCGATGCCGAATTTCTTCATAAGAGGCTGGCAACAATGGTGGCCCGTTCGAACGGCTACTCCTTGTCCGTCGAGCAAGTGACCAAGATCAGCGGCATGAATGCGATCAATATTGAAACTCAACACTCCTGCCCGATTATTCAAGGGACCAAGAATCTTTAGTCCGTCAATTTCCAAGGCCAATTCGGTGGCCAAATCTAGCAATCGCCTTTCGTGTGCTATTAGCGATTCGCGGTCTTGTTGCATGAGGTATTTAAAGCCCTCTGCCAATCCAATGGCTCCTGCAATATTTGGTGTTCCAGCTTCAAACTTGAAAGGCAAGTCATTAAAAGTGGTACCGGCAAAATCTACATCACGGATCATTTCTCCACCCGCTTGGTAAGGCAACATGTCTTCGAGCCAATTGGCTTTACCGTAGAAAATACCCGTTCCAGTGGGAGCAAAAACCTTGTGCCCCGACAAGCTCATAAAATCCACATCCAATTCTTGTACATCGATGACAAAATGAGGAGCTGCTTGAGCTGCATCTAAATGCACCAAGGCATTCTTACTGTGCGCCTTTGAAATAATTTCGCGCACGGGATTAATGGTTCCCATAGAATTGGAAACCCAAGCGGTCGAAATGAGTTTGGTATTTTCATCCAACAACTCATCAAAATGATCAAGATCCCACTCTCCGTTTTCTGTAACACGAACTATTCTTAATTCAGCCTTACGTTCGATACAAATCAATTGCCAAGGCACAATATTCGAATGGTGCTCCAACTCGGAGATGATCATATTATCTCCTGTGTGGATGAATTTCCTACCGAAAGAATGGGCGAGTAAATTAATACCCTCCGTTGTTCCTTTGGTAAAATTCACTTCTCTCTCAGAAGCAGCGTTCAAAAATTGCTGCGCGGTAAGTCTTGCATTTTCAAACAAAACCGTTGCTCTATTGGCCAAGCTGTGCGCACCACGATGCACATTACTGTGATCTTTGCGGTAATAATCCACCATCGCAGAAATGACCACCTCTGGTCTCTGCGAGCTAGCGGCATTGTCTAAATAAACCAAAGGTCTCCCATTAACTTCCTGATGCAGTATCGGAAAATCGGCTCTAATTGATTCGAGTGTATCCAAATCAATAGATGACAATACTTTGGCTTCTTCGCTCATTAATTCTTCTTAGTTGTTTTATCAGTTGCTGTCGCATCTATTTTGCTGCGGTTAAAATCAAATAGCAACAAAACTGTTAATCCAAAATCAATTCACCTTCGTATCTTCTCTTGTCGGCAATTTGCGACTGCAAGTACGGCTTGATGTCTTCAAATTTCAAACGATCCACCACTTCACCCGCAAAACTCAACATCAAAATAGCCTTTGCAGACTCTTTGCTGATTCCTCTAGCTTGCATGTAGAAAATAGCTTCTTGGTTAATTTGCCCAATGGTTGCACCGTGTGTACAGCGCACATCATCGGCATAAATTTCCAACTGAGGTTTGGTGTTTACCAAGGCAGTATCAGAAGCCAAAATGTTTCGATTGGATTGAAATGCATTCGTTTTTTGAGCGTCTTCACGCACCATGATTTTCCCGTTAAAAACTGCGCGAGAAGTATCATCCATTATTCCTTTGTAGAATTCATCGCTCATGCAATTCGGACTCGCGTGATCAACAAAAGAATGGTTGTCGATCAACTGGTTCTCTGATCCCAAGTACAAACCATTCAAGTAGGATTCGCAATGCTCGCCTTGCAATTCAATATCTAGATCGTTTCGCACCAATGCTCCACCAAAGGTGAAGTTATTGCTACTGAAATTGCTTTTCTGCTGTTGGCTGGCAACAATTCGGCTAATGTGCGTGGTATTCTTACGCTCTTCGCTTTGAATCTTGTAAATGTCCAAGTTGGCTGACTCATCAACGGTTACCTCCATCAGTGCATTCACCAAAACTGGATTCGTGTCATTAATGGAACAACAAAATTCAATAATAGTAGCTTCCGAATTTTTTCCAGCGGTGATGAGATTGCGAGGATTCAATATCAATGAACCCTGGGATGCATCATTCAAATACAATATTACAATTGCTTGACTAGCGACTTCATGATCGGCAATTGAAATGTGCAGACCTCCTTCAAAAGAAGCTGTATTCATTGCTGTAAAAATCTGATCGTCGAGTTTTGCAACACTTCCCAACGCTTCACTTTGGCAATCAATGATGCTTTCAATGGTGTAAGCTCCATCGTACTGAAGTTGACTCGCTTCCTTGCGGTAATGACCGTTTACAAAAACCAATACATTGGTTCTCAAACCTTCCGGCAAATATTGATTGATGTCGATATCGGCATCAGCCAATTTACTTTCGTAATTGCTGTACGCTTGACTAGTAGCGGGAATAATATTGGTGTACTTCCACTCCTCATTTCGAGTTGTAGGAAATTCCATTTTCTCAAAAGCCTCTAATCCTTTGCGACGAAGTTGGTGTTGAACGGAATCCTTTTGTCCGTTCAAATTTGCTTCCTTCTCTCTGAAGGTAGCTACCAATTGTCCGATAAGATCTTGATTAATATCTGTCTGCATCCTAATTAATTCTGACTGTACAAGGCGAGCCTTGTCTTACTTGATTGACTTGCTTGATTACTAGATAAAAGAGTTCAGTGAGCTCATTGACTCAGGCATTGTGAATCTTTAAACCGAAGCAGCTGCTGCTACCTCTTCTTTGATCCAGTCGTAGCCTTTCTCTTCGAGCTCATGTGCCAATTCTTTGGTACCAGAACGAACAATTTTTCCTTCGAACAAAACGTGCACAAAATCTGGAACGATGTAATTCAACAGACGTTGGTAGTGCGTAATGACCACCATTCCATTGTTTTCGCTGCGCAATTTATTTACACCATTGGCTACAACTTTCAAGGCATCGATATCGAGTCCTGAATCGGTTTCATCAAGCACCGACAATTGCGGTTCGAGCATAGCCATTTGCAAAATCTCGTTGCGTTTTTTCTCTCCTCCAGAAAAACCTTCGTTGAGAGAACGAGAGATAAATTTCGGATTAATTTCGAGCATGTTCATTTTCTCACGGATCTTCTTGAGAAATTCGCCTGCTGGCATTTTCTCTTGACCGTTGTACTTTCGTTTTTCGTTAACTGCCGTTTTGATAAAGTTGGCAATCGACACTCCTGGAATTTCCATTGGGTATTGGAAAGCCAAAAACACGCCTTCATTGGCTCTGTGTTCTGGTTCCAATTCCAGCAATTCCTTTTGCTTGAAAAGCACTGAACCTTCCGTTACTTCGTAATCCTCTTTTCCTGCCAAAACCGAGGCCAAGGTTGATTTACCAGAACCATTTGGTCCCATAATCGCATGAACTTCTCCTGCATTTACTTCGAGGTTTATTCCTTTCAAAATTGGCATGTCCTCAACAGAGGCGTGGAGATTTTTAATTTGAAGCATCTATGTATTGATTATTATTATTCGTTTTGAAAAACCAGTTCTTTCGAACCGGAGTAGTGCCGTTCTTCTTCACATTTATAGAAGACGGTCTTTTTAACCCACCGAACCTTCTAGGGTAATAGAAAGCAATTTCTTGGCTTCCACGGCAAACTCCATTGGCAATTGTTCCATCACATCTTTGACGAAACCATTGATGATGAGATCGGTGGCTACTTCCACATCCATTCCCCTTTGTTGACAGTAGAAAAGAATGTCTTCCCCAATTTTCGAAGTGGTTGCTTCGTGTTCTATTTGGGAAGTACTGTTAGCACATTCGATGTATGGGAAAGTGTGCGCGCCGCACTTATCTCCCACGAGCAAAGAGTCGCATTGAGAAAAGTTGTAGGCATTTTTGGCTGGTTTTTTTACTGAAACCAATCCACGATAGCTATTCTGGCTTTTTCCTGCAGAAATACCTTTAGAGATGATTCTACTTTTGGTATTTCTTCCAATGTGAATCATTTTAGTTCCAGTATCTGCCTGTTGGAAATTGTTGGTCACAGCCACTGAGTAAAACTCACCTATTGAGTTGTGGCCTTTCAGGATCACACTTGGGTATTTCCAAGTAATGGCTGATCCGGTTTCCACCTGCGTCCAAGAGATTTTAGAGTTATCACCTCTACAAATTCCTCGCTTGGTCACAAAGTTGAAGATTCCTCCTTTTCCAGTTTTCGGATCACCAGGATACCAATTCTGAACCGTAGAGTATTTTACTTCGGCGTTCTTTTCAGCAATAATTTCTACAACTGCAGCATGCAATTGATTCTCGTCTCGCATTGGAGCAGTACATCCTTCTAGATAACTCACGTATGAATCTTCTTCAGCAACAATAAGTGTACGCTCAAATTGACCCGTATTTGCCGCATTGATGCGGAAGTAGGTAGACAATTCCATTGGGCAACGCACTCCTTTGGGAATGTAGCAAAAAGAACCATCGGTAAATACGGCACTGTTCAAAGCTGCGTAGTAGTTGTCGCTCATCGGCACAACCGTACCCATGTGTTTGCGCACCAATTCTGGGTAATCGTGTACCGCTTCAGAAAAACTTGAAAAGATGATGCCTAGTTCTAGCAATTTAGCTTTGAAGGTAGTTGTCACCGAAACACTATCTACCACGATATCAACGGCCACACCTGACAGGCGTTTCTGTTCTTCCAAAGAAATACCCAGTTTCTCGAAGGTTTTTAAGAGTTCCGGATCTACCTCATCCAAACTGCCCAATACCTTCTTTGGCTTCGGTGCCGAATAGAATATAATTTCTTGCAGATTTGGCTTCTCGTAATGTACGTTCGCCCAATCTGGCTCCTCTAGCGTCAGGAAATGCGCATAAGCTTTCAAGCGCCATTCAAGCAACCATTCCGGCTCATTCTTCTTAGCAGATATAGTACGAATAACATCTTCATTGAGACCAGGTGCCACGTCATCCGCGTCCACATCAGTCACAAATCCCCACTTATATTCGCTCTGGGTTATCTCGTCCAGTGTTTTTTGAAAGTCACTCATTTTGCTCTGTTCTACCATTGAAACGGAGAATCAACGGCATGGTTCAAATCATTTATACTTTTTCGTACAAATAGAAATCGCCGCAAAAATAGTTCTATTTGTACAAAAAGGTACACATTCAAGGTCTTTATTTAGACAAATTCTAAATAAGGATTTAGCAGCTTGTTGGGCGGTGCTTGGACAGTTTTATAGCTACATATTGAAAGCCGATCGTAAGTTGTTGAATCGCAAGTAAATGCGATTCAACAGCTTACGGTCCGTCGCCCAAGTCCCAATCAGAGACGGCCATCACGGGATTGATGGCCGCACACGAGGATTATTCTATCAGTTGGCTGTTAGAAGGATTTTTCCAATCGATGTTCCGTGACAAATACATGGCGATGGCAAGCGTGATGAACAAACCAATACTGCCAATCAAAAGGGCATAATCTTGAGATTGCAAAATGACATAAACGAAAACGTAAAGCATACTTAATATGAGTCCGAGTATGGCGGAATGTCGCTTACTCTTAAAAATAGCCACGGTATATAGAGTAATGAGTCCGATGGTGGCAAAGGCAGAAATTCCGTATCCCAAAGCAAAACCCAAGTGTTCAGAAATGGACAAGAGCAAGGTGTAAAAAACCGTGAGGGCCAATCCGACCAAGAGGTATTGAAAAGGATGTAGGTAAATTCTATTCAAAATCTGGACAAAGAAGAAGACCAAGAAGGTCAGTGAAATGATGAGGATGGCGTATTTGGCGCTGCGCATGCTCTTCGCATAATGCGCCATCGGCAGCAATAGACGCACCCCGAAAGCCGACTCTGCTATTCCGCCTGGCTTTGACAAGAATTGTTGCGGGTAGGATCGGTTTAAATGTAGGATGTTCCATGTTTCGTCGAAGCCTTTGTCGAAATCCGGTTCGGCATCGCCTGAACTTCGATCCGGCAAGAAAGCTCCAACGAATGACGGGTTGGGCCAAGAAGATTGTAGGTTCACGGTCGATTCTTTACCCAAGGGAATGAAGTGCAGTTCGGAACTGCCATTGAAGTTGAGTGGAATGTTAAAGGTGAACTGCTTCCCTTCTGTCAAATCCAATCGACAAGAAATACCCTTCTTTACCACTTCCTTACTCGGCAAGCCGGGGTTCAGATCGACTTGCTTTCCATTCCAATTCACAGCAATCTGGGACTGTACCGATCTCAGGTCATTCAAGCCGAGTGAAAGTTGCGCGGCACTCCAATCAATATTTTCCTCTTTCACGCCCCATTCCGAAAAGTCGGGTCGCTCAAAATGCCCCTTCAGGTTCAGGCCAGCATTGTAAAGGACCACCTTAAAGAGACTTCTGTGACGTAGCTCTTCCTTGACCTCACCGTCTACCTCCAGCGATTCGGGCAGGAAGTAGGCGTAATGCTTCACTTTCTCGATTTTGTAATCGTTCTCTTTATCACCGGTGCTGTACTTCACTTCCTTGAAGTATGGAATGGTGAGAAACGGACCGGCGATGACTTGCTCGAGCCCCCATTTCGAACTCACCTCACGTATGACTTCATTTTGTCGACTTTCTCGTTCTTTGATCAAGTCTTTTACCCAACTAACTGGGATGAGTAGGATGAGGACCAAAAAAGCAATGACGAACAAGCGTACTGTCACTGAGTTTTGGACCCATTGATTGGCATTTTGAAAAAACTTACTAGGCTCTGACATGGAAAGGTTTTAGGTATTTTAGGGTTGGATGAACTAGAAACGGCCGACAAGCCATTGCTAGCGTATTGCTTGCAAACTTTAAGGAATCTTCACTTTTGGGAAAGAATGAGCGGAAGGAATGATCTTTCAGGCACAGACTTACAGATAGGCCTGCGCTTGATGGAAAGATTTGTTACTTTTGTAGTACTTTAAAAATTAAAATTACCAACCATGGGTAGAGGAGATAAGAGATCAAAGAAAGGGAAGATTGCAATAGGTTCTTTTGGCAACAGCCGACCAAGATTGGCAAAGAAGCTGAAGAACAAAGCAAAGAAGTTAAAAGAAGCATAGAGAGGTTTCCTCAAAAAGCAGACATGAAAAAGTCTAATGAGGATTGGAAGAAAGAATTGAACCCTGAGCAATTCAGGGTTTTACGTGAAGCCGGCACCGAGCGGGCTTTCACCGGTCAATTTTATTTACACAAGGAATCGGGCATGTATCAATGCGCCGGTTGCCACTCCCCTCTTTTTAGTTCAGCAACCAAGTTTGATTCGGGATGTGGATGGCCTTCATTCACAGAACCCGTTCAAAGTGATGCCGTTATCGAGCGTGTGGATCAAAGCCACGGCATGGTTCGCACGGAAGTACTATGCGGTACTTGCGA